>ENA-OQED01000191-OQED01000191.1-human-gut-metagenome-genome-assembly--contig:-NODE-191-length-25452-cov-1.197749_pt1 | contig 25452 bp, 27 predicted proteins | sample MGYA00242790_ERZ504625 | MGnify/ENA primary metagenome ERZ504625 (study PRJEB26092, sample SAMD00036345) | human gut metagenome | host: Homo sapiens | study: EMG produced TPA metagenomics assembly of...
GAAAAACAGCCGGATATCACTTGTCTGGAAATCATTGAAACGTTGGATTTGCCTGTCAGTATTGATACTGTCTGGCGTTTTCTTCAGAAAGCAGGATACCGCCGGAAGAAAAAGTCTCTTCATGCCAGTGAACAGGAGCATCCCCGATGTGGCGCAGAAGAGAAAAGACTGGAACGGCCTTATATCTGGATTCAAGGCAAGTGACCTTGTGTTTCTGGATGAAAGCAGATGCAATACGGATATGACAAGGCGGTATGCCTATTCGCTTGGAGGAAGCAGAGCTGTTGATTCCGCACCACTTTCCAAGCCCAAGAACACGACCATTCTGTTATCGATTCAGTTGGATGGGACACTACGCTATACGACTTTCTCAGGCGGAACGACTGTGGAGAGTTTTAAGCGGTATCTGGAAACTGATTTGCTGCCTCATCTGAACGGAAATTCTGTTCTCATAATGGATAATATGAAGTCGCACCATGCAAAGGCAGTAAAAAATTTGCTGGACAGCTCGGGGATTCGATACATCTATCTTCCACCGTATAGTCCTGATCTGAATCCTATTGAAAAACTTTGGTCGAAGGTGAAGGCTTTCCTTCGTAAATTCAAGGCACGGACGCTGGATGCCCTTCCAAATGCGATTCAGAATGCTTTCCACGCTGTTACTGTCTCTGATTGTTCCGGCTGGTTCCGCTTCTGCGGATATGCGCTTTAATTTTGAAAATTGCTATAATTTCTAATTGCAGATACATCCTAACAGCTTTCTAACTATTTTTCGCTTTCCATCGCTCCAGCTGGTATTGCTTATCCGCCATCACCTTATCAATACCGGCGGCGCGGAGTTCGGAACGGAAGAGGGGCAGCGCTTCTTCGGGGTCCAGGTAGCCGCTGAGCAGCGCATTGTTATACTTGCGCACAATTTCCAGGCAGCTGTTCACCGTGGGGCGCAGCTCGATTTTTGGAGTATAAGTAAAGCCATATGCTTCGGAGGTTATCACGTCCGTCGGGCCGGTGTATCCCACCTCGGTTCCGTCTGCATTCACCCAGGTGCTGGCAGCCTGGCAGTTGGGCTGACCCCAATGGACGGTGCTCCACTCGTTGGCGGGCAGCTCGTCAATATTGGTCACATGGTCAGCATCCAGGCGGCGGTAGTCCACGCCCTCCACGCCGTACAGCAAAAGGTCTGCGGCCTCGCGGTCGGTGTACAGGTATTGCAGCAGCTGCATCCCTTCGCGCTTGTGTTCACTGCGGGAGGAAATGCACCACCCAATGTTCAAAACGCTGGTGTTCTGCAGCTTGCTGCCCAGCGTAATGCTGGTCAGACGCTGTTTGGTGCTGCGTGTTACGCTGACAACGTTCTGCTCCGCAACGCGGTGGGAGAATGCAACCCCGCCATACATCTGCATCAGGCGGGTGTTGGGCGCATTGGTCAGGGGTGCGTCCTTCAAAATCAGACCCTCGGTATACCACTGGTGCATCTGATTGCACAGTTCCTCATACTCCGGGGTATCGTACAGGTTTACCACCTCGGTGCCGGTGTTGTGCAGCAGCACGCCAAGGCCGTTGTTCAGCGGGTCGCAATCCAGCATCATCAGGGTCTGGCCAAAATGCGGCACCAGCGGTACGCTGCGGGGGGGTTGCTGTTTGGCAGCCAGCAGCAGGGCGTGCATATCGTCCATAGTTTGGATGCTTGCCGCATCGATGCCCAACTCGTCCAGAACATCAGCACGTACCTCAAAGCCGATGGCCACCGCAGATGGGTTATTGCTCGGTACGGCAATCAGCTTGCCAACGTACCGCATACAGTTCCAGCGGTCCTGGCTCACAGCTTCTTTCAGTGTGGGGAACTCTTCCAGCCAATCATCCAGCGGTTCGGCAGTGCCGTCCGCGGCCAGGCTGAACATATTTTCGGCGTCCGTATAGCAAAAAACGTCGGGTTCTTTGCCAAGCAGCAGTTCGCGTTCCAGTTCTGCATTATAGTTGGTGGTGGACTGTTGGGAGATCTCTACCGTAAATCCAAACTTTTCCGCGGTCAGTTCGCTCAATACTTCGCCAATGCGCTGGCATGCGGCTTCGGAAGAGGACCCTACCGTGCGCAGCTTGATAATGGGCAGCGGGTCCGCCTGCTTGGGACTGCCACAGGCGGTCAGCAGCATAACGCTAAGTGCCATTGCGGCAGCTGCCGCCGCATGATACAGTTTCAGCTTCATTTTTCCTCCGTGTGGCGTTCCTCCTGCGGGGTAACGTCCATGATCTTTTTATAGGTATAGGAAAAATGCGAAAAATTATTGTACCCCAGCTTGGCTGCAATAAAGCCGACCGGCAGCGTTGTGGTACGCAGCAGGGTGCGGGCGGTTTCCATTTTGCGGTGGGTCACATATTCTTTCAGGCTGTAGCCCGTCTGCTTTTTCATCAGGCGGGTCAGATAGTCAGGGTTCAGATGAACATATTCGGCCAGCTCATCGCGGCGCAGCTCACTTTCCAGGTGCTCATCAATATATTGCTTCAGCTTGTCCAGTAGCTCTTTGGATTCATCCACACTCTTGTGCTCTGTCCAGGAGGATGTCACATACCGGATCAGGGCTTTCATCTCGTCCACTGATTTCATGCCGTTGCGGTATAATTCCAATGCTTCGGGCTGGTAGAACAGCTCGTGAATCTTTTCCTCGCTGCCGCCCACGGTAAAGTAGATCATCTGCATGAAGTCCTGATAAAAGCTGCGCAGTGAATCAGCGTTCATCTCGCCGCGGGCAGACATTTCATCCAGCAGGGTCATGGCCTCCTGCTTTACGGCTTCGGGGTAGCCATCTTTAAGCAGGGTGTTCCAGGTGCGGATCTGCGGCACGCGGAAGATATGCGGCTGGCGCGGGGCTTCTTTCAGGCGGAACACCCCGCTGCGCAGTGTTACATTTTCGCCCTGCATGTGCAGCAGCTTTTCCCACAAATCAGGCATCTTGGGCACAGGCAGTTTATCATCCAGATAGAACGCCATGCTGCACCGCAGGTACTGCTGCGCCACATTGCTGATATACATCAGCTGGCGCATGATCCCTTCAAGATCCATCTCCTCGCCCGCAGTATTTTGCAGCAGCATAGCGTAAGAGTGTTCATCCACCGAGGCAATGGGCGAAAGTTCGGAATGTACCGCAAAAGTTTCAGCGGCAATGTTGTTCAGCGCCACAGCAAGCAGCTGCTTTTCCCAGTGGTCTGCAGTCGGCTCCCACCGCAGGATGTGGATCAACACCAGGTAACCGTCCCGGTCACTGCGGGGGAAAATCCCCAGCCCCTGCAAGGTTTTGACATCCCGTTCGTTGTGCTGGCGGCTCAAAAACGCGCGGATCGCCTGGGCTGTGATGGCCTGCGCCTGCTCGTTGAACGCGCGGCCCATCTGGGTCAGCTCTTTCTGATCGCGGCTGGCCTGCACATCTTTCACTGCGCGGGCTGTCACCTGGCTGATTTCGGAATAGGGTGCGGGCTGGATGATATAATCGAACGCGCCCAGGTGCATGGCTTCCTGCGCATAGCTGAACTTGGCGTGGGCTGTTAAAAAGATGCACCGGGTGGCAAAGCCTGCTTCTTGACCCACTTGAACAGCTCCAGGCCGGTTTCTTCCGGCATTTCGATATCGCACAGCATCACATCGGGCACCGTGTTCAGCATGGCGGCGCGAGCTTCCCTTACGCTGTTGACAGCCTGTACCTGGCTGAACCCCAGCTGGGCCCAGTTTACGCCGTGGCAAAGCCCTTCGGTTACGCCGGGCTGATCATCCACGATCAACAGTTTCATGCTTTTCCTCCTCTTTTGCTTTCTCGGCGGCATCCGGCAGCGGGATATACATTTCCACAACCGCGCCGCCCGCTGCAGCGTTGGTAAAGGTCATGGCAAAATCCGGGCCAAACAACAGGGCACAGCGCCGCTGCACGTTGGTCAGGCCATAGTGGCCGGTGGCCACCTGTTTGCCGGAGTTCAGTTCTTTCATCACTTTTTCGGGAAATCCATCGCCGTTATCCCGCACGGTAATGTTCACCAGCTTTTCCCCTTCCATCGGCAGGCTTTTTGCGGTAATCTGCACCGTCAGCGGGCGGTCCGGGCGGGTGGCGTGCTTCACACTGTTTTCCGCCAAGGTCAGCAGCGTCATGGCGGGCAGCTGCATTTCCTGCAGATCCAGGCTGACGGTAACACGGCAGAATGGCGGGAATTTTTGCCCAATGCCTGTCATCTCCATATAGTTCTGGCAGAAGTTTGTTTCGTCCCGCAGCGAGGTCGTTTCCCGCTTGTAATCCATCACATAGCGCAGATGTTTGGACAGCAGTAAAATCATCCGCTGGATCTGCTGGGTCTGGCCGGTTTCTGCCAACGCATAGATCAGCTTTAAGTTGTTCAGGAAAAAGTGCGGGCGGATCTGCATTTTCAGGGCGGCCATTTCCTGGCGCTCGGCATCCAGCTTCTGCTCGTACTGCTCAATTTTCAGGGTTTCATCTCGTTCAGCATCACGTTGAACGCTTCTTTCACCTGCTGCAACTCCAGGTTGACCGGGTTCCAGTCAGCACGCACCGAAAGGTCGCCCGCCGAAATGCGGCGCATGGCGCCGACCAAAGCATCCAGCGGGTGCACCACATTGCTGCGCAGGTACCAGATGACAAAGCAAATCGCCGCCAGCACTGCCGTAATGCCCACAGCAAGGGCAAGGTTCATGGCATTATCCAGGTCCATATCAGTGCTGGGCACATAATATTCCAGTACCAAGCCTTCCGTTTCAGCTGTCAGGTTGATGTAATGAGACAGCTCGCCCTCTTCGGGCCGGGTACCGGCCAGCAGCACGCCGTCCGGCTGGGCAAACACCAGCATACCGTCCGTTGCCTGGCTGCACTGCCGGTCCAGGTTGACCACCGAAATCAGCCATGCACCATAATAGTGCACAGCCCGCACCCAGTATTGCTGGCCGGACACCACATACGGTGTCCAGCGCTCATCATTCAACGTTTTGGCGTCCACCATGCTGCGCAGGGTCTCTTCCAGGTTGGTTTTCTGGATCTGGGTCTCGGTGGGGCGGCCAGCCTGGGCGGTGGCGTACTCGCTCATCAAAATGGAGTTCGGCTCACTGTACAGGTAAAGGGCGGTGACATCATTGCCCGCAGCCATAGCGGACGAAAACCCGGTCTGCAGCTTATAGCTGTCCAGGTATGCCTGGGTGTGGCCCTCGCCAAAGCCAAGACGGTGCAGCTCCTCACTGTTCAGCACCTGGCTGGTGATATAGGATTCCTGGATGACAAGCTGGTTTTCCAGCGTGCGGGTCAGCAGGCTTAAATATGAATCCGCCGCGCTGGTCAGCCGGGTGCGGCTTTGTTCCCGCACCACCGCCACGCACACGCCGATGAGCAGCACGATCAGCACCGTGAGCAGGGTCAGCACCAGCGTGATATGCCGGCGGATCGAAAAACGTTTTTTATCCAATTCCACAGCAATTCCTCCGCAAGGGTAATTGTTGGTTGGGGTATAGATTGTATAATGGGTGCATTATAACACAAATGTATGAAAGATGTGTTTATAATGGGAACGATAACAGTTAGGAGTAAAACGAGAAACGCTGGATCATTAGCAATTAGAAATGAGGAATTAGGAATGGAATGAATAATTAAAAAAGAATGATGTTGGTGGATCGCGGCACAAAAGCGCCGCTCAGGAAATATTAGGCTGGTTGGTATTTGAAAAAAACGATGAACCATAGAAATAGCTGTGGGGGGCAAGACCGTTCCCTACAGATGATTTTTAGGTTCCCTGCCACAGACTTAATGGTATATAATACGTTCCTTCACGGCGGGATGAGGGCATCCCGCCCTACAGCACAAACTTCAACTGACCTCAAATTCCTAATTGCTAATTTCTCATTCCTACTTTCAAAAATTCTTAACTGCACAACAAGCGCTCCCGCAAAACCCGCCTGGAAACAGCGGTACGGCAGCGCTTGGAGAGAAGATATTTACTTTAACGAATGGCAGTAGCCCATCAAAACCGGGAACGGCGTGCCATCGGCAATCATCTTGCGCACTTCGGCCTCCTTTTCCGGGGGCACAAGGCCGCGTACCCGCGCCCACAGCATTTCAGGGGTAAAGCGCTCGTCCAGCTCAAAGGGCACGATATCATCGGTGGCTTCCAGCCATTTCAGCATCTTGCGCTGCATATCCACCACCACGGGGGCAAGGCTTTCATCATCAATGCGGTTGGTGGTCTCCTGCGGGTCGGCCTGCAGATCATATAACTCATCTTTGCCTACCGTACGGCTGATGTACTTGTACCGCTCATCGCGCATCATAATGCCCTTGGCGTGGGCATCGTCCTCGCTTTGAGCTTTCATCTTGGGCCAGTAGACCGTTGTGGTCGGGGCGCCTTTGCCGTTCTTGCTGTTGCGGTGATATTCATCGCAGTGGGTTTCGCCCGGCTGGCGGCCGCCTTCGCAGAAAACGTAATCCCGCACTTTGGCGCTGCGGTCCGCCAACACGGGGCGCAGGCTGTGGCCAAAGTGGGTGTGGGTGGGCTGCACGCCCGCCAGATCCATCGCCGTGGCGTAAAAATCCACCAACTCCACCATGCTGTTGCTGATGCCGGGGTCCAGTGGAATATCTTTCGGCGGCTTGATCAGCAGCGGCACGCGGGTCAGGCAATCCTCAAAGCAGTTCTGCGCCTTTTCCGGCAGGTCAAAATCGCCGGTAAAATCGCCGTGGTCGCTCAGGAAGAAGATGGCGCAGTCATCGTAAATGCCCTCTTCTTTCAAAGCTTCAACCAACTTGCCGAACTGGACATCGATCTTCATGCACATGCCAAGATATACGGCGCGCAATTCGTCCCAGTCGGCATCAGTAAAGTCCTGCATTCCGGCATACTTGCGGATCTCCGATTCCATCAGGGGCTTGCCGGTGCAGTCATCTGCATGGACCCGCTTGGGCAGCTTGGCACGGTCAATGGCGGAAAAATACGGTTCCTCCACCCGGTACGGCGTGTGGGGATAAATCAAGCCCAGAAACATACAGAGCGGTTGGTCGGCCGGGCGGTTATGGATGCGCTCGATAGCGGCATCCACTACTTCGTCATCGCCGTTATAGTTATTGCCCTCGGCGTTGCATTTCAGCTGGCCCTCATAATGGGAGTAATAATATTTATTGCCGGGCTCCCCGCGCTGGTCGGGGTTCACATTACCGGGGCCCTGCTTTTTCTGGCCGCTGTAATAAATTTCGGTCGCATGGCTTTCCGTCCAGCCGGGGATCTGGCCTGCGGTCAGGTCGTTGCGGTCGTTCATCCAAACGTAATAACCGGCCTCTTTCAGCTCTTTCAGCATGCTGGTCTCACCGGGGCGCAGCAGGTGGCTCATGGTGCGGTGGCCGCGCACATGGGGATATAGGCCGGTAAAAAAGCTGCACCGGCTGGGCACGCAGACAGGGTTCTGGCAGTATGCCTGCCCAAAGGACACCGCCTCATGGGCCGCAAAGGCATCCAGATTAGGGGTGATGGATGCCGGGGTTGCCCAGGTGGGCCATCGCATCGCCGCGCATTTCATCCGGGTTAAAAATAATGATGTGTGGTTGCTTTGCCATACAAACCTCCTTGTTTCAGGCCCAAGCCTGCAGGGTGGGATTTACTTGTTCAGTTCGCCCTTGTGGCGGCGGCGCAGCTCTTCGGCACAATCGCCGCGGCCGGTATCTTCCAGGCGCTTGCAGTAATCTTTCAGGTAGCCGCGGCAGTGGAAGGGGCCGCCCTCGGCAATGACGTTCCACAGCGGGTCCTCGTGATAGTTATAAATGTTGCTCAGCATGTTGTCGGCTACCCAGTGTTCCAGGTACCACGCAGCGCGCCAGCACAGTTCCGGCTTTTCTTCGGCCAAGTCGTGGATCTCGTGCGGGTCTTCTTTCACGTTGAACAGCTCTTCGCCCGGCGTCAGGTGGTAGCCGTCGTGATAGGTGCGGATGTACATGTAATCGCCAAAGCGCACGCTGCGCTGGCAGACATGGGCGCACTGGCTGACGACCAGATAGTCGCGGCCGCCGTCCTGGCCGGTGCGCACACAGTCAGCGTAGCTTCACCATCATACACCACCGGGTTGGGATTGCCAACCACCGGGTTGCAGGTGAAGGGCGGAACGCCGCCCAGCAGGTCTACCAGGGTGGGCAGCAGGTCCAGATTGTAATGGAAGCCATGGGACACGGTGTTCTTGGCGCAGCCGGGCCACTTGATGATAAGGGGAATGTGGGTGGTGATGTAGTCGGCCTCGCCGTGTTCGCAATAGCTGCCCATCTCGCCCAGATCCTCGCCGTGGTCAGAGCTGATAATGATGGCCATATCGTCATAAATTTCCTGCTCGCGCAACTTGTCAAACAGCAGGCCCAGCTGCTTGTCCGCGTACCAGATGCCGGTATCATATTCATCGATCATATGGCGGAAATCATCGGTGTTCTTGATCTCCACCGGCTGGCGCGGGGTAGCGGGGTTGGGCTTGTTGTCATAGCCGGTCACTTCGCAGGCAGAATGTCCGCCCGGCTTGGTGGCACGATGCTTATCCAGAATCTCCTGGGTCATCCAGGGGTCAGGCAGCGGGGCATCTTTGAACGGCTCGCCATACTCGGTCGGGGTACGGTACGGGATGTGCGGGTCCCACACATGCACATGCAGGAACCAGTCTTTGGTATCGCGCTTGCGGTCCAGCCAGTCCAGCGCTACAGGGATCACCTCGTGGGCAGGTTCCAGGCCGCGCTTGCCGATGTTGTAGGTTTCGTCAAAGCCGCCGTTGAACCACCACGCTGCGTGGCGGTCCGAGAAGCTGCTGATGCTGGCGGTTTTCATGCCCGCGCGGCGCAGTACGGCGGGCAGGTTGTAGCGGCCATTGAAATCGGCCATGCCGCGGTTGCGGCCCTCCCAACGCATTTCAGCGTTCACTCCGCCGTGGCCTACGCAGCCGGTGTGGATACCAAACCGGCCGGTCATCAAGCGGCGCGGCTAGGCAGGCAGGGAGCATCGGAACAATATACATCGGTAAAGCGCACAGAATCTTCGGCCACTTTATCAATATTGGTGCTGGTGGCACGCGGATAACCATAGCAGCCCAGGTGGTCTGGGCGCAGGGTGTCGATATCTACATACAAAATCCTCATGGCAATATCCCTTTCTACTCTTATTACCTATTATAAAGTATAGCGGCGGGAAAGCTTTCCCGCCGCCAGAAAGTCGGTTGTGATTATCGAAAATCCGACTTTATGTTTTCAGCAAAAACGGGGTTGGCTGCGGCTCATCAGCCCATCATGGATTTCAGGGTCTCAAAGTCCAGTGTGCCAAGATAGGTGTTGATCTCTTCTGCGGTCAGATCGGGGTTCACGATGGTCAGCATGCCGTCTACTACATCTGTGGTAGCGCACCAGTTGCCGGTGGAAGCATCGTCCCAACCATCCATCTGGGCCAGCTGTTCGGCGCTGGTAACGGACATATTGGCAAATTCAAAGTAACGCGGCTTGCCGTCCGTGCCGCGGCATGCGGTCTGCACATCACCGTTCAGAGCGTTGTAAGTAATGGCAAACAGGGCGCTGGTCAAAACGGAGGTAGACTTGACAGTGGCCAGATCAATACTCGGGTTGCCGAACGGGTCCTTGGTGTTGAACGCGGTCGTCAAAGTCTGGCCCAGGGCGCCAACGCTGGCAACCTTGATGTCAATGCCAAAGCTCTTTTCCACTTCGTCAACCACGGTAGCGCTCTGGTTATAGGTCTGGCCTGCGCTCAGGAAGGTATTGTACTGGCCGGGTCTGGATCAGGGCAGAAACGCCGGGCAGCCAGGTTTCCTTGTTGGGGGAGCCGGGATACAAGGTGACCAGAATACCCTTATCGTTGGCGGCGTTGGTGGTTTCGGCCACGGTGACAAGGTCGGCAATGTCCTGCTCAAAGGTCAGGCCGTATTTGTCGGCAATGCCATTCAGGATGCCCTGACCGATCTCAATGTGCTGCTGGTTGCCGCTGGAAGCAATGCCGGTGGCAATCAGGTAGCCCTCGGTGCCATCTGCTTCCACGTTATCTTTCAGCCAGGTACCAAACAGGCTGCCCAGCTCGGCATTGTTGGAACCGACCGCGCCCGCAAAGTTGGGGTAATCGGTTTCCAAAAATTCGGGGTGCGCAATATAGTTGCCGCTGATGGCATACACCATATCGTTATCGGCGCAGATCTGGCACATCTGGCCGGACATGGACTTAAAGTCGATGATAGCATCTGCACCGGCATCAGCGCAGTTTTCAATAAATGTTTTCGTCGCTGCATCATCCTTGAGCACCTCGGAGAAGATGAACTTGACGTTGTAAGCGGGTCCGATGTAGTTTTCCAGGTAAGCGCGGCGCACGGTGGTTTCATCGTTGCTCTGGGCTTCCGCAATGCCGATGGTGTACTGCTTGGCGGGGGCCGCTGCCGTGCTGGACGCTGCTGCAGAAGCAGGCGCACTGGAGCTGCGCTGCCGCCGCAGGCCGTTAAGGTGGATGCCGCCAACAAAACTGCAAGCGCCGAACGGATGGTGGTCTTTTTCATGGAGATGCCTTCTTTCTTTATAGTGTTCTGCAAAATAAAAGTCGATTTTTAGAATTAGAAATTAGCAATGAGCTATGAGCAATTTGAGGTTAGATGAACGGGCAGTTATAAGAATGATTGGGTGTGATAGACAGATGACGAAAAAGTTTCTCTCCGGCGCGATGAGCCTCATCGCGCCCTACAAATAAAATTACCGTCTACCCTATATTTTTAATGCAAACCTCTGCTCCGCCTCCAATTCCTAATTCCTCATTTCTCATTCCTAATCGATTGTGCCAACTCCTAACTCCTAACTATCAATCCGGTACCACAATCCCCTTCATAAACCCTGCCGGTTTATGTTCCAGGGTCTCGAATGCGGTCTGGATCTCGCTCAATTTGAACTCGTGGGTGATCAGGGGCTTGTTCTGGAAGGTGCCGTTGTTGATGTACACCACCGCGCGGCGGAAATCTTCCGGCTCGCTTTCGGACATCGGCGGGTGAGCAACCAGAATCTTTAAGCCGCGGTCAATGGCCTTGCGGAAGTCGAACTCCTTGCAAACATCGTGGTGGCTGCTCATCAGCACAAGGCGGCTGTCGCGGCCAACTTTCAGGTAATCCTGCGCAGCGTTCAGCAACGCGGGGATGCCGGTACCTTCAATCACAAAGTCTGCCATGTGACCGCCAGTGATCTCCCGGATGCGCTCCACCACGTTCTCCTTTTTGCTGTTGATGGTGGCCGTTGCGCCAAAGCCCTTGGCCATTTCCAGCTTGGCATCATCCACGTCAATGGCAATCAGCCCGGCCAGATAGTTACCGGCCAATGCCTGAATGCACCACATGCCCATGGGGCCGCAGCCCAGCACCACACCGTAATCGGCGGCCTGGGGGCGGTGGCGCGCAACACGGTCAGGATGCACTTCTGCGGTTCGCCCAAAGCGTACTTAGGGTCAATGTTGTCAGCCAGCTTTTCGCAGCAGGCTTCTGGGGTGGCGCGGTACTCGGCAAAGCCGCCAAAGCCGCGGGCCACGGCGCTGATTTTATCCCCTACCTTGAATTTGGTGCAGCCGGGACCCAGCTTGACCACGGTACCGGCGAACTCATGTCCCAGCTTGTGGGGGTAGCCCATAAAGTTCAGGTTGCCGTCCCAGAAATTCAGCTCCCAGTTGCACAGGCCGCAGCTGGCAACCTTCATCATCACTTCGCCCGGCCCCGGTTCTTCCTCTACTTCGTGGATCTCAAAGTGATGAGGCTCCATCAAAAATGCGCGTTTGAACTTCATTGTTTTCCTCACTTTCTGTTTTGTTGTGTCATATCGTTCTTTAATTTATAGCAATTTTCAAAAATAAGGCGAATAGTCGCAGGAATGGAACCAGCCTGAGCAGTCAGAAGGCGAAACTGTCTGAAAAGCACATTGTATCGCGTTCGGAAGAGCATCCAGGGTCCGTGCCTTGAATTTACGAAGGAAAGACTTCACCTTCGACCAGAGCTTTTCAATATGATTCAGATCAGGACTATACGATTGTGCAACATAGTTCTCACCTTCTTTGCCTCTGTTATACCTCTTTTTGCTCAAAAGCTAAAGTACTGTGCTGTATTATTGAAAATTGCTATAATTGCTTCGTTAATACTCCAGTTTTTTATCCGGTGCGTAATACACACCGTTGCCGCGGCTTTTGCGGATGTGCGGCACTTCGATCTTGGGCAGGGTAAAATCATCCCCCGTTTTGTCAATCCAGGCTTGCAGCCTCTCGTTCAAATCGGCCAATATCTCCCGGTAGTTGGTGATTTGTGCCATGTTCATCTGTTCATAGGGGTCATCTTTCAGGTTGAACAGCATCCACGGTTCGCCCGCCAGGGCAACGTACTTCCAGCCTTCGCGGGTCACGATACCGCGCCATGGTTCGGCGGTGCTGTTCAGGTGGCTGGTTACCTCGTTGCATTGCAGGTAAGCGGAATCCGGTTCCTGCGGAGGCAGCGGTTTGCCGGTTACATAGCCGGAATAATCGTACCCCTGCATCCAATCCGGCACGGCCACGCCGCACAAGCCCAGGGTGGTGGGGGCAACATCCACATGGTTCAGCGGGGCATCGCACAGGCAGGCGTTGTTGGCACCGTACAAAAGCCCCGGTGCCACGCTGTACATGCAGCCGTGCCCGGTGGAGATGATGAACGGCACCCGGCAGGATTCCTCGTATGGGTTGGTTTTGCGGAACCACCCGTGGCTGCCGTGCATATCGCCGTGGTCGCTGAAAAACACGATGTAGGTATCATCTGCAAGGTTCAGTTTATCCAGCGCCTGCACCAAGCGGCCCACATTCCAGTCCAAGTTGCGCACCATGGCGTAATACCCGGCCAGCTCCCGCTGGGCCTGCTGCTTGACCCAGGGCACATTTGGCACATTGGACCGCAGTTTAATATTTTCTGCACACAATCCTTCGGCAAACTGTTCCGGTGCCAAATAAGGGTTGTGCGGCGGGAACACGCTGAGTACCGCAAAGAACGACTGGTCCTCGGCTGTTCCAGGTACCGGATCAATTTATCCGTCAATGCGTCAGTTTCAAAGCCGGGCAGGCGGGTGCAGTTGCTGTTGGTACCATGCACGTAACAGTCCCAGGGTTCGTTATTGTTCTCGTACCCCAGCCAATAGTCAAAGCCTCCGCGGTGCTCCGGCTTGACAATGTGGAATACTTCACGGTTGGGGCGGATGGCCGCAGCCGCGCCCTCGGCATCCAGGTGCCATTTGCCAAAATAGGCGGTGTGGTAACCGGCATCATGCAGCACATGGGCGATAGTCTTTTGCTCCGGCGGCAGGCCTTTATCATGCCCCGGCGTGCAGTGGTTGGGGTAAAGCCCGGTCAGCATGCTGCCGCGGTAGGGGCAGCACAGCGGGTAGCCGGATACCGCCGCCGTAAAGTTGACCCCACGCATGGCCAGCTGGTCAATATTGGGGGTGCAGATGTTGGTTTCGCCGTTGCAGCTCAGCGCCTGGGCGCGCAACTGGTCCGCCAGCACCCAGATCATGTTGGGGCGCTTTGGCATGGCAGATTTTTGTTTTTCCGGCGGGTAGTTGGGGGCGATCATGGGTGGTTCCCTCCTCTGTTATTGCTGCAATGCCTGAGCCGCGGCGGCATCCAGCGGAGCCGGACGGGCGCAGGTGGTGGTCAACTGGTATTCCTTGCCGCTTTCCACAGATTCCAGCAGCCCCAGCATTACTTCGGTCACATGCAGCGAAAGTTCAGCGGACGGGCGGTAAGTTTCGCCGGTCTGCAGGGCATGGGCCATATCGGCCAGACCAAGGCCGCGGCAGTTTTCGGTGTAGGGGGAGCTGACCGGCACTTCCTCAGCCGGGGCATCGCCCCTGCGCACCGTTACGGGGCCTTCAAATTTGTTCATATCGGGCACATTCAGGCTGCCCTTGCTGCCGTAAATCGTCAGGTAAGGCATGTCGCTGTCCCAATAGGCAAACTGCATGTCAAAGCTGATCGTCAGGTTTACCAGCGCGCCGCTTTCCATTGTCAGGATACCGGTTACATAGGTGGGAACTTCCACCGGGAACTGCTGGCCCTGGTAGGGGCAGCGGGGGCTTTTGGCTGTGCGTTCGGGATAGGTGATCTTGCCGCGGCCCACCACACTTTTGACAGGGCCAAGCAGGCTGACCAGCGCCGTGATGTAGTAGGGTCCCCAGTCCAAAACCGGGCCTGCGCCCTCTTCATAAAAGAACTTCGGGTTGGGGTGGAAGGCTTCCGGCCCACGGCTCATCATGAACGCCTGTGCGGCGATCGGCGTGCCGATCGTGTCTGCGTCCAGCAGTTGACGGCAGGTCTGCAAACCACCACCCATAAAGGTATCCGGCGCGGTGCCCAGCAGCAGGTTGTGAGCCTTAGCGTACTCCACCAGCTCTTTAGCATCCTGCATGTGAATGGCCAGCGGCTTTTCGCTGTACACATTTTTGCCGGCTTTCAGCGCCGCCATGCTTACGGCGGCGTGCTGGTCGGGGATGGTCAGGTTCAGCACAATGTCAATGTCGGGGTCAGCCAGCAGTTCGTCCACTGTCATGGCTTTGGCACCAAACTGTTCGGCGCGGGCCTGCGCTGCCTCCATGCGCAGGTCTGCGCAGGCAACAAGCTGCAAATCACCAAACCGTTCTGTGATATTTTTTGCATACACCTCACTGATCATGCCGCAGCCGATCATGCCAATTTTGCTCTGTTTCATCTTGCACAGCCTCCGTTCTATTTTGCGTTTCACGGTTTATTTGTCGTTCTGTCTGTATTATACCGTGGCGTGGCGTGCCAATCAATTCGCAGATTCCATGAAGTAAAATGGCGCTTTTTATCAAATTCAATGTGAAACTTTTCATATAAACATTTTTTAGTTTACATCTTTTTTCACATTTTTTCTTGTGTTATACTGCTTATAAAGAATCTTTCGCTGATGAGGTAGAGCCATGAAAAAAGTAACCATGAAAGACGTCGCCGCGGCGGCGGGAGTATCGGTAGCGGCGGTCTCCCGCGTGATGAACGGCTGTGGGTATGTTGCGCCGGACAAGCGCGAAGCGATCCTGCAGGCCATTTCCACGGTGGGCTACCGCGCCCAGCGGGTGCCGCCCGGCCCCCCAGACCCCCGCTCATTGGGCTGATTTTGCGCAGTGCCAATGGCCTGCCGTATTTTTCCCAGCTGTCCGAAGCACTCATGTCCGAGGCATCGGCCAAGGGGTTTAACACCATGCTGTTCTACTGCGACAGTGTGGATAACGATACCCTGCTCAAACGGCTGGAAACCTTCCAGAATTACAACATCAGCGGGCTTGTGGTGGGCGGCTTTGGACCCAACGCCCTGCGGGACGATGTGTGCATGTACCTGCGCGCCGCCAACGTGCCAGTGGTACTGTTGGAACGCTCACCGGAGTGCCGCGGCGTAAACCGCGTACTGATCGACAACGAAAGCGGCATGTACACCGCTGCCCGCTACCTGTTGGATCAGGGGCACAAGGAAATCGTTTACCTGAACCGTGATCTGGACTCCGATGTAGAAAAAGACCGTCTGCATGGCTTTTTGCGCGCCATGCAGGCGGCCCCGGATGTAAAATATTGGGTGAACAATGGCAAAACCTCCAGCCCGCGCACTGCCTTTACGGCGCTTGAGCAGCTCAAGCAGGCTCACCCTGGTATTACCGCTGTGCTGACCTGGGGCGATATTTACGCCGCCGGTGCACTCCAATACCTGTACCAGCAAAACCTGCGTGTACCGCAGGATGTGGAGGTTGTTACCTGCGGCGATACCTTGGTGCCCTACTTGGCCCCGGCCATCAGCAGTGTTGCAGTGCCCCTACGCGAAATGGCCCGCACCGCTGTTGCCATCATCAACGACCAGCTGGCCGATGGGCAGAAAGATTTTGTCAAAACCGTGACCCTGGAACCGCTGTTTACACGCAGAGGGGTTTGAAATCAGGTATGGGTGCGCTGTGCTGCCATTACTGCTCTACCATCTTTGTGTATGCGATACTGAATCACCAAAATGTTGCGAAAACATTCCGTTCCTTGTATAATATGGATATCATCAAAGGGAAAGGTGGGCTGGATCGTTGAAGTATATTTTGATGCACCGCGAATTGCCGGTTGCTGTGCTGAGCATTAACGATACCAGCGGCACAGTATACCGCGTTGAGGATGTTGTTCAGCCCGCCCATCTGCCAATAGGTTTGTTTTCTGCTGACCGCAGGGAGTTTGCAAAGAATCTGAACCTTTGGCTGGCCGGGCGTACCATTCCGGCCAGCCGTTCAGGCTTTCACCATGCGCTTGAGGCCCTGCAGATCCAGAAAAAACTACAACTATCCGCCAGTACCTTGATGATGAAGTGTTTTGCACTAAGTTTATCCGATCAATACTGGCTCAATCCTGCAGAGCAGCCCCTGGAATGGCGCAAGGTCAACTTCTACCATAATGATTTTTCGGAGGATGTCGGCAATATCCTGTTTGGACAGATTCCGGAGCGGGACAGCATTGATCTCGTTTCCCCCTGCAACACCTCCGACGGCTGGTTGAAGAAAAAATGGAAGATACTGAACGGCCAGCGCGTACTGGTAAAAGGCGGTAGCGGCATGGCGCAACAGGAACCGTTCAATGAGGCAGCAGCATCCCTGCTCTGCCGCAAGTTGGGAATCCCACATGTGGAGTATAGCTTGCTGTTTGAGGGTAGCCAGCCTTATTCCGTCTGCACTAATATGACGACCGACAGTCAGGATTTTGTCAGTGGTTATTATATTTTTTCTGCTTTTCCCCGCGGGGACGGCGTAAGTGCCTATGAGCATTTCCTTAACTGCTGCGAAAAACTGGGTATCCCGGATGTTACGGAACAGCTGCAGCAGATGATGATTCTGGACTATCTGATCTGCAATCAAGATCGGCATTTCGGCAATTTTGGAGCGATCCGTGACGCGGTAACGCTGGAATGGATGGGCTTTGCACCAATTTTTGACAGTGGCACCAGCTTGTGGTTTGACCAATATGCCACCAAAATCAACGCCCCTGGCCGATGCCCCAGCCAAACCATTCGCTGCCACACAGCAGGAACAGCTTGCGCTTGCAAAAAAAAGCCTGCAAACGCTGGATCTCACGGCGCTGGATGGATGCAAAGACGATGTGCTTGCTATTTTTGAACAGGCCCATTTTGGCGAACCGAACCTCGCACAGGTTTTGGCCGATGCTCTGGCCGCGCGCTGTAAATTTCTGAAAGAAGATACGCTTATTTAACAACGACCGCCTTTCCTGTGCTTTAGGTAAAGCATAAGGAAAGGCGGTTGTTGTTTATCTATAATAAAAACAGGGCCCGATGCCATTACGCATCAGGCCCTGCTCTATTTCAAATTTCTAATTACTCATTCTTAATTTTTTCTCGCCGTGCTTTCACTCGCCGCCAAAGCTCCTACTTCCTACCTCCGATAGTATTCCGCTTCCGCCCGTGCGATCTCCAAAATCCGGCTTTCGGCATAGGCAAAAAATTCCTTGAACGCAAGGCAGGAGTAGTTTTCCAGCTTGCCATCGTTCTCCACCCAGTCGCGCTTGCAGCCGCCGTGGCACAGGCTGTACCAGCGACAGTCGGCGCAGGCATCGGGTTTGCGCTCGCCCTGCTGCAAAAACAGGCGGGCTTTTTCGCTGTTGGCCAGCTCCGGGATGCTCTGCTCTCCAATGCGGCCCATCTTCCATTCGTCCAGGCAGTAAAAGTCACAGGGGTACACCGTGCCGTCGCCCTCCACCACAAAATAAGCGCCGCAGCTGCCAGAGGTGGCACAGGTGCCTGCAGGCATGCCCATCGCCATGTGGATGTAATCGTCAAACAGACGCACACTGGTGTAGTCACCGTTGACCCAGTCACGGTAGTAAACGTCAAACAGGCCGCACAGGAACTTACCGTATGCTTCCGGCGTCAGTGCCCAGGGCTGCGCACCACGCTCGCCCTCAATGGGATCCAGGCAGGCAATGAACTGCAAATGCCGGACGCCCAGTTTTTTCAGCGAAGCATAGACTTTTTGCGGGCTGCGGGCCACCGCGCGATTGACCACGCACAGCAGGTTTACTTCTACGTCATGCTTTTGCAAAACATGCAATGCCGCGGTTACACGGTTCCAGGTGCCCTTCCCCTTGGCGTCCAGGCGGGTATTATCGTGCAGCTCCTTGGTTCCATCCAGTGAGATGCCCACCAGAACCTGGTTGGCAGCCAGAAACTCAGCCCATTCATCATTCAGCACAAGGCCGTTGGTTTGCAGCGCATAATTGATGTGCACCCTGGCCGGGCGCAGCTCGGCGGCTTTGGCCATAAAAAAGCGGAAAAAGTCCAGTCCGGCCAACGTTGGCTCACCGCCCTGGAACGAAAAACTGACCTGTGCGCCGGGTTCCGCGGCGGCAAAGGCAGAGCGAATCAATGTTTCGGCTTCGGGGCGGGTCATGCCTGCGGCGCTCTGGCCGCAGCGCACAGCGGCTTCATCAGCATAAAAGCAGTAGCGGCAGCGCATGTTGCACTGGCTGGATGCAGGCTTGATCAAAAAGTTCAGGTTTTGCATTGTGTACCCCCGGTGGATTTTTACAGATAAACTATACCACAAAATACTGTTTTTCCTCAAGGCTGCGGAGCATGCTTGTCGATTTTTCGACACTAATGCTCTTATTTATGGTAGTTTGGCGTTCTTCCAAAACGGTATGATGAACTTATCAAAATCAACGTACCGGAGGAGGAAAAGACGCATGAGTTCAATCTTGTTTTTCTGTGTCAGTTTTTTTGCGTCCATTGCGGGGGCGATCTGCGGCATTGGCGGCGGTGTTATCATCAAGCCGGTGCTGGATATGCTGGGCCTTGCCAGCGTGGCAACCATCAGTTTTCTTTCGGGGTGCACCGTGCTTTCCATGAGCTGCTACACCGTGGGCAAAAACATTGCCGCTGGCGATAACCGGGTGGATTTCCGCACCGGCACCCCGCTGGCCATTGGCGCCGCAGTGGGCGGCGTTGTGGGCAAACAGCTGTTCAGCACCATTGCGGGCATGTTCCCCAACCCCAACACGGTTGGCGTGGTACAGTCGATCTGCCTGGCCATTATCACCATTGGCACTTTTGTGTACACCTTGTTCAAGGCGCGCATCCAGGGCAAGCATATTACCAACCCGGCATTCTGCGTTATCATTGGCCTGGTGCTGGGCTGATGTCCAGCTTTTTGGGCATTGGCGGCGGCCCCATCAATCTGGTTGTGCTGTTCTACTTTTTCAGCATGGAAACCAAGACCGCAGCGCAGAACAGTCTGTACATCATTCTGTTCAGCCAGATCACCAGCCTGCTGACCACCCTTATCACCCACAGCGTGCCGGAGTTCACCCTGCCCGCCCTGGTTTTGATGATTGCCGGCGGCATCGGCGGCGGCATTGCCGGTCGCACGCTGAACAAGCGGATGAGTAGCCGTGCCGTGGACAAGCTGTTCCTGGTATTGATGGGCATTATTATTTTGATCAGCATTTACAATGCAGTGCATTATATGGGCGTTTGAGGTTCGTTGGAAGACAGGAAGGAGGAGTTATCTCAATTAGAAATTAGGAATGAGTAATTAGGAATTTGAGATACGGCAGGGCCCGGTGCGTGGTTGTACTGGGCCCTGTGTTCGTTATTTTCAATATCAGGTTCGAGACCATCCCAATAATTGTGTAAACCTCCGGAGAGGTGTAAAATAGAAGCATCAGGATGGAGGAAAAAGATATGTCCCGAAAGAATCGAAGCCCGGAAGAAAAAGCCCGTAGAGCAAAGATCCGTGAACTGCTGCAGATGGCGAATATCGACAGCATGGATGACATCCAGAACTTGTTCAAGGAAACCATTGCCGAATTCATGGAGAATGGTCTGGAGGCTGAATTGGATGAGGATCTTGGCTACAGCAAATACGACTACAAGAACAAAGCTACGGACAACAGCCGGAACGGCCACAGCAGCAAAAATCTGCGGACCAGTTTTGGCGATGTCGAGGTTTCTGTTCCCCGTGACCGGAAGGGTGAATTTGAACCACAGCTTCTGAAAAAGAACCAAACCAGCATCAGTCAGGATATCGAAGAGAAGATCCTGTCCATGTATGCGAAAGGCATGACGACCGGCGACATCAAGGCGCATATTCAGGATATCTACGGACTGTCTGTGTCTGACACTACGGTAAGCCGGATCACGGATAAGATCCTGCCTGTGGCGAAAGAATGGCAGCAGCGGCCTCTGGAATCGATCTATGCCGTAGTTTTTCTGGATGCGATCCACTACCATGTTCGTAGTGAAGGGCAGATTGTAAAGAAGGCAGTATACATTGCCATCGGCCTTGATCTGGACGGTCGCAAAGATGTTCTGGGCATGTGGGTCGGCGAGAATGAGAGCGCAAAGTTTTGGGCGACCGTACTGAATGGTCTGAGGAATCGGGGCGTAGAGAATATTTTTATCGCATGTACAGACAATTTGACTGGTTTCGATACAGCCATCCATGCGGTGTTCCCGGAAACGGAGATTCAGAACTGCATGATTCACCAGCTGCGGAATTCCAGCAAATACGTTTCTTACAAAGACCTGAAGGCTCTCATGTCCGATCTGAAAGCCGTGTATGCAGCAGTGGACGAGCAGGCTGCTCTGGACGCTTTGGAGACTTTCGCGCAGAACTGGGACAATAAATATCCCAAGATTGCAAAGTCGTGGCGGGAAAACTGGGCTAACCTCAGCACCTACTTCAAATATCCTCAGGAAGTCCGCCGTCTGATCTATACCACGAACACGATTGAAGGCTTTAATCGGCAGCTGCGGAAGGTCACAAAATCCAAGAGCGTTTTCCCGACAGATGACAGTCTGCTGAAAATGCTGTATCTGGCGATGATGGATATTACAAAAAAGTGGACGGGTCGGCGGCAGGACTGGAGCCACATCCATGCGCAGCTGTCCATCTATTTTGCTGAGCGTATGCCGGATTAACACCTGCTGCGGAGGAAGGTCAAGGTATATGAACGGCTTCGCCGCCCTTGACCTTCCCCCTTGCCGGCGTTATGTTGTTGTTAAGGCGACAGCCGGTTTCGCCGCCTGCCGCCTCATATTAAAATCGCTCTTGTTTTATAGCTGTCTGGACTTTACACAAAATTTGGGAGAGATCCTCGGGTTTCTTTGCTTTTTATGTCAGGCAGACAGTAAAACAGCTGTCATGGCCGGGGGGGGGTACGGTTCTGCTGCCGCCGTGCAGAGGCGCAATTTTTTGCGTCATAAACAAGGCTCTGCCTGTTGCTAACTTTATGCTGATGTCTATGACATCACCAACCGTTTCAGCGGCCCAATCTGTTAAAAACACAAAAAAGCATATGCCGTTCAGCATATACTTTTTGCTGTTCTTATACTATAGCCTTTTTTCACACCTCTTCGTTCTCATAGGCAACCCCATCTGGCAGGGTATAGTGCAGGTGCAAAGCATTCTCTTCATCTCTCTTCCACTCCACATGAATCAAGCCGCGCGGCGTGATGACATCGCCGCTTGCTTCACGGAGCGTACCCACCTGGGGTTCGATGCGCACTTTTTGGAAGCCGGGAGCCACTGGACGAACGCCAAGGATCCCTACAGGCAGTTCATAACAGAGCAATGCCCCCCCCACGCATGGCAGTCCGAACGGGTATCTATGTCGTTCTCCACGCAGGTCGTCAGGTGATTCTCTACCATCTGGCGCCATATTTCCCACAGGTCATCTGTCTTTTCGTACCAGCCGCAGCGTTCCAGCGCGCAGAACAGGTAAAAATGAACGCAACAGAAGCCTGCGGAACTTCCGGGTTCCCCACAACAGCTTCCAGCATCTGCTTTCCCTCTGCCGGTTCAACAATACCAGTCAGAACGGCAAATACCTGGCAGTGTACCGAATATTCTTCAATGCCGGGCCCATCCTGAACCAGTGTTGTGCCCTGATACTACTCAAAGCAATGGGTACGGATTGCATCCGAAAGTGCTCCTGCCCGCTGCCGGTACTCCGCAGCGGTATCGGTTCTGCCTGCAAATTCAGCCAGCTCAGCAGCTTTTTGCAGGCCATACAGGTAAAGTAGGCTTTCCATTGTAACCGAACCGCTGCCCTTTCCGGTTGCAGCCGGTACCCCGGAATCCCACACACCAGCCCCGTCAATAAACGACCAATAGCGGTGACGCATGATCGGGCCGCCACTTTTCCCCACAAGGCCCTGTTCCGAAAGATTCCTGTCAAAAAATCCAAGGATACCGTCAATGGCTGGCAGATGGCGCTTAACAAGCGCTTTATCGCCAAAATACATCATATGGTCGTGGACCATCAGCAAATAATAAATGGAAAAAGCCGGGATCACATTACTCTTGACGGTGAGGGCATCTGCGCTGATGGCATCTGCCATTGCAATGTTAAAAATCAGCTTAGGTGCTGCATCATGTTAATGGGAACAGAACCCGCAGCGGCAAAAACACCTGCCGCAATATAAACCGCCATATTGCTGCCTGCAAAGAATGTGAGCACGCAACCAACACAGCCAACCAGGATACCAATGATAGACATACGCGCCATACCAAATTTTTTGCGCATGCAGAAAATCCAGATGCACTTGGCCGTGGTGGCAAAGCTAGTCGGGCAACTGAACAGAAGCCAGGTGGAAAACCATAGGAACAGCATAAAAATTTCATACGGGCGGCCCTTGCCCCAGCGTGTCTGGGTGCGGTCCACAATAAAACCCGCTAATACATCAGTTACGCTATCAAACATTTTGCTGACCATAAACAGCGTACCCACCAGTGCCGGTGACAGCTGCAAAACATCTGTACAATAGAATGATGCATAACCCAAAACCAGCGTGGACAGTGCCACGGAACAAGAACTGGAATTCCACAAAATCAGCTTGCTGAAGCCAACTTTCCCAACTTTTCGCTCTTGCTTGCATGCTTGCTTTCCTTCTTTTATCATGATTTTTCTCCTTACCACTGATATGTAGAGGTTTGTGCCGTATCGATCGATTGCAACGTTATTGTAGCAAGGGCTTCTGCATTCAAACAGACAAAATATCGCTTTTGAGGCAATTTTTTCGCGTTCATTTCACTGTAAAACTAAATATCTGCCTGCATAGCCAAAAAGCGTTTCCGTCTACCGTCTGACTCTGCTATAATAGCAGTAGTAAAGCGAAAGGGGAACCGGCATGGATAGCATGTTAACCTCTGTGGAAGAGCAGTTAGGCTTGTTTGCCGATATGGTCAAGAGCGCCTGCGGGTTGAGTTTGTGGTGCTTCGGGTTGGCAAAGCAGCTATACTCCTGTACCAGCGTGACGGAAAAAGAGTTCCGCTTGTTTTTGGAAGTAGGCCAATGTCTTGATTATGCCATTGCCCACGCCGCCGAAAGCTCCACCCCTATTATGATGAGCGACCCAATCGGAATGTTGTGGGTGGCGGAATACGTCCGGCATAATGCGGACACCGGATATATCATTCTGCTTGGCCCTGTATTTGATGTAACAACCTCCCCGCAAACACTGAACGACCACCTGCGTGGAATGAACCTATCGGTATCGTTAACCTCTACGATTTCTGAGAAGCTTAATCAAGTGCCGGTATTATCCTTACCTACACTGCACCAGTACATAAAAATGCTGCATTCGATTATTTATAAAGAAGATTTGGATATTGGCAACATCCGCCTGCAAAGCCGCAGCAAAGTAATCCTTGAAGAAAAAAGTGCTGCCTCCTGGGACCCCGATCGCGCCCGCCTTTTGGAAGCTGAGATCCTGCAGCGAATCCGCACCGGTAATGTTTACGACCACGAAAGTACAAGCAACCTGCAGCGCTTTGCCGATAAGGATTTTTATGGCCTGGGCGAGCCCCTGCGGGAAAACAAAAATACCGCCATTATCTTTACCGCGCTCTACGCCCGCGCCGCCATGGACGGCGGACTGGCACCGCGCATTGCCAAACAGCTGGAAGTACAGTATGTACGTGCGATTGAGCAGTGTACTGATTTGGGGCTACTTCAGGTCAACGGCACAATGGTGGAAGATTTTACCCGCCGCGTGCATGAATGCCGTGCCAAACCTGCGCTCTCCCCTGCCATACAGGAATGCTGTGCTTATGTACAAAACCATGTGACTGATGCTATTTCGGTTGAAAATATCGCAAATACGGTTGGCTATACGGCATACTACTTAACTAAAAAATTCTACCGCGAAACCGGGCAGCGGCTAACCGACTACATAAACCGTGCCAAAATCGCGTATGCTTGTACCCTGTTAATTGGTATAGATTACGGAATAGCTGTTTGAGCTAACTAATCAGTGCACAAAACTTCGCAAATTTTCTACGATGTCTCTTGCGATACATATGTCATGTAGTATGCCGCGCCCACAAAACTTTATATCCCATTATGCTGCATCTTTCATGGGTCATATTCTCTGCTCAATAGCCACTGAAGTCCTGCCGCTGTTCGCTGTACCACATCTTTAAAGTGATTGCCGGGATTTAATTGGAAGGTCGTATCTATTCCCTGCTCGTGGTAATATCTTTCGATGGATTCGGTATTCTGCTGAACACATCTTAGAAGCGAATTCTGGGTGCGGCACTCCCGGTCGCCCAGCGAAAAGAAGATATCGGCAGGTTTTTTCACGGGTGTACGGGAAACGACATACTCTTTAATTCCCGGAAACCACAGCGAGCCGGAGACACTCGCAACTCGCGAAAAGGCGTCCGTCTGATAAATAGAATACAGTGCAAACAGTCCGGCCAGTGATATCCCGCAATTCCCCGCCAGGCGGGGGTCCCCTGCAACAGACTTTCTGCTTTCGGTATAATTTGGTTTATCAGAAGGCGCAGGTACTCATCGGCTCCGCTGGTATATGATGCACCATTTTTGAATATGGGCGGAATATCCCATGGCACCATATCATGATTCCATTCCAGCTTACTGACTGCAACCAGCGAAAAATCCTGACAGCCGATGTCTGTCAAATACTGAAAGATCTGCGCTCCCTCGCGCCCATAGGTATTCAGATAAATCACCGGCTTGTTTGGCGCGGCACTTTCGAATACATCTACTCTTTTTTGCTCTACCGAAAAAGAATTCATTCTGCCGCCTCCCCACCATTGGCGAATGCTCCGCAAGCTGCGCGGGTCAGAATCTCCTGCACCTGTGCCGAGCTACTTATATTCACCACTGGTACCACCATACTTTTGTGCCTATATCGTATTCGAAATCAGCACAAAAGTCAACTTTTGCTTTATCAATTTTGACGCAAGCAGCCTCCCTGCATTTTCTCCGATTCTCCGTCTTTTTATCTAGGGCAATACCGCATAATTCTAAGTGCCGATACGGCGAGCGAGGTGCGGCAGATGCTAAGCCAAAAGCGCAGATAATACTGGATGCTGCAAAGGTGAGCGCCGCCAGTGGCGG
>ENA-OQED01000192-OQED01000192.1-human-gut-metagenome-genome-assembly--contig:-NODE-192-length-25438-cov-1.922761_pt1 | contig 25438 bp, 27 predicted proteins | sample MGYA00242790_ERZ504625 | MGnify/ENA primary metagenome ERZ504625 (study PRJEB26092, sample SAMD00036345) | human gut metagenome | host: Homo sapiens | study: EMG produced TPA metagenomics assembly of...
CAAAGGACCGTCAAGGCGTCCCAGACGCAGGGATGACAAGGCCGCAGGGCGACGGCTGGCTGTCGCCAGTCGAGCCCGAGAACGCAGTCAGCATGCGTTTGGGCACGCCCTGACGGCGATGTTCCCACTGTACACTGATGCTTTCGTCCGATGATAACAAAATAGGATTAATTTCATAAATGATAGCGGAAGCTGCGTTCCTGCCATTTGTCTGGGCGGCGTATGGCGAATTCCGCAGAAAGGGATCGTCATAAATGAGTTGCCGGAAAGTTGTGATCATAGACGATGAGCCAATCATCTGTAATCTCATCAAGCGATTGGGCGAATGGGACAGATTAAATCTGGAAATTGTCGGCTCTGCCACAGATGGGCTGGAAGGGTATCGGCTGATTCGGGAGCTGCACCCGGATATTGTCCTTCTGGATATCCGTATGCCCGGATTGGATGGGCTTGAGCTAATTGAAAAATGCTCTGAAGAAAAGCTGACTTCCCGGTTTATTATCATCAGCGGCTATCAGGAGTTTGAATATGCGAAGAAGGCCATACATTTTAATATTTCGGATTATCTGGTGAAGCCGATTGACAGGGAGGAGCTCAACATGGCCCTGAAAAAGAGCTGCCTTGCCATTGAAGAGGCACAGCAGAAGCAGACAGCTCTCCAGAGCCTACAAATGACGATAAAAGAAAAAAATATGCACCTGTGGCGTGCGTTTTTTGAGAAGATCATTAAAGGGGAACCTGTTCCCAATTTCCCGGATTCCTACACCGGTGAGCCGTGGCCGGCGGGCGCATTTCCCTCGGTATGTATCGGCGTTGTCAAGCTGGAAGCGCGTGGGAGAATAAGGAGCTGTGCGAGCAAAAGCTGCTTCAGCATTCACCTCCCTTTGGGAGGAGCGAATGGCCCCGTATTTGCGCCGGTGCGGCTATGCGCAGCTAGAGGGCGACATTATTTTCCTGACAGCGCTGGAAAGGGAAGAGCATGAGCCCTTTCGGAAATTGGCAGATACAGCGGCGAGGCTGATGGATCGATATATCCAGGCCTATGATGGCTGCCATGCCACGGCAGGTCTCAGCTTCTGCAAGGCAGAGGCCGGGCTGCTGACGGAGTGCTTGCGCCAGGCAAGGTTCAGCCTGAATTGCAGATTCCTCAATGAGCGCGGCTCGGCCTATTTATACAGTGAGATTTCCAGCAGCTTTGTGGCGGAGCTTCTGCCTGTTTTGACCGACGATTCATGGGGGGAGAAGCTGCGCCTGGCCTTTACGAATCTTGACAGCAGCGCTTTCAAGCGCTTGCTGGCCTCCATATATGTTGGGGATGTTGGCATTCAGGGCGTCAAAAGCAGGCTGGCGCTGCAACGCTTTTCCAACGAGCTGTTTTCTGTTGCCGGGAGCTTTGGCGAGTTCGATCAGGCTGCTGAGGAAAAGCGGAACTATACCAATTGGCTCTGTGAAACGGTCGAGAAGCCGAAGCAGCTGTATGAGGAGGCTGGGCGTATCTTAGAGAAGCAGTTTTCACGTTATCTCGAGAGCCAGATGATGTGGAACGACCGGCATGTGCGCGCCGCGCTGCGGTATATCTCCGCCCATTTCTCTGAAGATATCCAATTGGATGATCTTGCGGCGGCGGTCGGGTTGAATCCGGCATATCTGTCGGGGCTGCTGAAAAACAAAACGGGGATGACCTATTCCGAGCACCTGCTCAAGGCTAGGATGGAGCGGGCAAAGGAGCTGTTGGCGGGCTCCAACGCTATTGTAAAAAGCGTATGCTATGAGGTTGGGTACCGTGATGTAAAATATTTTCCAGGCTTTTCCGCCAATATACGGGAGTGAATCCGTCCATCTATCAAAAAATGCATAGTATTCTCTAGCTGCTTGACGGGCTTAGCTGCGCTTGCAGCAGGGTTGCTACGGTTGTTTTTTATAGCGGCCGTGACGGCCGCCTTTGCAATTCGGATAGCTGTTTGGAATATAGACAAGCGCGGCCCTAACTTATAGAATTGGAAGAATATCGGCATGAAACGAAAGCATCGCACGGGAATCAAAATTGTTGCGGCGTTGGCCGTCCTATCTGGCTCCGGGCTGTTGGCAGCCATTTTTATTTTTGTGCCGTGGAGAGTGGCTCCCCGGCCTGCTGCTTTTTTGCACAACCGCAATCCCCAGCGCAGGGCTGCTGATCTGGTTGATCTTTCCGCTGCTGCGCATTTCGAAACGCATTGCAGGGACCGGGATCCATCCAGATCTCACGCAGGCAGGAATCCCTGCGGATCCTTTTGAGATGCTGCTATATGATAACTGGGTGGATGCGGCCGCCCGATTTAAGCAAAACCTGGAAGAAGAATACGATAACAGGGAAATCGCAAGTCAGATCAAATTTTCTATGCTTCAGCATCAGATCAATCCGCACTTTCTATACAACACACTGGATTCCGTCCGCGGCCTTGCGTATGCGGAGGGGGCTGACAGCGCCGCTGAGATGGCGGAGGCTCTTGCGGCGTTTTTTCGGTACAGCATCAGCCACAGCGACGATATCGTCTCGCTGGGCAAGGAACTCAACAATATAAAACGATATTTTGTCATTCAGGGTTACCGGTTTTCCAAGCGCTTTTCTCTGGTGGTGGATATCTCTGAGGATGATATTGCTATCTGGGGATATCCTATCCCAAAACTGATGATACAGCCATTGGTAGAGAATGCGGTATTCCATGGGCTTGAGAAAAAATCTGGAAAGGGAAGCGTGACGATCTCAACCTCCCGCACACAAAGGCGTTTATATTTGTACGTGGTCGATGACGGTGTGGGAATGAGTCAGGAGAAAATGCGGGAAATCAATCGTGCTATCTATGCCGAGACAAATTCCTCCCCTGCCGGCAGCTCCGGCGGGGGAACGGGGATTGCCCTGCGGAATATCAACCGCCGGATACAATATTTATATGGGAAGGAGTTCGGCCTGAATTTAGAAAGCACAGAGGGGTTTGGAACTCAAATTGAGATCGCGCTGCCCTGGCCGCCTCCCAAAGAGATGGAGAAGCAATGATGGAAAAGGAAGCTCTGCGCGTTGAAAACGCCTGCGGCCGTTTTTTAAAGCTCGCTGTGCTGGATCATTTCAATTTCAGCGCAAACAGCGGTGAGATATGCTGCCTGTTTGGGGCGCATAATGCGGGTAAAACCGTATTTATGCAGCTCCTGGCGGGAAAGCTGGCGGGCGAATGGAGTATGCGGCTGCTGCTTGACGGCGTCGATGTGCATTGGAGCCCCGGCAATAATCCTGTGGCTGCTTTGTTTGCGTTTATATGGGATGAAAGCCGCCTGCTGCCGAACTTTTCGGTGGCAGAGAATTTATGCATATTCGGGCAGGTTCCGCTTTGGAAGCTGTATATTCGGAAAAGCAACTATGAAAGCCAGACGCGCCACATGCTTAAGCAGTATGGCCTGGGCGGTATTGATGCCCGCAGGAAAGTAGGGCAGCTTAGTCAGGCGCAGCGCATTCTTCTGGAGATTATCCGTTATGCCATGCATGGAGCCAGATTCTTTTTTTTGGATTGCCTGTCCCTGTTTCAGCATAGCGCGGATATCGCAGCGCTTGAGAGGCTTTTGAAAAAACTGGCCGCAGAAGGAAAAACGGTCGTCCTGCTTTCAAACCGTGCGGACAAGCGGCTGTTTTTTGCCGACCGCTTTGTCATCATGCGCAGCGGCGCCAGAGTAAAAACGGTAAGCAGGGAAGAAGTAACAATTGATTTGTTGAAGGCCTATGGGGAATTGGCGCAGTATTCTGCGGAAACAGAGGAGCCTGCTCTTTTTCAGGAGCAGGGCACGGCTGTTCTCACGGCGCGGCAATTGACGGTGCTCGACCGGGCGTGCTCCTTTGAAGCGTGCCGAGGGCGCTTGACGGGAATCGTCTGCCCGGATGAACGCTACGCAGAATGCCTGATGCGGGGCTTTGATTCGGGCAAATTTACAGCCGTTTCCCTTCGCTTTATGGGGGCGGAATATGCCGAGAAGACTATGCGCTGGAAATCGCTCAGGCGGATATGCGCGGTGAAGAGCCTATTGGCGGAGAAGACGATTATCCCCAATTTCAGCGCGCTGGATAACATCTATATTTCTTCCGCCTGGATGGGTAGCCGCTTCCCTAGGCTTCGTAAAAGCGTCAGGCAGCTTGTTGCGCAGGAGGAAAAAGATCTGCTCCGTCAGGCAGAACAGGCGATGGAAGAGCATCGGGAGGAGCCTCTGCTGAATTTACGGATCCTTGCAAAACGGGCCGTATTGATGCAATGCCTGCTGATTGTACTGGATCGCCCTACACGTGGACTTGATGAAAATGGCTGCAAAGAGCTTCAGGAGATCCTACTGGACCTTGCAAATCACGGAATGGCGGTCGTTGTATTGGATACCAGGAAACGGAATCTGAGAGACCTTTGCAGTGAGGTAGCTGAATTTTAACCGGAGGAACTCCCAGGGTAAAAAACACGTTTGCGCTCATAATACGCGCTGTGGGTGGCTGCCCTGAGCCTTTTGAAAGCCGCGCCCACAAGGCGCGGCTTCCTATATTGTTAAGAGCTTGCCTGATGGTCAGGCAGGCTCTTTTTGCCTATTTATCTGAAGTTTCTCCCCCTATTTCTGAAAATTGCGTCACTATGCATGAGTAGTGCACTATGCTAAAATATAGACAAAGAGATGCACAATATTTATTCATTTTTAGGCCTATAACGTATGCATACGGAGAATGGGCGAAGATTGTGCATTGAGACAGTAAACAGCTTACGAATGGAGAAGGGTGGAAAAGGGAAAAATAGAACAATACGAAACAAGGCATCAGACATAGGGTGTGAAAGGCCTGTGATCGGCAAGGGACACTTTCACGGGCTCATGCGAAAAGAGGAATGTGTTGAAACAGTTGCTGGCGCCGCAGCCGAAACGGACGGTTGGAGCCTGGTTTGCGGCCTTACGGCGCAGCGGAAAGGAATGGTCATAACCATGAAAAGAATGAAAAAAATCGTTTGCCTTGTATTGGCGCTGACGCTTGTGGCAATGCTGGCCGCCTGTGGGAAGACGCCGGCGGATGACTCTAAGGGGGATGCCCCAGTCATGGGCGTTTGCATCTTCGCTATGGAGGTGGAGTATTTCACGAACCTTGCGCATTGGCTTGAGGAGGCTGGCGCTGCTCATGGCTGGGAGGTCATCGTACAGTCCGGCGATGCCTCGAACCCTGCAAGCCAAGTGGAGATCATCGAAAACTTTATTACGATGGATGTCGATGCAATCTTCATCAATCCCATTAATATTGCCGCAGTGGAGGATGCCCTGGCAAAGGCAAAGGAAAATGATATTTGGGTGTTTGGCCACAATTACCGCTATGAGGACAGCGAAATGCCAGACGTCTATATGGCGGGGGATCCGACAGAGGTAGGAGCCGAGATTACCGACCTTGCAAAGAGCGAAGCGGATAAGGTGCTCGGCGATACGCCCGTCGTTGCAGCGGCTATGACGAGCCTTGACAATGAAAACAACAGTAAGCGCTCCGAGGGTATGGTGGCCAGAGCAAAGGAGCTTTGGGGCGACGACGCCCTTGTAGCGGAGAATTCCCCCGGCAACACTGCCGAGGCAATGTCCGCAGCGGAAAATATCATCCAGGCGAATCCGGATGTCAACGTGTGGCTTTGCTACAATGACGAATGCGCAATGGGCGTGTATGAGTTCTATAATGCATCCGGCAGAGACCAGAGCAAGGCCGTAATCGTCGGATCGGACGGCAATCAGGATGTGCTCAAGGCGATCATCAAGGGATCCGCAGTGCGCGGAACGTTGAGCCAGACGCTGAACGTGAAGTGCGAGCAGGTTTTCAGCGCTGCCGATATCCTGATGGAATCCGGCGACGTGGAGGCTGCACAGGATACAGCGGGTTACGATTTGTTCACGCCGATCAACAGCGATAACGCCCAGGAAGAGTTAGACGCCACATCTTGGCGATAACCGTTTTCGCAGGATAGTTAGAAGGGATCAAAGCCCGCCCGAAGGGGCAGGCGCTTTGATCCCTTCCCACAAAAGATAAACGCAGCGCGGCGCTATGCGCTGAAAAAACTGCGGAAAGGGGGAAGAACGTTGCCAAATCATGACGATATCCTGAGGCTTGAGGGCATCAGCAAAGCGTACCCGGGCGTAAAGGCACTGGATAACGTGGGCTTTTCGCTGAAAAAGGGCGAGGTGCACGCACTGGTGGGAGAAAACGGAGCGGGAAAGTCCACGCTGATCAAATGCATTTCCGGCGCCATTCGGCCGGATAGCGGCAAGATCTTCCTTGATAATAAGGAGTTTTTGTCCATCGGGCCAAAGGATACAATCGAGCATGGCATTGTCACCGTTTATCAGGAATTAAACCTGATTCCATCGCTGTCAGTCGCAGAAAATGTGTTTGTCGGGGAGCGGCGGGGAGGAAAATTGCTGTATAACCGGCAAAAGGTGGAACGCGAGTGTAAAAAAATACTGGAAGATTTTCATATCGATATTGACGCAACGGCAATTGTAAGCGAGCTCAGCGTTGCCCAAAGGCAGTTGGTGGAGATTGTGCGCGCGATTTCAAGGAATGTCAGGATTTTGATTCTGGATGAGCCGACCTCTTCGCTGACCGTGCATGAGACCCAGTTCCTGTTTGATACCATCAGGCGGCTAAAGCAGAATGGCGTGACGATCATTTATATCTCTCATATTTTTGAGGAGACCTTCGCGCTTGCCGATCGAATCACCGTTATGCGGGATGGCCGCTACATAGATACGCTGGAGACTGCAAAGACAAACAAGGCGGAGCTGATTAAGCTGATGGTAGGCAGAGATATCAGCGATTCCTTCCCGGTGCGGAACGTCTCTTTGGGAGATGTGGTTTTAAAGGGTGGAGAATATGACGGCTCCAGGCGTGGAAAATATCTCTTTTGACCTGCGTCGAGGAGAGATTCTGGGCTTTGCCGGCCTGGTTGGAGCCGGTCGTACAGAATTAATGAATGCAATCTACGGCGCCTCGGAAAAATCCGAAGGTACCATCACGATAAAGGGCAAACTTGTAAATATGAAAGCCCGCACGATGGCATTCGTTTTGGTTGGGCATGATTCCGGAGGTAGAAAGCTGCAGGGGATTTTTTTGCGCGCCAGTGTGTTGGACAATATCTCGTCCGCCAATTTAAAAAACCTGACGCGCTTCGGCCTGATGAGGGATAAGAGCGCGGCGCGCATTGCATCGGAGTTCCGTGATAAGCTGCGGATTAAGACCCCGTCGCTTTCCCAGCTGGCCCAAAATCTCAGCGGAGGAAACCAGCAGAAGGTTGCGGTGGCAAAGGCCCTTGCGCCGAATCCGGAAATTCTGATCTTTGACGAACCAACCAGAGGGATCGATGTTGGCGCAAAGCAGGAGATTTATAAGCTGATGGATGAACTGGTAGCACAGGGCCATTCCATTCTGATGGTGTCCTCTGAAATGGTAGAGCTTATGGGGATGGCCGACAGGATCATCGTGCTTGCCAACCACCGCAAGGCCGGAGAGCTTACCAGGGAGCAGTTTAGCCAGGAAGCGATATTAACGCTTGCATCTGATGAAACGCCCAAGGCGGTTTAGGAGATAATCATATGAAATTACTAAAGCTATACAAAAAAGGCGGGGATTATTGTATTCCTGCTTCTGGAGCTGATTCTCTTTTCAGCCATTACGCCCAACTTCCTTTCGGGGAGTAACTTTATCAACCTGCTCAGGCAGATCGCCATGTTGGGAATCGCCTCCATAGGCATTTCCTTTCTGATGATCGGCGGAGCTTCCGCCGACCTTTCAATTGCCGGGCAAATCCCGGTGCTGTCCATGCTTTGCGGTATCTTTATGATGTGGATGAACTTGCCCGTACCAGTCGCCATGCTGCTCACGATTGTGGCGGGGATTCTGCTGGGCTATTTTAACGGCATGGTCATACGAATTCTGAAGATCAACCCCTTTGTGGTAACGCTGAGCACAATGACGATCTTACAGGGCGTGGCCCTGCTGTTTACCGGGGGCGTCAGTATCTCCGGGCTGCCCAGAAGCTTTTCCTGGCTGGGGCAGGGCTATCTTTTCGGCATCCCAGCGCCGATCATTGTGTTGGTTGTATGCGTTGCCGGGGCGCAATTCGTCCTTTCCAAAACGTATTTTGGGCGCGCAATTTACGCGATGGGCGGCAATGCAGAGGCCGCAAGGCTTGCCGGTATCAATATCCGGCGGCTTCAGCTGTGCACGTTTATGCTGTCCGGCTTTTTTGCGGCTGTAGCCGCGCTGATGATTTCCTCCCGCACGATGATCGCCTCTCCCACGGCGGGCAACACCTATGCGTTTGATACCATGACGGCCTGCGTGCTGGGCGGCATCTCGTTTGCCGGTGGTGAAGGCAAGCTGTGGGGCGGCTTTGTAGGCGTGCTCATCATCGGTGTGCTTACCAACGCGTTAACGCTGATGAACATCGGCAGCTATTGGCAGGATATCGTCAAGGGCGTCATCCTTGTGTTGGCCCTTTATATTGACCGTAAGCAGCGGGAGTTGAACGTTATAGCGGGCTTGTTGGGTCGATTTCAGGCAGATAGTTGCGAGCAGACTGAGAGGTTGAAATCAAAAGAAGGGAGCAAAATTATGAAAAACATCATTTGTACGGAGCCCTGCCTCTGCATGGAAAACCCCTGCGGCGCCAGACTGGAATTCTGGCATCAGGATGGGAAGTTTGGCCTGGGAAGCTTTTATTACAAGGGCGTCCGGGCGGGCGCTGAAATGGATCAGTTTTTATACGAGGATTCCCACTATGTATGGGATAAATATCAGGCGGATCGATATGAGATCGTGGAGAACACCCCTCAAAAGGGCGTAATTACCTTTTACGGCACCTTCGGCGCAATCAACATAGAATCCAACTGGCTTGTGACTGTAACGCTGACCGCCGGCTCGCCGGCTTACCTGCTGGAATATCAGGTGGAGCCTTATCTGTGGCCTGGCCGGTATCATCCGCTGTATGTCAGCGCCCCCTTTGAAAATGAAAAGCTGGAGTGCGTCAGTTACCCGATGGAGGCTCCGATCCTTCCGCCCTATCACAGCCATTGGTTCGTCCGGCCCGATGTCGGTAAGGTTCCCTTTCTGCTGGGCCGCGAACAGGCTGGGGATTCCAGCCTTTATGTGGGGATCGGTTATACCCTGGAGGCAGCCGGGCAGGATTATACCAAGGGGATGCTCTGGTATGACGGCACCAAAGAGGGGCGCGCCCTTCGCGCAGATTTCCCATATATTCACTACTGGATTCCAGCGCAGAACAGCTGGGAGGTCAACAGCGAGCTGAAGGCCGCCACCTCTGTGGAGGGCAACCAACTCAGAAGCGGGTATTTCCGCCATGGGGACCCCTACGTCTGCTCCGTGATCGTTTCTGTTGCGGATACGCAAGCAGACTGTGTGTTTGGCTACCGGGATATCTGTGGCTTTAACAGCGATACATGCAGCAAATACGATGTGATGAAAGCGGTAGACAGTATGCTGCATGGCTACGATACGGATGCCCGGTGGGTCTATGAGAAAGGGAAAGGCTACCGCATGCGCGGCTGGTCGGATTCCGATGAAAAGGCCAATTACTACGATTTTATCACCTTTACCTCCAATTCCATGCTGGCGTATCTTTTATACAGCCTGTGGCGCAAGGATCACTCCCAGGCATGGGCGAGAGAACGTGCGCTGGAGATGACGGAGTTTGCAATTGAAAAGCAGCTGCCGTCAGGCGCAATCCCACGCTGCTGGGATCTGGATCATGACCATGCGCACGGGATGGGGGATAATTATTATGCGCTTGGCGCCGTCTATGACCCGATGGCGACTGGCGCATGCGCGCAAAACATGGATATCCTCGTACAGGCGATGGAAGCGGAAGAGGGCTGCGCGCCCGCGCACTGGAAAGCAGCCATTCAAAAGGCGATCGATTGGGTGATTCACCTGATTGAAAAGGAGAACGGTGCGCTCAAGCATTCCTACACAGCGCAGGAGCAGGGCGTTTTTAATGCAATAGAGCCCTATGCGCTTCATGCATTGCGGTATTTTTATCAGAAAACGGGCGAGGAAAAATACCTGCGCGCAATGGAGAAAAACGAGGAGTATATTCAAGCGGCCTTTGGCGTAAATAACGACTGGTATAACGGCCTGACGGACAGCAACAATCTGGTAGCGCCGCTGGACGGGGAGCAGACGCGCAATTACTATACGCTGAATGTGTTTGATCTGGCGGGCTATTACCACGACAGATATCTGGATACGGGGGATGAAAAGTTCCTGAAGTGGGCGAAGGATCACTTTGCATTTGGCTGGATGGGGCGGATGCCCGTCAATATGCCCGGATTCCACTACCAGACCAAGGGGATTATCGAGGAGCAAAATATATGGGTATTTTATGATCTGCCCTGGCCCTTTAATTCCTCCTCCGGGCTGGCTCGTATGGCGAGAACCCTGAATGATAAATTTTATGCCGAATACTACAAGCTCGCCATTCATACGCAGCTCGAGTTTGCTCATCTGGGTGAAAAACACCCCTTCTGCTCCCAGGTGCTGGGCGCTGCTGCCGAAACGCGCGCGCCGATCGACCGCTTTGCGGAAATCGTGGATGGAAAACACGGGATTTGGATTACAGGATACAGCACGTTGTTTATCCGTGATATGCTGGGGCCGGATACCTACTTCTACATGGGTGGAAACAGCTGGGGCGTCGGCATTGATTACGAGCTGGATTTCAAACCGGATTTCAGCGGGGCGCCTTTCTGGCTGACTGCCTGCACCAGCCGTGTATATGGCCTTCAGTGGACGAAGGATTCTTTCAGTGCTGAACTGCGCGGCCTCCTCCGGGATGACTGTGAGATTGTGCTGCATGTGGAGGCGCCGGTCTCAACCGTCAGGATGCAGGTGGATGGAGTGGAGCGACAGGCTGCCTTCCGGTATGATCCGCGGCGCAGTGAGCTAATTGTTTCGTATCGGCAAACGGCGGATAAGATGCAGGTCGCCTTGCGCTTGTGCTAAACAGCTTTTGCCATCAACAGGCGGGCCGTCGCCGTTCTGCCTGTTGATGTTTTTTTATCCATCTTCAGCGGCAATACAATACAAGCCGGGTCTGGCCCAGCTGCCGCGCTTTCCGGTTTTCAAAATTTTAGAATAGGGAGAAATGTAAGATGTTGGGCTATCGCCTTTCAGAAAATTTTTTATGGGGCGGCGCGGTATCGGCCCACCAGGTGGAGGGCGCGTTCGCCGATGATGGGAAGGGCCTTTCCTCAGCGGACGTGATGACTGCCGGCAGCATGGAAAGGCCGCGGCGGATTACCCGCGGGATCGAACCCGGCTGTTATTATCCGACGCATGAGGCAATTGATTTTTATCACAGATACCGTGAGGATATTGCGCTTTTGGCTGAGCTGGGGCTAAAGAGCTTCCGCACCTCCATCAACTGGACGAGAATTTTTCCCAATGGGGATGATGAACTGCCAAACGAAGCCGGCCTGCGGTTTTATGACGCTTTGTTTGACGAACTGCTGAAACATAAAATTGAGCCGGTTGTTACGCTGTCCCACTTTGAAATGCCATATCATCTGATCCGCAGGTATGGTGGATGGAAAGACCGCCGCTTGATTAATTTCTTCCTCAAATACAGCGAAACGGTGTTTCAGAGGTATCGGGGAAAAGTGAAATATTGGATGACCTTTAATGAGATCAACAACCAGTTGAATATTGCATGGCCCATGATGGCATATGCCAACTCCGGTATCGAGCCGGAGGAAGGGCGGTGCTTTGAAGAGGATGTGTATAACGCGGCGCATCATGAGCTGGTTGCCAGCGCGCTTGCTGTGGAAATGGGGCATCGAATCTGCCCGGAGAACCGGATCGGCTGCATGATCGCTTACAGCCCGGTCTATCCGGCCACCTGTAAGCCGGCGGATATCGTAGCGGCGCAGCTGCTGATGAAAAAGCAATACTATATGGCGGACGTCCACTGCCGGGGCGAATACCCGGCCTTTCTGTTAAAGGATTGGGAGAAAAACGGATATACAGTCTCGATCCGCGAAGAGGACAGGGCAATCCTCCGCAATGGAACGGTTGATTTTATCGGGTTTAGTTATTACATGTCCAAGGTATATAGCGCAGGCAAAGCATACGGCGCCTTTGCAGAAAATCCGTATATTGAAAAATCCGAATGGGGGTGGCCCGTGGACCCCGAGGGGCTGAGGTATGCGCTCAACGATCTGTACCGTACGTATCAGAAGCCTCTTTTCATTGTGGAAAACGGGCTCGGAGCTTATGATACAATTGAAGCCGGCGCCAACGTGCACGATGCATACCGCATTGCGTATCTGCGCGCGCATATTGAGCAGATGGAAAAAGCGATTGTTGAGGATGCGATTCCCGTTATGGGATATATGCCCTGGGGATGCATTGACTGCGTTTCTTTTGGAACCGGCGAGATGGAAAAGCGGTATGGATTCGTGTATGTCGACAGGGATAATCTGGGAAACGGCACGATGGAACGGCTTAAAAAGATTCTTTTATTGGTATCAAAGCCTGATCAGGAGCAGGGGGGAAGCGCTGTGAGCATTTTGGCAATTGATGTGGGAGGGACAAACATAAAATACGCCCTAGTTGACCGGGAGGATCGTTTTTTCTCCAGAGGGGTCATCCCTACGGCAATACGCTCCTTGGATGACTTCCGCGCCACGATTATGCGCATATACGAGCCCCTGAAGGAGCAGGTGGAAGGAATCGCGTTCAGCATGCCGGGCATTATCGACGCACAGACAGGCTTCATGTATTCCGGGGGGAGCCTGAGCTGGATTCATAATATCGCCATGGCCGGCGAGGTATCCGGCTTTTTGTCAGGCGTCCCGGTCAGCATTGAGAATGATGCAAAGGCGGCGGCGCTGGCAGAGTTGGAATCCGGCGCCCTGATGGGCTGCCGGGAGGCCGCGGTAGTGATATGTGGAACCGGTTTGGGCGGCGGCATTATTTCGGATGGAAAGCTGCTCAAAGGCAAACGGAATTTGGCGGGCGAAATCAGCTACCTCAGTGTGGAGGGAGGCTTTGGCAGGAGCAGCCGCAGTTTTATGGGGCGCCGGTGTGGCATTGCTTCCCTGTACCGGTGCGCTGCACGTTATATGAACAATCCGATTGAACAGATGGATGGGCCGTATCTGTTTGCACAGGCCGAAAATGGAAATCCTGGGGCGCTGCGTGCGCTTCATGAATTCTGCAACGAACTGGCCCAGATGCTGCTGAATATCCAATGCCTGTTCGACCCTGAAAAGATCGCAATCGGCGGAGGAATCAGTGTGCAGAGCCTGTTTCTAGAGATTCTCAGGGAAGAGGTGGAATACGTAAAGACGGATTGCCTTCAGGAGATTGCGCATATCCTGCACCCGGAGCTGGTGCCATGCCAATATCACAACGATGCCAACCTGCTCGGCGCCGTTTACAGGCTGAGGCAGAATATGCCCCGTGCCGGGCCTGAGCGCCTGATGCTCGTGTTGCATGCGGTGGCTATTTTTTATTACGAAGCGCAGCGAGTAACAAAGCAGAGTTTGCCATCACCACATAGATCACAGAGATATGTATCGCTTACGCAAGCAGTTAACTACCGGCTATTTTTTATTACGAAGCAAAGCGAGTAACAAATTGGTTTATACAGATATTATTCGGGGCGCGCTGTGGATGCATTGATTCCGCAGCGCGCCTTTTTTGATTCATTTTGACCTCTTTACCGATTTATTGCACAAAACTGCCCGCTTTTCTCCACTCCTTTTCTCTATATTTGGAAGCGGACACGATATTGTATCAACAGGGAAAAGGTGTTATAATTTTTAATAATTATTCATTAGGGGGTGGTCAGGATCGAACACCGCATTCATATCATTTGCGGGCACTACGGCTGTGGCAAAACCAACCTTGCGCTGAATCTGGCGCTTACCCTGCGAAGGAAAGGGGAGAAGGTCACGGTAGCGGATCTCGACATTGTCAACCCCTACTTTCGCACGGCAGATTATAAAGAAGTGCTCGAAAAGCAGGGCGTCCGAGTTATCTGCCCGCACAGTGCGGGCACAACCATCGATGCTCCGCAGATCAACGCGGAGATTTTTTCTATCTTCGACCGACCGGAGGGCCATGTAGTGATCGACGTCGGCGGGGATGACGCGGGCGCGGCGGCACTTGGCCGCTTCAAACGGCAGATCGAGGCGGCCGGCGGGTGCGAGATGCTGTATGTTGTCAACCGCTACCGCAAGCTGGTCGAAACGCCTGAAGAGGCGGTTTCCCTCCTGCATGAGGTGGAGGCCGCATCCCGTTTAAAGGCCACAGGGGTTGTGAATAATTCTCATCTGTCATCGCTTACCACGGCGGAGGATATTCTTGGCTCGCTGCCCTATGCGCAGGAGGCGGCGCGGGAAGCAGGCTTGCCGCTTGTGATGACTACAGTGCCGCTGGCATTGTATGAAGCGCTGAAGGGGAAGGTGGAGAATCTTTTCCCGGTGGAGCTTCTGGTGCAGCCTCCTTGGGCTGAAACCCTGATGTAAAACATACTTTTATGAGATAGAATGTGATTGGAGGAAAAGATCATGGCGAAAGTAACCATCGACGCAAATGTTTGCAAGGGCTGTGAGCTGTGCGTCGCCGCTTGCCCGAAGCATATTATTGCGCTTTCGGCCGACAAGCTCAATGCAAAGGGATATCATCCTGCATGCGTGATCGATATTGAGCAGTGTATCGGATGTGCGGCATGCTATACAATGTGCCCGGATTGTGCAATTACAGTGGAAAGGTGAGTGAATTTCATTGGCGCAGAAAGTATTGATGAAGGGCAATGAAGCCCTCGCGGAGGCTGCCATCCAGGCAGGCTGTCGGCATTTCTTCGGTTACCCGATTACCCCGCAGACAGAGGTTGCGGCCTATATGGCAAAGCGGATGCCTAAAATCGGCGGCACTTATCTCCAGGCGGAGAGCGAGCTTGCGGCCATCAACATGGTGCAGGGCGCGGCTGCGGCCGGGGTGCGCGCTATGACCTCCTCGTCCTCTCCCGGAATCAGCTTAAATCTGAAGCGATTTCCTATATGTGCGGCTCCGACCTGCCCGGGCTGATCATCAACGTTCAGCGCGGCGGCCCAGGCCTCGGCGGTATCCAGCCCTCCCAGTCGGATTACTGGCAGGCGACCAAGGCGCCAGGCCATGGTGATTTGCATGTGCTCGTGTTTGCGCCCAACTCCGTGCAGGAGATGGTGGATCTCGTTTCCCGCGCCTTTGATAAGGCGGATGAATACCGTATGCCTGCAATGATTTTGGCGGATGGTATGCTCGGCCAAATGATGGAGCCGGTGGAAATGGAGATTTCCGATGAACAGAAGCCCCTGCCTAAGAAGCCGTGGGCCGTTTCAGGCCACAACAATGAGCGCAAGCATAATATCATCAACTCTCTTTACCTTCAGGCCAAGGATTTGGAAGAGCTGGTCGTCGCCCGTTTTGAGCGCTATAAGCTGATTGAGGAGAAGGAGCCGATGGCGGAGGAATATCTCGTTGACGACGCGGAATATGTCGTCGTCGCCTACGGCGCCTCCGCCCGTATTGCCAAGGCGGCAGTCCGCCAGGCGCGCGAGGAGGGCGTCAAGGTTGGCTTGATCCGCCCCATCACGCTCTGGCCCTTCCCGAAAAAGACCCTTCAGAAGGCAGCGGATCACACAAAGGCTTTTCTCTGTGTGGAGATGAGCATGGGCCAGATGGTGGATGATGTCCGCCTTGCGGTCAACTGCGCAGTTCCCGTTTCCTTCTTCGGCCGAACCGGCGGTATTATCCCGACGCCCGCTGAGGTTCTGGCAGAGATTCATAAGCTCACAGGAGGTAATCAGTAATGGCTGCTACATATAAAAGGCCCCATGCATTGCTGGATGTCCCGACGCATTACTGCCCGGGTTGCACGCACGGCATTATCCACCGCCTTGTGGCGGAATGTCTGGATGAGCTGGGCGTAGAGGGGAAAACTGTCGGCGTTGCGCCGGTGGGCTGCGCCGTGATGGCGTATGATTATTTCGGCTGCGATGTGATCGAAGCGCCGCACGGCCGTGCTCCAGCCGTAGCAACCGGCATTAAGCGTGCCCTGCCGGAAAACGTTGTGTTCACCTATCAGGGCGATGGCGACCTAGCCGCCATTGGCACGGCGGAAACGGTGCACTCCGCCACCCGCGGTGAGAATATTACCGTGATTTTCGTCAATAACGCGATCTATGGCATGACGGGCGGCCAGATGGCGCCGACCTCCCTGCCCGGTCAGGTCACACAGACCACACCCTATGGCCGTGACGTGAAAACGGCGGGTTACCCGGTGCATGTGTGTGAAATGCTTTCCACGTTGGATGGCGTTGCCTATGCGGAGCGCGTAAGCGTCGATTGTGTGAAGAATGTCAACCGCGCGAAGAAGGCCATTAAGAAGGCCTTTGAAACACAGATTGCAGGTAAGGGCTTTACAATCGTCGAGGTAATTTCTGCTTGCCCGACCAACTGGGGCTTGGCTCCCAACGAGGCGCTTGAGTGGCTGCGTGAAAACATGCTTCCGTATTATCCATTAGGCGTTTATAAGGATAAAACCGCTGACGAGGAGGTGGCCGACAATGCGTGATATGAATGCAATCCTCGCCGGTTTTGGCGGGCAGGGCATCCTCTTCATGGGCAAGGTGATCGCCTACGCGGGCCTTTACGATGACAAGCAGGTTTCCTGGCTGCCATCCTATGGCCCGGAGATGCGCGGCGGCACCGCGAACTGTAGCGTCTGCATTTCTGATGAGCAGATCTGCTCCCCGCTGGTCAACACGCCCAACGCACTGATCGTGATGAACCTGCCTTCCTTTGATAAATTTATCGATAAGGTTGTGCCCGGCGGCACTGTGATTGTGGACAGCGCCTTGATCGAGAAGAAAACAGACCGCACGGATATCGACGTCCATTATGTGCCTGCCACTGCAATGGCGGAGGAGAACGGCCTCAAAGGCCTTGCCAATATCATTCTGATGGCAAGCTGATGGCAACCACCAGCTTCTGCACAATTGAAACGATGGAGAAAACGCTTCAGAAGATTGTCCCCGCGAAGAAGCAGCACCTGGTAGCTAAGAATATGGAAGCGGTCCGCCTTGGTGCGGAATACGCGGAATAAAACTTTTGATCGGCATAAAACGAAAGAAGCATGCAGGCTGAAAAACAGCCTGCATGCTTTTTCTGTTTTCCGTTTTCAGAGAATTGAATGATCTTCCAGGGGGAAGATCACAGTCAGCAGCATTTTAAAAGCTTCCGGCGCATAGACGGAATGCGGCTTTTTGGCAGGCATGATCAGCACATCGCCAGCCTTGCATACATGGATTTTACCATCCACCGCAAATTGGGCGGTGCCCCCCAAAATCTGCACCATGGCGTCTCCGCTGGAATCGTGTGTGGCAATCTTTTCCCCTTGATCATAGGCGAAGAGGGTAAGGCTCACCGCCCTGTTCTGCACCAGCGTTTTGCTGACAATCTGGCTCGGCTGAGCTGCGATTTGTTCTGCCAGAGGCAATACTGCTTCCTGCTCTATTTTTGTAATATAAGGCATCGGAACGCATCCTTTCCTGTTGGCTAATTGTATGGATCGAGCCGGCGGCCATCTGTAGAGATTGTCACCACCTGCCACGGGATAAATTTTCCGCTATTTTTCAGCGCTGTCACTGCTGCGTGCTCAATCCCGCCGCAGCAGGGCACTTCCATCCGGATTACAGTGAGGCTTTGAATCTCGTTCTGCCGGATGATATCTGTCAGTTTTTCACTATAGTCGCAATGGTCCAGCTTCGGGCAGCCGATCAGCGTTATTTTGCCCCGCATAAAATCCTGATGGAAGCTGCCGTAAGCGTAGGCGGCACAATCCGCTGCGATCAGCAGGTGCGCGCCGTTAAAATAGGAGGCGTTGACCGGAGCAAGCTTGATCTGAACGGGCCACTGGCGCAGCTGTGAAGTGCCGCCCGCCGCTGTGTTCTCAGAGGGAGGCTCCATCCGCTTCAGCGAACGCGCCTGCTGCCCAGGGCAGCCACAGGGGATTTGCCTCTCTGTTGCCTGCATTTTTCTCTTTTTCTGTTTCATCACAGCCATTTCGTCATAGGCGGCCGCTTCCCGTTCCACAAACGTGATGGCCCCGGCAGGGCAGACGGGTAGGCAGTCGCCCCAGGCCGTCGCAGAAATCGTCTCGTAGCAGCTTTGCCTTGCCGTTGATTATCCCGATTGCGCCCTCATGGCAGGCTTCGGCGCAAAGGCCGCAGCCGTTGCATTTTGCTTCATCAATTTCAATCATTTTGCGAATCATATTGCATTCCTCCCGAATTGTTGCGTGGCTTGACTTTATGGGCTCAATATACTACAATCGTCTCAATTCGTATGTTGTTATAACAACATGGAGAGAAGGGATTCCTGCAAAATATTTCATTTTGCAACGGTCCCACTATTCTGCGTATGTTCATGCATGATGCAACGCGCTCTGCGCTTTGTGCTTTTCAAGGATAAATACCGCTCATAATTTTGGCTGCGCCAAAACTGCACAACTCTGCGGCCTGGCGCAAGAAAGGCATGGTCATAACCATGGACGAACAATTTTTAACCAAAGCGAGCTTGTTTCATAACATAGCGTTAGAGGATCTTCGGTCAATGCTGAAGTGTTTGGGGGGCGGTGCAAAAGCGATTTGAGAAATCCGCCGTGATCTATCACGCCGGAGATATCGCGCACGCATTCGGGCTGGTGCTCTCCGGACGGGTTCAAGTGGAAAACGATGATTTTTGGGGCAATAAAAGTGTGCTGGCCAGTATTGAAGCAGGGGATACCTTTGCGGAAACCTATGCCTTTCTGCCCCAGGAGCCGATGATGGTTAACGTTGTAGCGGCAGAGGCCTCCGACGTGCTGTTTTTGAACGCAGAGCAAGTGATTCAAATCTGCCCGGATGCCTGCCCACACCACGGCATGCTAGTGCGCAATCTGCTGATGGTATCTGCTCAGAAAAATTTAATGCTCTCCCGTCGCATCTTCCATACGGCGCCCAAAACGATACGCGGGCGGGTGCTGTCTTATTTATCGTTTCAAGCGGCGCATTGCGGGAGCAGGGCTTTTGAAATCCCGTTTAACCGCCAGCAGCTCGCGGACTATTTGAGCGTTGACCGCAGCGCTCTTTCCAACGAGCTTAGCAAAATGCAGCGGGAAGGCCTGCTGACAGTAACCCATAATCGCTTTTGTCTAAAGGCGGCGCAGGACGGGAATGCTTTGTAAAACGTAACGGGTGGTATTCGACTGCTCTCGTGGGCAGCATAAATTTTTTTGTATGGTTATGGCAGGCTCCGTTTTATAATAAATAAAGAAAAGACACACAAACGGCTATTTGTGTGTCTTGTTGGTTGCGGAGGAAGGATTTGAACCAACGACCTTCGGGTTATGAGCCCGACGAGCTACCAGACTGCTCCACTCCGCGATATTAAATTGGCTCTCGTTTGAGTACTTATTTATTATAAGCGACTTTGAGTAAAAAAGCAAGCCTTTTCTCTTTTAAACAGTTACAACAATAAAAAGATTCCTAATGAAAAAACTATTTATTATGACCATTATCGATTCGTCCAGCGTCCAAAAGCCGCAAAGCCAGCGTTTTCCTTGTGGAGCGGCACTTCCTTTGCAAAAGCTTTGCCGTTTTTCCAATGGGACCCGCATGTGGAACACCTATTCAATCAGGTAAAGCGAACGCGGTGGACAATCCAGAGACGGCTGCCGGGCATTGCCTATCCTATGTTCACCGTGGCGCCGCGAGAGAGTTGCCATCTTGCCTCGCGGCGCTCCCGCTGTTGGTTTAAAAATTGCCAAGGCTCTGCACATAGGCATGCATTTCATTGCGGGATTGAATTGTATGCGTGTGTGCCAAAATTTCCGCCTGCTTTTCCTTGGTCTGTTTTGAAAAATATTCCATTGCGCGGGGGTTTTGCGCGAGTGCCATTCCAAATCCCAACGGTAGTTCCTCCCATAGGGCTCCTCCTTATCACTTTTTTTGCGCCAACCGATTGATACAATTGTGAAAATCCTCCGGCGTCCGAATGCTTTCTAGCAGTAGTTTTTGCTGCGTTTCCTCCGGGAGGGAGTCAAACAGCTCACGCTCCTGGATATTTTCATGAAAATAGACGCCAAGGCAAGCGGCAGCCCGGAATAATTAGCATATTCCATACGCAACCTCCTTTTTAGTTCCATGATCGTGATCTGATACAATCCATAGTATACAATTTTCTTTGTGTATTTATCCATGCCAGCGTGTTTTAACAGGTGGAAAATTTCGTCGGAGTCAGAAGATAACCGTGGAAAACCGTTCAGAAAGATAAAAGAAAATATTTCAAAAAAATGTATTGACTTTCTCAGTGAAATCGGATATTATAGTTAAGCGCTTAACGCGCTGAAATCGGCCAAGCGTGATAGAAATGATCCATTAGCTCAGCTGGCAGAGCACTTGACTTTTAATCAAGGTGTCCGGAGTTCGAATCTCCGATGGATCACCAAAAGAACGCAGAAACAAGGTTTTTCTTGTATCTGCGTTCTTTTTCTATCTTTGCATGAGGTTGTCAAGCGGGCTGTAGGAATGAAAATTGACTGCTAATTTGGAAGGAATCAAGTGTACATACCGCTTGACCATTTCAAGCGACGTATGGCCGAGGATTTCTTGTAGCTTGTAAATGTCCCCGCCGTTCTCCAAGAACCTAGTTGCAAAGGTGTGGCGCAAAAGGTGGGGTTTCAAACGGGGGATATTTGCCCTGCGTTTCAGCTTGCGGAATAACTCCTTCACGGCATTCAGCTTGAGGGGAGTCAAGTCGTTTGTTACGAATAAAGTAGTCTGTTCCGGCAGGGGAGGCAGGCGGGAGAGATAACGAAGCAGAGCCTTCTTGCTTTGCAATCCGATCGGAACCAAGCGTTGTTTGTTTCCCTTGCCGTTGACGATCAGATAGCCTTCTGGAATATGAATACGAACAGGCTCAAGTGTCACAACCTCATTGAGCCGCAAGCCGCTATCCAGCATCAAAGCACAGATACAGTAATTCCGGCAGCCCGTAAAGGTGCGAAGATCGAAACAAGAGAAGAGGCGCTTTAATTCATCATCCGTCAGAACGTCAATTGTTTTCCGCTGCGCTTTTGGGAGCTTGAACCGCTCCGGGATATTCTCATTCAAGTAACCCTCCGTGTAACACCAAGTCAAGAAGGCACGCAAAGCCCGGATATATGTCTGTATCGTTGTAGTGGTGATTTCCTGCCCTTTTAGATACAGATAATACCCTTTGCAATCCGAAAGGGAAAGGGCCTCCACGGGCCTTGTAGCGTCTCCTATGTAGATTGCAAAGAAACCGAGACAACGTTTGTAATAGATGACTGTGTTTGGAGAATTGCCCCGTATCTGCTGCTCTATCAAAAAATCCTCTATGGCGTTCTGCAAGGTCAAAAAATCACCTCCTATTCGGTCTCCGTAAAGTCAAGCTGTTTCCCCTGTGTTTCGGTAGGGGATGAATCTTCTGCAAAGATATCAAATTCAGGAAGAGCTTCCACAAGAGAGTTTTCCGCAAGCTCTTTCAAAGTTTCGTAATCGGAATATTCTTCATAGGTTGATGAAATTCTCTGTACTTACCATCTTCATCAATCCAGTGATAAACGACAAAGGAAATCCGGCGCGCCAACTGATCGATGGTATCTAAATGCCGGTTATCCTGCACCATGTTTTCATACACACGTTCAGGAGGCAAAACAGAAGTAATGTGAACCTCATTCCAAAGCGCGTAAATGTTCGAGTAACGGCAGGGAACCTGAATTTTGTAATGGTCGATCAAATTGAGAAATTGGGAAAATCTCATTTGCCCTCTGAACTCATCCATGAATAAAATGGGTTCGCCATTGTATTTATCAAAGCCGTGTTCATAGTCCGTAAGCATATACACCTGATCTTCTCCATACTGCTCAGAAAGCTTTACAAAAGTGTAGCTTTTTCCTGAACCGGAATGACCGACATGCCAATAAACAGAAACATCCCGTTGCAATGGCGTTTGAGAAAAACGGCGGTAGTAATATGCCTCACGAATCATCTTGTCATAGCGGCGGTAGGAAAAAGACATGTCCATAATTTCATTGGGCGTTTTACCTTCCTGAATCAGATCTTCTATGGCCTCAAAATCTTTTCGGGCGCCCTGTTTGCCTTTAATCTCACCATGCCGAACGGTGCAGAGAATACTTTCGCCTTTTTCTTCCCATTTGCCGCGCTTGTTGATATAGTCCTCAGCTTGTTCTTTGCTTCCTTTGGTAGGCTCAATATGCATACCGGGAAATAACTTCTGAACTATGGTAAAACGCATTGCTTTCGTATCTTCAAAAACAGCATGACAATGTTTAAGGCCGTCTGCCGAGATACAATAAGTAACCGCACAACTTCTTTGTGGATTGCCATCTATCCAGCAATCTTTCATGCGTTCAACAATTTCATCAGGAGCACCAGAAAAACCATGTTCTTCGGGATTGTTGAACACACAGAACCATGAACGGGAAACAGAATCATTCTTCATTTTTGACCTCCTTTCAACGGAAATTTTGTAACGAAGTTAAATTTGATATTTGTAACAAAGTAAATCCCTTAGTATTTAATTTTAATAAAATAACCTTGTATCTATAGGGATTCCTTTGTAACGAAGTTAACGAATCAAATATTTTGTAACGAAGTTGTAACAAGGCTTGTTACAAAAAAAGTAGACCTCAAAGAACGTAGCTACGACGTTTCAAAAAATTTGTAACATGTAACGAAGTTGGGGGTAATACTAACCCCAACTTCTGACCGGCGCGGGCCGCCCGGGGCGCGCAATGCGCGCCGCCGAAGCGGGCCCCCGCCGCGTTGCCCCATCAGTCCACAACATTCCTGCCATAGCAGACCATAACAGCATCACACGAACAGTCACATTCAGAGGATGGGAATAGTTCTTCAATATGTTCGATAATAGAATTTAAGTGGAACGACAAGGATTCATCACGATTAATAACAGCAAAAGTATCCAAAAGCATGAAAACAAAACCCTCAATCAAAGCATAGTCCTCAGGATATTTCCGAACAATAAATTTACGGCTAAGTTTCTCTTCAAACATATATATCAATCTCCTTGTTTTTTTGAAATACTGTGTACATTTAGAACCCTGTTTTTGGGTACATGAGGGTAATTACATTACCAAGGCCATTTTGATGGTTGGAAACAACGTAGGTACAAGGATTTTTTAAGCCGAAATGTCCACGCGAGAAGCCCGGCGCTTACGTTCATTTGCGGCTTTCTGCTTTAGGCGTTCCACGCGAGCGCATGCAGTGCAATATTTTGAACGGTTGGAAGCCGGAACAAAAGACTTGCCACACACGGAACAGGATTTTATGGAATCCAGTTTGACAAGCTGGGCATAAAGAAGCCTGTTCGCTGGAAGAACAGCTTCTTTGAAATAGCAACATAACCCTGTGAAATTACAAGCCTGATAACAGGCCGCATCCATCAACAGGCAATCTCCCGTTGATCGGTCATAATTTGCGCACGAACCCTTCACAAGTTCCTTTACTTCTTTTCTTTGGCTGGCTGTCATTTCAATCTTGTCTTTCATTGGTTGACACTCCTTCATTTTCTTCTTGCAGGAATGCCCCAATCGCGGTATACTTGGTGCGAACGCAACAGGGGCATTCCCTTTTGCGGGTGTTTAATAGCCTGATTTCTTTCCACGGAGAGCAGGCTATTTTTTTATGCCTTCATTCAACTGGCATCACATCCTCTCCCATTCTCTTTTAACCAATCTAAGACCTCTTGCAGATCATAGCGGACTAGTTTTGTACCCAACAAGAAATAGGGCATTCCACGTTTACGAAGAGAAACTAGAGTTTGCCGGGTTACGCTCAGAACCTCACATAGCTCCCTTTCTGTTAAAATACTCATCTTTTCTAACCTCCATTTTCTTAATTTTACGATTTTTAACACAAATAAGTATCTCACAAATACCGAGGCTTGTCAACTGTTTTTCCGAGATTTATGTAATTTTAAGATGCCCGGTTTATCGTGAACAAAATGCGTTGTATAATAGCTTTTGAGGTGTTATGCATGCTGTACGATACGACCATACATTACGGAAATAAAACAATTTCCTTCAAAGTACCAAGAAAATATTTTTCAGGAGATTACACGTTACCAGACTTCTTCAAACATACAAGAACATTCGAACTCAACAACCAAAGCCCCGAGGAAGTAGCAGATGTATTATCAATCCCAATAGATGAATATCAGCAAATGGAAAATGGAACCCATTTAATTACAAAAGACGTTTTAACCGAGTTTTTGCGCTACTATCATCTCCCCAAAAAAATAGCACGCTTAGCAGACCCGCAAGAAACGAATGAAAAAACAGAGTTAGCGGAAAAAATATACCAGCTAAGAACGACGCGCGGAAATAAAACACAAGCAGAAGTAGCCGAAAAACTTCATATATCAAGAACGGCATATGCCGGATATGAAAGCGGAAGAAATGAACCGGACTTAAAAACCCTAGTCAAAATCGCGGATTTATACGGAGTTTCGTTAGACTACCTTGCAGGAAGGTATTAACCTTAGCTTAATTCTAGCAACATTCATTTTTTATTTCCCCCCCACTTTGCCCGGAAAATAAAAAAAGATGGTGCAAACGCACCATCTAAAACGCAATTAGAACAGGTCGAGCGCTGGAAACTACCTTGCAAACATTCATCATAGATCGGTGCTTTTCGCCCGTCTCCATATGCTACGAAAGGCTGGCTCCTGCCGGGCGAAAAGATCATATTGCCGATCTGGGCGGAAAACACCTGCATCCCCATTAGCGGAGCAAGGCCCAGCCCCAGACCATCCATTGCGGCCCTCTTTCAACAAAAAAGCGCGGGACATTCCCGCGCTTACCTTTTATCCGTCCGGCACGTTATGAATCTAAGCTCGCTTGCCATCGTGGGCGACGATTTCACAACGGCGGCCCGTCGCCGCCTGTGAACCGCGCCGGTCGGGCGCTCCCGATCGGCGTGCGTCCTTCCTCCGGATCACGCTTCACGGATCCGTCGTCACTCCTTCTCCAAGCGGTCGCTGCTCCCTGCGCTATCGTCGTACCCAGATGGCGGCGCTTGCTAAGATTCAAGCCGGACTGTTTTTTCAACAAATCACTGCTTTTAATCAAGGTGTCCGGAGTTCGAATCTCCGATGGATCACCACGAAAATAGCCCTGAAATGACGTAGATACGTCGTTTCAGGGCTTTTTCTTTTACAATTTTTATTTATGCTAATTCGCATAATATCACGTGAAAAACACTTAAAATTTTTTGCGGCTGCCAACACATTGTCAACCCATCGCTGAAG
>ENA-OQED01000197-OQED01000197.1-human-gut-metagenome-genome-assembly--contig:-NODE-197-length-25295-cov-1.274873_pt1 | contig 25295 bp, 30 predicted proteins | sample MGYA00242790_ERZ504625 | MGnify/ENA primary metagenome ERZ504625 (study PRJEB26092, sample SAMD00036345) | human gut metagenome | host: Homo sapiens | study: EMG produced TPA metagenomics assembly of...
ACATGAGCCTTGTAGGAACCCGTCCGCCGACAGTGGATGAGTGGGAGAAATATGAGCTCCATCACAGAGCAAGACTGGCAATCAAGCCGGGACTGACTGGTATGTGGCAGGTAAGCGGACGAAGCGAGATTACAGATTTTGAAGAGGTTGTAAAACTGGATACGAAGTACATTTCAGAATGGTCCTTTATGCTGGATATTAAGATTTTGTTTAAAACTGTACTGATTGTATTAGGCCAGAAAGGTTCTATGTAAAAAAAATGAAAAATGGAGATATATTGTAGTTTTGGGAGTAGTGTGGTAAAATAAAGGTAAATTTTAAGAAAAATTTATGAATGGAAGCGCAAAGAAGTCCTGATGACGGCGAAAAGGAAAAAGGCTTCCTTTGACAGGTGGTCCAAATAATGTTAATTATTTGGACCTTTTTATGTGAACTTCCTGAAATATTAACTCTCGTTTCGACATGTTCTTGCTTTAAGCCAGTTGTAGCATACTTTAAAAGGAATTTTATGAGAGTTAATTTTATAGGAAGTTCACATATATACTACCACAAAAGTAATTATCTTTCACTGACAACTATCCTAACACACAGGGGATTGAAAAAGTCATAAAGTTATGGTATAATCGAAAACAAAAGTTCATGAAAAATGAAAGAAGGAAGTATATGAACAACTCAAAACAAGATATATTGAACAACCTGATAAAAGAACCCTTCATCAATCAGCGTATCCTTGCCGCACAGACCGGCCATTCGCTTGGAATCGTCAATCGTTCGATCAAGGAACTGATTTCAGAAGGTTACCTGGATGAAGAGATCCGTCCGACGGAAAAGACACTGCGTGAGGCAAAAGAGAAAGCGCCGAAAAACGCCATTATCCTTGCCGCCGGATTTGGTATGCGGATGGTTCCGATTAATACAGAGACACCGAAAGGACTTCTGGAAATCAAGGGAGAGCGGCTGATAGAGCGCACAATCCGTCAGCTTCATGAAGTCGGCATTACAGAGATTTACGTCGTTGTCGGATTTATGAAAGAGCAGTATGAATATCTGATCGATGAATACGGCGTAGAATTGATCGTCGCTCCGGACTATGTGTCGAAAAACAATCTGCATTCCCTGAAAACGGCGGCAGCCATTTATCAAACAGCTACATCATTCCCTGTGATATCTGGTGTGAAAAGAATCCATACAGCAGAAACGAATTATATTCCTGGTACATGGTCAGCGATCTGGTGGATGATGACAGTACCGTCCGCGTAAACCGGAAGCAGGAGCTGGTCGTACAGAAAGAACAGGCAGGCGGAAACGCGATGATCGGCATCTGTTATCTGCTGGAAACAGAAGCGGAGATCGTGCGGGAGCGTCTGGAAGAACTGGGAAGAGATTCCCGATACGACGGAGCGTTCTGGGAGGAAACCTTATACCGGAAAGACAGAATGATTGTGACGGCCCGTGTTGTACATGCTGCCGATGCCGTAGAAATCAATACCTATGAGCAGCTGCGTGAGATTGACAGCGATTCCAGCCAGCTGCAGACGGATGCGATTCAGGTAATCTGTGAAGCACTTGGAGCACAGCAGAACGAAGTGACAAACATTACAGTTCTGAAAAAAGGAATGACAAACCGATCCTTTTTATTCTCCTGTAAAGATAAAAAATACATTATGCGAATTCCGGGAGAGGGAACCGATCAGTTGATCAACCGCAGGCAGGAAGCCGCTGTATATCAGACGATCGCCGGCCGCAGGATCTGTGATGAGATTGCCTATATTAACCCGGAGAACGGCTACAAAATCACAGAATATCTCGAGGTGCGCGGGTCTGCGATGCAGAAAATGAGGAAGATCTTCAGAAATGCATGAAGAAACTGCGGGAGTTTCACGGGCAGAAATTAAGAGTAGACCATTCCTTCGACCTGTTCGGACAGATGGAATACTATGAAAGCCTCTGGGAAGGAACTCCGTCAGCATATAAAGATTACGAAAAGACGAAAGCGCATGTGCTTCAGTTAAAGGATTACATCGAAGCAAATGCCGGAGAGTGGGTGCTCACTCACATTGATGCTGTGCCGGACAATTTTCTGTTTGTGGAAGAAAACGGAAAAGAGGAGATCCGCCTGATCGACTGGGAATACGCCGGAATGCAGGATCCGCATGTGGATATTGCGATGTTCTGTATCTATTCTCTTTACAAAAAAGAGCAGGTGGACCATCTGATTGATCTTTATTTTGAAGGAAACTGTGACGACAGAACACGCATAAAAATCTACTGCTACATCGCAGTCTGCGGTCTGCTCTGGAGCAACTGGTGCGAATATAAACGGAAATTAGGCGTGGAATTCGGAGAATATTCCCTGCGGCAGTACCGTTACGCAAAAGATTATTACAAAATTGTCCAGCAGGAACTGGGAGAGGAAGGAAAAGAAATATGTACAAAGTAGAGCGCGCCATTATTATGGCGGCAGGCCTCGGAAACCGGATGAAGCCGGTAACGTTAAAAACACCAAAACCGCTGGTCCGGGTAAACGGTGTGCGGATGATTGATACCGTCATCAATGGACTGCACAAAAACGGAATCACAGAAATTTACGTGGTAGTCGGTTACCTCAAGGAACAGTTCCAGACACTGGAAGAGGAGTACCCGGGTCTGAAGCTGATCGACAATCCGTGGTACGATACCTGCAACAACATCGCATCGCTGTATGTGGCGCGGGAACATCTGGAAAATGCGTTTATTCTTGACGGTGACCAGATCATCTATCATCCGGAAATTCTGGCACCGGAGTTTGAGCGATCCGGTTACAACAGTGTGTGGACCGATGATGAGACCGACGAGTGGCTGCAGACCGTGGAAAACGGCATTGTGACAGGCTGCAGCAGAACCGGCGGAAAGGGCGGCTGGCAGCTCTACAGCATTTCCCGATGGACAGCAGAAGATGGAAAGCGGTTAAAAGGCCATCTGGAGCAGGAGTTTGAAGTAAAGAAAAACCGTCAGATTTACTGGGACGATGTGGCAATGTTCTGCTACCCGAAAGAGTATCAGCTTGGCATCCGGCCAATGAAGGCAGAGGATATCATAGAAGTAGACAATTTCAGCGAGCTTGTTGCACTCGATGCATCGTATGCGGATTACGCAGAAAGGGAAGAAAATGAACAGTAAGAACCAACAGAAGAAAAAAGAAATCGACTGGATGATTACGCTGGTGCCTCTGGCGCTGATCGTTGCTCTATGTATCGTATTTTTCTTTGCACCGGAGCAGTCGAATCAGGTACTTGGCCAGATTCGATTTCTGTTTGGAGACACCTTTGGAACGTATTACCTGGTCATCGGACTTGGCATTTTCTTTCTGTCTCTGTTTCTGGCAGGCTCCAAATACGGAAATATTGTGCTTGGAAAGCCGGATGAGAAGCCAAAATATTCCTTTTTTGCATGGGGATGCATGATGTTTACCTGTGGTCTGGCAGCAGATATTCTGTTTTATTCGTTCTCTGAGTGGATTTTGTACGCAACAGATCCTCACATCGCAGAACTTGGCAGCATTCAGGACTGGGCAGGCGTATTTCCACTGTTTCACTGGAGCTTTATCCCGTGGGGATTCTATCTGGTACTGGCTGTTGCGTTTGGCTTTATGCTTCATGTAAGAAAACGAAACCGTCAGAAATACAGCGAGGCGTGCCGTCCGATTCTGGGAAAACAGACAGATGGAATTGGCGGCCGTCTGATTGACCTTCTGGCTGTCTTTGCACTGCTGGCCGGAACTGCTACCACTTTTAGTGTGGCAACTCCGCTGATGGCGGAAATCATCGGCGAGCTGTTCCATATGGAAGTCAGCAGAACTGTGATTAATATTATCATTCTTCTGATCACCTGCTGTGTTTATACCTATTCTCTTCTGCATGGATTCAAAGGAATCAGCATTCTGGCCAAGGTGTGCATTTATCTGTTTTTCGGACTCCTTGCCTTCGTCCTGCTGTTTGGGGGAGAGACGCGGTATATTATTGAAACTGGATTTTCTTCTCTTGGAAAAATGATTCAGAACTTTATCAGCTTATCAACGTATACGGACCCGATGCGTACGACAAACTTCCCACAGAACTGGACCATTTATTACTGGGCATACTGGATGGTATGGTGTGTGGCAGCACCGTTCTTCATTGGCAGCATTTCCCGCGGAAGAACCGTGCGCCAGACAATTCTCGGCGGATACGGTTTTGGTGTGGGTTCCACGCTTGTCAGCTTTATTATTCTTGGAAATTATTCGATGGGAAAGCAGATTTCAGGTGCAATTGATTTCATTTCGCAGTATAATGAAAATGGGGATTTATATCATCTGATTGTGTCGATGATCAAAACCATGCCGTGTGCACCGCTGATTATGGTTGTTGTATTAGTTACGATGGTTGCATTTTATGCGACATCGTTCGACTCGATCGCATTGACGGCATCGTGCTACAGCTACCGGAAACTGGAAGACGGCGAAGAGCCGGCAAAAGGAATTCAGCTGATGTGGTGTATCCTGCTGATCCTGCTTCCGATTGCACTTCTTTTTGCAGAGAGTTCCATGAACAGTCTGCAGTCTGTCAGTATCGTAGCGGCATTTCCGATCGGCATTGTGATCGTGATGATTGCGGTCAGCTTCTTAAAAGATGCAAAACTGTATTTAGAAGAATTGCAGGGAGGAAAAGCGCATGGAGAGGAGAAAAAAGAGAATCGTTAAACTGACAGCATTTTTGTTTCTGCTTGCGGCATCCATTTTTGTGATGCCGCAAAAGGCGTTTGCGGACGAAAATGAGGATGTTACATTGCCGACGGGCGATATTAAACCCATGGAACCACAGCAGGATGAGTCCGGGATTGATACATACGGGGCCGATGAAGGCGATGAGTTCAGCGGAACGGAGTATGAATTGTATACGGTTCTGGAGAATCGTGTGAAAGAAGCGATGCTGGCTGGAAATGAATGGGTATCCATTAAAGATTTAAAAATAAGAAGGGATACCTATGACATTTGGGAATCGAAACACATAAAGCAGTGAGAATCCCCCATGGTTGAATGGAAGCGTTCACATGGGGGCTTTTAATGGATGTTCCTCTTGCAGTCCCCCCCATTTTGTGTTAACATAAAACACGCAAATAACCAACAGCAAGGAGTTCTATTTTACATGAACATTACTTCAAAATACCGTTCTCTCTCCGTCCAGGCGAAGGCGGCGCTTTGGTTTACGATCTGCAGTTTCTTACAGAAGGGCATTTCGTTCATCACAGTTCCGATTTTCACGCGTCTGATGAGCACCGAGGAGTACGGAACCTATACGGTTTATCTGTCCTGGCTGCAGATTTTGACGATTATGACATCGCTGTATTTATTTAATGGTGTTTATGACAATGCGATGGCAAAGTACGAGAAGCAGCGGGATGAATATACATCTGCAATGCAGGGACTGACGCTTGTGATTACGGGTGCGGTTTTTGCATTGTATTGTTTTACATCGGGTTTCTGGGAGAAGATTTTAAATCTGCCGAAATCCATGATTCTGCTGATGTTTCTGGAAGCGCTGCTGAGTCCGGCGCTTTCTTACTGGTCGGGGCGGCAGCGGTTTGAGTATCGGTACCGGATTCTGGTCTGCGTGACGATTCTGCAGGCGCTGATGAACCCGATCGCGAGCCTGGTGCTGATCCGTATCAACGGCGGTACGGCCATGATGCGGATCTTAGGTATCGTCGGGGTGCAGGTCTGCATCTGTGTGCCGATTATTGTGTTCCAGTTTTGCAAAGGAAAAGAGTTCTTTTCGAAGGAATACTGGGGCTACGCACTGCGGATCGGAATTCCGATTGTGCCGCATTATCTGTCCGGTATTATCCTGAATCAGGGCGACCGCATCATGATCGACAAGATGGTCGGAAAGACGGAAGTTGCGCTGTACGGGCTGGCGTACAGCATTGGTATGCTGGTGCAGCTTTTCATCAGCGGTATGAACAGTGCATTGACACCGTGGATGTACAGCAAGATCAAAAAGGGCGACATCCGCTCGATGCGGAAGGTGCTGCAGCTGCTGAGCATTGTAGTGGTCGGCATAGCCGTGGCGCTGATGCTGATCAGCCCGGAGCTGGTGCTGATTTTCGGATCACCGAAGTACCGCGAGGCGGTGTACGTCATTCCGCCGGTGGCAGCGAGTGTGTTCTTTATCTTCATTTATAATATTCTCTCGATGCCGCAGTTTTATTATGAAAAAACACAGTTTCTGATGGCTGCATCCATGGCGGCGGCTGGAGCGAATGTGGTGCTGAACTTTATTTTTATCCGCCTGTTCGGTTACATCGCGGCCGGTTACACGACGCTGGCATGCTATATGCTGTATTCGGTCGGCCATTATATTGTGAGCAAACGGATTCTGGTGAACGAAGGAATCCAGGAAAATCTGATGAGTCCAGGATTTCTTGTGGCGTGCTCCGTTTTTCTGATTGGAGCAAGCATCATCTGCAATCTTATTTTCCCGTACAGAATCCTGCGTTACGCGATTCTGCTCGCAAGTGCAGGCTGGTCTTCTGGAAGAAAGAACTTCTGCTGAAGACGATGGCGGATATTCGGAAAAAATAAAAAGTGGGGGAGGATTTGAAACGAATGTTCAGAGACTCCCCGTTTTTGCGCGTTTTTCTTGACAGCCACAGAAAAAACGATACAATGAAAGAATGAAGAAAAGTAAGGCATTTTAAATTAGAAAAGGAAAAATTACATGAGTACCAGTATTTCAATAAAAGAACTAAAAGAGCTCGATCCGTCAAGCTATCAGATCGTCGATATCCGCGATGCGGTAGAGATCTCCCACGGCGCGATTCCGGGAGCGCTTGGGATGAAGACAGAAGAAATCGAGACAAGTGATGCGATTGACCGGAGCAAAAAGACGATTATCTGCTGCAGCCGCGGCCGGTTCAGTGTGGCTGCTGCGGAAGAACTGCAGGAGAAGGGCTGGGACGCTGTGAGTCTGGAGGGCGGTTACATCGCCTGGCTGATGGACGTGATGAGCGCGCCGGAGGAGCAGGACAAGGCGGCGGATGTCGAGAAGAGTCTCCGCAAGAAGTTCAAAAAGGCGATCTGGTCCAAATTTACGAAAGCGATCAACACGTATGAGCTGGTAAAGCCGGGTGACAGAATTGCCGTCTGTATTTCCGGCGGAAAAGATTCGATGCTGATGGCGAAATGCTTTCAGGAGTTAAAGCTTCACAATAAATTTGATTTCGAAGTAAAATTCGTTGTCATGGATCCGGGATACAGCCCGGAGAACCGCAAAGTGATCGAGGACAACGCAAAGAGCCTCCACATTCCGATCACCATTTCGAGACAGACATTTTCGATTCGGTCTACCATGTGGAAAATTCCCCCGTGTTATCTCTGCGCGAGAATGCGCCGCGGCCATCTGTATCATTTTGCACAGCAGCTCGGCTGCAACAAGATTGCACTCGGCCATCATTACGATGATGTCATCGAGACGATCCTCATGGGAATGCTCTACGGTGCGCAGGTGCAGACGATGATGCCGAAGCTTCACAGCATCCATTTCGAGGGCATGGAGCTGATCCGCCCGCTGTATTTGGTGCGTGAGGATGATATCAAGGCGTGGAGAGATTATAACGGTCTGCATTTCATCCAGTGTGCCTGCAAGTTTACGGACACCTGCACGACCTGCAATAACGAAGAGAACCGCTCGAAACGTGTGGAAATCAAGGAACTGATTAAGAATCTGAAAAAGGTGAATCCGTTTGTCGAGAGCAATATTTTCCGCAGTGTGGAGAATGTCAATATTGATACGGTGGTCGGCTATAAGCAGCACGGCATCCGCCACAACTTCCTGGAAGGATACGACGACAATTCGGGCTATGTGCCGGAGGCAGAAAAAGCGGCGGCGGAGATGGAATAAAAAGAAGGAACTCTATGCACAGAAAAATAGAAGAAACGACGGAGCGGGAGAAAATGCTGATCCGGCTGAAAGAGCTCCGTCTGGAACGCGGTTACTCGATGACGCAGGCGGCGCGGAAGATTTTCAGTCACCCGGACACCTACAACCGGTATGAAAAAGGCATTCGTGAGATTCCGCTGGATTCGCTGATGCTACTGGCGAAGACGTATGACTGCAGTCTCGACTATCTGGCAGGTGTTTCAGACCGGCCAAGAAAATATGGAAGGTGATGCAGATGGCAATTCCTCTTTATCTGACGACGATTGAACAGGATATTTTTTGATACATTCCGGTATCTGCCGCATGCCGTTGCAGTCGGTGTCGGCTTTGTGACGGTTGCAGCAGCGTGGAAAAACCGGCAGATGATAAAGAAACAAAAACGGCTGGAGCATGCGCATGCGGTTCCTGGCACCCAGCTTCTGCTGTGTTTTCTGGTAGTAGTCTATTTTGCGATGATGTTTTCTATTACGCTGTTTTCCAGAGAACCGGGTTCGAGAACGGGCGTGGATGTGAAGCTGTTTGAAACCTGGGGGAAACCAGTGGCTGCCGGACCGGTATTTTGTGGAAAATATTCTGCTGTTTCTGCCGTTCGGTGCATTACTGCCGGCGGCGGTGCCGTTTCTTCGGAGATGGTGGTACTGTGTGTATGCGGCATTTGCCACGAGCATGATGTTGGAAACTGTGCAGCTTTTAACAGAGCGCGGCTTCTGCCAGTTAGATGATGTTGTGACGAATACGCTTGGAGCAGCCATCGGGTATCTGGTGTTTGCACTGGTGCGGAAATGTTGGAGAGGGAAGATAGAAGAATAGAAGGAAAACAAGAAGGCTCTGCCCAAATGGACAGAGCTTTTTTCTTCCCTGTTTTTAGATGGAAGTGCAGGAGAGTTAATCCACCCGTTCTTTCCCCCAGAAAAACAATGCCACGGTTCCCGGTCCTGTGTGGCTGCCGATGGTGGTTCCGATGTTGTTGATCTCGACTTTTCCGTTCAGATTGGGAAAGCGTTCCTCGATAAGATCCGCAACGGCCCGCGCATCGTCGTAGCAGGCGGACTGGGAAATGTAGCATTTGCCGGAGTAGGAGAGGCCGCCCTCGGCGTTTTCTTCCATCTGGTCGACGATTTTTTTGATGACTTTTTTCTTCGTACGGATTTTAAACCGCGGAATCAGACGGCCTCGTTGTCCATGTTGAGCAGCGGGCAGATGCCGAGGAGTCCGCCGATTGCGCCGGAGGCTTTGGAGATGCGGCCGCCGCGCACGTAGAAGGTGAGGTCCGTGGAGAAGAACCAGTGATGGACTTTGAGGCGGTTTTTCATCGCAAAATCGTAAACCTCTTCCAGCGGTTTTCCTTCATCGCGCAGGTCGGCAAGGCGGTCCATCAGAAGACCATAGCCGGAGGAAGCGCCGAGGGAATCCACGATGAGGATTTTCCGTTCCGGGTAGCGCTCTTCAAGGTCGGCTTTGGCGATCATCGCAGAATTCAGGACACCGGAAATGCCGGAGGAGAGGCAGACGTGGAGAATGTCTTTGCCGTCCTGCAGGAATGTTTCAAAATAGGCTTCAAATTCATCGGCATTCACCTGGGATGTTTTTGTGGAAGCGCCGGCGGCCATGGCGGCATAAAACTGATCGAACGGCATGGACTTGCGAGATCGTCCGCGTACTCGGTGTCATTTAATTTGTAATGGAAACAGATGTATGAGATTTCCCGTTTGGAGAAATGTTCTTCGGTAAGGTCTGCTGTAGAGCAGCAGCTGATGACATAGGAACTCATAAAATAATCCCTCCTCGTAAAAATGAAAGTAAGAACTCTGGTTTCTGTGCCTATTGTAGCATCTCGAATGGGAAAAGGCAACTGCGGAACGTGATTATATCCGTAATGAAAGGGAAAGCGAAATGGTGTCAAGCCTTGTATTTGCGGTACGGCCTGTGGTAAAATAGAACTATGAGAATACGAAAATACAAAGGAGGTTTTTGCATATGCAGAATTATTCAGGAGAAGAAGGGCTGCAGTATCATCTGCAGATCCGAAAAGGCGATGTGGGACGGTACGTGATTCTGCCGGGAGATCCCAAACGGTGTAAAAAAATTGCAGCTTACTTTGAGAACCCGGTGCTCGTCGCAGACAGCCGGGAATTTGTGACTTATACGGGTGCTTTGGACGGTGTAAAGGTTTCCGTTACATCTACCGGCATCGGCGGTCCGTCGGCTTCCATCGCGATGGAAGAGCTGATCCAGTGCGGCGCCGATACGTTTATCCGCGTCGGAACATGCGGCGGTATGGCACTCGATGTAGAGGGCGGCGATATCGTGGTGGCAACGGGAGCGATCCGTGCGGAGGGAACGTCAAAGGAATACGCACCGATCGAGTTCCCGGCAGTCGCAGACTTTACCGTGACGAATGCGCTGGTGCAGGCGGCAAAGAATCTTGGGAAAAAATGGCATGCGGGCGTGGTACAGTGCAAGGATTCCTTTTACGGCCAGCACGACCCGGAGCAGATGCCGGTCGGCGATGAGCTGCTGAAAAAATGGGATGCATGGATGAAGCTTGGATGCAAAGCGTCAGAGATGGAATCGGCGGCACTCTTTATCGTGGCAAGTGCCCGCGGCGTCCGTGCCGGATCGGATTTTCTTGTGATGGGAAATCAGGAGAGAGTGAAACGCGGCATGGAGAACCACATTACGCACGATACGGAAGGTGCGATTCAGGTAGCCATCGAGGCACTGCGGATTCTGATCCGGGAAGATCAGAAATAAGAAAGAAAAAATAAGGGGATACTGGAAAGGGGATGCTGGATATGAAACAGGAAATCAGTACAGAAATAAAACAGGAGCTGGTAAAACAGGCTCTGGCAGCGCGGAAATTTGCGTATGTGCCGTATTCGAAATTCCGCGTAGGCGCGGCGGTTCTGGCAAAGAATGGAGCGATTTATACCGGTTGCAACATTGAAAATGCGGCGTATACACCGACAAACTGCGCGGAGCGCACCGCGGTCTTCAAAGCCGTATCCGAGGGCATAACGGAATTTGACGCGATCGCCGTCTGCGGCGGCCCGGGAGAGGCAGAGCCGGAGGATTTCTGCACACCGTGCGGTGTCTGCCGCCAGGTCCTGCGGGAATTTGTCGATCCGAACGAATTTCTCGTTCTCCTCTGCAAGGGCGACGGTTCCTGGAAAGAAATGACACTCGAGGAACTGCTGCCGATGGGATTCGGAAAAGAAAATTTATAACATAAGTTTCAATCATAAAAAAGTCCAGGACAGATACGGAAAAGCCGTATCCACCTGGACTTTTTAGGTTAGGTGAAACAATTTTTATTTACTGAAATTTCGGCTCACAGGTCAGATCGCATCCCAGACGCTGGAACATTTTGCGGTCCACGTCAGAGAGCATAACGCTGGAGTGTACCTGGCAGCCCTTTAACTGCGGCAGGCAGGAGAGCGCTTTCTGTGCATCCTCGCTCTGTGCAGCAGTAGCAGACAGCGCAATCAGAACCTCGTCGGTATGAAGACGCGGGTTCTTGCTTCCGAGGTACTTGGTTTTCAGGGTCTGGATCGGAGCGATGGATTCCGGTGAGAGAACATGTACGTCATGGTCGATGCCGGAGAGCTCTTTTAATGCATTCAGCAGAAGCGCCGCGCTCGATCCGAGCAGATCGCCGGTCTTTCCGGTGATGACGCGTCCGTCCGGCAGTTCCATGGCAGCAGCCGGTGCGCCGGTCGCCTCGGCACGGACAAGAGCCGGGGAAACGGTGGTACGGTCTGCGGCAACGATGTTTTCCTGTTTCATCAGAAGCTCGATTTTGTAAGCCTCAGTCTCGGAGCGGGAGCCGTCTGCGATACCGTCCACAGCAGTGTAGTAGCGGCGGATGATCTCCTGACGGGAAGCCTCACGGCATGCCTCATCATCAATGATACAGTTTCCGGCCATGTTGACGCCCATGTCAGTCGGGGATTTGTACGGGCTCTCGCCGAAGATCTGCTGGAAGATCGCACGCAGAACCGGGAAAATCTCGACATCACGGTTGTAGTTGACGGTTGTCACGCCGTATGCCTCGAGGTGGAACGGGTCGATCATGTTGACATCGTTCAGATCGGCGGTAGCAGCCTCGTAAGCCAGGTTGACCGGGTGCTTCAGCGGCAGATTCCAGATCGGGAAGGTCTCATATTTTGCATAGCCGGCGTTTACACCGCGTTTGTGCTCATGGTAGAGCTGGGAAAGGCAGGTTGCCATCTTTCCGCTTCCCGGTCCCGGCGCGGTAACGACAACGAGCGGACGGGTTGTCTCGATGTACTCGTTCTTTCCGTATCCCTCATCGCTCACGATCAGCGGCACATTATGCGGGTAGCCCGGAATCGTGTAGTGAATGTAAACCGGGATGCCGAGCTTCTGCAGTCTCTTCTTGAAAGCGTCTGCACTGTGCTGTCCGGAATACTGCGTGATGACAACACTGCCGACATAGAGGCCGCGTCCGCGGAACTCATCAATCAGGCGGAGCACGTCGCTGTCATAGGTGATGCCGAGGTCGCCGCGGATTTTGTTTTTCTCAATATCGGCTGCGGAAATCGCCATTACGATCTCAGCCTGGTCGGAGAGCTGCATCAGCATGCGCAGTTTGGCGTCCGGTGCAAAGCCGGAAGAACGCGGGATGCGTGGAAATCGTCGAACAGCTTTCCGCCGAATTCCAGATACAGCTTGTTGTCAAACTGGTTGATGCGGTCCGCGGATATGCTCAGACTGCATTTTCAGGTACTTCTCATTGTTAAATCCAATCTTCATGGTATTTTTCTCCCTTTTTATCCATGGTATCTGTTAAAAACAACTGTTTTCATTTTACTATACGGAAAAGTCCCGTGCAAGAAAAAATTATCGTGGGAACTTTAGAAAATTAAGGAAAAAAAGAGCTGAAAATAAAAAAATCTCCTAAAAAGGAGAGAGGCCGGGACTTGTTAGGGCCCCGGCGGTATGAAAAAGAAATCTATCTATTAGAAAGGTTGGCATTGGAGACATGCTTCCAAGGGTGCTTTGCTGTCTCCTGGTTAAAATTTATAGAAAAACGATGGAGGTTTGTGTTTGTTTCCTTCGTTGTTGATGAGATTAGTATACGGAAAAATTGTGACCAGAATGTGTACATGAGATAAAGCTTTTCTGAAGAGAAGATGAAAACAAAACAAAGAAAATCTGACGGAATCGTAAACAGAGGAAAGTTTTGGCGGAAAAAGGGGTCATGCAGAGGGGCAGCGGTGCATAGAATGCAGGGGAAGAAGGAAAAAGCAGCGATTCCGTGACGCGGAGCAGAGACGGGAAAACGCCGCAGGTCTCAAAACGGTGCGGAGCTGCTGGAACGGAGAAAGCTTGCAGAACGTAATCCTGGATATGGTCAACCGTTTTGGATATGTCGGCGTCCTGATTCTGATTGCCGTGGAAAATGTCTTTCCGCCGATTCCCTCCGAGGTGATTCTGACGTTCGGCGGTTTTCTGACGACATGCACCCGTCTGCATCCGGCGGGCGTTGTGCTGTCATCCACGGCAGGATCGCTTCTCGGGGCGCTGGTTCTCTATGGAGCGGGAACGCTTGTCAGTCCGGAGAGTCTTAGTGAACTGCTCGACAGCCGCCCGATGAAGTTTCTCGGATTTCACGCGGAGGATGCCTGGAAAACGATTACATGGTTTCAGAAGAAAGGCCAGCGGGCCGTTCTGTTCGGCCGGTGCATTCCAATCATCCGAAGCCTCATTTCCGTCCCCGCCGGGATGGCACGGATGGAGATGCCGAAATTTCTGCTGTTTACAATTATCGGAAGCACGGTGTGGAACATTCTTCTCGTCGGAACCGGTGCTGCGGTCGGTGCGGCGTGGGAGCAGGCGGCGGGATATGTGAAGATGTATGCAGATATCGTTTTTCTCGTGCTGGCAGCCGGAGCGGTATGCTTTGCGGCGGTGCATTTATATAGGAAGAAACACAAATGAAAAAACGTAAGTTGCATGAAATGAGGGACAAAATGCAAAAAATATACTTGCAATTCGACAGGAAGTGTGCTAATATACACATCAACAAGTAAAAGGGAGTAGCGAAGCGCCGCGGGAAATAAAAACGCATCCCGGGTGGGTTTGAAATCGTCAGCCGATGTCGAGAGACGTCCGTATCAAATGAGAACGCAAGACTTTTATTGTGGCAGTCGTCATGATAGGAGTCTTTTTTTATGCTCCTGAATACCAAAGACAACATGAACTGCCGGAGCAATCCAAACCGTTGCCAGCGGAACAAAAGTGGCGGAAAGAGGAATGTATGAGCAGCGAGAGAGTGAAAAAAGAATTATACGAAACAGCAATGACCGGAGAAAAGGCACTGACCAGTCTGATGTATGTACAGATGACACTGTACGCAGCCAAAAGCCAGAAAACGTACGCAAAGGTGCGCGGCGAGGGCAGAGCGATGATGCGCCACACAGGGATCCACATGAATCAGTATTTAAGGGCTGCAGGGAATGACCTGGAAAGCTTTCGGATCCGCTTAAAGGAAACGCACCTGCCGGATGAACTTCAGCCGAAGGCGGGAGCGTTTCTGGTTCAGACGGTACATACTTTTGATACGACAGAGAAAAATCAGATGTACCGCCAGGAACTGCTGGGACTGGAAGCGAAAGTAAAAGAAATAGCAGAACAGATTGAAGGACTGCTGAAAGGCATGCGGGAACTTGGAGCATAAAGAGGAGAGAACAGGAATCGGAACAGCAAAACGGTTCCTGTTCTTTTTTTGCGGTCATAGGATAGAAAAACGGATTTGCAAATTATGAGAAATCCGTTCTTTTCTGACACTTTTCCGCCAACCGCCGGCTGGCAGGTGGACTTTTTTCCGGCAAAATGTTAGAATAAACCTATTCAGAGTCTGGTAAGGATAAAGGAGAAAAACGTTTTGGCAGAAGAAATTGCAGTGAAAGTGATTGCCCGGATCCACACGGATTTCCCGGAAAAGTTCGGGATTCCGCGGCAGAGCGGGCTGATTGAAGAATTAAAGAGTACGATCGTCTTTGAACCGGAGTTCCGCGATGCGAATGCGCTGCGCGGCATCGAGGAATATTCCCATCTCTGGCTGATCTGGGAGTTTTCCGAGGCTGTGCGCGACACCTGGTCACCGATGGTGCGGCCGCCGCGGCTTGGCGGAAACAAGCGGGTCGGTGTATTTGCAACGCGCTCTCCGTTCCGGCCCAATCCGATCGGGCTTTCTTCGGTAAAGCTGGAGCGTGTGGAGCAGCATCCGGCACTCGGGCCGGTGCTTCATCTGTCGGGGGCAGATCTGATGGACGGTACGCCGATTCTGGACATCAAACCGTATCTGCCGCATGTGGACAGCCATGCGGAGGCACTTGGCAGCTTTACGGAAAAACGAAGGAATACTTCATTCCCGTTGAAATTCCGGATGAGCTGCTGGAAAAAATTCCGGCGGACCGCCGGGAGGCACTGAAAAAAGTGCTGGAGCAGGACCCGCGCCCATCGTATCAGAACAGTGAAGAGCGCGTTTACGGGCTTTCCTTTGCGGGAATGGAAATCAAATTCCAGGTAAAGGACCAGGTGCTGCATGTCGTGGGGGCAGAGCGCGCCGGAACGTAAACCGGCAGGAAAAACAGGGGGATATACAAGAAAAATGGAGAAGGAGGAAACAAAAGTATGTTATATCCAAGTATGACACCGTCCCGGTTTGTCAGTGACCTTTCGGGCATCTGGGACTTTGCGACGAGCCAGAGTCTCCTGCGCGTGCAGGGCAACAAGAAGGGAATCTTCACCCGCGACCGCAAGCCGAAACTGGCGGCACATTATTTCCGGGAGAGATGGCATCAGATTCCGGATTTTGAGTATAAAAAATAAAGAACAGACAGGAAGAAAGTATGGAACGGAACGTAGATATAGACAAGATTTCAGATGGAAAACGATATGGAGCGAATGATATGGTAAAAGTGGGCTGCGACGACTGCCGCGGATGCTCCGCCTGCTGCCGCGGGATGGGCGACTCGATTGTGCTCGACCCGATGGATCTTTACCGGCTCGAGAGAAAACTCGGCAAAACGATGGAGGAGATTCTGACGGCGGGATATATTTCACTCCGCGTAGTGGACGGTGTGATTCTGCCGCATCTGAAAATGACGGAGCAGTCAGACCAGTGCAGTTTCTTAAATGATGAGGGCCGGTGCAGCATTCACGATGCGCGGCCGGGCTTCTGCCGGATGTTTCCGCTGGGACGGCTGTATGAGAACGGAACGTTTTCCTATTTTCTTCAGGTCAGCGAATGTCCGAAGGAGAATAAGACAAAAGTCAAAGTCCGCCGCTGGCTCGACACGCCGGAGCTCGGAAAGTATGAAGCGTTTACGAACGAATGGCATTATTATCTGAAAGAAAAACAGAACGAGGCGCGCAGGACAGAGGATGACGCGCTGCGGCAACAGATCAGCATGGGAATTCTGAAGCTGTTTTATCTGCTTCCGTATGACACAAAGACCGATTTCTATGCGCAGTTTGCGGCGCGGATGGAAGCGGCAGGGAAAAACTGAAAAATAAACAGAAACAGGACAGCAGCCGTTGGTTCGAAAGCAGAACCAGCGGCTGCTGTTCTTTGTATCGGTGGAGCAAAGGCTGCAGGACATAGAAAATCAAAATCATATTATAAGCGGCGGGACAGTGTTCTGGCATAAGCGAGGAAGGCTTCGCGGGTTTCACGCTTCCGTCTGCGGCTGCAGAAGACGGTCTGTCCGTTTTTCAGCAGAACCTCGCCGGTTGCCTGCACGAGCGCAACGTGGGAGAAATTGATCAGCAGACCTTTTCCGTTGCGGAAAAAACGGCCGGTTGAGACAAGACATACCGTCAGGCCGGCAAATGTGCATCGGGTTGAAAAGTCACCCTGAACGGTATGCAGAATCAGCCGGTGCTGACAGGCCTCCACATAGATGAGATCATCCAGCGGAAACCGGATTCGTTCCGAGGCACCCTGTGTGATGATGACCGGAATTTCGAGAAGAACCGGATCGTTGGAATTCAATGGAAAAATCAACTCTGAGTACAAAATTACCACCTCCTGAATTACTTACCGTTTGCGTCGATGTGCAGCCGTTCACGTCGAAGCGGTTGTCCGGCGCAGGAAAACATGATACTGTAACTATGAAATCATTACAGGAACGATCATACGATTACAAACTGTAGTTTAGCACATCCATAGGATTTCATTCAAGCCGAAAGGCCTCACTTCTGATAAAATCGTTCGACGAACAGTGACACACCGCGACACCAGAACTCGAAAAAGATCAAAAAAGCAAACTCCATGTAGAAAAAACACAGAAAAGAAAGTGAAAATCGAAAGAAAAGGAGGCATAAGCAGATTGACGATGTGAGATAGATTTGGTATAATATTCCAAAAATAAATATTACATATAACATTACTATAAAAAGAAATACAAAGAGCAGATGGAGAAGATTATGAGAAAAGAAATGGAAGAAATCAGAGAAAAGGTACATACAACAGCAGATGCAGCATTATTCTTATGTTTTCAGGAGCTGAACGGAAGCCATTCCAAAGGTGTGATCCGCCTGCCGCTTCTGCATTACGATGTTCCGTTTGCGGGATACGGGGAAATGCTGCTTCGGATGAACCGGATTTATGATTTGCTCGGTATGCCGGATGCGGGAAGCTGTATGCGAAGCCTGCGGGAAGAAGAAAAAGACGAATGGGAATTTACGGAGGATATGAAAAACCGGCAGGAGACCACGCTTCCGGCCGGAACCGAGCGGATGGTCAGCATTCAGATTCAGTTCCGCCAGCACTGCAGTCTGCAGGGATTTCTGATCTGCGGAAAGCAGAAAACCGGTTTCCGTTCGGCGCTGGAGCTTTTGTATCTGCTCGAAGACTGTCTGCGGGAGCAGGATGCCTGAAAACGGGAGAAGATGTCGAATAGAATGAGAGCGGGAGCTATGAAGGAAAGAAAAAAAGATCAGAAAAAAAATTAAAATTGAGGATTTGCTGCCTAGGGATCCGGTCCGCGTCGATCTCGATGCGATTCTCGATTATGTCCAGGGGAAAGCAGTTCTTGTGACGGGAGGAGGCTCCATCGGCAGCGAGATCTGCCGACAGTTAGCTGGCCACGGTGTCGGTCATCTGATCATTTTTGATATTTATGAAAACAATGCATACCAGATCCAGAAATCGCTGGAATGGGAGTTCCCGAGGCTTCACATGACGGTGCTGATCGGTTCGGTGCGGGATGAACGGCGGCTGCAGTCGATGTTTTCCCGTTACCGGCCGGATATCGTCTTTCACGCAGCGGCGCACAAGCATGTGCCCCTGATGGAGGACAGTCCGAACGAGGCGATCAAAAATAACGTGATCGGAACCTTAAAGACGGCGCGCACGGCAAGCCGGTATCACGTAAAAAAATTTATTCTGATTTCGACAGACAAGGCGGTCAATCCGACGAACATCATGGGAGCGAGCAAACGGCTCTGCGAGATGGTGATCCAGATGATTGGAAAACACAGCACCACGGAGTTTGCGGCGGTGCGCTTTGGAAATGTACTTGGCAGCAACGGCAGCGTCATTCCGCTGTTCCGCCGCCAGATTGAGCACGGCGGGCCGGTGACGGTGACGCATCCGGACATCATCCGTTATTTTATGACGATTCCGGAGGCGGTCAGTCTGGTGCTCGAGGCGGGCGCGTATGCGAAAAACGGCCAGATTTTTGTCCTGAACATGGGAGATCCTGTCCGAATTGCGGACCTTGCGAAAAACATGATCCGCCTTTCCGGGTATGAGCCGGGAGTGGAAATCGAGATCAAGTACATTGGCCTGCGGCCGGGCGAAAAGCTGTATGAGGAGCTGCTGATGAATGAGGAGGGGATGCAGACGACAGAAAACACCCGCATTTTTATCGGCCGGCAGATTGCTTTTGATGAGACGGTATTCCGAAAACAGATGAAAGAACTCGAGCGGGCGGCGGAAAACGAATGTCCGGACATCTGCGAGAGGGTAAAGAGAATGGTGCCGGAATATCAGTACGAAGGAGAAAAGAAGCATGACGGACCTTCATATACATATTCTGCCGGGGGTTGACGACGGTTCCCCGAATCTGTCCACATCCCTTGAGATGGCGGAAATTGCGGCAAAGAGCGGAGTGCGTATCCTGCTGTGACACCGCATGCAAACCAGACGGGAATCGAGGGCGTGGAGGATGGGTATGTCAATTACGATTCGGAGCAGCTTTTGGAGCTGTTTTACCGTCTGGAACAGGAAATCCGGAAGGAACACATCCCGATCAGCCTGGTGCGCGGCATGGAAATTATGAGCATCGGGCCGCTTAACGAAAAAATCAAAGAGAGAAAGCTGATACCGCTTCATGAAAGCCGCTATTATCTGATCGAGGTGCCGTTTGACATGGCACCGGACGGGATCAGAAGGCGGCTGATGGAATTTCCGGCCATGGGAAAGATCCCGGTGCTGGCACATCCGGAGCGGTATTTCTGCGTGCAGGATTCGCCGGAGCTTCTGTATGAGTTCCGGGAAATGGGCGCAGTTCTGCAGATGAACAAAGGAAGCGTATTTGGAAGATTTGGAAAAGAAGCAGAGCGGACAGCACAGTATCTGCTGGAAAACCGTCTGGCAGACTGTGCGGCAAGCGATGCCCACCGCGCAAATTACCGGACACCGGACATGAGACCGATCCGGGAATTTCTGTCGGAGTGGTACGGCGAATCGTATGCGGAGCTTCTGCTGAAGGTAAATCCAAGGAGAATTCTGGAGAACCGGCCGGTTCTGTATGAGTCGTCTCCGGAACGAAGGCGGAAAAGACGCTGGTTTGTCTGAAAAACGAAAGGAGACATCAAAAGGATATGCACAAAATGAGAGCGGCTGTTCTGATTTTATTTCTTGCCTCATCGCTCGCGTTTGGCGGGTGCCTGATGCGGCAGCGAACTGGAAAAGACGGGAAAGGGCCAGAGATTTCAATGGATAACAGTGAAATTTCGGTCAGTATCCACGCGGATGAGGCGGAGCTTCTGTCCGGCGTGACGGCGTACGATGCGAAGGACGGCGATGTGACGGATTCGCTTGCGGTAGAACATATTTCCAACTTTATCGAAAAAGGGCGGCGGAAAATCAGCATCGTTGCCTTTGATTCGGACAACAATGTCACCCACGCGGAACGGGAAATGGTCTATAACGACTATACATCGCCGGTCTTTTCCCTGGATGGGCCGCTCCGGTTCAGTGTGAATGCAGATGACCTGACGGAAGGACTTTCCGCAGAGGATTGTCTGGACGGAACGATTACGGACCGCATCCGGCTCTCGTATCAGGATGAGATCAGCAGCACGCCCGGGCTGTATCAGGTAACGTATTCTGCTGCCAACCGTGCCGGTGATGTGACGAGTCTTCCGGTGACGGTGGAACTCTACGACCCGGCGGAGGAGAGCGGAAAGCCGCAGATTACCTTAAGCGAGTATCTGATCCATCTGGAACTGCAGCAGGCGTTCGATCCGAAGGATTATCTGGAGCAGGTGAATGTGGATCAGATGACGTATGAAAAAGGAGAGGACGATGAACTTCACGCGGTTTCCGCGGAAGACGAGATCCTCGGGGAAGAAAAACTTTCCATAGAGAATCCGGTTGACACCGGAAAGGAAGGTGTCTATGAAGTAACGTATACTGTGACATCGGAGGAGGGACAGACAAGCTCCATCCGCCTGATTGTCTGCGTCAATGAATGAGGAGGTTCCAGATGGGAGAATACGACAGAACAGGAAACGGACAGAACGGCGAAGCAGACTGGGATCTTCGGAGCATTCTGTGTGATATGGCAAAAAACTGGTGGATCATCCTTCTGATTGCCTGTTCGGCGGCGATGATAACCTACACGGTGCTGACGGCAGTCCATCGGGATCAGTACACGGTGAAAACCACGTTTGCCGTGATGGGGCGCGGCGAGAATGCAAATGCAGCATCGAGCCTTTCTTCGACGTATGAGATGACGCAGAAATTTCAGGCGATTCTGGAAAACAATATTTTAAAGAAAAAAGTGATGGAGGAGCTGGGATGCTCATCCTTTCCGGCGGACATGAGCGCTTCAATTGTGCCGGAATCCAATTTAATGGAGCTTTCCGTGACAGCCGATTCGCCGGAAACAGCCTTTCGGGTACTGCGGTCGGTGCTGAAGAATTACACAACCATTTCAGATTATATTATTCCCAATGTAGTATTGGAGACACTGCAGCAGCCGCAGGTTTCCGGCAGTCCGTCGAACCGGATTCCGACGGAAAAGTACGCTGCAATGGCATTTCTGGCGGCAGCGCTTGGTACGGCGGCGCTGGTGGGCTTCTTTTCCTTTCTGCGGGATACCGTCAAAAATGAAACGGAATTTGGCCGCAAGATTGATGCGGATCTGCTGGGAACCGTGTACCATGAAAAAAAGAGGAAAAACAGCTCCATGCTGATCACGAATCCGGCGCGGAGCTTTCCCTATGTGGAATCCCTGAAGCGCATTGCTTCCCGTGTGCGCGGAAGACTCGACCGGAGAGGGGGAAAAGTGCTGCTGGTGACCAGTGTGGCGGAAAATGAAGGAAAGTCGACGCTTGCCGCCAATCTGGCGCTTGCCCTTTCAGAGGAACAGAACCGCGTCCTTCTGCTGGACTGTGATTTTCGTCAGCCGGCGCTGTATAAGATTTTTGAACTTCCGCAAAAGGCCGGAAAAGATTTCGGACAGGTAGCAGTCGGAAAGGAGTCGGCGTCCAGCGTTTTTGAAAAATACAAGGATACGAATGTTTACATGGGCATCTGCCGGGAACGGCTGGAGGAACCGTCGGAAGCAGTCGGCGGTGAAATTTTCCGGCGGATTCTGGATACGTGCCGGACAAACATGGATTATATTATTCTGGATACGCCGCCGATGGGCGCGGCCGCGGATGCGGAGGAGCTTGTGGAGCTGGCTGATGGTGCGGTTCTTGCCGTTCGGCAGGACGGCGTGCTGACACGGGACATCAACGATGCCATCGACGCGCTGAACCAGAAAGAAGAAAAGGTCATCGGCTGTGTGTTCGGCAATGTTTATCCGGGATTCGGCGAGCGGATCGGAGGCAGCTATGGTTACGGTTACGGATACGGCGCCTATAGCAGGGCAGAACGATGAGAGGGAGCAAAAGAGCATGAACAGAGAAACGTATGAAACCTATTCCGCAGCGGAACCAGAGAAAATAGATCTGATCGCCTTTCTGGCGGAGTATTTCCAGGCGTTCCAGAAATTTTTCTTTGGTGTGCTGGCACTTGTAATCCTTGCAGGAGGCGGCTCCTTTCTGACGGCAAAGCTGCGGTATCAGCCGGTCTATGAGGCATATACATCGTTCGTGGTCGGATCGAACCGTGCGGTCGGTTATTCTTATTACGATAATGTAACGGCAGAGCAGCTTGGAAAGACCTTTCCGTATCTTGTGACAAGCGGCGTACTGAAGGATGTTGTAGCGCGGGATCTTGGAATCGGGGCGGTGACATCAGAAATTCAGGCGAGCGTGATGGAAAATACCAATCTTTTTACTATCCGTGTGCAGGACGCGTCACCGGAGACGGCGTATCGGGTGATGAAATCCGTTATCACGAATTATCCGGAGGTGGCAGAGTATATTATTGGTGCGACGACACTGACGGTGGTGGATGAAAGCGGTGTTCCGGCAGTGCCGGTTAACAGCCAGGATGCGTTGCGGGCCGGCACGTATGGTGCAGCAGCAGGACTTGCAGCGGCCTTCCTGCTGCTGTTCCTCTATGTGAGAACAAGAAAAACCATCCATTGGGCGGATGATATTAAGAAGCTGACAAATGCGGCATTCCTTGGAAATCTGCCGCAGGCGAAGATCAAAAAAGAAGCAGCGTAAAGGAACAGACCATTACCATCTGCAATCCAAAAGTGCCGGATGCCTTCAAAGAGGCGGTGCAGCTGATCCGGACAAGGACGGAGGACAGAATAATTGGAAAAAATGACTGTCCGGTCCTTCTTGTGACGAGTGCCGTGCCGGGGGAGGGAAAGACGACGGTTGCCGTGAACCTGGCGGAGGCGTTCGCGAAGAAGAAATACCGCGTAGTACTGCTGGACGGAGATCTGCGGAATCCTTCGGTGATGAAGTGTATGGGACTGATCGGACGGAAAGAGCGTGGAATTGCTGCCGTGCTGAAGGGACAGATGGATTGGGAGGAGGCACTTACCGACTGCCGGGATCTGACGCTGAAAATCCTGCCGGGAGCGGGAAGCACGCAGAATCCTGCAGGGCTGCTGCGCTCGGTACGGATGAAGACCATGATCGAAAGCCTGAAAGAAGAGGCCGATCTTCTGATCATCGACACGCCGCCGTGCGGAGTGCTTTCGGATGCGGCACTGTTCGGCGGAATTGCCGACGGAGCAGTTCTCGTGGTACATCAGGGAACAACGAAAGACCGGGAAGTCCGGCGCGCGCTGGAATTTTTCGAGGATTCGCAGATTCCGGTCTGCGGCTATGTGCTGAACGGCGTGCAGGAGGGCACGACGGGCTACGGATACAGCAGCTATGGCAGCTACGGGTATGGAAAATATGGTTACGGTTACGGAAAGTACGGCTATGGGAAAGAAAAGGAACGCCGGAACAGTGACCGGACAGCAAGGGAGCAGGGAGGAAAAGCATGAGGGAGAAGAAAAAAGGAGTTTATCAAAAGTATCTGAAAAATCTGTTGGACCGTCTGCTGGCGCTTGTGGGAACGGCAGCATTATCGTGGCTGCTGCTGGGAGTCGGCATTGCAGTCCGCCTGGATTCTCCGGGACCGGTGCTGTTCCGGCAGAAGCGGGTGGGCCGGAACGGGCAGTATTTTTACATATACAAGTTCCGCACGATGCGTATCGACACGCCGCATGATATGCCGACACATCTGCTGAACCATCCCGATTTCTTTATCACAAGAGTCGGACGCTTTCTCAGGAAAACATCCCTCGATGAGCTGCCGCAGCTCTTCAATATTTTAAAAGGCGACATGGCGCTCGTCGGTCCGCGTCCGGCGCTCTGGAATCAGGAGGATCTGATCTCTGAGCGGGAGCGGTACGGCGCAAACAGTGTCCGTCCGGGCCTCACCGGCTGGGCACAGATCCATGGGCGGGATGAACTTCCGATCCGGGAGAAAGCGGAACTGGACGGATATTATGTGCATCACATTGCATTAGGAATGGATCTCGAATGCCTCTGTAAGACAGCCGGCGCGGTACTGCGGCAGGATGGAATTCATGAGGGAATGATGGAAAACAGATGGCAGTAAATGGGGAAGAGAGAAGAAAAAAGTAAAAGCAGAGTGGAGGCTGTCGAAAACGAAAGAAAATTACTGGAAAATAATGAAAAAAGTAATTGCATATTAATGGGAAGATGATATAATTTACAAAAGAAATAATGAAATAAGTAATTAAATGATGCGGGATATTACATGAAACGGGAAAGAGCAATGAAAAAACGACTTCTGATTGTAACAAACCATTCGTATATGTTCTGGCAGTTTCGAAGAGAACTGGCGGAAGCATTGCAGAAAGAGTATGAAGTGATTCTGGCGATGCCATTTGTCGGGCATGAAGAAGATTTCCAGAACATGGGAATCCAGTGCATTCCAATATCCATGAACCGCCGTGGGGTGAATCCATTTACGGAAGCAAAGCTGCTATGGGATTATGAGCGTCTGCTGAAAAAAGTGAAACCAGATCTTATACTCACCTATTCCATAAAACCGAATATCTACATAGCCTGCTCAGCGGCCAAAAGCAAATTCCGTATTATGCCAATGTACAGGGGTTGGGAACAGCATTTCAAAAACCAGTCTTAACTGGGCTTGTTACAATTTTATATCGAAAAGCGTTCCAAAAAGTGAAATACGTCTTTTTTGAAAACAAAGAAAATGCCAGTGAATTTTGTAAAAGAAAAATCATATCCGCCGATCGCCAGATCGTCCTGGCCGGGGCAGGAATTAATCTGGAAAGATACAAAATGCAGCCTTATCCGAAGCACACACGAATCCATTTCCTGTATCTTGGACGAATTATGAAAGAAAAAGGAATCGACGAACTGTTTTATGCTGTCCGGCATCTGAAAAAAGAAAACGAAAACTTTGTCCTTGATCTGGTTGGTTTTTTGAAGATGAATACAAAGAGCAGGTAAAAGAACTGGAAAAACACAGCATCGCCCATTTCTACGGCTTTCAGTCGGATCCACGTCCGTTTTACATAGAAGCAGACTGTGTAGTGCTCCCCCAGTTACCATGAGGGAATGAGTAATGTCCTTTTAGAAGCCGCCGCCACAGGCCGCCCAGTCGTCACAAGCAAT
>ENA-OQED01000200-OQED01000200.1-human-gut-metagenome-genome-assembly--contig:-NODE-200-length-24831-cov-1.316103_pt1 | contig 24831 bp, 21 predicted proteins | sample MGYA00242790_ERZ504625 | MGnify/ENA primary metagenome ERZ504625 (study PRJEB26092, sample SAMD00036345) | human gut metagenome | host: Homo sapiens | study: EMG produced TPA metagenomics assembly of...
CGAGCGGGAGCGCGGGATCAAGGCGGCGCGCGGCCGGATTCTTGATGCAAACGGGGGAAGTTCTCGCGGCAAACCGCACGGTCTGTACGATTTCCGTGATCCACAGCCAGATTGAGGAGCCGGAGGCGGTGATTGCGATGCTGGTAAAAGAGCTTGGAATTTCGGAGGAGACGGCGCGGAAACGCGTGGAGAAGCGGTCTTCAATCGAGCGTGTCAAGACGAATGTGGACAAGGAGACGGGTGATACCATCCGGTCGTACGGATACGCGGGGGTAAAAGTGGATGAGGATTTCAAGCGGTATTACCCCAAAGGGAAGCTGGCGTCGCGCGTTATCGGCTTCACCGGAGGCGATAATCAGGGCATCATCGGACTGGAGGTGGAATATGAGGAAATTTTAAAAGGAATCAACGGAAAAATCCTGACGACAACGGATGCGCGCGGGATTGAGCAGAACGGCATCGGGGAGAGCCGCCAGGAGCCGGTGGCGGGAAGGGACTTAAAGGTCAGCCTGGATGTCAATATCCAGGCGTACTGCCAGCAGGCAGCGGAAAAGGCGATGGCAGAAAAACAGGCGGACAGCGTCTCGATTCTTCTTATGAATCCGCAGAACGGAGAAATCTATGCCTGTGTCAATGTGCCGGAGTTCGACCTCAACGATCCGTTCACGCTGCAGCAGGATACAACGGGACTTTCGGAAAAAGAAATTCAGGATCTGCTGAACCAGATGTGGCGGAATGCCTGCATCAACGATACGTACGAGCCGGGATCTACCTTTAAGATCATCACGATGTCGGCGGGACTTTCGGAGGGCGTTGTGTCGCCGAACGATTCGTTTTTCTGTCCCGGCTACAAAATCGTGGAGGACCGCCGGATCCACTGCCACAAGCGGACGGGACACGGAGCCGAAAACTTCGTGCAGGGCGCGCAGAACTCGTGCAACCCGGTGTTCATTGAAGTGGGGCTGCGGCTCGGTGTGGAAAAGTTCTGTGATTACTTCCGGAATTTCGGTCTGATGGAAAAGACGGGGATCGATCTGCCGGGCGAGGCATCGACGATTATGCACAAGGAGGAAAACATCGGAGAGGTTGAGCTTGCGACGATGGCATTCGGCCAGTCCTTCCAGATCACGCCGATCCGCCTGGCGGCGACGGTCTCTGCGCTCGTCAACGGTGGAAAAATGGTGACGCCGCATGTCGCAACGGATGTGCTTGATGAAGAAGGAAATGTCGTAAAGCATCTGAAATTTCCGGAAAAAGAAGGGGTTCTTTCGGAAGAAACTTCCAGGACGGTGCGCGAAATTCTGGAAAGCGTCGTTTCAGAAGGGTCTGGAAAGAATGCGTACCTCGAGGGATATTCCATCGGCGGAAAGACGGCAACCTCGCAGACACTTCCGCGGAGCGCCAACCGCTATATTTCCTCATTCCTCGGCTTCACCCCGGCGGAGCATCCGACGGTGCTGGGGCTTTGCATTATCCGCAATCCGCAGGGCGTCTACTACGGCGGAACGATCTGCGCGCCGGTGATCCGCGATATCTTTTCCAATGTACTTCCGTATCTCGGTATTGGACACAATTCTTAGGAAACCTGAGAATTGTGTCCTTCGCAGCCCTCATTTAAAGTTTTGCTTCGCAAAAGGAGGGCTGCTCACACCTGAATCACTTTCTTACGCAGCGAAACAGCAAGTGTTTCACTGCTGAGCGAACCGTAACTTGGATTATAAAAGAAGGTTGCGAAACAGAACAAAAAGCTATATACTGAATAGGCTGGAGAAAATATTTTGACATGCCTGTTCCGTACACAATCCGTACAAAAAGGAAGAGGTGCGTCTATGAAAAGAGAAATGATCCTGCCGGTTCTTCTTTCCTTTGGCATCAGCCTGGCGCTGGGGCCGGTTCTGATCCCGTTTCTGCGAAAAGTCAAAGCGGGGCAGAAGGAGCGGGAAGAGGGTGTGCCGAGCCACCAGAAAAAAGCGGGAACCCCGACGATGGGCGGCGTGATGTTTCTGGCGGCGTTTACCGCAGTTTCCCTCCTTTTCCGGAAAGAGGGAGCGGAAGTGGTTCCGGTGCTGTTTCTGACGCTTGGTTTTGGCCTGATCGGCTTTCTCGATGACTATCTGAAAGTCGTGCTGCACCGCAGCGACGGGCTGTACCCGAAGCAGAAAATGGCACTGCAGGCAGTGATTACAGCAGTCTTTCTGTGGTATTTGGCGCGTTTTTCCGGAATTTCCCTTCGGATGCGCATTCCGTTCCTTCCAGGCAAAGAGCTGGACGCAGGGATTTTTACGATTCCGTTTCTCGCCTTTGTGATTCTTGGAACGGTCAACGGTGTCAACTTTACCGACGGCCTTGACGGGCTGGCGGCGAGTGTGACGATTTTAAATGCTGTTTTCTTTTCCGTGGCATCAATCGGCCTCGGAAACGGTGTTTCCCCGTCCCCGCTTGCGGTTATCGGGAGTCTGCTGGGGTTTCTGGTATTCAATGTATTTCCTGCCCGCGTCTTTATGGGCGATACCGGAAGTCTGGCACTCGGCGGTTTCGTCTCGGGAATGGCGTGTTTCTTACGTCTCCCCTTATTTCTGCCGCTTGTGGGATTCATTTATATGATGGAGATTCTCTCTGTGATCCTGCAGGTGTCATTCTTCAAACTGACGAAGGGAAAACGGATCTTCAAGATGACGCCGATCCATCACCATTTCGAGCTGATGGGCTGGTCGGAGACACAGATTGTGACGGTGTTTGCTACAATCACAGCGATATTATGCCTGATCGCATTGATGGGGCTTTAAAATATGGAGGTAATCAAACATGATTTTCGCAGGAAAAAAAGTACTGGTTTTCGGAACCGGAAAGAGTGGAATTGCAGCGGAGGAGCTGCTGCACAAGAAAGGTGCTTCTGTCGTTCTTTACGATGGAAATGACAAACTCGAAAAAGAAGAAATCTTAAAAAAAATTAGAGAGCCGTGACAGCGTGGAAGTTGTCTTAGGCGAGCTCCCGGAGGAGATGCTCGACAGCCTTGATCTTGTCGTTTTAAGCCCGGGCGTTCCGACGGATCTGCCGATTGTCCTTAAAATGAAAGAAAAAGAGATCCCGGTCATCGGTGAAGTGGAGCTGGCGTATCAGGTAAGCCGCGGAAAAGTGCTTGCGATTACCGGTACCAACGGAAAGACTACCACAACATCACTGCTCGGCGAGATCATGAAAGCATATCAGCCGGAAGTAAAAGTGGTCGGAAACATCGGAACCCCGTACACATCCGCAGCACTCGACACGACAGATGATACCGTAACGGTTGCCGAGATCAGCAGCTTCCAGCTGGAAACCATCAAAGAGTTCCATCCGGCGGCAAGTGCGATCACAAACATTACCGAGGATCATCTGAACCGCCATCACACGATGGAAGAGTATATCCGCGTGAAAGAGTGTATCACCGAAAATCAGACGATGGATGATCTCTGTGTGCTGAATTATGAGGACGAAATCCTGCGCCCGTTCGGCGAGAAACTGATGGCAGAGAAGAAAGTACAGGTGATGTACTTCTCGAGTCTGCGTGCGTTAAAGGACGGCATCTATTATCAGGACGGCGAAATCCGCATTGCAAAGAACGGCGAGACGGAGCTTCTGACCAGAACCGACGACTTAAAACTGCTCGGCCTACATAATTTTGAAAACGTCATGGTTGCTTCTGCGATGGCACTTCATGCAGGCGTGCCGATGGAAACTGTCCGCAAAGTCATTCAGGAGTTTGCAGGGGTAGAGCACCGCATCGAGTATGTCTGCGAGAAGGACGGCGTGGCATATTACAACGATTCCAAGGGAACGAATCCGGATGCGGCCATCAAAGGCATCCAGGCGATGAACCGCCCGACTCTGCTGATCGGCGGCGGCTACGACAAGCAGTCCACCTACGAAGAGTGGATTCAGGCATTCGATGGAAAGGTACGCTTCCTGGTTCTGATCGGAGATACGAAAGAGAAGATCGCAAAAGCGGCAAGAAGCGTCGGATTCAACGACATTATCATGGCAGACAACTTAAAAGAAAGCCGTACAGATCTGCCACGACAAGGCAAATGCAGGGGATGCGGTTCTTCTTTCCCCGGCCTGCGCAAGTTGGGATCAGTTTAAGAGCTATGAGCAGCGCGGTGAGCTGTTTAAGGAGTACGTAAGAGCACTGTAAAAATGGTTACTGTTCACTCAGCAGTAAAACACTTGCTGTTTTACTGCATAAGAACTGTAACTAAAAACGTCATATCAGGAAACTATCCCGCATAAGCTGAAAAAGAGCGAACGGCGGGTGTGGCGCGGATGCGGAAGGAAAAAGAGAAAAAAATAGATGGGACGCTGCTGGTGACGGTATGGATTCTGCTTGGCCTTGGCCTTGTGATTCTGTACAGCGCCAGCGCGTATAACGGCCGGGTCAGATTCCATGACCCGGCTTATTATTTCAAGAAGCAGCTCTTTGCAAGTGCGCTCGGTGTGATCGGTATGTATGCGGTTGCAAAAATAGATTACCGGCGGCTGTTTGAACTGGCACCGTGGTTTTATGCGGCTTCCCTTGCGCTCTCGACGGCGGTGCTCTTTTCGGAAGTGAGTACAACGGCTCGAAGCGGTGGTTAAAGCTTGGCCCCTTATCGTTCCAGCCCTCGGAATTTGCCAAGATGGCGGTGATTCTCTTCCTGCCCTGGGTGATGGAGCACACGAAAGGCCGGTCCGACAGTCTCTGGTTTATGACAAAGGCGGTGCTGTGCACTCTGCCGATTGCAGCGCTTGTCGGAAGCAATAACTTAAGTACGGCGATTATTTTGCTCGGAATCTGTGCGTTTCTGATCTTTATTTCACATCCGGGCTACCTGCCGTTTCTCGGAATCGGAGGCGCCGGCATCGGGTTTATTGCCGCTTTTCTGATGATGGAGAGCTACCGCCTTGAACGCCTTGCCATCTGGCGCAACCCGGAAGCGTACGAGAAGGGGTTCCAGACCATTCAGGGACTCTATGCGATCGGCAGCGGGAGAATCTTTGGCTGCGGGCTTGGAAAAGGCCTGCAGAAGCTTGGCTTTGTGCCGGAAGCGCAGAATGATATGATCTTTTCGATTATCTGTGAGGAGGGCGGACTGTTCGGCGCCTGCCTGGTGATCGCCGTGTTTGCGGTGCTGATCTGGCGCTTGATGGTTATTTCGATCCATGCGCCGGGATCTTGGCGGAGCACTGATTGCGGGCGGAATTATGGGGCATATTGCGCTTCAGGTGATTCTGAACATCGCGGTTGTGACAAATACGATTCCGAATACCGGCATTACGCTGCCTTTTATCAGTTACGGCGGCACCTCCGTGTTGTTTCTGCTCGGCGAGATGGGGCTTGCCCTGTCGGTCTCGAGGGACACCGATTAAAAAGGCGGAAAAGCGCTGCAGAACGGGAACAAAACGGGAGTGTAATGCATACCGTAAAAAGAGAGGCCGGATGGGAGAGAACAGGTGGGAGTATATCAGATTCTCGGCGGAAGGCGGCTTTGCGGAACGGTAACAGTCCAGGGTTCCAAAAATGCCGTTCTTCCCATGATCGCGGCGGCGGTTCTGACAAAAGAGGAGGTCGTGCTGGAAGGCTGCCCGAAGATTTCCGATGTGGAGGATATGGCGGAGATTGTAAGAAGCCTTGGCGGAACAGTCTGGTGGGAGAGGAATGCGCTCCACCTGAACTGTGAAAAGATCGAAAAAAGCCGTGTGGAGGGAGCGCTTTCGAAGAGACTGCGCGCCTCTCTTTTGTTTCTGGGAAGTCTTCTTGCAAGGACAGGGGAGGCATACCTTGCAGGGGCCGGCGGCTGCCGGATCGGAAAGCGGCCGACGGACCTGCATCAGAGGGCAATGGAGCTTCTGGGAGCCGAGGTCTTCGAGGAGGACGGCACCATTCGGGCAAAGGCAGATCATCCGAAAGGAGCCGTGCTCTGCTTTCCGAAAAAGAGTGTCGGGGCGACGGAAAATGCGGTTCTTTTTGCTGTCGGAGCGGAAGGTGCAACAAGGCTGGAGCATTGTGCGCGGGAGCCGGAAGTGGTTCATCTCTGCCGGTTTCTTAAGGCCATGGGAGCGGAGATTACCGGCGAGGGGACGGAGCAGATTACCGTTTACGGAAGGCAGGGAAAGAGACTGCTGTCCGGCTGCCGGTATCGTGTTCCGGGTGACCGGATCGCGGCAGGGACGTATCTTCTGATGGGCGCGGCGACGCGGGGGCACCTGACGCTTTCCGGCGCGCCGCTGGACGAAATGGGGGCGGTTCTGTCCCTCTATCAGAAAATAGGTGGACAATATACAAGGAAGAGTGGTACACTGGTAGCAGACAGCAAAAACGTGCAGCATGCTGTTCCGTACGTGGAGACAGAGGAATATCCCGGTTTTCCGACGGATCTGCAGTCGCTGTATCTGGCGGCAGCGATGACGCTGGAAGGAAAGAGCTGTATCTGTGAAAATGTATTTGAGGACCGCCTCCGGACGGCAGAGGAGCTGCAGAAAATGGGCGGTACGCTGCAGATCTGCGGAAAATGGCTGACGGCCGAAAAAAGCCGTCTGCACGGTGCAGAAGTTGTTTCCCAGGATCTTCGGGGCGGCGCGGCACTCGTATCTGCGGCGCTTGCCGCAGAAGGATTTTCCACAATCCGGCAGACAGAACTGATTGAGCGGGGGTATGAACGGTTTCCAGAAACGCTCCGGGAACTCGGAGCCAAGATTATCGTAGAAAAAGAAATATGAGACAGAAAAAAAACAGAAAAAAGAAGAAAAACAGAAAAATACGGATTCTGACCGGGGTGGTGCTTGGCGTCGGCCTTGCAGGTGCCTTGTTTTTTAATGTGTTCAAAATCCGCAATATCCAGGTGGCGGGGAACACCCGGTATACAAAAGATGAAATCAAAGAGATGGTCGCGGACGACAAGTGGATGAAAAACACGGTGCTTCTTACGACGTTTCATTCGAAGGTTGATATGAGCGATATTCCTTTTATGAACTCCGTGGAGTTTACGTTTGTAAGCTATGACACCATCTGCATCCAGGTAAATGAGAAAAAAGTGGTCGGTTATGTCGAGTACGAGGCAGAAGGTCTATTTTGACAAGAACGGCATCGTGCTGGAGTGCGTGGACGAGGAGCAGGAAACACCTGCGGAGGGTGAGCCTTCCGACGGAACCGCCTCCGATGGAACGAGTGCGGATGGATCCCTTACGAGTGAGTCGCTTGCATCCGAAAGCGTATCATCCGATGGCACAGCATCCGAAAGCAGTACGTCCGACGGTGCGCTCTCGGCGGATACGATTAAAAGTGCACGTGTGACAACGACAGACTTTCAGCCGACCCTTTCCGATGTTCCGCTTGTAACAGGACTTACGTTTGACTATGTGACCGTGAACAAGCAGCTCCCGGTTGAAAAACCGGCAGTTTTCCGCACCATGCTCGCACTTACGAGAATGACGGAGAAATACAATATCACGCCGGACAGTGTGGAATTTAATGAGAACAGCGAAATTATTCTGCATTACTATGATACCGTGCGGATTCTGCTTGGAACCGATACGGCGTTAGAAGAAAAGATGACGCGCGTAGCAGCAATCCTGCCGAGCCTTTCCGGTCTTTCCGGAGAACTCCATATGGAGGATTACAAGGACGGCGACAGCAGCTTTGTCTTCTCGAAAGATGTATAAGAGGAAAGGAAAGCCGTCAAAAAAACGCAATAATCCTGAATTTTTTATGAAATACGAAAAAAACAGTTGATTATTTTCCGAAGAAATTATATTATATCTTTATGTATGACCATCAGAATATCAGACTATTTTGAGATAGACAGCAGTTCATAATCAAAAGGAGGAAGTTGAAATTGTTAGAGATCATGACAAATGAGGCAGAATCATCTGCAAAGATTATCGTAATCGGTGTAGGTGGTGCAGGAAATAATGCTGTAAATAGAATGGTGGAGGAATCCATCGGCGGCGTTGAATTCGTTGGAATCAACACCGATAAACAGGCGCTGACCCTCTGTAAGGCACCTACCATTCTCCAGATCGGCGAGAAGCTGACCAAGGGACTGGGCGCAGGAGCAAAACCTGAGGTTGGAGAGAAAGCAGCCGAGGAGAGCATCGAAGAGCTCAAACAGATCATGGAAGGCGCTGATATGGTATTCGTCACCTGCGGTATGGGCGGCGGAACCGGGAACCGAGGTGCAGCACCGGGTTGTAGCAGGCGTTGCAAAAGAAATGGGCATTCTGACTGTCGGCGTTGTAACAAAACCGTTCAAATTCGAGGCAAGAACCCGTATGAGCAATGCGCTGATGGGAATCGAAAAACTCGAGGAAAACGTAGATACCCTGATCGTGATCCCGAACGACAAACTTCTTGAAATCGTAGACCGCCGGACAACCATGCCGGAGGCATTAAAGAAAGCAGACGAGGTTCTGCAGCAGGCCGTACAGGGCATCACAGACCTGATCAACCTGCCGGCACTCATCAACCTCGACTTCGCAGATGTTCAGACCGTTATGACCGACAAGGGTATCGCCCACATCGGTATCGGCGAGGCAAAGGGCGACGACAAAGCGCTCGAGGCTGTACAGCAGGCTGTTTCCAGTCCGCTGCTTGAGACCACCATCGAGGGTGCAAGCCACGTTATCATCAACATTTCCGGAGATATCTCCCTTATGGATGCAAACGATGCTGCAAGTTACGTACAGAATCTGGCTGGAGAGGATGCAAACATCATCTTCGGTGCTATGTATGATGATTCTGTTACCGATACAGCGAAGATCACCGTTATCGCAACAGGTCTCAACGATGCAACGGCGAAACAGGCAAGCGTATCCCGCAAAGAGCCGGCAGATGCAAGAAAGAGCGCATTTTCCAGCAGCAGCTTCTCTGCACAGGCAGCCGCTCCGGTACACACTGCTCCGAAAGCTTCCGCTCCGGTACAGCCGCAGCCACAGGTTCAGGTGCAGCCGCAGGTACAGGCTCAGCAGACCATGACAAGCAATGTTCCGAAAAAGGACATCCAGATCCCGGATTTCTTAAGAAACCGCAGATAAGCAAAGAATAATAAGCAAATAACGAATTTGCATCGACACGCCGCAGACCGAAAATGTTGCGGCGTGTCGAAGTTTGTTGATCAAAAAAGAAGGTCATTCTTCCGAAAACGACAAAAAATTCACCCCCTTCCGTCTATAATAGGGTCTGTTAGAAATTCAGACCATGCAAAAGGCGCAGGGGGTGTTTTTTTGCACTATGAGATCTTTCTGGATCTTCTCTTTGCAGAGAATCTTCTGCTGAATTATACTATTCTGCGTCTTTCCTCCTTTCTTCTGAAACGATCTGCCACGCGAAGAAGGAGTTTTGCGGCAGCCGCGCTCGGCGCCGGCTATGCGGTGCTGTATGCCGTGTTTGCACGGTATCTGCCGGGTGCGCTGCTCGCCCTGGTCGGAATCGGAATTACAACAGGGATGGTGAAATCTGGCTGCAGAATCACGACAGTACGGGATCTTGCGGTGGGAATGGCAGGCTATATACTGTCCGGTTTTCTGATCGGCAGTGCATACCGCCTGTTCCGGGAGCTGATGCCGGGAAGGGGAATTCTTCTTTTTCTTCTTTCCGGGAGTGCCGCATATGCGGGAACGCTCCTCCTGCTGAAGATCCGAAAGGAGATGCTCCTGGAACACGCCAGGCAGGTTACGGTACAGCTTGTGCAGAATGGGAAATGGAAAAAAGTAAAAGGACTGTACGACACGGGCAATACTTTGCGGGATGCCACAACCAAAAAGCCGGTCTCGGTCGTACCGTACACTGTGATACTCGAATTGTTCCCGGACGAAATGCGGACAGGGATTGCGGCGCTTGCAAGGCACGAGACGGTGCCGGAGCCGGAACAGCTTCTTGCGCTGCAGCCCCGTTACATACCGTTTCGCGGACTGGAAGGCCGGGGCTTTCTGCCGGTGATCCGGATCTCGGAAATGATTCTTGTGACAGAACATACAGCCAGGCACATAAGCGGACCGCTGATTGCGCTTGGCGGAGAAAATAGTTCATCTCCCAGGGGCTATGAAATAATTTTGCATCCAGATCTCATGGAAGGACAGGAGGAATGAAGTATGCTGCAGGCTGCACTGCCAAACGGATTCCGGCTTCGTATGCTGCCGCGGTCCGTGCCGGCTGTATTTCGTCAGACAGGAGAAATTTTTTATATCGGGGGCACAGATGTTCTCCCGGCGCCTTTGGAAGGACAGGAGGAGGCCGATGCGATTGCGGGGCTTTCCGATCCGGAAAACGAGACGGCAAGGAGCGAGCTGATCGAACACAACCTGCGTCTCGTCGTCTACATTGCACAGAAATTTGATAATACAGGAGTTGGTGTGGAGGATCTGATTTCGATTGGAACCATCGGCCTCATCAAGGCAATTAACACGTTCAATCCGGAGAAAAAGATCAAGCTCGCCACGTACGCGTCCCGGTGCATCGAGAACGAGATTCTGATGTATCTGCGGAGAAACAACAAGACGCGCATGGAAGTTTCGATTGATGAGCCGCTCAATGTGGACTGGGATGGAAATGAACTGCTCTTGTCCGATATCCTCGGAACGGAGGAGGATGTGATCTATCAGGGGCTCGAGCAGGAGGCGGAACACCGCGTGCTGGGAAGCGCAATCAGCAAGCTCTCTGAGCGGGAGCAGGTGATCGTGAAACTCCGGTTTGGCATCAATATGCCAGAGGGGCGGGAGAAAACGCAGAAAGAAGTCGCGGATCTTCTTGGAATTTCACAGTCGTATATTTCGCGGCTGGAAAAACGGATTATGAAACGGCTGCGGAAAGAGATTGCGCGGTATGAATAGAGCATAAAAATGCCCTGCCCGGAGGAAAAACCATTGTTTTGGTCCCGGGCAGGACATGATTTGCTGCTTGTCTTAAGAAATGATCGTTTTATCGTGTTTCAAAACGGCATACGCTGCAGGCGTGCGGAGCAAGAGAAGCAGAAAAACCGCCGTTTAAAGAAAGTGCTTTACCGCTCCAGAGTTCTTTCGCCGCAACAGACTCCAGTGGGCAGTCTGCATCGGCAAGTGTGGAAGAAACCGTCTGCGGTGCATCCGAAAGATTAAAAAGTGCAACGTAGGTTGTTCCGGTTGTGTCATCCTTTGCATACCACACAGCTTCATTGTCTGTACGCGTGATCTGATGCGGACGAACGGACGGAGGCAGCATCGCGAGAATATCCGTGTTCGTAAGAAGTGCCAGTGTATCGTCATCGAGAAGCGTCATTTCGGCACCGAGCATCAGTGGAGAGCCGAAGAGACACCAGAGTGTCATCATCGTTTTCTGCTCATCCGGGGTAAAATACGTATGATGTTCTGTAGCAAAACCTTTTCCGAGTTCGCCAAGCGGCAGCATATCACAGTCCGGATAACAGCCGGCAGAGACGTGGCTCTGCCAGAGCTCGCAACGCTGGAACATATCCTTTAACTGTGCCCAGTTGTCCCAGAAATCATCGGTGATGCGCCAGAGATTCGCGTGCTTTTCATAGAACCATGCTTTCTCTATGAGCGCAGGTCCCGGAGACAGAGAGAGGACGATCGGCCGTCCGCATTTTTGGATGGCATTCGAGAGCATCTCGATCTCATGCGCAGCTGCAAACGGATTTTTGTGCATGTTGGTATTACAGATATCATCGCATTTAATGTAATCAACACCCCAGGAAGCGTAGAGCTCCAGCAGGGAATCATAGTAAAGCTGTCCTTCCGGAAGATCGCGTACACCGTACATATCCGGATTCCAGCCGCAGATGACCGTAGGATCGACAACGTGTTCAGCACCAAGAGAACTGTTCTTGATCTTTCCGTGATGATGTGCAGCGATTCGCGGAATACCGCGCATGATGTGAATTCCGAATTTCAGCCCCAGACTGTGTACATAGTCGGCAAGTGGTTTAAAGCCGGAACCGTCTGCAGAAGATGGAAAACGTTCGGGATCCGGCAGCAGACGGGAGTATTCGTCCATTTCCAGTTCAGAGAATGGAATATACTGATACCGGTCGCGCATGGAACCGGCCTTTTTTGCATACCACTGGATATCCACTACAATATACTCCCAGCCATATGCTTTTAAGTGCTTTGCCATATAGTCGGCATTTGCCTTTACCGCAGCCTCGTCCACGGTTGTATCATAGTAATCGTAGCTGTTCCAGCCCATCGGTGGGGTTGGTGCACATGTATTTTTGTTTGTCAGATGCATAAGAAAAAACTCCTTTCTAAAGCAATGCTTGTTTTTTCTGATAAGAAAAGTATAATAAAGGACATAGTGCAAAACAAGAAGACAAACCGGATAAAAGAGGTAATTTTTTGATGGAAGATCTGATCGGAGTATATGGAATCCTGGATCTGGATCACTGGCCGAACGCTCCGTTTTTGCTGCTGGACGGCGGGGTGGAAAAGAGATGGAAGGAACCGTATGCATTTCATAATACAGACCGCGGAACATATTCCGGATGGCTGATGCAGTATACGCTTTCGGGAACAGGATGGTTTGAAAAAAACGGAAAAACGTATGAAATGCGTCCCGGGAGAGGATTTTTGTGTCAGATTCCGGAGAATAGCAGATATTATCTGCATCCGGAATCCGAAGAACCATGGATTTTTCTGTATTTTCATTTTCGTGGAAGTGCAGTGTCCTATGCGGCAGAACGACTGTTTGAAAAAACAGGAGATGTTTTTTATGCGGATGCAGATAGCGAGCCAATTCGGACTGCACTGCAGATGCATCGAAAACTGAAAAACGGTTACCGGTCGGAACCGTATGAATGCGGTGTGTTTTTGTATCAGTTTTTTTGTTCTCTTCTGCGGGAGGTACAGCGTCCGGAGCGGAAGCAGACACATTTTTTTGTTCGGGAAGCGATACGGCAGATGGATACCGACTGCGCATCTGTGCAGGGGATTGAACAGCTGGCAGAACAGAGCCGGGTTTCCTTTGCCCATTTTACGAGATGCTTCCGGGAGGAAACAGGCGTTTCTCCCATGCAGTATCTTCAGGAAGCGAGAATTCGCAAAGCGATGACGCTGCTCTTGAATACCGGAAAGAGTGTGGAAGAGATTGCAGCAGAAACCGGATTTTCCAGTGGAAACTATTTTGGAAAAGTATTCCGTCACCATATGGGAATCTCGCCGTCGGCATACCGGAAAGAACGGCAGAACGGTGCTGTCTGAAGTCTTGGTTTTGTACGAAGATGTACTTGCGGAGAAATTCCGGGAGTATGGAAGAAAAAAGGGAGGAACAAAAAGAAATGGAACGAGAAACATTCCAATCGCGCCTTGGCTTTCTTCTGCTTTCGGCAGGATGTGCCATCGGCATCGGAAATGTATGGAAATTTCCGTATATGGTAGGAAACAACGGAGGCGGCATTTTCGTGCTGTTTTACCTGCTGTTCCTTGCCATCATGGGAGTTCCGATTCTGTCGATGGAGCTTGCCATCGGAAGAGGAAGCAAAAAGAGTACCGTGCGCGCGTATGGGGAACTGGAAAAGAAAGGGCAGAAGTGGCATATCCACGGATACGTTGCCCTCATCGGAAACTATCTGCTGATGATGTTCTACACCGTCGTTGCAGGCTGGATGCTGTACTATTTCTACAGCTTTTTAATCGGAAAATTCAGCGGCCTGACAGGCGACGCCGTAACCGGAAAATTCAACGAGATGCTTTCATCTCCGTCGATTCTTGTCATTACCATGCTGATTATTACAATTGCAGGCTTTCTGATCTGTTCGGTGGGTCTGCAGAACGGCGTGGAGCGTGTTACAAAGGTGATGATGATCGTGTTGATGGTCATCATGATTTTCCTTGCGGTTTACAGCTTTACGATGCCGGGTGCCAAAGAGGGACTGAAATTCTATCTGGTGCCGGATATGCAGCAGATCGAACAGGTGGGACTGTTCCACATTATCACAAACGCGATGAGCCAGGCGTTCTTTACGTTAAGCCTTGGTATCGGTGCGATGCTGATTTTCGGCAGTTACTTAAACGGCGGAAAATCCCTGCTCGGCGAGGCAGTCAGCATTGCAGCGCTCGATACGTTTGTAGCGATTACCGCAGGCCTCATCATTTTCCCGGCGTGCTTCTCCTACAACGTACAGCCGGACAGCGGCCCGAAGCTGATCTTTATGACGCTGCCGCACATTTTCACCTCGATGAAGGGCGGACGGATTTTCGGAAGCTTCTTCTTCCTGTTCCTGTTCTTTGCGGCGCTGTCCACCATCATCGCTGTATTTGAGAATATCATGTGCTGCTTTTCCGAGATTTTCGGCGTTTCCAGAAAACAGTCAGCCATCATCAACTGCATTCTGGTGATCTTAGGATCTCTGCCGTGTGCACTCGGCTACAACGTGTGGTCCGGATTCCAGCCGCTCGGCGCAGGAAGCACCGTTCTTGATCTTGAGGACTTTATCGTCAGCAACCTTCTGCTGCCGGTCGGCTCTCTGATTTACCTTCTGTTCTGTACTTCAAAATGGGGCTGGGGCTTCAAAAACTACCAGGCAGAGGCAAATAAGGGCGGGGGCCTGAAAGTGCCGGACTGGGTACGGGTTTATCTTTCCTACATTCTGCCGCTGCTCCTTCTTGTATTGATTGTTCAGGGACTGATCGGATAAGACAGGAACAAAAAGGTCAATATCAGACGAAAAAAAGATAAGAAAAGAACTGGAAAAAAAGCCAGGAATACGAGATAATAAAAGACAAGAGACCAGAACAGGTGCCGGGACCCGGAAGTATCAGGTGTCCCGGCACTTGTCGGATCAGAAAGGATACAGGAGAAAGGGGAACAAAATGGGAAAATTTACACCACTGGATTTCAACAAATATGCAGCACTGGCCCGTCAGGCAGCGGCAGAAGGCTGTGTACTTCTGAAAAACGAAAATGAGGCACTCCCGCTTCGAAAAGGAGACAAAGTGGCTGTTTTCGGAAGAATTGCATTCCACTATTATAAGAGCGGACTTGGCTCCGGCGGTCTTGTCAATACGAAATACGTTGTCGGTATTCTGGATGCCTTAAAAGAAGAAAAAGACATTACACTCGACGAGAATCTTCTTGGAACATACGAAAAATGGATCGAGAAAAATCCGTACGACGAAGGACAGGGCTGGGGCAAGGTGCCGTGGTCCCAAAAAGAGATGGAGCTGACCGACGAGATCGTGGAGAGTGCAAAAGGCGCCGATGCAGCCATCGTTGTTGTAGGCCGTACCGCAGGTGAGGATCAGGACAACAAAAATGAGGCAGGCAGCTATCTCTTAACCGATACTGAAAAAGAGATGGTAGAAAAAGTCAGCAAAGCATTTGCAAGAACAATCGTTGTGCTGAACGTCGGAAACATTATCGACATGAAATGGGTGAAAGAGTGCAATCCGGCAGCTGTTCTCTATGTATGGCAGGGTGGTCAGGAAGGCGGAAACGGTGTTGCCGATGTACTGATGGGAAGAGTCAATCCGTGCGGTAAGCTGACCGACACGATTGCAGAGAATATCGAGGACTATCCGTCCCAAAGCTGCTTCGGCGATCTGACCCGCAATGAGTACAAAGAGGATATCTACGTCGGATACCGCTACTTTGAGACCTTTGCAAAAGAGAAAGTATTGTATCCGTTCGGTTTTGGTCTTTCCTATACGACATTTGCCGTGACCGCAGAGGCAGAAGAGAAAGATGTTGACAATGTAACCGTGACGGCAACCGTTGAAAATACCGGCAAAACGGATGGTAAAGAGGTTGTTCAGGTTTATGTAAAAGCTCCGCAGGGTGTTCTTGGAAAACCATCCCGCGCACTCGTCGGTTTTGCAAAGACCGGTGTTCTTGCACCAGGCGCAAAAGAGACGCTGACGATCAATGTGACCAAAGAGAGCTTTGCATCCTACGATGACAGCGGTGCAACCGGCCACAAATCCTGCTACGTACTCGAAGAGGGCAGTTATGAGTTCTACGTCGGAAGCGATGTCAGAAGCGCAGCCTTTGCCGGTGCATACGAGCAGCCGTTCAAAGTGGTTGAGATCCTGACCGAGGCTATGGCTCCGGTAGAAGCATTTGAGCGCATGAAAGCTGTTCCGGGCGAAGACGGAACGTTAAAACCGGGATATGAGGCAGCTCCTCTGCGCACCGTAGATCCGATCGAGCGCATGAAAGAAAACCGCATGGAGCCGATCACCTATACCGGTGACAAAGGCTACAAGCTCGGTGATGTCCTGGATAAGAAAGTAACGATGGAAGAGTTCGTGGCACAGCTTTCCGATGAAGATCTGATCTGCATCTTCCGCGGCGAGGGCATGTGCAGCCCGAAGGTTACTCCGGGAACCGCAGCAGCATTCGGCGGCCTGACACCGGAACTGCAGGAATTCGGTATTCCGGCAGCCTGCTGTACCGACGGCCCGTCCGGACTCCGCTTTGACTGCGGAACGAGAGCCTTCTCCATGCCGAACGGAACCCTGCTTGGCTGTACGTTTGACCTTCCGCTGGTAGAAGATCTGTACGAGATGGCAGGACGCGAGATGAGACAGAACCGTGTCGATGCCTTGCTCGGACCTGGTATGAATATTCACAGAAACCCGCTGAACGGCCGTAACTTTGAGTATATCTCCGAGGATCCGTACCTGACCGGATGGATCAGTGCCGTACAGATTCTTGGTATGGAAAAATCCGATGTAACCGGAACCATCAAACATTTCTGTGCAAATAACCAGGAGTCCAACCGACATCATGTGGACGCCGTTGTTTCCGAGCGTGCCCTGCGTGAAATCTATCTGAAGGGATATGAAATCGCAGTCAAAGAAGGCGGCGCAAGATCCATCATGAGCACTTACGGACCGGTCAACGGCATCTGGACTGCAGGAAATTACGATCTTCTGACCACGATTCTGCGCGGCGAGTGGAACTACGACGGCTTCGTTATGACTGACTGGTGGGCAATGTCAAACCGTGAGGGATATGAAGCAACCAAAACAACCCATGCACCGATGGTATCTGCCGGAAACGATGTCTTCATGGTATGCACCGACTGCTCCGATATGGGACAGGACGATGTGAAAGAGGCACTGGAAAACGGCGAGATCACAAGAGGCGACCTGCAGAGAAATGCGATGAATGTCCTGCATTTCATCCTTGGAACTCCAAGCATCTTACGGTTCCTGGACCGCATCAGCGAGGAAGAGAAAGAAGCACAGGAGCAGATGGGCGACAACGATTTCGTTGCAGCAGATCTTGTAACATACGAGGCAGATCCGGCAACGGGAGATGTTGTGATTGACGCATCCGCATGGAACACGAAAAAAGGAAACAGTGAAGTATGCGGTGTTACGATTCTGGCTGACAAGATGGGAACGTACGATATCGAAATCGAGATGAAATCCGATCTGGAAGACCTCGCACAGCTGCCGGTAACCGTGTACATCGACAATATCGTAAAAACTATGATCAGCATCCGCGGAACAAAAGGTGAGTGGATCAAAGAGACGAGAGACCTTGGCTTCTTCTTCGGCCCGAACCACTACCTGAAGCTGTACTTCGGCGCAAATGGTCTGGAGCTTGGAAAGATCCGCCTGAAGTTAAGAGAAGGCATGGAAGTACTGAGCAAACACGAGGAATAAATAAAAAAAGAAATACAGAGAAAAACCGGAACCCGGGAGCCGCTGTTTGAAAGCGGTGCCGGGTTCCGGTTTTTCGTATGAAAGAAGATTTTTATGGAAGAAGCTGTTTTTTAGTGAAGTTCGTCCTCATCCACATCAATCACATTGTCATCGTGCAGGATTTTCTGCTGGTTGATCTCGGTCTGGATGACATTTTTGATCCGGCGTTTTGCGCGGCCCATGTAGTAGGTGGTGACAAGATCGGAAATGCCGCTGTAGACAAGGCAGATACCGATGAAAATGTTTGTGGTTGCAACGGCATCAAACGGATTGGTACAGATGATGATGCCGAGAACGCTGGTTAAAAGAGCCAGCAGGAACTCAAGCCACCATTTTTCCAGCCCTGTTTTTTTGAGGTTGAACGCCTTCTGAATGCTGAGCAGTCCGTTTGCCAGAAGGATGATACCGATGACAACCGGGATGAATGCGATTACAAGGTCACTTTCAAAGATAACGAAGCAGCCGAACAGAATCAGTACCAGGGCAACGAACAGATCGTAGCGGAAGAAAAACGGCTCGCCGCGGCTTGCAATGTAGCGGATCAACGCAACAACGCCGCCAAACAGGAGCAGTGCTCCGGCGATATAACAGATCAGCAAACTCGTTTTTACGGGGTAGACGATCAGCACGATACCTAGTATAATAGAGACAGCGGCTGAAAGCAGGAAACTGTTTTTCACATCCTGAAAAAATTGTTTCATAAGGATTCTCCTTTCCACTTGAATGTGGTTTTTTCGTTTGCTTTTATAGTAGCTTTTCAAAGCAGAAAAAGCAATGGACAAATTGAAAAAAATGTACGAAGAAATGGAATCGTGAAACGGAAGAAAGAGAGGGTAAAAAGATGCAGGACGAACAGAAAAAGTTCCAGGAGAAGCTCTCCGAATTGCTGTCCTACGCCAGAGACCATGAAAATAAAGTAACGATGAAAGAAGTCAGAGACTTTTTTGAAGACTTTGCACTGGATGAGCAGAAAGTCACCTTTGTCTGCGAATATCTGACGATGGAGCAGGTCGATGTGGCAGATTATGAGCCGGGGCGTCGTGGCCGGAGGAAGAACCGAAAAAGAAAGAAAAACCGGAGTTTTCCGAGGAGGAGCTGCGTGCCTTACAGCAGTATCTTGACGAACTGCCGGAGACAGAAACACCGTCGGAGGAAGAAACGGCAGAGCTTTACCGGAAAGCGGCAGAGGGCGATTCCCTTGCAAAGAGCATGCTCGTGCAACTCTGGCTTCCGAAAGTTATTGAGACCGCAAAAGAAATGCACACCCGCGATTTCTTCCTGATGGATCTGGTGCAGGAGGGAAATGTCGGACTTTTAGTAGCGCTGGAGTCCGTTGTAAAAGCTGAGACGGCGGAGCAGGCGATTGATGCGGCTGTGCGTGAGACGATCAGCGATTTCATGGAAGAACACAGAGTTCAGAAACACAAGGACAATACTGTAGTCAATAAAGTAAACCGCTTAAAAGACGCCATCGAGGAACTCTCCGACGGCGATGACATGGATTTCAGTGTGGCAGAGCTTTCCGCGTATCTTGACATGTCCGTGGAAGAGATTGAGGATATTCTGCGGATTGCAGGCGAAGAGCCGTAACAAAAGGCTGGTATTTGCACAGAAACTGTGTGAATTGGCAATAAAACAAAAGCAAAGGAGAAAAATACAATGGTACATCATATTGTTATGTGGAAATTCAAACCGGAAGTAGAGGATGCAAAGAAACCGGAGCTGAAAAAAGCGATGGCAGAGAACCTGAAAAGCCTGGTCGGCAAAGTGCCGGGACTGTTGACGGTTGACTTTGTAGAAGCACCGCTTGCATCTTCCACCCATGATATGGCACTTGTCACAACACTGGAAAAAGCAGAGGATGTAGCTGTATATGCAAAACATCCGGAGCACGTAAAAGTAGCAGACACCTATGTACGTCCGTACACAATGGAGCGTGCGGCACTCGATTACGAAGAGTAAAAACAAATATGGACTTTAGAGCGTGTCTGAAAAACCATTTCCGCAATCTGCAAGCCCCACTTTGCGGGAGATTTTACCCTCATTCGGTTGCCGTAGCCCGCTACGCCGCCCTCATTCGGATAAAATCTCCCACAAACTGGGACTCGCAGCTCACGAAAAGCCTTTTTCAGACACGCTCTAGCTCGTTGCCCGCGTAAATAAAAAAGTATCCCGCTTCCCCAAAAGGAACGGGATACTTTTTTTGTGCCGAGAAGATCAAATCCTGATCTGGTGAATACGTTTCATTTAAGTGTTTTTCTGTTCTTCCTTCTGCAGTTCGTCAATTGTAAGCAGCAGCTCATCGATGGAAAACTCTTCGTCCTTCGGATCTTCCGTAAATTCTCTGACCAGTTCTTCGTACGTTCTTCTTCTGTGTTCCAGCGCTTTCCGCGACCGCTCCCGCCGGATGCGGCGGACATACCGCAGGCGGAGAACAAAGAGCAGAATCAGAACGAGAAGGACAAACGGCATCGCCAGAAAAACAGGATCTGCTTTCCGGATACGGGCAAAAAGGGATGCACCGGCCGAGGCAAGATGGCGGAACCAGGAAGCGGCAGCCGACCGGAAAGCGTGAAATCCGGCTCCGGCTTTTCCGGCAAGCGAATGAAATGCACGGCCGACCGTCCGTCCTGCTCCTGCCAAAAATGCGCAGGTTTTCTGGACGGCTGCAGAGCCGGCATGCACAGTGCCTTTCCAGAACGCTGCGAAATGGGAAGCCACAGATGAGAAGGAAACCGTGGATGATGCCGGTGCTTTGGAAACGGCCGGTTCCGGTGTCTGGGTTATGGCCGGTGTTTCGGTCGGCGTCGCAGTGGCAGTTGGCGTCGGTGTCGCCGTCGGAACCGGTTCAAACGTTACGGCAAGGGTATGATCCTTCTGGATATCGGAAAATGTGTAGCTGTCCGGATATTCCGTCACCGGCAGATACAAGCCGTCCACCGAGAGTTTCGCGAGCCGGAAGCCTTCGTCTGCCGTGTAGGAAACGGTTTTTTCCTCTCCGCGGGAAACTTCCCCGCCCTCGGACACCGAGCCATGCTCCGCCGCGGAAGTGGAAACCGTGAACAGATACGGCACCCGGGTGCGGTAGAACTGCACGTACCGTCCACCATCTGCCTTTGTTACGTTTACAATCGCAATAAATTCCCCAGGATTTGTCTCGCAGAGGCCCTCTGGTTCATTGATGGTGATATCGTCGGAAAAGCCAAAATCAACCGTGTCGTCCGCAAGCAGTGTTTTCTGCGAGAGCGAGTATGTCTGGATAAAGTTTCCGATTCCGAGATGCATCGTCAGCGGAAAAAGAAAAAAGAGATCGCCGGAAACACAGAGATCCTGAAAGTTTTCCATGTAAAAATCGAAGGGATACGTGCCCCAGTCATCCACCACCTGAAGTGAGGCATCGAGGAGTTTAAAGCCGTAGCCGCCGTCCGCATCGGTCTGGATCAGATAGCCGCCGGTGGAGGGAAGATAATCAATACCGAGAATATTGTAGCTTGTCGAGAGCTGGATCCGCTCTTTCTGCTCGAGAGTATCCGGGTCGAGGCGGAAGATACATCCGTAATTGGAAGCATCCGGGCTGCTGTAGCCGCTCACGAGGATTTCATGTGTGACGGGATTGTATGCCATACCGTTTGCGTGAGCAAAGTCTGCGTCCCTTACCTGATGCGCGAGGGAATACTGCGTAACGGGATTTCCGTCTGCGTCTGTATCATTTTTATAGTAGGCAGAGACTACGTCCGGCTCTGTCGTCAGATCATTAAAATTTTCGATGCAGATGATATAATCTTCCGTCGCACAGACGGACTGCACCGCGCCGTTGCTGCCGAGAATCGGATATTCCCCGACCAGTTCCCAGGAGGCACCGGTAAACGGCGTACTGGAGGCAAAACCAGCCTGGCAGAGCATGGGGTGAGTCAGAAAGAGAAAAATGCCCAGAAAAAGGGCAAGAAAAAACCGGCCGGATTTCCTGCCGGTGGGAGATTTTATCGAAAAATTTGTAAATGCAAGCCGCATATGATGTGTAGGTCCTTTCTTACAGAAAAAAGGTGGACTTTTTCTGTCATCCTATCTTACCACGGAACCGGCGGAAAGTAAATGAAGGAGAGATGGAGATTTTCTTACATATCGTTTAAGAAAATGTAATAATTTTGTAGTGTTTGCCGATGCAAAGTAGTTGTAAACATTTTGTCGTCTTGGTAAAATAAACATAAACAGAATTTCAGAAAATTGTGAAGAAAAAGGAAAGGCAGAGAACCGATGATTAGAATCAAAGATATTGCAGACCGCGCAGGAGTCAGCCCGACGACGGTTTCGAATGTAATACACGGAAAGACAGGGCGCGTCTCAAAGGCGACGGTCGAGAAAATCAACCGGATTTTAAAGGAGATGGAGTACGTGCCGAGTATCAGCGCGCGCATGCTGGCGAACAACAGCTCCGGTCTTATTGGTGTGGCGCTTGGTTTCATGAAGAAAGGAAATGCATCGTCCTTTGAGGATCCCTTTGTGTCGGCAATGCTTGGAAATCTGGAATATCAGATCCGGGAACACGGCTATTATATGATGCTGGTTGCGCGCCATGAGCAGGACGATCTTATGCAGCAGGCGCTCGGCTGGAATTTTGACGGCATGATTGCTATGGCTCTGAAGGAAAAGGAGATTGCAGAGCTCTCGGAACGTCTCGGAAAACCGCTGGTAACCATTGATCAGTATCTCCCGCCGGAACTTGGAGTCCGCTCCATTACAATGGATGACTGCGGCGGTGCGTACCAGATGAGTCAGTACCTGATTGGAAAGGGACATAAAAAATTTCTCTTTTTATCCGACTGCGATCTCGGTGTTGACCACTATCGGTGGCTCGGTGTGCGTCAGGCGATGGAGGAGGCGGGAATTGAGGACATTGAGAGCCGCCATATTGTGATCCCGTGGAATCCGGAGCAGAGGGAGAAGGCATATGAGGAGATGCTTCCGTTCTTCAAAAAACAGACAGCGCTCTTTTTTTCATCGGATTACTATGCACTTGAAGCATCCAACTTTCTGCAGAACAGGGGAATAAAGGTTCCGGAGGAAATTTCAATTGCGGGCTTTGATGATGTTACTTATGCGACACTTGCGCGGCCGAAGCTGACTACCGTGCATCAGATGGTGGATGGAAAAGCACGCCGTGCCGTAGAGGTCCTGATGCACCTGATCCAGGATGAGCCGGTACAAAAAGATATTCCGCCATTGCCGACAACGCTGGTGGAGAGGGAGTCGGTAAGAGATCTGACGAAGTAAATAGTTACCAAAATTACAGAAAAACTCTTGTAGAAACTGCTGGTTTTGCGCAAAACTATTGAAAAATCACCGTGAAGTATGGTAAACTGTGCTTGCAAACGACAGAATCAAAGAACCAGACACGTTCTGGGGATGAAATAAAGGAGGTAAAAAAATGGACAAAAAATGGTGGAAAGAAGCCGTAGTGTATCAGATTTATCCGCGCAGCTTCATGGACAGCAACGGAGACGGTATCGGCGATTTAAATGGTATCACATCCCGTCTGGATTATCTGAAGGATCTTGGCGTGGATGTTATCTGGCTGTCTCCGGTGTACCAGTCACCAAACGATGACAATGGATATGATATCAGCGATTACCAGGCAATCATGCAGGAATTCGGAACAATGGAGGATTTTGACCGCATGCTTTCGGAGATGCATAAAAGAGGCATCAAGCTGGTCATGGACCTTGTTGTCAATCATACCTCAGACGAACACAAATGGTTCGTGGAGAGCCGCAAATCGAAAGAAAACCCCGTACCGCGACTATTACATCTGGCGTGATGCAAAAGAGGGAAAAGAGCCAAACAACTGGGGAAGCTGCTTCTCCGGCTCCGCATGGAAATACGATCCGCAGACCGAGATGTATTACCTGCATCTGTTTTCCACGAAGCAGCCTGACCTGAACTGGGAAAACCCGACCGTAAGAAAAGAAGTTTTCGATATGATGAACTGGTGGTGCGAGAAAGGCATCGACGGCTTCCGTATGGATGTCATCAGCATGATCTCCAAGCCGGAAGGACTGCCGGATGGAAAGATTCCGGAAGGCGGACTCTACGGTGACTCCGGCTGCGTAAACGGACCGCATGTTCATGAGTATCTGCAGGAGATGAACAAGGAAGTCCTTTCCAAATATGATCTGATGACGGTCGGTGAGTGTGCCGGTGTCACGATCGAGGAGGCAGAAAAATATGCATCCGCAGACGGCAAAGAGCTCAGCATGGTATTCCAGTTCGAGCTGGTTGAGCTGGCAAGCGGAACATACGGCAAATGGACGGACAAACGCGTACCGCTCAAAGATTTCAAACGCGTCATGACAGCATGGCAGACGGAGCTTGAGGGCAAGGCATGGAACAGCCTCTTCCTTGGAAACCACGACCAGCCGCGCTGCCTGTCCCGTTTCGGCGATGATTCACCGGAATATCGCGTAGTCAGTGCCAAAATGCTTGCAACCTGCCTTCATATGATGCAGGGTACCCCGTACGTATACCAGGGCGATGAGCTCGGCATGAAGAACGTTCCGTTCCACGATCTGTCCGAATTCCGCGATATTGAGAGCATCAACGCGTTTCACGAGCTGACCGGAGCCGGAAAAGTAGCGCCGGACGATATGATGCGCTACCTGAACCTGCGCGGAAGAGACAATGCAAGAACTCCGATGCAGTGGGATGATACCGCTTCGGCAGGATTTACCACAGGAACCCCGTGGATCAAAGTCGGACCGGATTACGAGACCGTCAATGCAAAAAATGAGATGGCGGATCCGGATTCTGTATACAATTATTACAAGAAACTATAGAACCAGATATGGTGAGATTGATATAATATCAAAATGTAATTCAACGCTTGTGTTTACAGAATGTAAATACAGAAGTTCTTCAAAATTCGGCGACCCGCTGGAGGCTGTTAATCTTCACAAACAGCAAAAGATATGTCATACAGCTATGAATTTCTTGTGTAAAATACGGGGTATGTCAATTATCCGTGCCGCTTCGATGTAATAGCAATATATAAAGACGGAACAATAAAACATATAAAAAAATGCGTTTGAATACTCTTGAATTTTATGATTAATGAATTAATGGAGGTGTCTATGCCTTACAGCATATTCAATTTAAAAAGATTAAATACAAAAGAGTTGTAT
>ENA-OQED01000201-OQED01000201.1-human-gut-metagenome-genome-assembly--contig:-NODE-201-length-24753-cov-1.333022_pt1 | contig 24753 bp, 19 predicted proteins | sample MGYA00242790_ERZ504625 | MGnify/ENA primary metagenome ERZ504625 (study PRJEB26092, sample SAMD00036345) | human gut metagenome | host: Homo sapiens | study: EMG produced TPA metagenomics assembly of...
TGCTCCCCTGGGAGAGGGGGATACGCTGCGGAGAAGGTGCGCAGGACGGTTTTTTTGATCGCTCTGGCCACCCTGCTCGTCCGCCTTCCGTTTTTGGGATATCGCCTGTATGAAGGCTGGTATAACGACTATTTTACCAAACAGTTGGCCGGGCAGGTGCAAACCGGTCTGGATGAAAGCGCTTGGGCGGATATCCGTGCCAAATACCCGAACGTCAACTTCCCGGAGGGAATGAATCCTGCCTATGCAGCGCTTTATGCGGCCAATCAGGAGATGGTGGGCTGGCTGAAAATCCCCAACATGAAATATATCGATTTTCCCATCGTCCAAGGGAAGGATAACGACAAATATCTGAAGCTCGATTATTACGGACGGACAACGAGTTACGGAAATCCGTTTCTGGATTTCCGCAACAATATCAAAGAGCTTGACCGCAACACGATCATATTTGGGCACCATATGCGCTCCGGCGATCAGGTGTTTTCCGAGTTGACGGATTATTTGACCATTGACGGCTTCAAGCGCAATCCGGTGATTGAATACAACACGCTCTATGCCGATTATCAGTGGAAGGTCTATGCGGTATTTTTGACAAATTCTAAGGCAGAGCATGATAACGGCTATATTTTTAACTATATCTTTACCAATTTGTCGAGTGATGATAAATTCAAGGAGTATATCTCCGAGATTGATCAGAGGAAGCTTTATTCTACGGGCGTTGATATCAGGCCGGATGATAAAATTCTGACGCTTTCCACCTGCAATTATGATTGGGATGAACAGCGCCTCGTGGTGGTCGCCCGCCTGGTCCGGGAGGGTGAGGATGCGTCTGTTGACACCAGCTTGGCAAAGAAAAATGAAAACCCGCGTTACCCGCAGATTTATTATGATAAAAAGGGAATCGCCAACCCATACCGGGATGCGGAAAAGTGGAAACCCTGATGATGGAGAAGCAGCCGGTTTGAGCGGGGAGTAGATAGCTGACTAAGAAACGAAAGGCCCAGCTTTTTGCGCATGGGCAGGAAGCGGAAGCTGGTAACAACCCCCCGGTATGTGTGGAAGGATGTGTGATTGGCATGAGCTTGCAGATATTATCCCTCAATTCCAACCAAGTGCCCGCCTGTGCCGCCGCCCAGGAAAAAATCCTGGCGCTTTTGTCCAGCGGTGAAGGCGCTATGGAGCCAAAGCAGTTTGGCACGGCAAAGGAATTGTTTTATGCCCTTGCGGAGGCATTGAAAACCGCCCAGACCATTTTGTTGTTGGTGGAGCCGGATCGGTATCTCCGCACGAAGGAGCAATTGCTGCGGGCGATGGGGCTGTCTACAGTGCCGAATCCGGAGCTGATGGAAGCGTTGCAAAAAAGCCCTGTACAGCTCCCGGAAGAAGATTTTTCGCGCCATGCCGCCATCCCGGTGGGCGCAGCTGCGTTCCCGACGCAGGATGGCCTGTTTGCGGGCTTTATGCTGACTGCGGGGCGGCAGACGATTTTGTTTTTGCCTTTGGATAACCGAAGGATTGACAGCATTTTAAAGGCGGAGGCGGGCGCGTTTTTATCCGGCTCACAGCTCGGCCGGCAAACGCGGGAGACACAGCCCCAAGCTGAGCAAAAGCCGAAACAGGCAAATGGCGCCCCTGCGCAAGGCGAATCAGAAAACAGAAACGAGCCGGAAGAACTGGCTGCACAAGCTGCCGCTCCTGGACAATATGCACAGCGGGCGATGGAGGCGTTGGAGGCTAAAGATTTACGCATCGCCTTCGCCAAAACGCCCACGGTGGAATTCCTCAAGGAAGCGGCGGGAGAAAATGAGCTGGCCGCACGGCGGCTGATCTATAGCAATGCGTTTTGCGAACCGGACGAGGGTTCCGCCAAGCAGTATGCGGCGGAGCTTGCCCGCCGGGCCATGCAGGAGGAAGGCACCCCGCTTGGCGCTGCCATTACAAACGTATATACCGTAAAAAAAGAAGGCAGAGTGGAAACCTTTTTGCTCATTGCTGTTGCAGAGGAAAGCGGTGCGCAGGTGCGCCAGCTTTATGCGCAGCCAGATGAGCATCCTGCCTTTTGATTGGAGACGGCGTTCAAGCCCTGTATGAATTGGTGGAACAGGTAGTAAAAAAAGGGTCGGACAAGCTGGAAGCACGCCCGGCGCACTGGAAGGCGTTTGCGGCTGTGTTGAGTGTGTTGCTCTCCCTGTCCATTTTGCTCTGCATCGGAACGGGCGTTTTGCTGCGCTTTCAGGAGAACCGCTCCTCCCAGCAGGTTTCTCTTTCATCGGCTCATGCACCGGCAGGCCAACAGGCGACACAGCCATCCGATCCGGAGAATGCGCAGGCTTCTTTCGATATCGGCCAGCAAACAACCGATGCGGAAACGCAGGCGGATTCTTCCACGGCCGTGCGGTTGCCGACCGCATCTGCTCTTAAAAAGCCCGCTGTACCCGCTAAGGATCAGGCAATCCTGGATGAGGTAGCGCAGGCAATGGAGGATGAGCTGAATTCCGGCGGAAAAAAAGAGGAAGAATCATCGAAACAGCCGGACACCACAGCAAAGCCGGAGACTACCACCGGAAAAGGCAATGCGGATTCCTCCCAAACAACGCCGCCGAGCTCGGTTCCGTCGGATGAAATTTCTACGGCGCATCCTTCATCCCAGCGGAAAAGCGGTAAATTCCAATTTACAGTTTATGGCTATGGGCATGGCGTTGGCATAAGTCAGTTTGGGGCAAACGAATTCGCCAAGAGCGGGTGGAATTATCGGGAGATCCTGCTGCATTATTTCCCTGGGGTGCAGATGCAGAAGATGGATGGCTGCTATCCGGAAACGCTGGAGGTAAATGGTCAGCAGGTGGATACGAAGGTTGTGCTTGCCCGCATTCTGGAGAAAGAGATGGGCGGCTCCTATCATCTGGAGGCACTTAAGGCGCAGGCTGTTGCCGCATATACCTATATTTTGCGCCAAAACCGTGTGACAGGGGTTGCGATAGGCAGCACCTATTCCGCGCGTGCCATGCAGGCGGTGGAAGAAGTGCTCGGCGAATATATGACCTATAACGGAGAGCCGATTCTCGCTACCTTCTTTGCCTACTCGGCGGGAAAAACAGCGGATGTGCGCACCGTTTGGGGCGGTAGCGGCTACCCCTATCTCCAGGGCGGCTGTACGAGCCCTGGGGATAAAAACCATAAGAATTATAAAACGACCTATACCATCACAAGTGAAGCGCTTCGCAGCCGTGTAAAGAGCGCGCTTGGCATTGAACTTGCCGGCGATCCGGCCCAATGGCTAAAGATTAAATCACACGATGCGGCGGTCAGCGGATCAGTTGGCTATGTATCTGCGATCCAGGTTGGTTCCAAAACGATGAGCGGCCAGGATTTTCGGGCGAAAGTGATGGATTATGATATCCGATCGCATTGTTTTACCATCACTTATGTGCCGGATTCGTAAGATAAATGAACGATCTGGCGCCGGGCTCTAGTAAGTCGAGGCCGGCTTGGCACGGTTGGCGACCAGTAACCCCCATAGCAGCTTTCGGGCTTGCTATGGGGGTTTTTATATTCGTTCAGCCGAACGAAATACAGGCAGAATTTTTCGTGGGGGTACCGAAACCCCCTTTATAGGAAGTTCATAGATAGAACAATTAAAAAGTTCAATTTGAACTCATTTAAAAAAAACGAGTTTAAATTGAACTAATCAGTCAAAAATTTAAATAATTAAATGATTTTTTTATATAACATTTTTATTAATTTCTTATTCGAAAATTTTATATTTTAAAAACTGTATATAATAATGCCGCAAAGATTATCTTTGAGGAAAAAAGGAGGCATTTCTATGACGTGGAAAAAGCGGATTGCGGGAGTGGTCAGCATGATTTTAGTGCTGTCTATTTTGATGGTGCCAATGGCGTCCATAGCCGGAAACGATCGAATTACCATCTCGCAAAACGGGTATTACATGCAAAAGCTTTCCAACCCTACCGCGGGGGAAGGCGAGGCGGACGGCCTTGTAACGCCGGGCGATCGCTTCAACAGCTATGCATGGGCGACCGGCGAGCTGGGGGATTATATTTATGTTGGCTCCAACCGAAATTTGGTGGGCAGTACGATCGAATTATACATTCATGCGTATGGTGATAAAATTCCGATGGATACCGTGCGGCAGTTCGTCGATACGTTTACCAATGGAGAATTGGCCCTGACGCCGAAGGACGAGCAGGGAAAGGGCGGTGTGATCGTACGGTATAACAAGACAACTGGCAAGATGGAAACCGTATTTGAGCCAAATGCGGACATGCCTGCTCCATTCAACGATATTACCGGCTACCGTATGTGCGTGGAATTCAAGGGGAACCTCTATTTTGGCACAACAGGCACAGCGAACACAATGCTGCTGCGTATTGGGCCGGATTTTCAGCCGGGTGATTTGCCGGAAATCCTTGTACATATGACCAAGCCCGCAGAGACCGGCATGGGCAATATTCGGGCCTATGACGTGACGGATGATGGAGAGCGGCTTTACATCGGCGGCACGGATGCATCTCAGCTCTCGCATGAGGAGATTGCGCAAGGCGTTACCTCCGCAGTCCGAATTCAGACGACGACAGACGGAACGCATTTTGATACTATTGCCGGGCCGGATGATTTTTACCCATATACGTTAGAGAAATATATCAGCAATTCAGGCGACGTGTGGGATTTGGTGGTGTATCAGGATACGGTTTACCTCTCTCTGATGACAACGATCGGCGCGGTGGTGTATCAGGGCGTTGAGGTTGGCAAGGGGCAGCCCGGCGCAAATGAATATGGATGGAAGTGGACGGAGTTCATCGGGGATGGCCTTGGCAAGCAGGGTGACCCGATCTATCCAGCAGGCTTTGGCAATCCGCTCAACTACGTTATGTCCCCGATTGTGTATCAGGGTGATCTTTATTACTACACGCTTTCCAATGCGTTTGATGCAATGGTCAAGGCGATCTTCTCATTGGTTAAATTGGTGCGCACACAGGATATCAACGCCTATTTGAAGGCCTGAAACGATGGAAAACAGCATGAAAAATCAGGCCTCGATTTACCGCCTCACTTCAGATGGCAAAATGCAAATGGTAATGGGCTCACCAGATCAATATTTTAATCGGGAGAAGGGGAATTACCTTTCCGAAACGCTGCATGCCTTCTCCAACAGCACGGAGCTCGGCTGCATGCAGTATATCTGGCGTGCAACGGAATATAACGGCAAGCTGCTCTTCGGCACGTTTGACGCATCCACCCTGAATCATTACTTCACCTTCCTGACCAACGGCGATTTGATTGGAATGGATGCCGATGATTGCGAGCATCAAATCCGTTCTGCTGTGGATCTGATCAACCTCCTGAAGAAGGAGACGGTGATTGATTCTAAGACGACAGATATGCTTGTTCAGGTGCTGGGCACGCTCAATAGCATGGTGAACAAGAAGGCAACAGAAGCCTCCGTGAAGCAGCTGCTGGAGATATCTCTTCAATTCAAAAAGGCGTTTGATAAGATCCGCCCCATCTTAGATAAGATTGTGAATTCCGACTTAGCCCAATCCCTTGGCGATCAGCTCCAAGGCCTCAATGCGCTGCGTTCTATCTATAATACATTGGCCAATATTGATACCGAAGGGCTGGAGCGGTACATCCGCATCTCCAATGCGATTATGGAGGCCGACGGTGGGTTTGACCTGTATCAGACAGAGGACGGCGTTCATTATCAAGAAATTCTGAACGACGGCTTCCATGATAAATATAATTACGGTTGCCGCTCCTTTATCGCGGGCTCAGACGGCTTGTATCTCGGCACGGCAAACCCTTATTATGGCGGGCAGCTGTGGAAGCTGAACGAAATCACGGCAGAGCTGAAAACGCTCTCCTCACCGCAGCTCAACCTCTCTTTTGAGCGGAATGTAAAGGCGTATCAGGCCACTGTAGACCAGAATGTGACGGAGCTTTCTCTAACGGCTCTTGGCGCTGATCCCGGCACGCAGGTGCTTGTAAATGGACGGGAAAGCGATGGGGCGGCAGTAACTATTGCGCTGAAAAACGGAGAGAACATCATCCGAATGAAACGACCTCCATTGACGGCAGTGTGACGGATGTTTACGTGCTGACAGTGACGCGTGGAGCGGCGGCATCTGAGCCGACGGAGCCGGATACGGCAGAGCCCGGTGAGCAGAGCCCCTCTAACCCAGACGCCTCAGGCACGGAAGGAGAAGCCCCAACTGCTTCCACCCAGGAGGATGCAACACAAGCCCCCACCGGCCCCGACAACGTGGATATTCCGGGCACTGGCAGCGGCGCGTCGGTTGCGATGCTTGCGGTGCTGGTGATCGGCGCGGCTGGAACGATGACGTTCAGCCGCAAAAAGCGCGGATAAAAAAATAGCCGTGAACCGCCCGCTCCCATGAGCGATGCGTATCCCCGTGACCCGTGTGGTCATAGCAAGCCTTGCTTTGTTACTCGCTTCGCATCGTGATAAAAAATAGACGATCGATTCGATGCCCGGCAGCTATATGGTAGAGGTTGCCGGGCATTTTTGTGCCACACAGCCTCATGGTGAACGCTATGTTTGATACAGAGCGGGGCATGTGGGTTTGTTTGATGGGATCAGGCGGTTTAAAGATGAAATGGGCAGCTGCAAAAGGCTTTGCAGCTGCCCATTTGTTTTTGGGGTTAGGCGTCGTGTTCCTCCTGCCGCAGCTCCTCTAAATCCACATAAAACGCTTCGGTGGAAAGATCCGGTAGATCTTCCTCTTGTGGAAAGGTGGGAATTTCTGCGATGACCTCGGCTTTTTGGCCGCGCATCCATATGGATGGCGTAATACGCACCGTATAACCACAACCGCTTGGGGTACGCCATTCAGGCATAGGCAATTCGGGGATCCCAAAGGCGGCGAGGATCGTCATAATAACGCCGCCATGCGTGACGATTGCGGCATTGGTCACATTGGTTTTCATCATACCTTCGGCAATTTTGAGAAAACAGCTGCATACCCGCGTGGAAAACTCCGCGTTGCTCTCTCCGAAAGGCGGGGCGGCATCCGGCCCACCAGCAAGCCAAGAGGCAAAGCCTTCGTCATCGGCGAGCTGCTCCGGCGTTTTACCTTCATATTCACCGAAATCATATTCAATGAGTTCGCGCATAACAATGGCTTCACGCTCTGGATAGATCGCGTGTGCCGTTTGCGTGCAGCGCTTGAGCGGGCTTGTAAAAACGGCCTCCACATAGGGATAATCCGCTTGTTCCTTGAGCCGGTGGAGTTCAGCAACACCCTCCGGGCTCAAAATGGCGTCGGTATGGCCAATGTAACGGCCGGAGGTGCTGTCGTCCGTGCGGCCGTTGCGGATCAGATGGATTTGATATGTCTTCATTTTTCCTCCAAATTATTTTATCGTTTTTTGTCAGTAATCACTATGTACAAATTAGGGGTAGTCCCTTATAATTATTTTACAATATACGATGCGTATTATTTATGGGGGTTCAAGAGGATGAACAAATGCTTTCCGACGCGGATGGTGCTATTGCGGAAGGAACGTGGCCTGAGCCAAAAGGAGGCGGCCGCCGCCTTGGCGTATCACAGGCGCTCTTATCGCATTATGAGAAGGGAATACGGGAGTGCGGGCTGGATTTCGTGACACGTGCGGCAAAGCTCTATCACGTAACCTGTGATTATCTGCTGGGATATAGCGAAAGCCGAACGGGGTTGACAGGCTTTTTTATTTCGGATGAGCTGGAACAGGATCGTGAAATGAGCATCAGCACGATTTACCGTGCGGCCTCACGGTTGTTGGAGGCAGTCAATCTTGAATGGGATACTGTTCTGGGCGACCGTATGCAGTGGTTGTTTGCACTGTCTGTTTATAACGGAATGGTCACTTCTTCACAGGCTGGGTTTCTCTCAAAGGATGCGATCCACTTTGATCCGCAGGCAGCAGAACTGCTCACTAGCGGGATGATGGAGGCAATTGCGCGCTCTATTATAAACTCAGGATCCGAAGTGGCGGTGGCGGCGCATGAGGATAAGCTGCCGCAGTGCATGCAAACGCTGATCTTGGAAGCGGAAAATTACATAAGGCGCAATGTTGACCAGTATTTATCCGGCGGAGAGTTGCGGTAACGTGGGGCCTGCTGGCGCCTTCTTGTGCCAAAATTTCAAGCAATGTTTCTGCCCCAAAGCAAAAAACACAGTTTGGGTGGATGAAAGCTTCAATGGACCCTGATAAGTGAATAGAGGGGATCATTACGCTATTATAGCATAATAAGCGCACAGCAAGATGCAAATGCAGCATTTTGCTGTGCGCTCGCTTATGATACGCATTTAGCCTTCCAACATGGATTTATAGAGCCGGATATATGCATTGGCCGAGCGGCCCCAACTACAGTCGCACTCCAATGCACGCTTGACAAGCATCGCCCAACCCTCTTGATTTTGATAGCCTTCCAAGGCGCGGCGGATCGTGTGGAGCATTTCAATGCGCGTTATAATTTGGCAAAGGTAAAGCCGTTGCCTTCCCCATCGCCGCTATCCTTTATGCTGTCGCGCAGACCGCCTGTTTCCCGCACAATCGGAATGGAGCCATAGCGCAGCGCAACCATCTGGGAGAGCCCGCAGGGCTCGCTTTTAGAGGGCATCAGGAATAGGTCGCTCCCCGCATAAATTTTGCGCGCCAGATCCGGCACAAAACCGATGCGGATGGCAAGCTTACCAGGGTGGCGCGCGGCCGCCTCACGGAAGAAATTTTCATACTCCCAATCTCCTGAGCCAAGCACGACGACCTGTATATCCGTGGTTTCCAGCAGCTCGTCGAGCACAGCCTTGACCAGATCAAGCCCCTTATGAGAAACTAAGCGCGATACCATACCCATTAAAGGAACATCCTCCCGTACAGGAAGGCCCATATATTCTTGCAGACCGAGCTTGTTGCTCATCTTTCCGGCCGGATCCTCCGCAGAATAATTGGTAAAGAGCGATTGATCTGTGGCAGGATCATAGCTGATGGTATCGATGCCATTGAGAATCCCACTGAGCTTCCAGGAGCGCTGGTTGAGAATGGTGTCGAGGCCGTGGCTGTACCATGGATCAAGGATTTCCTGCGCATAGGAGGGGCTGACAGTGGAAACCCGGTTGGCGCATTCGATCGCGCCTTTCATAAAGTTAACGTCACCGTCATATTCCAAAAGCGCCTCATCTCGCTGGGCAATGCCGAGCACATCCTCCAAGATCTCTTTGCCGTATACGCCTTGATACTGAATATTATGGATGGTGAAAAGCGTTTTGATATTTTGATATCCCTCGCGGTGCGCATACATCAGCGAGTAATAAACCGGTGTTAGAGCGCTTTGCCAATCATTGCAGTGGATGATATCGGGATGAAAATCAATATAAGGCAGCATTTCAAGCACTGCGCGGGAGAAAAAGGCGAAACGCTCGGCATCGTCGTAATGGCCATAGATCGTATCCCGCTTGAAATAATACTGGTTATCGAGCAGGTAATAGGTAACGCCATTGGCTTTGGCTTCAAATATGCCGCAGTATTGCCTGCGCCACGCTACGGGCACAGACAGGCTTGCAATAAAATGCATACTGTCACGCATCTCCTGCGGGATCGTGGCATATAAAGGCATGACAACGCGGCAGCCGATCAGCCGCTTACGCAGCGCCTGGGGAAGACTCCCTGCAACATCGCCCAAACCGCCGCTGGCGATAAAGGGGAGCGCCTCGCTCGCAACAAATAAAACCTTCAAAATGAATCCTCCTTTTCAGACGCATCATGGGATCAACGCAAATTCTAGCCTTAGATCACGATGCCTTTGCCAATATAAACAGGGTAAGTGCTGGTGCCTGTTACCGTTTTGTGCGGGCGAACGACTACGCTCTTATCGGCAATGACGCAGTGAGATGAACGCCCTCGCTGATGTAAGTGCCCTGCATGATGATAGAATTACGCACCACAGCGCCCTTGCCAATTTGAACGCCACGGAATAGGATGCAGTTTTCCACTTCGCCGTCGATGCTGCACCCATCTGCCACCAGTGAGTTTTTGACTGTAGAGCCAAGGCCGTAAATTGCCGGCATATCGTCGCGCACCTTGGTGTAAACCGGGCGTTCGCGTGTGAAGAGCTCCTGGCAATTGGCTGGATCCAGCAGGCTCATGCTGATATCATAATAACTCTGCAAAGAGTCAAACACGCTTGTAAAACCGGATACCTCATAGCCGTAGATGTTTAGGCGCTTGAGATTGTGCTGAATGACATCCCGCACGAAGCTGTCCTGATTGAGGCTCACAGCGTTGTTAATCAGGCGGGTCAGCAACGCTTTGCTGATTAGGATGATATTCATTGCGTAATCGACTGGATTGCTCGTTTTAGGGTCAAGCGCAATTTTGGCAACCTTCTGATTTTCCTCAAAGGTGAAGGTCATCAAATCATCCAGCCGCGGCGCGCGGCCGTGGTGGTAGGCAATGGTGATATCGGCCCCGCTCTCCGTATGAGCGCGGCACATATCGTTGAGATCAAAATTGCAAACCACGTTGGTATCCATCAGGACGATATATTCCTCTTTTGATTGCTCTAAAAAGCGCATAATGCCCCTGAGCGCTGGATTCGGTCGCGGTACATACCAGTGTGGCTATTGTTAAAGGGCGGGAGGAGGAACATGCCTCCGCGCTTGCGGGAGAGATCCCAAGGTTTGCCTGTGCCGATGTGATCCATCAGGGACTGATAATTGCTTTTTGTAATAATGCCAACTTTGTTGATGCCGCAGTTAACGAGATTTGAGAGCGCGAAATCAATCAGGCGGTAGCGCCCGCCAAAGGGGACGCTGCCCATGGTACGCGCATTGGTCAGCTCGCTCAATACAGAATCATAGGCGTTGGAATAGATAATTCCTAACACATTATTCGCTCTCATAGTTATAACCATTCCTTTCGCTCCAACCGTGGAGTTTTAAGCGGTTTTGCGAAGCAAGATTTTGAGATTCCCTTGATGCAAAAAGGGCGAAACTCCCGTTTGAAAAACACGTTTTCAAACTGTCACCTCCGGCAGGTCCTCATCGACCATTGCCTTCGGCGCGACGCGTGTGCCTGCGCCAATGCAGACGTTTGCGCCGACTACAGCCACACCCCAATCAGAAAGGTTTTCCATATCCTCCGGGCGTTCGCCGACGACGGCGTTTTCTTCAATCACGGCATTTTCCGCGACGATTGCATATTGCACCACGGCGCCTTTTTTCACCACCGTGCCGGGCATCAGGATGGAATCACGCACGACTGCGCCCTTTTCGATCGATACGTTGGCAAATAAAACGGAGAAATCCACACTGCCCTCAATCAGCCCGCCTTCTGAAATCAAGGAATTCTGAACGGTGGCGTCCGGAGAAACGTAGTGCGGCGGAGCGACCGGGTTGCGGGAGTAAATTTTCCAATCGGGGTCGCTTAGGTCAAGATCAACATTGGGGTTGAGCAGGTCAAGATTGGCTTCCCACAGGCTGTCAATCGTGCCAACGTCTTTCCAATAGCCATCGAAGGGGAAAGCGAAAAGCCGCTCGTGCGCCTCATGCATGGCTGGAATCAGATCGTGCCCGAAATCGTTGCCAGAGGCTTCGTTGGCCTCATCATCCAGCAAATACTGGCGCAGCTTCTCCCAAGTAAACATGTAAACCCCCATGGAGGCCTTATTGCTGCGGGGGTGCTTTGGCTTTTCCTCAAATTCTGTGATGGCGCCATCTTCATTCACCATCATCAGGCCGAAGCGGGGCGCTTCCTCCCACGGGACTTCGAGCATGGCGATGGTACAGGCCGCTTCCTTTTCCTTATGATAGGCGAGCATTTTGGAATAATCCATCTTATAGATATGATCGCCGGAGAGGACCACAACATATTCAGGGTCATAGCGATCGATAAAATTGATATTCTGATAGATCGCGTTAGCGGTATTTTTATACCACTCTGTCCCACGAATTTTTTGATAAGGGGAGAGGATATGTACCCCTCCGTTCACACGGTCCAGATCCCATGGCTCTCCATTGCCAATATAATCATTGAGCTCCAGCGGCTGATACTGGGTGAGGACACCGACGGTATCGATGCCGGAATTCACGCAATTGGAGAGCGGAAAGTCAATGATACGGTATTTTCCACCATAGGGCACGGCAGGCTTGGCGATATTTTTTGTCAGGATACCGAGCCGGCTTCCCTGCCCGCCTGCGAGGAGCATTGCAATGCATTCCTTTTTTCGGGCCATATATGTTGCCTCCTTTATTTTATAAAAATTGATTTTATGAAATCCGTGGAAATAAATTCCAGAGGATTTGATCAGGTTGATTTAGCTTCCGGTGAGACGGGCTTTGCCTTTTGCGGGATGGAGCCGCCTGTGCAGCGGAAGCGGGCGTTTTCTTCTGCCTTTTTTTACGCTCCTTTGAAAGCTCCAAATATAACACGGAAAAACCAGGAAGATCCAGCACCATGCTCTGCTCGCAGCTATGCATGGGGAGATCCTCCGTTTTGATGATGCCGGAGGAGCCGTTGCCCTCGCCGCCGAACGCAATATCGTCGGAATTGAGCAGCACGCGGTAATCCCCCCGCTTCGGCGCGCCGATGCGGTAATCCGGGCGCTCTACCTTTGTAAAATTGCAAACGGCGATGATCTCATTGCCCTGGTCATCCATCCTGCGAAAGGCGATCACGGAGTTTGCACTGTCATCACTGGAAATCCAGGAGAAGCCTCCCAGCTGAAATCAATTTGCCACAGCGGGGAATGCTTGAGGTAGAAATGGTTGAGCGCCTTCACATAGTCCCGCAGCTGTGCATGTTTTTCATAATCGAGCAGAAGCCAGTCCAGCTCGGCGGCAAAATCCCACTCCTTAAACTGCCCGAATTCCTGCCCCATGAAAAGCAGCTTCTTGCCTGGATGCGCCATCATATACCCATAAAACACACGCAACCCGGCAAATTTTTCTTCATAGCTGCCCGGCATTTTGCCGATTAAGGAGCATTTTCCATGCACCACTTCGTCATGTGAAATCGGCAGAACGTAGTTTTCGGAAAACGCATAGAAGAAAGAAAAGGTGAGGCAATCATGATTGTATTTGCGGAAATAGCCATCCAGAGAGACATAGCGCAGAATATCGTTCATCCAGCCCATGTTCCATTTAAAATTAAAGCCGAGGCCGCCCACATTTGTCGGCTTCGAGACGAGCGGCCAGGCGGTGCTTTCCTCTGCAATCATCAGCGTGGAAGGATGCTCCTGAAAGATAACTTCGTTTAGCTTTCGCAGGAAGGAAACCGCCTCCAGATTCTCCCGCCCGCCGTGGTCGTTGGGAATCCAATCGCCATCCTCCCTACCGTAGTCAAGATAGAGCATGGATGCCACTGCATCTACACGAAGGCCGTCAATATGGTATTGATCCAGCCAAAACATCGCGCTGGAAATTAGAAAGCTTGCCACCTCGTTGCGCCCGTAGTCAAATACGCGGGTGCCCCACTGGCGGTGCTCGCCCTTGCGCGGGTCGGCATACTCATAGCAGGGGGCTCCGTCGAACTCATAAAGGCCATTGGCATCCTTGGGGAAATGTGCCGGTACCCAATCGAGAATCACGCCGATCCCGGCCTGGTGGCACTGATCGACGAAATACATAAAATCATGCGGCGTACCGTAGCGGGAAGTTACGGCAAAATAACCGGTTACTTGGTAGCCCCAAGAGCCGTCGAAGGGATGCTCCATCACAGGCATGAGCTCTACATGGGTATACCCCATTTCAGTGAGATAGGGAACCAGCTCTTGCGCAAGCTTTCGATAGTCAAAAAAGTTCTCATCGGGATATCGCTTCCACGAGCCGGCGTGCATCTCATAGATATTGACAGGACTGTCATAGATAACAGTATGGCTTTTCGCTTCTTCCCAAGCCTGGTCGCCCCATTCGTAACCGCTCAGATCATAAACCTTGGAGGCATTATTGGGGCGCGTTTCCATATGTACGCCGTAGGGATCGCTTTTCATCAGCTGGCGGCCATCTTCTGTTAGGATACAGAACTTATAATTTTCAAATTGCGCAAGTTCCGGCAGCTCTGCCTCCCAAACGCCGCCGTTGTCCACCAAGGCCATGGGCGCGTTTTCCGCATCCCAGCCGTTGAAGTCGCCCACCACGCTGACGCCTGCGGCATGCGGCGCCCAAGTGCGAAATACCATTTTCCCACCGTCTATTCTATGCGCGCCGAAGTATTCATATGCGCGGGCATTACTACCCTCGTGGAATAAATAGAGCGGCACGTCAGAAGGAGAACTTTTTCGTTTCGCCATGGAGGTACACCTCGTTTACTTTTTAATAGCTTTATTTTAGCAAACCGAAATTCAATTTTCAAGTGTATTTTGAGTATTTTATTCAAAGCGAGTGCAAATTTCACGACCTATTTTTAGCTATTTTGTTACAAGAAACGCTAAGGCTTGATTTGTATCGAAAAGAATAACCCGTTTTTTTTCGTCAAAATGCCGAAAAAAGCGACCTGGGAATTGTGGAAAAGATCCGTTCGACACCCCAGGGACTACCTGAAAAAATAAATTTAATTCTAGCGTCTCCCGGCATTGCCATTTGGGATTCCCCCTCCTCCTGGGCTTAACCAATCTGTATTCTTGCCGTTATGCTCCGTATCAAATAGAAACAGCGTGTGTTTTCCTGGGAAAAATAGTGGTGGGCCGCCTGCTTCTTATGAGCCATGCCTACTGTTTGATCGGGGTTGATGGGTTCTGTTTTTTATTTATAAAAAACGGAAGGCAGCATGGTAGTCTGCCTTCCGAAAAATATAAGAGACTGTATGATTAGGGCATCAGGCGGCGGATCACCATTTCGCAATCCGCCTCATTCATGATCTTCGGCACCGGATAGAGCGGGTTGCCCTCCTTGAGCGCACGCTCGACCAGAGTGGGGATATCCTTCTCCTGAATCTGCTCAATCTTATCGGGGATATTCATATCCTGGTTGAGCCGGCGGATCGCAGCAATAAAGGCCTCTGCCTTCTGCGCATCCGTCATGCCGGGCTGTGTGATACTTGCCGCCTCGGCAAGCTCTGCCAGGCGCTTATGCGCGCTTTCGCCGTAGTATTCCAGCACATATGGCAGGATGATCGCATTGGCAAGGCCGTGCGCGATGCCATACATGCCGCCGAGGTTGTGCGCGATGGCGTGAACATAGCCGACATAGGCGCGTGTAAAGGCAACGCCCGCATAGTAGGAGGCGAGCAGCATTTCGCCGCGGGCCTCAATATTCTTGCCATCCCGATAAACCGTTTCGATGTTGTCAAAGATCATTTTGACGGCGCGTTTGGCATTTTCTTCCGTATCGCGCGTATTGCTGTGGCCGATATAGGCTTCTACTGCATGGGTGAGTGCATCCATGCCGGTGGTGGAGGTGATATGCGGTGGCAAGCCGACGGTGAGCTCCGGATCAAGCACCGCATATTTTGGGCGCAGGACTGGATCGTTTATGGCATATTTTTCGTGTGTTTTTGGGTTGGTGACAACGGCCGCGATGGTTGTTTCGGAGCCAGTGCCCGCCGTGGTGGGAACGGCAAAGAAAGGCGGCAGCTTGCGCAGCACCTTCAGCACGCCGCGCATCTTCGGAATCGGTGTATTCGGGCGCACCACTCGCGCCGCGGCAACCTTGGCGCAGTCCATAGAAGAGCCGCCGCCAAATGCGATAATGGCTTCGCAGTTATTCTCCACATAAAGGCTGCGGGCATCCTCAATATTGTCAAAGGTAGGATTGGGCTGCGTGCCGTCATAGAGTGTGTACTGAATGCCGGCCTCTGTGAGCTTTTCAAAGAGCGGGTCAAGCAGGTGGAGGCTCATTAGACCCTTATCCGTAACGATAAGCACCTTTTCCACACCTTTGGACTGGATGAGCGCAGGCAGACGCTTAATGGCGCCGGGGCCCTCGAGCCGCTCTGGTTCAGACCAGTCGAGAAAACAGACGAGCACACGGAAAACCGCCTGATAAGTACGGTACCATGCTTTTTTGATTGGCCACATAAAGATTCATTTCCTTCCTTCTTCAAAAAACCGCCGTCCGGCAGCTTTTCGGTAGTTGATATGCCTATAGTTTACTATTTTTTGCTTTCCTTTGCAAGGGGATCTGTACAATTCTCCAAAGGACTCAAAAACTGGCGGCAGCGTGCGGAAGCAAGAGAAAAGTTGAGGATTGGAACGCCAACAGCCGCCCGTTTATGTATTTTCATGCTCTCTTTGATTTGACTTTCTTTCTGTGGTTTTATAATATATAAAGAAAAGCGATTCAAAAGGGGATGATGGAAAGAAAGGGGGATATCGGTGAATAAACAGGAAACCGTGGAATATTCGCTGCATGATGCAGGTGAATCTATCCAATACCGATTAAAGCGAGATATTCTTCATACAGACATCCGTGCGCCGGAGATGGCCGCATTGCGGGGCTGGGAAGAAGAACAACAAATTCATTTATCATATATGCAGGAGGCCGGCTCATGAATCAATGTGAAGAGATCCTGACACAGATCAAAAAAGCGTTCGTTGGCAAAAAAGACGTGGCGCGCAAAATTTTGATGACCATGCTCGCGGGAGGGCACGTGCTTCTGGAGGATATCCCGGGCGTTGGCAAAACAACGCTTGCCGTAGCGTTTTCCAACGCGACGGATTTACAGTATAAACGCATTCAGTTCACCCCCGACGTGCTGCCGTCGGATATTACGGGATTTTCGATCTTTCACCGCGAAACGGGAGCGATGGAATACCAGCCTGGGGCCGCGATTTGCAACCTGCTGTTGGCAGATGAAATCAACCGCGCTTCCTCCCGCACGCAGTCTGCGCTGTTGGAGGCGATGGAAGAAGGAAGCGTCACGGTGGACGGTGTGACGCACCTGATCCCGCAGCCCTTCACCGTGATTGCAACGCAGAACCCTACCGGCTCGGCCGGGACACAGCTGCTGCCGGATTCACAGCTTGACCGTTTTATGATGCGCCTTTCCATCGGTTATCCAGAGCCAGCAGCGGAGCGGGAAATGCTGCGCCGCAAGCATGGCGAAAATCATGGTCAGGCTGTGCGGAAGGTGGCGGATGCAGCGGCCTTGCTTACAATGCGGGATGAGGTTTCCAAAGTGTTCGTCCACGAAGAGCTGTATGACTATATCGTCCGCCTTGCCCGCGCCACACGTGAGCATAAATCGATCCGGCAGGGCGCAAGCCCCCGCTGTTCAGTGGCGGCAATGGCGCTTGCGCAGGCCTGTTCCTGGATGGATGGGCGGGATTATGTGGTGCCGGAGGACGTCCGAGCAATTTACCCGGATTGCACAGCGCACCGCTTGCTATTAACAGCGCAGGCAAAGGCCCAGGGCGAGCAGCCGCGCGAGCTGCTGGATGAAATCCTGCGCAAAACGCCCGCGCCGAAGATCAGGTGACGATATGAGCCGTTATCGTATTCTTTATTTTGCATGTTATCCATGGCGGTATCCTATTATGTGATGGACACGCGCTATCTCTCTTGGCTGCTGCTTGTAATGATTCTGTTGCTCGTGCCGCTGGAAGTGCTGCTGAGCCTGCCGGGCCTTTTAACGCTGCGTATTAAACTCACAGCGGAGCCTCTTTCGCCTACCCAAGGTGGGGTGCTGACCGCGCGGGCGGAGGTTTCTTCCCGCTTTCCGGTGCATTGTGTGCGTCTGCGTATGCAGTGCAAAAACCTGCTGACCGGCGAAGAGGCGGATAAAAAAGGCTGCTTTCCAGCGCGGGGTGGAAAGATGGCCGAGCTGCCCTGCCTGTGGGAGCACTGTGGCACCGTGTGCTGCCAGGTGACAAACGCGCGTATGGTTGATCTCTTGGGGCTTTTCTCCTTCCGGGTTCGTTTGCCGGCGCCGGTGGAGGTGCTGATTTCTCCGACACCGACGCCATTTTACGGGAAGGCTTCCGCCTTTGCGCCGGGCGGCACATTGGAGGCTGCTGCACGCTCGGCCGGCAAGGGCGGCGAAGAACGAAGCTCTGTGCGGGAATTCCGGGATGGGGATCAGTTGCGGGATGTGCATTGGAAGCTTTCCTCCAAGCTGCAAAAACTCATCGTGCGTGAGGCGGAGCAGACGCCGCAGCCAAGCGTTGTGCTTGCCTTTTGCCTGAGCGGGGCGCCTGACCGGGCGATCAGGTGCTCGCAAGGCTGACGGGCCTTTCAGAAGAGCTGTTCGAAAACCAGTGCGTGCACAGCCTGCAATGGTATGATGCGGCGAGAGGGGATTTGCACACCCGGCAGGTGGAGGATGAGGAATCGTTCCGCAGGGTGCTGCTGGAGGCCTGTTCCAGCCCGCTGTCAGAGCGGGAGTTGCGTGTGGAAGATTGCCGGAAAGAGCTCCGCGCGCCGATGGTTGATCTGCTATTTCTCATTCATGCGGATGGAATTTCTATGTTTGGCGATGCAGAGGAGGGGATGGAATGAAGCTGGCCGGATCCTCCGGAGCGGGTCAGGAGCTCAAATCGCGCTTCGCCATGCCGGTGCTCCGCTTTTGCAGCGGCGCGGTTTTGCTGCTGGCAGGCTTGTATGGGGCGTTGCTTTGCTTTTTCAAACGTTTGCATTGCCGGAAGCGGAAACGGCGCTGATTTGGTCCCTGCCGACAACGCTGCTGTTTCTCATCATCTATTCCCTGCCGAAGCATCGGGGGCTTGCCTATCTGGCCGTGTTTGTTTTGTGGGGAATTGCCGCCTTTTTTGTGATGCGTGAGGTCGTAACGGGCGCAGTATTCGTGGCGGAGCAGTTTTCCACCCAGGCGTCGGCCGTGTTTCCAAAGCTCGGCCATTTCGCACCGCCTCAAGCGCAGGAGGATTTAGCGGCTTGCCGCATGTTTTTCCGGGTGGTCCAGTTTCCGCTGACAGGGTATCTTGCCTGGGCCGTGGTAAAGGCACACAGCTTCTTTTTCTCCCTCCTCGCGACCGCGCCGTTTCTGGCGATTGCAGCCGTGGTGGGGCTAGTCCCGCCCGCGTTTGCGCTGGTTTTGCTGATCGGCTTTTGGGCCGCCATGTTGCTTTCGGGCCGTGCGGGGCGGATGGGGGAGCGGCACGCGGCCAAGGCTGGGCTGCTGCTAGCGCCCTTTGCCTTTTTGCTGGCAGCGCTGGTGGTGTTGTTTCAGCCGCCGGATGCCTACCAGCCCTCCACTCGCGCGGTGCAAGTGCGCAACGCGGTCATCCAGGTGGTAACGGAGCTGTTTGACTCCAGCCATCAGGATTCCCTATCCTTTACAGGCTATGGCGCGCCGATGACGGGTTCGCCCGGCATGACAGACCTCACAAATGCGGGGGAACTGCGTTTTACCGACCAAACCATGCTGCGCGTCCAATCTGCGCCAGCGGATTATTATCTGCGCGGATGGGCCGGCTCTGTTTATACGGGCACCTCGTGCAGGTGATTTCTGAAGAATCGTATCAGGGCATGCGGCTTTCTTTCCAGCCGTTGCTGTATACCGATATTTCCGTGCGGCGGATGGGCGGAGAAAAGCCGCAGGCCTCTGGTATCACAATTGACAATATAGGAGCCAACCGCTCCTATACGTATACGCCCTATTACCTTTCGCAGGGGGATACGGTGACAGGAAGTGATTTTAAGCAGGATGCTTACCTGCTGACAGGGCGTGAGGATGGAACCTCGGTGAGCAGCTACACGCTCCATTCCTATTTTACCCCGTTGAGTGCAGCGCAGCAGAAGCGGATTCCCAGCCGGATCAGGCAGATGGAGCGGGAATATGAAGCGCTGATCAATAAGCGGGATACCCAACTGCCGGACGGCGTGCGCGACAGGCTGCTCGCCTATGCGGAAAAAGCCGACCTGACAGCGGCGGAAGGCCCAGAGGACTGGCTGCGTGTTGCCAGAGCGGCCGCGCAGGCGGTTCAAAATGCTGGAACCTATACAGAGAAGCCGGGCGTGGTGCCGGAGGGACAGGATTTCGTGCTCTATTTTCTGGAAGAACGGCCGCGCGGCTACTGCATCCATTTTGCAAGTGCGGCGGCGGCCCTGATGCGCGCGCTGGATGTACCCGCGCGCTATGTGGAGGGCTACACGGTCAAAACCAGCAATTTTGGGGCGGATGGGAGCGCTGAGATCCCAGACCGGCAGGCGCACGCCTGGGTGGAAGTGTGGGCGGACGGCCAGGGCTGGACGCCTATTGAGGCAACGCCCGGCGGAGCCGCAACCCTGCGGGAAAACCCGGATGAAAACGATGTGCAGCCGGATGAGACGACACGCCGCCCCACTGAGGCGCCCACGGCAAATGGCCCGATCGAGCAAACCGGCGTAAAAACATCGCATTGGCTCCTTCCGCTGCTGGCAGGGTTATGCGTGCTGGCGCTGGTTACCGCGCGGCTGGAACTGACGCGGCGCAGGAAACTCGCCTTCCGGCAGAAAGACCGCAACCGGGCGGCGATTGCGGTTTACCGTTACCTTTGCCGCCTGGCCCGCTTTGGCTATGCGGCCAGCGGAGAGGTGCAGCGCTTGGCGCGCAAGGCGAAATTCAGCCGCCACGTGCTCACACGGGAGGAGCTGTCCACCTTGCAGGCGGAGGCGGAGCAGGCGGGCAAATCCACCTATGAAAAGCTGCCGTTCTGGAAAAAGCTTTTGTTCCAGATCTGGGTTTATTGAGTTCTGGTAAAGGCGAAGGCATATCAATCAGAAAGCGGGGCTGTTGCAGGGCGTTCCCTCTGCGGCGGCCCCGGTTGCGTTTCCTGCGAAATATCATGGAAAAGGTGGAAATTGATTTCGTTTTATGCTATAATAACACCATTATTTTATTCTTTTAAACGGGAAAAGCATGGAGGAGGAAACCGGATGTCAAGTAGAGTATGGATTTTTGCGGCTTTCGGCTGCTATCTGCTGGCGATGATGGGCATCGGTGTGTTTTACTACAAGCGCACCAAAAATTCAGAGGATTATTTTCTGGGCGGCCGCTCGCTCAACGGCTGGGTGGCCGCACTGAGCGCACAGGCCTCGGATATGAGCGGCTGGCTCCTGATGGGCCTGCCCGGGGCGATTTACGCATTTGGCACAGGGCAGATCTGGATCGCTGTGGGGCTTGCCATCGGCACGATTCTCAACTGGATTCTGGTCGCCTCCCGCCTGCGGCGGTATACCATCAAGCCGGGAATTCCCTGACGCTGCCGGAGTTTTTTGAAAACCGGTTTCAGGATCACACGAAGGTGCTGCGTGTGGCGTCCTCCCTATTCATCATGATCTTTTTCTTAGTTTATACGGCCTCCGGTTTCTCTGCGGGCGCTAAGCTGTTTTCCTCCGTATTCGGGCTGGATTATACGCTCGCTCTTGTGATTGGTGTGGCTGTCATTTTGATCTACACGTTTTTCGGCGGCTTTCTTGCCGTGTGCTGGACGGATTTTGTGCAGGGCTTTATGATGCTCATCTCCCTGATGGTGGTGCCTGTGATCGCGCTCGCGATGCTGGGCGCCCGGGCGAAGCAAAGGCGGCGCTGGATTCCCTGGGCGTTAGTTTCCTTAATCCGCTTTATGATAACGGCAAGCCTCTGGGCTTTGTCAGCATCCTTTCCCAGCTCGCTTGGGGCCTTGGCTATTTCGGCATGCCGCATATCCTGATCCGCTTTATGGCGATTAAGAATGAGGATGAAGTGCGCAAATCCCGCAAAGTGGCGATTGCATGGGTAGTGATTTCTTTATCTTCCGCCTGTTTCCTGGGTGCAATCGGGCGCGCGTTCTTCCTGGGCAACCCCATCAGCAACCCCGAAAATGTGTTTATTGAGATGATCGGAGAAGTCTTTACCAATCGGCTGGGCATCCCCTTCATTGGCGGCCTGCTGTTGTGCGGTATTTTGGCGGCGATCATGTCCACGGCGGATTCCCAGCTGCTTGTCACGGCTTCTTCCATCTCGGAAGATGTGTATAAAGGCGTGATCCGCAAAAATGCAAGTGATAAGAGCATGCTGCGTGTCAGCCGTATTACGGTGCTGGTGGTCAGCGCAATTGCCTTTGTGGTCGCGCTGGATCCCAACAGCAGCGTGATGGGGCTCGTCTCCAACGCGTGGGCGGGCTTCGGCGCAACCTTCGGCCCGGTGGTGATCCTGGCGTTGTTTTGGAAAAGGTCGAATTTTGCGGGCGCTGCCTCCGGCATGATCGCGGGCGGCTTGACTGTGATCGTTTGGGATTATATCAAGTTTGGCGGCGCAACGCTGGCAACGCGCACAGGGCTTTATTCACTGGTGCCGGGCTTTGCACTCGGGTTGATTTTGATGGTTGTGGTTAGCCTGCTGACCAAAGCGCCCTCCAAGGAGATGCTGGAGGATTACGAGGCGGTTTCCTCTCAAAAAGAGATGAAAGAGCCAGTGGAATAAACGAAATTTAGTTATTCGCAGGGGCGGTTCCAAATGCAGCGCATTTGGAACCGCCCCTTTTCTTTTTTCAAGGCATGTTCCACCCATATCGCTCATAAAATGAAACTACGGATCAAACCCCAGAAGCGGTTTCCCAGAAACCGGCGATGGAAATGGGCGGTGACAATCACGTTGCATACGAAGGAAACAAGCAGGCTGAATATGATATTGTCCATCGTCATCTGCTCGCGCTCGGTGCGTTGAGTGTTTTTGGCGTGGCGCAGGGGGTGGAAGAGCATACGCAGAAGGTGCAAGCGGCGCAGGGGGTAGAAACGGACGCTCCCTCCAGCCTTGCGCCCGCAGAATCACAGGCGTCCACCGGGCAGACGGATACAACGCAGCCCTCCTACATCAAATGGGTAGAGTTTAATGCACCGTACACTGCTCTGAGCGACACGCTGGCACTCGATATAAAAACGCATGAAGAGGGCAAGGGGCCGCACGTTAGCTGGATTGATTCGCTCGCCTGGCTTGCCTGTAAAAACGGGGGCAACTGGAAGGGGTATAAATCCGCCCAGCTGCAAAAGCTCAAGGATGCGCTGGCAGATGGAAAAACCGTAGATGAGCTGATGGCGGATAATAAATACTATGATTATTACAAGCGGGCGTACACGGCGGTGCTCGGCGGCATGGTGGGCGAATACGAAAAGGAGGCGCCGGACAAGGAGCATGAGGGCCAGAAGATCATTGTCAAAAATACGGGCTGAGGCCTATTGCCCGATCGCAGAGGGATTTGGCTACAGCCATTACGATGATTTCGGGGATTCACGCTCCTACGGCTACCGCAGGCGGCACCTCGGCAATGATCTGCTCGGCGCGATCGGCACACCGATTGTCGCTGTGGAGGGCGGGGTCGTAGAGCCTACGGCTGGAATCAGTATGGCGGCTGGCGGCTGGGCATCCGCAGCTTTGATGGGAAACGCTCCTATTATTATGCGCATCTGCGCAAGGGGCACCCCTATCAAACAGGCATCCAGCTCGGCTCGAAGGTCAAGGCGGGCAGGTGATCGGGTATCTCGGCTCCACGGGCTATTCGACCAAGGAGGATAACAACGGCATGACCCAGCCGCACCTGCATATCGGCCTGCAACTGATCTTTGACGAATCGCAGAAGGAGGGGATCAACCAGATCTGGCTGAACCTTTACCCGCTCATTGAGCTGCTGAACCGCAATAAGGCGACGGTGGTGCGCGATGAAGATTCGAAGGAGTATTTCCGCAAATATGATATCTTTGACCCGGCCTATCCGAAGGAAATGCAGGAGAAGCCGAAAACGACCGTTCCGCCTGTGACGACGACACAGGCGCAGACGACGCAGCAGGCTTCGGCGGTACAATAAGATTGATGAGTAAAAGGCTTTGGGCCGCCGCTGAACATGCGGCGGCCTCTGTTTGTGCTACAACAGGCGGGCTTGCGTTGCGGTGAGGACGGTCTGATAGCCTGTATGGGCTTCGCCATAGGCATCCATAAGCGCTTTGAGGTGATCGCGGCCGGCGGGTGTGATCTGGTAGTAAATGCGCAGCTGCCGTTTTTCACCATCAGAGTTGTAGGATGTGATGTAGCCCCGGTCTAACATGCGATATAACGTGGGGTACATAGAGCCTTCCGGAATACGAAAACATCCGCCGCTGTATGCCTTGATGGACTGGCTGATCTCGTAGCCATAACGATCGCCTTTGCTTAGGCAGGCGAGGATTAAACATTCGGTGAGCGCTTTCATGAAGTTGTCTCTGGCCTTTTGGAGCGCTTCTTCTTCGCTGATGAGTGGATTTCGCTTTTCCCTGAAGCGAGCGGTGGCTTTTTGGATTTTTGATTTGATCAATGCAAACAACTCCTTTTCATAAAATAAAATGCTTCAGTATAGTAAACTCCTTTACCTGTCACGCCTCCTTTGTATAGCCTATTTGAACATATTATAGATATACTGTAAATCTATTTAGCTCATTATATCATAATGTTTGCGTAAAATAAAGTCATCATAAATTTATTTTGAGGTGATTTTATGGCTGTGAAAAGTGTATCCATTCGCATCGAGGAAGAAATGCTGAATAAGCTGAGTTTTGTGGCTGAGTATGAGGGGCGATCTGTAAACAGCCATATCCTGGTCTTAATTCGGGATAGCATCCGCAAACATGAACAGGAATATGGAGAAATTGACGGTACAGTCAGGCCTGACTTCAATGTAAAGCCGCCGCGCAAATCATAAAAGCATTCATAGCGTGACTTCCGTATCATTAATTTGTTTATAAAGCACGGATAGGGAAAGGGGAACGCGCCCAGGCCGCAAGTGCCGGGGAATTGTTTATCTTTATGCAGGTGTATCGCTGATGCTCGTTCGTTTTCTTTGCTCGACACAAG
>ENA-OQED01000202-OQED01000202.1-human-gut-metagenome-genome-assembly--contig:-NODE-202-length-24670-cov-3.841869_pt1 | contig 24670 bp, 22 predicted proteins | sample MGYA00242790_ERZ504625 | MGnify/ENA primary metagenome ERZ504625 (study PRJEB26092, sample SAMD00036345) | human gut metagenome | host: Homo sapiens | study: EMG produced TPA metagenomics assembly of...
GATATTTAACGGTTCCGGAAAAGGTTATCTACCTGCGGGAACGATAGCAACCGGACACACATTCTGTCCGAGCGGTTAAAAGCGGGCACGGAATTTAAACGGCTGAAAAAGGGGCATCGACCTGCGCCGATGCCCCCAACGTGGACACACATTTTGTCCTATAAGCCTCTTATCTGCGATACGGCAGATCCCCGTACCGTGCAACAGTATCTGCTGCGTATGGACGACTTTGCCCGTGTGTTATCCCAGGACGGTCAGTTTGTGCCGCTGGTAAAAGAAGAGGTCCAGCTTATTGGCGGATTTACGCATAGGGGAGACCGCGTGGTGCCCATGAGCGAGGCCCTGAAAGATGGTGACCAGGTCGTAGTTACGGCAGGTCCGCTGCTGGGCCACGAAGGCCTTATCAAATCCATTAACAGACGCAAGAGCACTGCTTATTTGGAGCTTGATCTGTGCGGCCGACGCGTTACTACGCGTGTCGGCCTTGCCGTGCTTTCAGCCGAGCAGCGCGCAATGCGAAACCTTAAAAAGGCGATCGCCTAGCTGCTGGCGATTGCCACACAGAACAGGGAGGATCCCCGACCTGGGGACAAACTTTTGGAAGAGAACATGTCGGATAAAACTCAATTAGCAACGGATGCGCCTGCGGGAGCGGCGCTCATTGCTCAGGCCATGGACCGGCGCGAAGGCGCTGGCCGCTACAAGGCCATGCAATCCATCATGGACTGGGACCGCTCGCGCCTGGCCTACCGCGCCGTTAAGCGCGCCTTTGATGTCGTGTTCAGTGGCTGCGTGCTTGCCGTCATCGCTGTACCCAGCCTTGTGCTTGCCGCGGCCATCCGCCTAGAGAGCGAGGGCAACCCCTTCTACAGCCAGATCCGAGTGGGACAGACGCGCCCCGACGGAAGCCTGACCACGTTCCGCATGTGGAAGTTCCGCTCCATGTACAGGGACGCCGACGAGCGCCTAGCCGAGCTCAAGGAGCAGAACGAGATCGCCGGCGCCATGTTCAAGATGAAGGAGGACCCCCGCGTCACCAGGATCGGGAAGTTCATCCGCAAGCATTCCATCGACGAGTTCCCGCAGTTCCTCAACGTGTTCCTGGGGCAGATGTCCGTCGTTGGCCCGCGGCCGCCGCTGCCCAACGAGGTCGCTGAGTACACGGAGTACGACCTGCAACGGCTCGCCGTGAAGCCAGGCATCACCGGACTCTGGCAGGTTACGGAGCGCAACTCCACCGGTTTCGACGGCATGGTCCGCCGGGACCTCGAGTACATAGCCAAGCGCGGAATTGTCACTGACCTCAAGATCGTCTTCCTCACGGTTCTGGAGGTCTTCAACGGGAGCGATGCGTACTAATGCAGCATGTTTTCATCATCGGGTCCAAGGGGATTCCGGCAAACTACGGCGGCTACGAGACATTCGTGGAGAAGCTGACCGAGAATCAGGTATCGCACGACATCAAGTACCACGTGGCATGCGCCGTGGACTCCGCCGAGCAAGTCGGCGAGTTCGAGCACAACGGGGCGCACTGCTTCAACGTGCTGCGCAGGCCCGTCGGCGCCGCGAGGGCCATCTTCTACGACATCGATGCCCTCAAGTGGTGCATCGCCTATATCGAGGAGAACCGGATCGAACACCCCATCGTCTACGTGCTGGCCTGTCGCATCGGGCCGTTCTTCGGCAGGTACGTGAACAGGATCCACGCCCTTGGCGGCAAGGTCCTCGTGAACCCCGACGGGCACGAGTGGAAGCGCGCCAAGTGGAGCGCACCCGTCCGCAGGTACTGGAAGCTCTCGGAGCGCGGAATGGTCAAGCACGCCGACCTGATGGTGTGCGACTCCAAGAACATCGAGAAGTACATCCGCGGGGAGTATTCCGACCTGCACCCAGAGACGACCTTCATCGCCTACGGGGCCGACATCAGGCGCTCCGCGCTCGCTGACGACGACCCCAAGTTCACGGGATGGCTCTCCGAGAAGGGCCTCGAGCCCTTCGGCTACTACCTGGTTGTGGGACGTTTCGTGCCTGAGAACAACTACGAGACCATGATCCGGGAGTTCATGGCTTCCGAATCCAAGCGGGATTTCGCGCTCGTGACGGGAGTGGACGACTCCTTCCTCGCAGAGCTCGAGCGGAAGACGCACTTCAAGTCCGATCCTCGCATCAAGTTCGTCGGGACCGTCTACAACCAGGAGCTTCTGAAGAAGATCCGTGAGCAGGCTTACGGCTACTTCCACGGTCACGAGGTCGGGGGCACCAACCCGAGCCTCCTGGAGGCCTTGGCTTCCACCCGGCTGAATCTTCTTTTAGACGTGGGCTTCAACCGTGAGGTCGCCGAGGACTCGGCCCTGTATTGGAGCAAGGAATCCGGAGACCTGGCTGAACTTATCAACCGTGCTGACGCGATGGACTTGAAGTCGATCGAGGAGCTCGATACGGCATCGACCTCCGTTATCCGCGACCGGTATTCGTGGCGGTCCATCACCGACAGCTATGAAGACCTTTTCCTCGGAAGGCTGTAGCACTATGAAAGGCATCATCCTCGCCGGCGGGTCCGGCACGCGCCTGTACCCGCTCACGCTCGTTACCTCCAAGCAGCTGCTGCCGGTCTACGACAAGCCCATGATCTACTACCCGCTGTCCACCCTCATGCTGGCGGGCATCCGGGACATCCTGGTCATCTCCACGCCGACGGACCTGCCCAACTTCGAGCGCCTGCTCGGGGACGGCTCGCGCTACGGCGTGAACCTCTCCTACGCCGAGCAGCCGAGCCCCGACGGCCTCGCGCAGGCCTTCACCATCGGCGAGGAGTTCATCGCCGGCGAGCCGTGCGCGCTGGTGCTCGGCGACAACATCTTCTACGGCAACGGCCTGTCCCGCCACCTGACACGCGCCGTCCTAAACGCCGAGTCGGGCCGCGCCACGGTCTTCGGCTACCACGTGGACGACCCCGAGCGCTTCGGCGTCGTGGAGTTCGACGGCGAGGGGAGGGCCGTCTCCATCGAGGAGAAGCCCGCCGAGCCCAAGAGCTCCTACGCCGTCACCGGCCTGTACTTCTACCCGGGCGACGTGGCCGCCAAGGCGCATGAGGTCGAGCCGTCGGCCCGCGGCGAGCTGGAGATCACCACGCTCAACCAGATGTACCTGGAGGAGGGGACGCTGTCCGTGGTGACCCTCGGCCGCGGCTACGCGTGGCTGGACACCGGCACCATGGAGAGCCTGCACGAGGCCGCGGAGTTCGTCCGCGCCGTGGAGCACTCCCAGGACCTGCCGGTCTCGGTCCCCGAGGAGATTGCCTGGGAGAACGGCTGGATCACGACCGCCGAGCTGGAGGAGGCCGCCAAGGCCTACGGCAAGTCGGTCTACGGGCAGCACCTGAAGAAGGTCGCCGCCGGCGAGATCGTCAATAGCCCACGCGAGTACTAGCGCAAGCTTGTTTTCTTTTAGGGGTCACCGTTTATCTGGTGGCCCCTTTCGTTATGATTACGTTGACCATAAAGACAATATGATTGGGAGTGGATGTGTTAAGCGTCTACTTTGGCGATATGCCAGAAGCGATTTACAACACAGCGACATATTTCAAAAACTCTTACCGGTCTTCTTGGATTACGGATCCCTATGCAGTCTCGATAATTAAAGATGTCGATCGATCGGTTGTTGTCTCCGAAAACGTCATCGAAAGCCCTGTGCTGGATCCATCTCCCCACTCCAGCTTTCTGGTGGCGTGAAAACGCTGCTGCTTATGAGATTTGATCGTAAGCATATTTTTAACGCTTCTACCTGTGGTGACAACTGTGCCAAGTGGATTCTCGACATGGCGAAAGACCGCAAGCTCGTTGTGAATCTCTATCATGTGATGGACTTTGGTCGCGAGGATTTTAAAATTAAAGTCGTGAATAGCGGCCGAATCGTTCACAACATGGCCGATTTGATTCACGAGTCGATTCCGTATCTGTAGGTGCTGCTTATGAACGGTTCGCATCTCGTTAAGATTTCCCGCCGCAGGGGAACCAAGTACACATTTACCATTAAACGGAACATTACTATTGTGCGTGGGGATAGTGGCACGGGTAAGACGACACTGTTTGACATGGTCGCAGACTACATGCGAACGGGCGAGCAGTCGGGTGTTTCCTTGCAATGCGATTGTCCCTGTGTCGCCCTGACCGATTATGATTGGCGAAACCAGCTTTCGTCCGTTCATGACTCGATTGTATTTGTCGATGAGGGCTTAAAAGAGATCCATTCTGATGAGTTTGCCCATCATGTGCTGTATTCCTCGAATTATTTCGTGCTGATCTCAAGGGCTGATTTCCCCAATCTTCCGTATAGCGTGGATGAGATTTACAAGATTAAGACGAGCGGAAAATACCATTCTTTCGTCCCTGTTTATCAAGATCGCGGGAATCATCGTTATGCTATTTCCCGGTCGGCGCCAAAACAGGACTTTTCTATCCTTCTATGCGAGGACAGTAAGTCTGGTTTCCAGTTCTTTAAACGGCATTTTGCTGACAGTGAGCTTACCTGTACTTCGGCCATGACGAACAGCGCGATTTTGGGCTGGTTGGATCAGCATCTCGACGATCGCGTGTTTGTTGTCGCGGACGGGGCGGCATTTGGGTGCTATGCGGACCGCGTCCTTAAGCTGCAAGACATTCACCGCGATACTGTTACGGTTTGTCTTCCCGAGTCGTTCGAATGGCTTCTGCTGAGCTCCGGCGTAATTTCAGGGCTAGATGTTAAGACGGTTTTGGAAACCCCAGAAGCCTTTGTAAACAGTGAGAAGTTTAAAAGCTGGGAGGATTTCTTCTATAAGTACTTACGTGAAATAACTGGGGATTCGGTTTTTCACTACGACAAAGACTGCATTTCGGAGGCGTTTTGTACAGGAGGTAATTCTGCGAAGGTTATGGCTCTTATCGCATGCCGAAATGTCCGATAGTTTTGTTGAATAGCGTCGCGGCGTCACTTCCTGCGGCATACTAAAGAAGCTGTACATGCTTCAGATTGGATTTTCATGTCTGAGATTTTCGAACCCAAGAATATCATCGTCACTGGCGGCTGCGGCTTCATCGGCAGCAACTTCGTGCACTACGTGGTCAACAACCACCCCGAGGTGCACGTCACCGTCCTGGACAAGCTGACCTACGCCGGCAACCCCGAGAACATCGCGGGCCTGCCCTCCGACCGCGTGGAGCTCGTCGTGGGCGACATCTGCGACGCGGAGCTCCTGGACCGCATCGTCCCGGGCCACGACGCCATCGTGCACTACGCCGCCGAGTCCCACAACGACAACTCCATCGCCGACCCCGAGCCCTTCCTGCGCACCAACGTGGAGGGCACCTTCCGCCTGCTGGAGGCCGTCCGCAGGCACGGCGTCCGCTACCACCACGTCTCCACCGACGAGGTCTACGGCGACCTGGCGCTCGACGACCCGGCGAAGTTCACCGAGGAGACTCCGTACCACCCGTCCTCTCCCTATAGCTCGACCAAGGCGTCCTCCGACATGCTGGTCCGCGCCTGGACCCGCACCTACGGCCTGCGCGCCACGATCTCCAACTGCTCCAACAACTACGGCCCCTACCAGCACGTGGAGAAGTTCATCCCCAGGCAGATCACGAACATCGTCGACGGCGTGCGCCCCAAGCTCTACGGCCGCGGCGAGAACGTCCGAGACTGGATCCACACCGAGGACCACTCCTCGGCCGTCTGGGACATCCTCACCAAGGGCCGCACGGGGGAGACCTACCTCATCGGCGCCGACGGCGAGAGGAACAACATCACGGTCCTGCGCATGATCCTCGAGGCCATGGGCCGCGACCCCGAGGACTTCGACTGGGTCGCCGACCGCCCCGGCCACGACCGCCGCTACGCCATCGACAGCACGAAGCTCCAGCGCGAGCTCGGCTGGAGGCCGGCCCACACCGACTTCGCCGAGGGCCTGAAGCAGACGATCGACTGGTACGTCGAGAACGAGCCCTGGTGGCGCCCGGCCAAGGAGGCCACCGAGGCGCGCTACCGCGCACAGGGGCAGTAAGGAGGGGAGAGATATGGCAGACATCGCATTCGAGAAGGACCTCTCCGTCACCGAGACCGGCATCGAGGGCCTGAAGGTCGTCGACCTCGCCGTCCACGGCGACTCGCGCGGCTGGTTCAAGGAGAACTGGCAGCGCGCCAAGATGTGCGCCCTGGGCATCCCGGACCTAAAGGTCGTCCAGAACAACGTCTCCTACAACGAGAAGAGGGGCGTCACCCGCGGCATCCACGCCGAGCCCTGGGACAAGTTCATCTCCGTGGCCCGCGGCTCGGTCTTCGGCGCATGGGTCGACCTGCGCGAGGGCAGCGCCACCTACGGCAAGGTCTACACGACCGTGCTGGACCCCTCCAAGGCCATCTACGTCCCGCGCGGCGTGGGCAACTCCTTCCAGGCCCTGGAGGACGGCACCGCCTACACCTACCTGGTGGACGCCCACTGGTCGCTGGAGCTGAAGAGGACCTACACCTTCGTGAACCTCGCCGACCCCGAGCTCGCCATCGAGTGGCCGATCCCGCTGGAGGAGGCCACCGTCTCCGAGGCCGACCTCAACCACCCGATGCTCAGGGACGTCGTCCCCATGGCGCCGAAGCGCACCCTCGTCACCGGCTGCAACGGCCAGCTGGGGCACGCGGTGCGCGCGCTGGCCGAGGAGCGCGGCGTGGCGAAGGACTTCGACTTCTGCGACATCGAAACCTTCGACATGTCCGACCCCGACGCCTACGCGCAGTACGACTGGTCGCTCTACGGCACCGTCATCAACTGCGGCGCCTACACGGCGGTCGACAGGGCGGAGACCCCCGAGGGCCGCGTGACCGCCTGGAAGGCCAACGCGACGGGCCCGGCCCTCCTCGCCCGCACCTGCGCCGGGCACGGGGTCACCCTGGTCCACGTGTCCTCCGACTACGTCTTCGACGGCACCGCCGAGGTGCACGACGAGGAGGAGCCCCTCAGCCCGCTCTCCGTCTACGGCCAGACCAAGGCCGCCGGCGACATCGCCGTGGCGGGGTGCCGCGCCACTACATCATGCGCAGCTCCTGGGTCATCGGCGAGGGGCACAACTTCGTGAAGACCATGAAGGGCCTGTCCGACCGCGTCGCCGACCCCGACGACAAACTCACGCAGGTCACGGTCGTCGACGACCAGCTGGGCCGCCTGACCTTCACGCGCGACATGGCCGCCGCCATCTTCCACGTGCTGGGGACGCACGCCCCCTACGGCACCTATAACTGCACCGGCTCCGGTGCGGTCAAGTCCTGGGCGGACATCGCCCGCGCCGTCTTCGAGGCAGCCAACGGCAACGGGGAGAAGGTCGTGCCGGTCAGCACTGCCGACTACTACGCCGGCGCCGTCGGCCCCATCGCCCCGCGCCCGGTCCACTCCGCGCTCGACCTTTCCAGGCTCGAGTCGGTCGGCTTCCACATGCCCGACTGGGAGGAAGAGCTAAAACTTCATTTTGATTAGATGCCTTTAGTACATTGTTTGCATTCTTAAAATCAGTGAGAATGCAAACAATGCCATGGGCATTTATGCCATTTTGCCAAGTTGCACCAGGAATTTTTTGGATGGTTTTCAATGCATTTTAAACTTGCAAATTTGATTTTTAACGGATCTGATGCGATGTTGCAGTATCCATTGCTTTGCTATAGGGCAACGGAGGGTCTTGTTATTCCAACTTCGAATGGCGCTATTGAAATCATGAAATCGACCAATGTTGATTTCACAACATATTTTAATGCGCTATCCATTTATAAGTGGCGAAAATACACTACTGCAAAGGCGTTTTATCTTCATATCGAGTATTGCGGCTCCGCCTTAACGCTTCAGCAGACGTATGCAAATAATTATTCTTGGATTCCTTCTACAATTGATGGCTCTGCGGTTAGTTTGCAACGATCCGATGAATGGAGTACGGCTGAAATCGAACTCTCCCTTTGTGAGGGAGAGATTCTGCACGCTTTTAATATCAGTACTGAAGGCCCTGTTAATATTCGGAATGCGTATTATTATTGCGATTGTGAAGAACTGGATATTCATCCAGTTGAGCTAGCGCTTGCAACTACTACGTTTAAAAAAGAAGACTATATTGTCCGTAACGTATCTCTTTTACAAAAGAACATTATTGATTCTGATGAAGAGATTGCTGATCATTTCCACGTACACATTATTGATAATGGCCGTTCGCTGAATAGTGCAAACCTGGATTCATCGCGTGTTACTGTTCATCCAAATCCTAATGTCGGCGGGTCTGGTGGTTTTGCTCGGGGGATGATTGAGTCACTTGAGCAGAATCCTAAAGCGACTCATGTTCTCCTGATGGACGATGATGTCGAGGTTCTTCCCGAGAGTTTTATCCGCACTTTCAACCTGCTCTCTCTTCTCAAAGAAGAATATGCTGAGGCCTTTTTATCGGGTGCCATGATGAGCTTGGAAGAGCCCAATTTGCGTACCGAGGATTTAGGGTTCTTTACTGCTAAGGGAACTTTTTCTCCCCTTAAGCTGCAGGCTATATGACCTCACTTCATGATGTCGTTGAAACCGAGATATATAAGGCCCCAACTGGCCTTTATGAGGACACTGCCCAACAGTATGCTGGCTGGTGGTATTGCGTTATACCTACCGCAACGATTGAACGTGAGGGGTTGCCCTTGCCCTTATTTGTTCGTTCTGATGATGCTGAGTATGCGCTTCGTTGCAAACCCAAGTTCATGTCCATGAATGGTATTTGCGTTTGGCATAATTCCTTTAAGTATAAGTATAGTGCTGCCGTGGAGCGTTATCAGGTAAGCCGAAATACGCTAATCAGTCAGGCGACAACTGGCGCTGCGCCTCTCTCTGATTTTCTTTATGAGATTCGTCGTGAAGTTGAGCTCGACTTGAAGAAATTTAATTACGATGAAGCTGCTCTTGCCGTAAAAGGTCTTGAAGATTTTTTGAGAGGTCCGGAGTGGATTTCTCATCCTGTCGCTGAATCCCGTTTTATGGCGGCAAATCGTGAAAGGGAACAATTGATTCCCATCGAGCAGCTCATCCCTCAGGCACAAGAATTGGGTGTCGACTTGACGCAACTGACTTTTGGCAATTTGAGCCTTGGGGGCGACAGGTCTAGGCTGCAGGCATTTAAGGATTATCTGACCATTAATGGCCACCGTTTTGTTAACGACTCCGCTAAACGTAACGGTAGGGTTGCTGTTATTGATGCTGCGGGATGGGTTTATCCCGCAGGTAAAATCAGGGATGTTGACACGCTTATTGTGGTAGATATGCCTAATAAAAAGGGTGCCATTAGACATATGGATAAGAAGCGATTCAAAGAGGTTTGGAGTCGTTTTCGTAAAGCCGAGAAGGAATTCAAGCGAAACAAAGATAAGATTTATACCGAATACGCTTCGTATAGAGATGTCTTTACTTCGATCGATTTCTGGAAACAGTATTTGAAAGAGGCGTCGGAGTAGTCTTCATGTGAGTGGGTTTCAAGGTGGGACCCACTCATTCTTTTGTATCATATGAGTAATTGTGCTTCGTTCATTGTTTGTTGTTGCGAAGGTTAAGCCATGTCCTTGCTTTCTACTATTAAAAAGATCCTCCCTGGCTCATCCCGATCGTTGCATGCTATGCATGAGGATATGGACCGTCGTTTTGACGAGGTTTTCGCCCGTATTGAGCAGGCCGATAACGGTATCAATATGAATATCAATTACAAATTCGATACTCGGCTATTTCCAGAAATTGAATTGCTCAAGCAACGCCAACAAAGTCTGTCAGAACAAATGAGGCTTCGCTTTGAATTGTTAGCGCGACGTGCGTACCCCGATCTCACCCCTTTTGAGCTCCGTTGCAAAATCTTTGATGCATTGCCCGACGCCGAGGGTGATATTCGATTGATGCAGCAGGCAAACGCGGCGTTGATGAGTAAGCTAGACGCGATTTGTGCTGCCAATAATATTCAATACTGGCTTTCTTATGGTTCTCTTGTTGGCACCTTGTCTCGATCGGGTTTTATTCCTTGGGACGACGATATTGATATCTGCATGCTTAGGTCCGATGTGGATAAGCTCACTGCCGCTTTAAAAGACGACCCTGAATATCAAATCACTCTTGTATATGACTGGTTTGTAAAGTGCCGTCAAGTTCGCTTTTGTTCAACTAATTCGCTTATACCTTGTTTTGTGGACATTTCGATTTACGACCGTGCGGCCGAGAATTCCAAGCGCGCGAACGATCGACTTAGGCAACTCAGAATTGAGCTTATGGATTTCTTTGACAAAAATGAACATGAGTTTAGTTTTTGGAAAGATAATCCTTGGATGTTTCATCCCGACAGTGGTCTTAGCGTGCAGTGCGGGGATGTTGACTTGGAAGCTCAGAGAACAGTTGTTTCTTCTGCGGAGATTGATCTTGTCCAGAGCGTATTCGATTCGTTTAACGAAAAGGCTTATGCACTTGGTTTGTTGACCGATGAGCCTCATGGCGATTTTGCATACGCGATCGATAACGTTTTTGATGCCCCTAAGCGAAAAATAATTTGGGATCGCAACGATATTCTTCCCGTAAGAAAGCATCCGTTTGGCGGTTTCTCTTTTTCGGTTCCTGCGAAAGCGGAAAAGGTCGCTGACGCCTGTTATCCTGGATGGCCTTACATGCCTATGGACGTCTGCGGGCATGATCATTTTGCAAAGGATGTTTTGTCTGATCCTGATGTTCGCTCCGCGATGGCAAAGTTTGTCGTCGAATGTAATTAGTAGTTACAACGGCTTTGATTAAGGTATTTGAAATGCAGTTTAAACTTGCGAATGTTGTACTTAAAGTTGAAAAGCATGCAAAGGGTTTTCCCGAACTCTACTATCGCGTGCTCTCTGGTGATGCTTCGTATGATGACGACATTCATTCACTTCATATCAATGGAAACGTTGACTTTCTGACGTATGTAAATGGCTTATCTGCTGGCAAATGGCATCAGTATGCGTCTGTTGACAGCGTCGTCTTGCATATGGCTTTATTTGGCAGAGGCCGGGTTGTCGTTCATGGAGTGAGATCTGGCGAGCTGAATCCTGTCGAGCTTAAATCGAATCCTTTTGATGGCGATGAAGTTGATCCTTGCGTTATCGATATAGATATCGATACGACCGGCTACGACTTGATCGGTTTTAGGATTGAGAGTGATGGGGGCTATTCCGTAGACCTCTTGAACGCTTCCTATCTGGCTGATGTTCCTGAGGACTCAATTAACCCGATCAATCTTGCTCTTTCTACTACCACATTTAAGAATGAACGGTACATTCTCCCTAATATCGACCTCGTTAAAGCGGGCATCTCTCAAGAGGATGGTCCGATTCGCGACCACTTTCACATGTTTGTTGTCGACAATGGGAAGACGCTCGATTCTGCATCACTTTCCGATGAGCTGGTCACTGTGCTTCCGAATCCCAATACGGGCGGTTCGGGAGGATTCGCGCGTGGAATGGTGGCGGCTACTGAAACTCCTGGTCAGTTCACCCATGTCATCTTGATGGATGACGATGTCTCTATCATGCCCGAGAGTTTGATTCGTACGTACAATCTCCTCTCTCTCGCTAAGGGCAAATATAAGGATGCCTTTATTAACGGCGCCATGCTCTCAATGGAGGACCCTACTCGTCAGTTTGAGGATGTCTCGTATGTGGCGACTACCGGTGCTTATCGTCGCGTAAAAGATGATCTGAATGTCGGCAAGTTGCCTGATATCCTTGAAAACGAACGTACAAACGTCGAGGTTGATCAGGCTTATGGAGCCTGGTGGTATAGCTGTATTCCTGTGAAGGCTATCGAAAAGAACGGCCTTCCCATGCCCTTCTTCATCCGCTGCGACGATGTTGAGTTTGGCATGCGCAATAAGCCTGTCTATATGACTATGAATTGCATTTGCGTGTGGCATGCAAGCTTTGAGGGGCGTTTCCGCGCTTCGGTTGATTGCTACCAGTACTTCCGCAACTTCTTTGCCATGATTGCTCTCGATGATTGTGCTGACGAGAAGATGTTTGTCCTTCGTATTCAGCGAGGGGTACGTCAGAACTTGCGGGATATGGACTATCAGGCTGCCGAGTTTATTCTCGATGGCTTTGAGGATTATCTGCGTGGCCCTGAGTATCTCCAGAAGCTTGATGGTGCCGCGACGATGATCGGTAAGGGCAAGCTAAACGAAAAGCTGATTCCTGTTTCCGAGATGGACCCAGAGCTTCTACGCAAGGCCGGGGTCACGGAGCAGGTGCTCGCTAATGTTAATCTGGAATTCCATTCTTCGAAGTTTATGAAGTATTGGAGATCTATTCCTTACGATAAGCATTATCTTCCCGATGCGCTGCTGCGCGGGAAACCTGGCTATGTGGTAAAGAACGGCAGCTGTACGCTTGAGGGCAACTCGACGCGCTGCAAGACACTGGTCTTTCTTGATCCGACCCGCGAGAAGGGATCGGTCCGCACGATGGATCGAGCGCGGTTCAAGAGTATTCGTAGCCGAGAGCACGAATTGATGGCGCGATATCGTAAAGAATGCAAGAGCGTCAGGGGGGCATGGAAAGATGCTATGCCTTATATGACTTCGCGAGAGTTCTGGGAACAGTATTTAGGTCTTAAATAAGAAGAGGTCCGGCTTAAGTCCGGACCTCTTCTTATTTTGAATAGGTTTTATAGGCTTGTAGCTCCCATTGTTTTCGCTCGACCTTCGCAACCGAGTCGAGGATAAGCCCCGTTGCCAGGCTTAGCCCGCATAGGAACATAAACGCGACGGCGAGCATTGCGGTGGGGAAGCGAGGGACTAATCCGGTCTGGAAGTACTCTGCGACGATTGGCACACCAAGAGCGAGCCCAATGATGGCAAAGATGATCGCGATAAGACTGAAGAATTTGAGTGGACGATAATCTTTAAAGAGGGTTCCAATCATTGCGATGACCTTGATGCCGTCGCTGACCGTATTGAGTTTGGATTCAGAGCCCACAGGTCGATCTCGATACTCCACCGGCACGTCTTGAATGCGCCAGCGGTGGTCGACGGCATGGATGGAGAGCTCGGTTTCAATCTGGAAGCCCTCGCTCAAAACGGGGAAGGTCTTGACGAAAGGTTTGCTCATGGCTCGGTAGCCGGTCATCACGTCGTCAAAGCTGTAGCCGTAAATCCACTTGATCATGGCGCGAACAAGGTTGTTGCCAAACCCGTGAAAGGCTCGTCTATTCTCTTCGGCATAGGTGCCGTTTGAGAGGCGGTCGCCAACGGTCATATCGGCTTCGCCGTTAAGGATGGGCTCGCAAAGCGCCTTTGCCGCCTCGGCGGGGTAAGTGTCGTCTCCATCAACCATTAGATAGCATTCGGCGTCGACATCACGGAACATTTGGCGGCACACGTTGCCTTTGCCCTGTCTGGGCTCGTGGCGCACCGTGGCACCGTGCTGCTTGGCGATTTGCGAAGTGCCATCAGACGAGTTGTTGTCATATACAAAGACGGTTGCACCGGGTAACTCTCGATGAAAATCGTCGACAACTTTGCCAATCGTCAGCGCTTCGTTGTAGCAGGGGATTATGACGGCGGTATTCGAATAGTCCATGTAGGACCTCCTTTAATGAATCAACGGGTCGAAAGTATACCTATCGTCTGCCCCTTTGATTAGATATGGGTTAGTTCTCCAGATTTGTTGCGGTGAGTTATCGTCAACGTGGGAGGGCTATACTTTCCACTGTTATGTTTTACGAGACAAGGAGATGGTCCGTGGCTGACAACGTAGAGAGTCAGAAAGCGGTGGCTAAACCGGCCTCTCACGCTAAAAATGATTTTGAAAAGGACAAGTTCATTCTTAAGCAGCTTGTCACCAAAGATTTTAAAATCAAATATCGTCGCAGTGTTCTGGGTGTGGCATGGTCCGTGCTTAACCCGCTGCTGATGATGGTTGTTATGTCGATTGTGTTCTCGACAATCTTCGCGCAAGGTCGCAATGGTTCTATTACGCCCGAAATGTATCCGCTTTACTTGATTGTCGGTAACGTGACTTTCTCTGTCATGTCCGAGTCGACGAACCAAGCGCTTATGTCCATCATTTGGGCTTCCTCGCTGCTTAAGAAGGTCAAGGTGCACCGTTGGGTCTTTCCGGTGCAGAAGGTGCTGTTCTCGCTCGTTAACTTCGCCTTCTCTTTGGTTGCTGTCGCCTTGGTTATGCTTTGGTTCCACGTGCTTCCCACCTGGCATTTAATTCTGCTGCCGGTTTGCTTGCTCCTGCTTATGTGTTTCTGCATGGGCTTGGGCATGATGCTGTCTGCGCTGGCGGTTTTTTTCCGCGATGTTATGCACCTGTGGACCGTTGTTATCACGGCCTGGATGTATCTGACGCCGATTTTCTGGACGACCGACTTCATTAGCCAGATGGCACATTGGATTCAGGTGCTCGTGGTTGTCAATCCCATGTACAACTACCTTCAGTTTATGCGCGATATTTTCCTGTTTAACACCATGCCCTCTGCGCTTACCTTTGGGCTGTGTGTTGTTTGGGCTGTTCTTGCTCTTGCTATTGGCTACACCGTGTTTCATAAGACCGAGCACAAGTTTATTCTCTACATCTAAGGAGTGCTGTTCATGACTGAATCTGCTATTGATTACAGCAAGCAGCCCCTTGCTGTTGAGGTCAAAGACGTCACCATGATCTTTAACATGGCGTCCGAGTCGCTTACGAACCTCAAGGAGTACTTTATTAAGCTCGCCAAGCACGAGCTGTTCTTTGAGGAGTTCCGTGCGCTTAAGCACATTTCGTTTAATGTGCATCGCGGCGAGGTCGTTGGTCTTGTTGGTACTAATGGTTCCGGTAAGTCTACGATGCTCAAGATCATCGCTGGCGTTTTGGAGCCCAGCGAAGGCGAGGTTAAGGTCCACGGCAATATCGCGCCACTAATTGAGCTCGGTGCCGGCTTTGACCCGGAGCTTACCGCGCGTGAGAACATCTATCTGAACGGTGCGCTGCTTGGATATACCAAGGAGTTTATCGACGCTAGTTTTGGCGAGATTATTGAGTTCGCCGAGCTTAAAGACTTCGTTGACATGCCCTTGAAGAACTTCTCGTCGGGTATGGTCGCGCGTATCGCCTTTGCTATCGCCACGATTACCGAGCCCGATATTTTGATTGTTGATGAGACGCTTTCTGTTGGCGATGTCTTTTTCCAGCAGAAATGTGAGCGCCGTATTCAACACTTTATTGAGAGTGGCGACGTCACGGTCTTGTTCGTTTCTCACTCCATGGAGCAGGTTGAGCGTATTTGTCAGCGTGCCGTATGGATCGAGAAGGGTGACCTGCGCATGGATGGTCCCGTGGACGAGGTCTGCAAGGCGTACCACGATCAGTTCAAGTAGGTTATAATTTATTGGCCGTGTGAACTTGTGCCCGCTTGGACGCCCGGCTTTATGCTCCATTAGCTCAGTTGGATAGAGCAGGGGACTTCTAATCCCAAGGTCGACGGTTCGAATCCGCCATGGAGCACCAGAGAGTTTTGAAGACCCGGTATAATGCCGGGTCTTTGCTTTTTGGGCATGTGGGCGTGCAGTGCTCCCTCAACAATAAGTCCGATGCAGCGATGCTGCACCGGACTTTCTACATCCCAGAATGGCTATCAGCCTTTGGCTGTTGGGCTTTTACGACTCCGTGGGCTCCACACCCAGCTCGTTGCGGACGAGCTCGAAGGCGGCGGCGATGGCCTTGTCCATGTCGTAGTACTTGTAGCCGCCCAGGCGACCGGCGAAGATCACGTCGCCCTCCTGCGCCGCCAGCTCCTCGTACTGCCTGTACAGGGCCTCGTTCTTGGCGTCGTTGATGGGGTAGTAGGGCTCGTCGCCGGGCTTCCAATCCGCCGGGTACTCGCGCGTGATGACGGTCTTCTCCTGCGTGCCGAACTCAAAGTGCTTGTGCTCGATGATGCGGGTGTAGGGGACCTCGCGCTCGGTGTAGTTGACCACGGCCACGCCCTGGTGGTCCTGCTCGTCGAGTGTCTCGGTCTCGAAGCGCAGGCTGCGGTACTCGAGTGTGCCCAGCTTAAAGTCGTAGAACGAGTCGATGGGGCCGCAGTAGATCGTCCTGGCGGCGATATCGGGCTCGGCGGCGGCCAGCTCCTTGTACTCCACGCCGCAGCGCACCTCGACGCCCTCGAGCATGTTGGCGACCATCTTGGTGTAGCCGCCCATGGGGATGCCCTGGTAGCGGTCGTTGAAGTAGTTGTTATCGTAGGTGAAGCGGCAGGGGAGGCGCTTTATGATGCTCGCGGGCAGGTCCTTGCAGTCGCGGCCCCACTGCTTCTCGGTGTAGCCCTTCACGAGCGTCTCGAAGATGTCGCGGCCGACGAGCGACAGCGCCTGCTCCTCGAGGTTTGTCGGCTCTCCGATGTTCTCGGCGGCCACCTGCTCGGCAATCTTGGCCTTGGCATCTGCCGGCGTGACGACGCCCGGCCACATCTTGGCGAAGGTGTTCATGTTGAAGGGCATGTTGTACATGTTGCCGTGGAAGTTGGCTACCGGCGAGTTGACGTAGTTGTTGAACTCGGCGAAGCGGTTGACGTAGCCCCAGACGTCCTTCATGGAGGTGTGGAAGATGTGCGCGCCGTAGCGGTGGACTTGGATGCCCTCGACGTCCTCGGTGTAGACGTTGCCGGCGATGTGGTCGCGGCGGTCGATGACCAGGACCGACTTGCCGGCGCGCTTGGCGGCATTGGCGAAGACGGCGCCCGAAAGGCCGGCACCGACGACGAGGTAATCGTACTGGGACATGGATATGCTCCTTTGTATGTCGATTGGACAGTTACTTTAGTTTAGGGACAAACATATCTGATGTCTTTGTCCCAGGGATTAGTGTAGCAGATGCTCTTTCAACAGCTCTAGCGCATGTGCGTAGCCCTTCAGGCCCTCGCCGGTGATGGTGGCGAAGCAGGCTAGGCGTGCATAGCTCACCTGGCGGAAGTCCTCGCGGGTCTCGACGGCGCTGATGTGGACCTCGACGGCGGGGATGGCGACGGCTTTGAGAGCGTCCAGGATGGCCACACTGGTGTGCGTGTAGGCTGCCGGGTTGATGACGATTCCGTCGACCTTGCCGTAGGCCTCCTGGATCTTGTCGACGATGCTGCCCTCGTGGTTGGACTGGAAGACCTCGACCTCGTCAAAGCCCTGCGCGGCGCCTGCCTCCTGGCAGATCTGTACCAAGCGGTCGTAGTTGTCGCTGCCGTAGATGCCCGGCTCACGAATGCCGAGCATGTTGAGGTTGGGGCCATTGATGACGAGTGCTTTCATGGTTGCTTCCTTTGTAGTTTGGCGGGCGGTGAGGCGGAATGAAAAACCACCACAAAGGTGCCTGTCCCTTTTGTGGTGGTTTTTGTTAGAGAGCGGGTGGGAGGGTGTCGAGGAGGGCGCGGGCGGTATTGGCGGCGCAGTCGCGTGAGTCGATGATGTGGTCGGCCCAGGCGCGGTAGCGCGGCATACGCTGCTCGGCCAGCTTGTCGATGCCGTCGCGCGCGGTGATGGGGCGGCCCTTGTGGGCGAGCTCGTCGAGCTTGCGGTTGAGCATCACGATTTGGCTGTTTTGGTGCAGCAGAGGGTAGTTCTCGTCGCGCGTAACCACGCCGCCGCCGGTGGAGAGCACCAAGCCGCTGCGCTTGGAGATGTCGGCCAGCGCTGCCGTCTCCTGCTCGCGGAAGGCCGCCTCGCCGCACTTGATGATAAAGTCGGCGCAGGGCATGCCCAGGCGCTCCTCGAGGGCGCGATCGAGATCGATGTGCTCGCGGCCCGTGAGCTGGGCGATCTGCTCGCCCACGCGGGTCTTGCCCGAGCCCGGCATGCCGATCAGCGCGATGTTCTGTTCGCGGCGTGACAGGCGCTCCGTTATGTCCAGGATCCTCTCGCGCGGGGTGGCTTTGCCGGTATAGCGCTCGACAGCTTGTGCCGCCTGGGCAACAAGCATAAGCAGGCCGCCGATGCAGGGGATGCCGCGGCGCTCGGCCTCGAGCATCAGCCCGTGCGGGCGGGGTTGTAGACAATGTCGATGACGCCCTCGAGCGCATCGAGGCCTTCGAGCGTGCAAGGCGCGTCGGGGCAATGGGGGAACATGCCGGCGGGCGTGCAGTTGACGAGTAGGGAGGCGTCGGACTGCTGCGCGATATTGTCGTAGTTGACCTCGCTCGTGCGACCCACGGGTACGACGATGGCGCCCATGTCTCCCAGCACCATACTTGCCGTGGTGCCGGCGCCGCCGGTGGCACCGAGCACGAGGGCCTTCTTGCCGGCAACCTCAACGCCCAACTCCTCGACCAGGCACTGGAAACCGAAGTAGTCAGTATTATCGCCGTGCAGGCGGCCGTCGGGCAGGCGCGTGATGGTGTTGACGTTGCCCATGCGCTCGGCGAGCGGGCTCAGCTCGTCCAGATACTCCATGACGGAGCGCTTGTAGGGGATGGTCACGTTGGTGCCCTCCCATTCGTCGCCCGTCATAAAAGCCTCAAGATCCTCGGGCTCGCGCTCAAAACGCACGTACTCAAGCCCCGCCAGCTCCTTGTAGATGGTCGGGGTGTAGCTGTGGCCCAGCACGCGGCCCAGCACGCCGTAGGGGCGGGTTGCGGCGGTATCGGTCATCTAGAGCACCTCCGTGTAGCTGCCAAAGTAGGTGAAGCTCTCGCACGCGTCGTTGATCGAATCGAGCAGGTCGTCGAGAGCCTTGCTGCCAAAGGGGCAGTCCAGATCAAAGTAGAACATAAACTCAAAGTCGCGGCCGGGGATGGGGCGGCTCTCGAGCTTGATGAGGTTGATATTGAGCGCGTAGAAGCGCTCGAGTACGCGATAGAGGGCGCCCGGCTCATTGGCCGTGGTGATCATGAGTGAGGTGCGGTTGGCACCGGGGTAGACGCGTGGCTCGCGGCTGATGACGACAAAGCGCGTGTAGTTGTTGTCCGAGTCCTGGATGTTGGGCTCCAGCACCTCCAGACCGTAGAGTGCGGCGCAGCTGCGCGATGCGATGGCGGCAACATCGGTGCGCTCGGAGCTGGCGACCATCTCGGCCGACATGGCGGTGTTGGGGTACTTGGTGGCGTGCAGGCCGTGCGCCTCGATAAAGCTAGCGCACTGCGCGATGGCCTGACCGTGGCTGTAGACCTCGCGTATGCCCGCGAGCTTGGTGCCGGGCTTGACGAGCAAGTTGTGATCGATCTTGAGGCGCAGCGAGCGCACGATGTGGAAGTCGAACTGGGCGAGCAGGTCGTAGACAGCGTTGACCGAGCCGGCGGTGGAGTTCTCGATGGGCAGCACGCCAAACTCGCAGAAGCCGTCGCGCACAGCGCGCATAACGCCTTCGAAGGTCTCGAAGAACGCAATGTCGGGCACGTCGAAGAGCCTGCACGCGGCAATTTGGCTATAGGCGCCCTCGACGCCCTGGCAGGCGACGCTAGCCGTCTGGGGGAAAGGCGTGTCAAAGGCTGCAGCCGTGGCGTGGGCCTTTTGTGAGACGGTGATGCCCTTGAGCTCGTTGATGTAGCGCTGTTGCTCGGCCTTGCTCATGCTCATGAGGAGGCGGAACAGGGTGATGGCTTGGGCCTCGTAGCGCTCGGGCACGCGGCTGGCGAGATTGTTGAGCTTGGAGCGCTCACGGGCGGGGTCGAAGACGGCCTTGCCCATCTCGATTTTTGACTTGGCGACATCGGTGGCAATATCCATGCGCTCGACAAAGCTATTGAGGAGCGTTGTATCGATGCCGTCGATGGCCTGGCGAATATCGGCAAGGTCCATGGAGACCCCTTTCACGTGTCGGTGATTTTTCTGGGACGGGGATTAAAAATCATTAGGAACACAATGATTTTTTAATCCCCGTCCCAGAAAAATCACTGGGTAGGCGTGGGGGCCGGAGTTGGCCCCCGGAGATTTTTAGCGCTGGGCGGCGTCTTCGAGGAGGGCGTCCCAGATGGCAAGGGCGGCGGCTGCCTCGGCTACGGGGACGGCTCGGGGGACGATGCAGGGATCGTGGCGGCCGTGGACCGAGAGCTCGGCATTTTCCATAGCGTCCATGTCCACCGTCTGCTGCTCTCGGCCAATTGAGGGCGTCGGCTTTACGGCCATGCGCCACATGACGGGCGCGCCGGTCGAAATACCGCCCAGGATGCCGCCGGCGTTGTTGGACTCGACCTCGATCTCGCCGGTCTCGGCATCGATGCGATACGGATCGTTGTTCTCGCTGCCACGCATGGTGGCCACGGCAAAGCCCATGCCAAACTCCACGCCCTTTACGGCGGGAATGCCAAACGCGATTTGCGCGATGCGGTTCTCGATGCCATCGAACATGGGGTCGCCGATGCCCGCAGGAAGCCCGTAAATGCCGCACTCCACGATGCCGCCGATGCTGTCGAGTTCGTCGCGCACGGCTAGGATTTCCTCGTGCATGCGGCCGGCGGCGGCGGCGTCAATGCACGGCAGATCGTTCGTAAGGATCGCCTTGCGGTCGGCCTCGCGATAGACCATGTCGTCCATCGGCAGGTCGGAGATGCCGCCGATCTGCGCTACATGCGCCATCACTTTAATGCCGCGGGCCTCGAGTGCCTGCAGCGCAATGCCGCCGGCGATGCACAGGGGTGCCGTTAGGCGGCCGGAGAAGTGTCCGCCGCCGGCGACATCGTGCATGTTGTGATACTTCACGCGCGCAGGGAAGTCCGCATGTCCGGGGCGGGGCTTGCGGCGCAGTTCGGAGTAATCCTTGGAGCGCGTGTTGGTGTTCTCGATAATCGCGGCGATGGGCGCGCCGGTGGTATGTCCATCGACCACACCGGCGATGATGTGGGCGGCGTCGGCCTCGCGGCGTTTGGTCGCGGTCTCGTCGCGACCGGGGGCACGACGGTCAAGGAAGGCCTGCAGCTGCTCCTGGTCAACAGCGATGCCCGCCGGAATGCCATCGAGGGAGCAGCCGATGGCGGGGGAGTGCGACTGGCCGAAGATGCTTACGTGCAAGACGTTGCCAAAGGTCGAGGACATGCTATTCCTCCTCGAGTGTGACCTTGCCGCCCAGCAGGCGGTAGTGGCCGAAGAAATCGGGATAGGACTTGTTGACGGCCTCGGCGCCGTGGATCACGACCTCGCCGGTGGCGCGGCTCGCGGCGATAGCGGCCATCATGGCGATGCGATGGTCGTTGTGCGAATCGACCTCGCCGCCGGTGAAGGCATCGACACCCTTGATGATGAGGTCATCGCCGGCAATGCGCACCTGCGCGCCCAGCGCGGTGAGCTCGCGGGTGGTGGTGACCAGACGGTCGGATTCCTTGATGCGCAGACGGGCGCAATCGCGAATAAAGGTGCGGCCCTGTGCCAACGAGGCCACGGCCGAGATGACGGGCACCAGGTCCGGAATGTCGTGGGCACTCATCTCAAAGCCGGCGAGCTTGTCGGACTGCACGGTGGCGGCGTTGGTGGAGCGCACGATGCGGGCGCCAAAGCGCGAAAGCGCGGCAAGCACGTTACGGTCGCCCTGTGCGGAGCTTAGCGACACGCCCTCGACGGTGATGGGGTCGGTGCCGATGGCACCGGCGCACAGCCAAAAGGCGGCGTTGGACCAGTCGCCCTCGACGGCTACGCTGCCGGGCGTGCGGTACGAGCCACTGCTCACGCGGAAGTTCGTGACCTCGAGCTGGCCGTCCGTGGCTGGAATGCGCTCGACGTTGACCTCGACGCCAAAGGCCTTCATGGCCTGGATCGTCAGGTTGATGTAGGGGCGGCTTTCGATAAGGCCGCATACCTGCACGCAGGAGGGCTGGGCCAGCAGCGGGGCTGCCAGCAGCAGGCCGGAGATATACTGCGAGCTCACGTTGCCCGGAAGCACAAAAGTGCCCGGGCGCATGCGTCCGCTCGTCTTGAGCGGAAAACCGCCCAGACCCTGCAGGTCGCAGCCGGCGGCGATGATCTCGTCCGAGAGCGGGGAGAGTGGGCGGGCGCCCAAGCGTCCCTGACCCACAAAAGTTGCTTCTGCGCCCAGCGCGCAGGCGACGGGCAACATAAAGCGGAGCGTGGAGCCGCTTTCACCGCAGTCAAGCGTGCCGCCGGCAAGGGCCTTGAGCAGGCCAAACTCAACACTCTTCATGGTGGGGTGGACCTGGAAGCCGTCCTCGACGGTCTCGATGCGAGCACCCAGTGCCGTAAGGCAGCGCACCGTGGCCTCGATGTCGGCGCAGGTGGTGTTGCAGGTGACGTGCGTCTCGCCGTTGGCAAGCGCAGCGCAGATGATCAGGCGATGCGCCATCGACTTGGACGCGATGGCGGGAACGGTGCCCTTGAGCGGGGACGGGGTGATGCGGGCTAGCATGCGGATGCGTCTCCCTTCTGGCCGAGGCCTCGGCAATGAGTTCGTGGAAAGTGGAAAGCGGTGTGCGGTCGATGCTGCAGCGGCCAATGCCGTGCGGAATCACCAGGTCGATGGTGTCGCCCGCGCGCTTCTTGTCGTGGAGCGCCTCGGCAAAGACGGTATCGGCATCTAGGTCACAGCGGGTCGTGAGGCCATGACGGGCGCAGAGTTCCTCAATACGACCGGGCAGTGCGGCATCGCAGACGCCGTGCAGGGCCGCGGCGCGCGTGATGATGCCCATGCCGATCGACACGCAGTTGCCGTGTCCCAGCTCAAAGTGCTCGCAGGCCTCGACGGCGTGTCCGGCGCTGTGTCCAAAGTTGAGGAGCTTGCGCTGGTTGGTTTCGCGCTCGTCGGCGACGACCACGGCGCGCTTGATGTCGATATTGCGGGCAATGATAAGCGCCACGCGAGCCACGTCCTGGTTGAGCAGCTCCAGCGTGAGCGGGGTCTTCTCCAGCTCGGCGAAAAGCTCCGGGTCGGCGATTACGGCGTGCTTGACGACCTCGCCGCAGCCGTCGGCGAACTGCTCGGGCGTGAGGGTGGCCAGGCACCCCACGTCGGCGATAACCACACTCGGCTGCCAAAAGGCGCCGGCCAGGTTCTTGCCGGCAGCGAGGTCGATGGCCGTCTTTCCGCCCACCGACGAATCAACCATGGCGAGCAGGCTCGTGGGGACCTGCACAAACTTGCAGCCGCGCATGTAGGTGGCGGCCACAAAGCCCGCCACGTCGCCCACGACGCCGCCGCCGAGTGCCACGATCACGTCGGAGCGCGAAAGCTCGTGCTCGGCCACAAACTCCAAAATGGCAACGTAGGTCTCGGCGCGCTTATGGGCCTCGCCGGCCTCGAAGGTGCAGATGCTCACCTCGTAGCCTGACGCCTCCAGGCTCTGCTTAACGGGCATCTGGTAGAGCGGGCCCACGTTGGTGTCCGTCACGATGACGGCCTTGGTGCCGCCGGCGGTGGCGCGCACGAGCGGCCCCGCCTGCTCCAGCAAAAACGTGCCAACATGCACCTGATAGGGGCGTGCAGTGTCGATATCGATGGTAATCGCCATAAGCTTCGGTCCTTTCGACCTGGCGTGATGGGTTGTCTAGTGGGAGGCCTCGTCGTCGAGTGCGCGCTTGATGCGATCGCCCTCGGCAAGGAGATTCTCCAGATAGCGCTGGTCGCGTTCCTTAAGGGCGCGGCTGTAGGCGCCGAGCGATTCAATCAGATGGTCGATCTCGAAGGCGAGCGCATCGGCGTCGTCGATCATGAGCTCGGACCACATCTGCGGATTGAGGTGCGCCACGCGGGTGAGGTCGCGGTAGCTGCCGGCCGAAAAACCGTGGTGAACCTGAGCGGTCGGGCTTTTAACGTAGGCGTTGGATACCACGTGCGCAAGCTGGCTTGTAAAGGCGATGACGCGGTCGTGCTCGGTAGCGCTGGTCACGCTGAACTTGCCAAAGCCCAGGGGGCGCACCATTTCGCGCACCTGGCCTAAAAGCTCGAGCTTAAGGGCGTCGTCCACCGCGGGCGGCACGAGCACCAGCGGGGCGCCCTGGAACAGGTCGGCACGGGAGTGAGCGTAGCCCGAGAACTGGGTGCCCGCCATGGGGTGCGCGCCCACAAAGTAAAAACCGTGCTCGCGGGCGAGCTCAAAGGCACGTTCGCACACGATGCCCTTGACGCCCACGGTGTCGATCACCACGGGACCCATGATGGCCTCGGTGTCGGTGGCGTCGGCGAGGGCCTGGGCATGCGCCTCGAGCCACTCGATGCAGGCCTCGGGGTAGCAAGCCAGGACGATGATGTCGCATTCGCCGAGTGTCTTGTCGTTGAGCTCTCCGGCGACAGTGCCCATGCTGGCGGCCGTCATGACATCGTCATCGGGGTCCCAGGCCAGCACGCGAACGCCCGCCTGTGCATAGCCGCGGGCAAAGCTACCGCCGATGAGGCCCAGGCCGACGATACCGGCGCACTTGGGGCCGCCCTGGTTAACACGCGCGTTTCTCACCGTACCCATGAGCTACTCCATGGTCTCTTGGCAGACGACCTCGCGGATGGCGCGGATGCGGCGCATGGTGTCGTCGAACTGGTCGGGGGTGAGGGCCTGGGCGCCGTCGGACCATGCGCGGCTGGGCTCGTCGTGGACCTCGATCTCCAGGCCGTTGGCGCCGCAGGCGGTCGCGGCGAGCGCCATGGGCTCAACGTAGCGGGTGTAGCCGGTGGCGTGGCTGGGGTCGGCGACGACGGGCAGGTGCGACAGGTGGTGCAGCACCGGGCACGG
>ENA-OQED01000207-OQED01000207.1-human-gut-metagenome-genome-assembly--contig:-NODE-207-length-24283-cov-5.928713_pt1 | contig 24283 bp, 17 predicted proteins | sample MGYA00242790_ERZ504625 | MGnify/ENA primary metagenome ERZ504625 (study PRJEB26092, sample SAMD00036345) | human gut metagenome | host: Homo sapiens | study: EMG produced TPA metagenomics assembly of...
CGAACATGTACGCGTACAACCTGTCCTCGCGGGCAACCAGTCGAAACTACGCGGCCGCGCTGGCCATCACGATGGCGGTCATCACGATGGCGATCGCGTACGTGGTGCAGATCAACAGCATGAAGGAACAGATGAAGTGAGGCCCCGAGGGGGCCGCGCGCCCGGACCACGGCGCCCGGGGCGCAAGGGAGACGGAAGATTCCATCCGGTAAGGAGCGAAAGATCATGAGCAGCAACAACGCGCAGGCGCAGGCCCGCGAGCATGACAGGGCCGTGCGCAGGGCCGAGAGGGAGCGCGCCAGGAGGGTCGCCAGGGACGAGGCCGCGGAACGCAAACGCGCGGCGAAATCGGGGTTCGCAAACGTGTCGAACCCGAGACGCAGCAGGCTGCTGACCCTGGTGTGCGCGGTGTTCGCCGTGTACTGCCTGTTCCCGTTCGTCTACCTCGCGGTCAACGCGACCAAGACCCAGGCGGACTTCACCTCGACGTTCGGCCTGGGCTTCGGCCGCACGTTCGCCCTGTGGGACAACATCAAGACCGTGTTCACGTACGACGGCGGCATCTTCGGCCGTTGGCTGCTGAACACCATCCTGTACGTGGTCGTGGGCGCGGGCGGCGCGACCCTGCTCGCGATCCTGGGCGGCTACGGGCTCGCGAAGTTCCGTTTCCCGGGCCGCAAAGCCGTGTTCGTGGTCATCATCGGCGCGATCAGCGTGCCGGGCATCGCGCTGGCGGTCCCGCAGTTCCTGCTGTTCGCGAAGCTGAACCTGACGAACACGCCGTGGGCCATGATCATCCCGTCCCTGGTGTCCACGTTCGGCCTGTACCTGATGTGGATCTTCTCGGAGCAGGCCGTGCCGACCGAGCTGCTCGAGGCCGCTCGCGTGGACGGCGCGGGCGAGTTGCGCACGTTCTTTCAGGTGTCGCTGCCATTGCTCGCGCCGGGCATCGTGACCACAGCCCTGTTCTCGATCGTGGCGACGTGGAACAACTACTTCCTGCCGTTGATCATGCTCAAGGACTCGAACTGGTATCCGCTCACGATCGGTCTGAACCAGTGGAAGGACCAGGCGTCCACCGCTGGCGGGCAGGCGATCCAGAACCTGGTGATCACGGGCTCGCTGGTCACGATCATCCCGTTGGTGATCGCGTTCCTGTGCCTGCAGAAGTACTGGCAGTCCGGCCTCGCCGCAGGCGCAGTCAAAGAATGATTGAACAATACCTTCCGTGAAGAGGAAGTCTCGCAAGGAAAAGAGGAGAGCATGCGACGCAACTTCGAATGGCCGAAACTGCTGACCGCGGATGGCCGCGGCATCGCCTTCGGTGGCGACTACAATCCCGACCAATGGTCCGAGGACATCTGGGACGACGACATCCGCCTGATGAAGCAGGCCGGCGTCAACACCGTGGCCCTCGCCATCTTCAGCTGGGATCGCATCCAACCCACCGAGGATCGTTGGGATTTCGGCTGGCTCGACCGCATCATCGACAAACTCGGCAATGCCGGCATCGCGGTCGACCTGGCCTCCGCGACGGCGACCGCGCCGCTGTGGCTGTACGAAAGCCACCCGGAGGTCCTTCCGCGTGACAAGTACGGCCACCCCGTCAACGCCGGCTCGCGCCAATCGTGGAGCCCGACCAGCCCGGTATTCAAGGAATATGCGCTGACCCTGTGCCGCAAGCTCGCCGAACGGTACGGCACCAACCCGTATGTGACCGCATGGCACATGGGCAACGAATACGGGTGGAACAACCGCGAGGACTACTCCGACAACGCGCTCGACGCCTTCCGCGCGTGGTGCCGCCGCAAGTACGGCACCATCGGCGCGCTCAACCAGGCGTGGGGCACCACCTTCTGGGGCCAGGAGATGAACGGCTTCGACGAAGTGCTCATCCCACGGTTCATGGGCGCCGACTCGATGGTCAACCCCGGCCAGAAGCTCGACTTCGAACGGTTCGGCAACGACATGCTCCTCGACTTCTACAAAGCCGAACGCGACGCGATCGCCGAAATCTGCCCCGACAAGCCGTTCACCACGAACTTCATGGTCTCCACCGACCAGTGCTGCATGGACTACGCCGCCTGGGCCGAGGAAGTGAACTTCGTATCCAACGACCACTACTTCCACGAGGGCGAATCCCACCTCGACGAGCTGGCCTGCTCCGACGCTCTCATGGATTCGCTCGCGCTCGGCAAGCCGTGGTACGTCATGGAACACTCCACCTCGGCGGTGCAGTGGAAGCCGCTTAACACCCGCAAGCGCAAGGGCGAGACCGTGCGTGACTCCCTGGCCCATGTGGCCATGGGCGCCGACGCCATCAACTTCTTCCAATGGCGCGCGTCCGCGTTCGGTGCCGAATCGTTCCATTCGGCCATGGTTCCGCACGCCGGCGAGGACACGAAGCTGTTCCGCCAAGTGTGCGAGCTGGGCGCATCGCTGCACACGCTCGCCGACGCCGGCGTGCAGGGTACCGAATTGGCGCATTCCGACACGGCGATCCTCTTCAGCGCCGAATCGGAATGGGCCACCCGCTCCCAGACCCTGCCGAGCATGAAACTCAACCACTGGCATGACGTGCGCGACTGGTACCGCGCGTTCCTGGACGCGGGCTCGCGCGCCGACATCGTGCCGCTCGCCTACGACTGGAGCTCGTACAAGACCGTCGTGCTGCCGACCGTGCTGATCCTGAGCGCCGCCGACACGCAGCGGCTGGCCGACTTCGCAGCCGCCGCGGCCGCGTGGTGGTCGGCTACGCGACCGGACTGATCGACGAGCATTTCCACACCTGGCTCGGCGGATACCCGGGCGCGGGCGACGGCCTGCTGCGTTTGATGCTGGGCGTCCGCGGCGAGGAATTCAACATCCTCGGCGCCGAAGCCGAAGGCGAGCCGAGCGAGATTCGACTGGCATCCGCCGACGATTCGGTTGCGATGGACGGCTCTACGACCCGCCTGTGGCAGAACGACGTGAACGTCACCGGCGAGCACGCGCAGGTGCTCGCCACGTACGCCGGCGAGGAAGCGGACGAATGGGAGCTCGACGGCACGGCCGCGGTCACCCGTAATCCGTACGGCTCCGGCGAAGCGTATTTCGTCGGCTGCGATTTGGATGTGGCCGATCTGACGAAGCTGGTCCGCGCATATCTCGCGGCCCCGTCGCAGGATAATGCCGACGTGTTGCACACCGTGCGCGAATCCGCTGATGCCACTTTCGACTTCTACCTGCCCCGCGGCAAGGAGACGGTCGAATTGCAGGGCATCGAAGGCGAACCGGTAATCCTGTTCCAAACGGAACGGGGGAAGAAGCCCGGCTCATACACCGTGCATCGCAACGGCGTGCTCGTGGTAAGGCGGTAAAGTCGGAAACCGAATATCGATGACGGATGCGGTTAGGGGGAGATATGGCCGAAGTGAAGCCGGACAAGTCCGACAGGAAACGCGTCACACTGCGTGAAGTGGCGCAAGAGGCCGGAGTCTCCCTCAAAACCGCGTCGAACGTCATCAACCATTCCGGCCGCATGGCCGACGCCACACGCGAAAAAGTGCAGGACGTCATCGACAGGCTCGGCTACCGCGTCAACGTGTCGGCCCGCAACCTCAATCGCGGCAAAACCGGCTTCATCACGCTCGCGGTGCCGAGCCTGACCGCGCCATATTTGGCCGAACTGGCCAACCGGGTGATCGACGCGGCCCGCATCTACGGCTATTCCGTATACGTCACCACCTACGCCGAAGGATCCGCGCAGGGCGCCCGCACGCTCTTGCGGAACTTCAACACCACAGTGTCGGATGGCATGATCCTGTCCATTTCCGAAGTCGAGAAGCTCGATCCCAAGGATTTGGACGTGGATTATCCGCTGGTCTGCGTGGGCGCGCGATCCACGCACGACAAGGCGGACCACGTCACCCCGGATGATGTTCAGGAGGCGCGTCTCGCCGCGCAATACCTGTTCGACCACGGTGCCACGAATCTTGCGGTGATCGGCTCGCGAACCGATCCGGAACATATCCTCGATCTGCGCGACGCCATGGAAGGCAACGCACAGTTGCGCATGCGCGGTGTGTTCGAAGCGTGCGCCAACCAAGGCGTCGAACTGGATGCGCGTCTTGTGCCCAACACAGGCCAGGATTGGACCATCGGCTCGGGCGCGCGCATGACGCAGCATATCGTCGACTCCGGCATTCCTTTCGATGGCATCGTGGCGTTCAACGACCAGCTCGCGTTGGGCGCGCTGTTCACTTTGGCGGCGAACGGCATCGCGGTGCCCGACCGGGTGCAGGTGATCGGCTTCGACAACAACGAGGAAGCCGCGTATTTCCAGCCGCCGCTGACCACCATGGATTCCTGCCTTGACTGGATCGCGCCGACTGCGGTCAGCCGCATCATCAACCGCATCGACGGCAGCCGCACGCTGGAACCGGAGCTCATCACCACCCAATCCCGCGTCATAGCCCGCGCCACCACCCGTGCCTAGTGTCGCGTTGGCTGTGCCTAGCTGCCTGTGTCTAGTGTCGCGTGTTTGGTTTCTCGCCGCCTAGTGCTTCCCGCTTTCCGCATGCCTTCCTCCCCTGAGTGCCCTCCTCGCTTCCATCGCAGGCCTTGATTCCGCTCTTCCGGCACTGCCCACGCTATCTGTGCGCCAGCTCCGCCCTTTCCAGAGCAGGCCTTGGACCTACTCTTCCGGTACTGCCCGTGTCGCTTGTTTTGTGTCACGATTCGAAAAAATGGCCAAAATTTCAATCGTGACACATTTCGGGAGACTCCGCCACTCACCTACGCTTCACCGCGCACCTACGCTCCGCCATCTGCCACGCGCCTCACCGCTCCGGTACGCTTTGCGCCGGGCAGCCATGCAGCACGGACAGCATCGCCCGCTTTTCCTTGGTGGTGACGCTCAGCCCGTACTTGGCTTTCACGCCGATCTGACGGGCCACGTAATCGCAACGGTATGCGCCGTTCGTCGGCAGCCAGTACGCGGCCGACGCGGATCCCTTCTCCTGATTGGCGGGCCCGTCCACCGCGAGCAGGTTGTACATATCGTTGCCGAACCGGTACCGCTTGGCTTGGTTCCACGTGCTCGCGCCCGACCGCCAGGCATTCTCCAACGCCACCACATGGTCGATCTGCACTGCTGACGACGTTTTCACTCCGCGCGTGAACCGGATCGTCGTACCGGTGTACGGGTCGGACAGCACACCCGACTTCACCTTGCAGCCGGCGCCGGACCCGGAACCAGAATCAGAGCTAGAACCAGAACCCGCTATATACCGCACATCCGTCAAATCGCGCGCCAACACGTCCTCGCGCACATCGCAACCGTTGCCATCGTCATCGGTCTGCCGGAAACCGAATGAATCGCGGTCGTACCCGGCCCGGCTGGGCTGGTCGTCGATTGTCAACGATTGCAATGTTTCCGCCGCGCTGCCAGTCGCCACATACTCGCCCGTCATCTCGCCGACGGTCGGGTTGACCTTCGGCATGAGCAGACCGATCGAAATGCCGGCGACCACCGCCACGACCAGCAGAATCGCAATACGTTCCGCTAGCCCGTTGGCATTGAAACGCTGCCTGCGGAAACGCGAGTCACGCATACGTAAACGTCATCGGATCATGTCCCGCACGCGTCGGCCCATCCAACGCGTCGATGGCCGCATGCTCGTCCGGGTCAAGCACGAAACCGAACAGGTCGAGATTCTGCCGCTGCCGGTCCGCATGCACCGACTTGGGAATGATGATCGTGCCGTTTTCGATGTGCCACCGCAGAATCACCTGCGCGGGCGTGACGCCATGCGCCCGCGCGATGCGTTCGATCACACCATCGCCGGCATTGAGATCCGCGCCACGCGCCATCGGCGAATACGCCTCGACCGCGATATTGTGCGCCTTGCAATACGCCACCACCTCGCGCTGCTGCCACGTGGGATGCAGTTCGATCTGGTTGACGGCCGGATATTCGCCCGTTTCCTTATGCAGCCGCTCAAGATGCTCCGGCAGGAAATTGCACACGCCAAGCGTACGCACGCGACCCTCCGCGCGGAACTCGTCGAACGCCTTCCACGTTTCGCCGGAACGCCAGTCAAACGGGGTCGGCCAATGCAGCATATACATGTCCACATAATCGAGCTGCAGCAGGTCAAGCTGACGGTCGAACGCCTTGCGTGCGGAATCGTACCCCTGTTCCGAATCGCGCAGCTTCGTCGTCACCCACAGATTTTTGCGATTTTCGCCTTGCGTGAACCCCGCGTTTTTTAGCGCGCGTCCCACGCCCGCCTCGTTGTTGTACCCCGCGGCACCGTCGATATGACGATAGCCGGCTTCCAGCGCGCTCTCCACCACGGGGGTAACGCCCTCATCGTCGATACGCAGCACGCCCAAGCCGATCTGCGGAATCAGATTGCCGTCGGAAAGCGTGATCATCGGAGTGTGGAAAACAGCCATGGAACAACCCCTTGAGTCGAAATGCGATGTTCTCTGCACCAGTTTAGCGGCTTCCGTGATCGCGGCCTGTCCGCCCCACAATCGGCGCATGTTCGGCAGCTGTTCAGCTTTCCGTAACAGACGTAACAATTCTGCGCGGAAAACGCACTATAACGTTGCGTGGATATGAAGAACGATATGGATTCGAAGAATATGACGATCACTGCGCAGCATGACCGATCCGCCCGGCCGTACCACCACGGCCACGCGCTCGCCGGCATCCTCGGCCCCGCGTTCGTGGCGGCGGTCGCATACGTGGATCCGGGCAACGTGGCGGCGAACATCACGTCGGGCGCGCGCTACGGCTACCTGCTGGTGTGGGTGCTGGTACTGGCCAACTGCATGAGCGTGCTTATCCAATACCAGTCCGCGAAACTCGGCATCGTCACGGGCAAAAGCCTGCCGGAAATCCTGGGCGAGCGCCTCGGCGACGCGGGCCGTTTCATGTTTTTCATGCAGGCTGAGGTAATCGCCATCGCCACCGATCTGGCGGAAGTGATCGGCGGTGCGATCTCGCTGAAACTGCTGTTCGGTCTGCCGCTGTTCGTCGGCGGCTGCATCATCGGCGCGGTGTCGACGGTGCTGCTGATTTTCGAAAAAGGCGTCACGCATCGCATTTTCGAAAAACTGATCATCGGCCTGCTGCTGGTGATCACGTTCGGTTTCATCGCCGGTCTGTTCATCGCCCCGCCAAATCCGAAAGAAGTCGTCGCCGGCTTGATTCCACGCTTCAAAGGCACTGATACCGTGCTTATGGCCACGTCCATGCTGGGCGCCACGGTCATGCCGCACGCCATCTACCTGCATTCCACGCTTGTCAACGACCATTACGCCCCCGGCGAGCAGAAGCCGAGCGTGAAGAAGCTGCTTCACGGCAGCAAAATCGACGTTGCGTGGGCGCTGCTTTTGGCTGGTTCGGTGAACCTCGCGCTGCTCATCCTTGCCGCGAACTCGCTGCACGGCATGACCGGCACCGACACCATCGAAGGCGCGCAACGGGCCATCCAGCATGTGCTCGGCCCGGTGATCGGCACGATTTTCTCGATTGGTCTGCTTGCGTCGAGCCTGAGCTCCACGTCGGTCGGCACTTACGCCGGCAGCGAAATCATGCACGGCCTGCTACGCATCAAAGCGCCGATGTGGGCGTGCCGAGTGGTGACGCTGGTACCCGCGCTGGTGGTGCTGTGGTTCGCCAACAATCCGACGGAAGCGCTGATCGTCGGCCAGGTCGTGTTGTCGGTCGGCATTCCATTTGCGATTATTCCGCTGATGCGTTACACGCACGACCGCACGCTGATGGGGGAGTGCGTGGACGGTCCGGTCAAGCACGTCGTCAATATCGCGGTCGCCGCGCTGATCGTCGCTCTGAACGTGGTGCTGATTGTGCTGACAATGCTCGGCAAAGCCTGATTTTCCGTGATTTTTACGTCGATCTCCGGCGGATTTGCGGTGCTTTTTTCGTAGTTTCTCAGCTGATTTTCTAGGGTTTTTCCCGCAGATTTCCCGCGGATTTTTCCACGAAACCTACGCTGCCTGCACTTTCCCGCTGTCATAATCGACCACGGTGTACATGCCCTTCCCCTCACGCTTGGACTGGTACAACGCATGGTCGGCGAATCCCAAGCAGAGGCTCAGATCGACGTTCTTGCCGGACAGCACGCGGCATGCGCCGATACTGCAATGCACGTCCTGCCCGTATTGCGCGGACGCCTGCGCCAACTGGCGGCGGAACAGGTCCAGCGTGCTTTCGATCACGCGCTCGTTCGCGGTGTTCTTTATCAGCGCCACATACTCATCGCCACCGAAACGGACGATGATGTCATCATGCCGGTACAGCCGCTTCAACGTCTGCGCCACTTCACGAATCCAGAAATCGCCCACTTTATGGCCGTGCGTATCGTTGATCTGCTTGAAATCGTCGATGTCAACGAAAATCAGAACAGCCTGGTCGTCTTCCTGCATGTGCGCGAAATAATTCTCAATCTGCTCGCGGCCGGCGCTTTTGCTCCACAAATCGGTCAGACCGTCATGCTGCGCTTCGTAGCTGACCTTCTGATAGGCATCGTCCTGCGAGCGGATCTTCTTGTTCATTTCGATGGTGTCGACCACGAACGTGAACTGGATGGAAATCGTGATCGCGATGGCCTGCAACGCCAGTCCGTAATGGAGAATCTGAACGATGGTTGTCACAATCGGCAGCACGAAGAACGACAGCGACGTGACGAACAGCGATCGGCTGAGGTTTTTGCGGTTTTGGATGATCAGCATCACAATCAGCGCGAGCTCTACCAGACCCAGTATCTGCGGGATAGCGAACAGTGGTCCGCGGCGGTAGTAGTTCTGGCTGTCGATGTAGTAGACCATATGGTTGAACTGCGTGGCAATCGTCAGTACGATGCCGAGCGCGGACGCTGCGTAGATGACGTCAAGCTTCTTCGAACGCGGCTTTTTCGGCTTGGATTGGGCGTTGGCCGAACGTTGGTTCTTACGATTACGCTTGGCTCCGCCGCTCGTTCTGGCCCTCCACTCGTGCGGGCTGACGTTTTCAAGCATGTCGTCGCCGCTGACGGTTTGCCAGATATAGTTGGCGAACAGTGCGATGAAGATGAAATTGATCAGGTATTCACCAAGATTGCCGATGCGCGTCATGTAGAAGTCAAGCTTGTCGCGGCCGCCGTTGTGATACCAGGCGGACACGTCGGCCAGCAGCATCAGCGCGCATAGAAGCTGCATGGAAACTTTCGTATAGGTACGCCGCGTCCTACGTATCGCGCCCACGTAGACGCCACCTGCGCAAACGATGCAGATGAGAACGCCCCATAGCTCCATCGCTATGTTGAATAACGTGACTACGGTCATACTTCCTAACCCCCTGCGCGGCGTATTCCTTTCCTGTATCGTGCCGTTACTGCCAACGCATATGTATACCACCCCATGATGAACAAATACGAAGTTTTGCCAATTTTTCTCGGTTGAATTGGAATTGAACGTGTTCGAATAGTTTCATCTCGCGTTCGACCACCCGCAGTACTAGACTTTTTGAGTCTGTTTTTGCAGGAGTTGCGCAATACGCTGCGAGTATGCGCGGATGAGTGATGGAGGGCGGTCGGTTTGCCGTCGAAACCGGAGAAGAGGTCGGAAGTGAAGCCGGAAAAGAAAATAAACGCGAAACAGGGCCGCACCCACGGCCTGTCCCAGCCGCTTACCGGCGAGGAATCGTATAAAAACGACCATCTGACGCATGCCGCGTTCGTATCGATCGCCATTCTCACCTTTATCACGTTCGTCGGCAACTTCACTCAGCTGCAGTTGAGCGCCGCACTGCCCACCATCGTGTCCGATTTCGGCATTTCCGTGACGACCGGCCAATGGCTGACGTCGATTTTCCAGCTCGTCATGGGCGTTATGGTGCCGCTCACCGCCTACCTGACCCGCCGATTCTCCACCCGCCAGATCGTGATCGCGTCGATGGCGGTGTTCACGCTCGGCTCGGTGTTCGCCTGGCTCGGCTCATCGTTCGTACTGGTTTTGATCGGCCGTCTGCTGGAAGCCGTCGGCACCGGCGTGATGTGGCCGGTCCTGCAAATCACGGTATTCTCCATTTATCCTCTGTCCCGCCGCGGTATGGCGATGGGCACCGTCGGCATGGCCATGAGCGTCGCGCCCGCGATTGGCCCCACCTTGGGTGGTGTGCAAACCGATTTGAACGGCTGGCGATCGATTTTCCTCACGCTGACGGTCATCGGCGTTATTTCGCTGCTTCTTGCGATTTTCGGCTTGCGTAATTTCGGCACGTGCGACGCGTCCGCCAAAGCCGACTTCTTCTCCGTCGGCCTGTCGATTTTCGGCTTCGGCGGCCTCATGTTCGGCTTCACGAACATCGAATCGTATCCGTTCACGCATCCGATGGTGTGGCTCGCCATGCTCATCGGCCTGGTCGGCATCGTCTGGTTCGTGCTGCGCCAGATCCACGGCGCTCGCAGGCAGGCGGCCGACCCGTCCAAGCAGCCTCCGCTGCTCAACCTGAGCGTGCTGAAAAACAAAAGCTTCACCGTCGGCACCGTCACCGCCGCGCTGTCGTTCTTCGCCTTCAGCTCGATCATGGTGATCATGCCGCTGTACATTCAGGATTGCCGCGGCTACTCCGCCACCATCAGCGGCCTGGTGATGCTGCCCGGCGCGTTCGGCCAGTGCATCGCGCAGTTCTTCGGCGGCAAGGCGCTCGACCGTTTCGGCGCGCGTCCGGTGGCGCTGATCGGCTCGATCACCCTGCTGTTCGGCACCATCATGATGAGCCTGATTTCCATGACCTCATGGATCTGGTGGGTGTCCATCTGGCAGTTCGTGCGCCAAATCGGCATGGGATTCGTGCTTATGCCGATCACCACATGGTCGCTCAACTGCCTGGAACCTGAGGAAGTGAGCGCCGGCTCGGCCGTCACGAACACGGTCCGCCAGATCGCCGGTGCCATCGGCGCACCCGTGCTGGTGATTCTGATGGAAACGTTCACCGCCCTGCGCTGGGCTGCGATCGGCGGCGCGAAGAACATGTATGCCGCGGCGAACGTGTTCGGCATCCAATGGGCGTTGCGCGTGAGCGCCACCATCTGCTTCATCATGGTGGTCATGGTCTTCTTCGGCGTCCGCGGCAACGGCGCCGGCTCCACCCGCGACACCGTCCAGCGCGCCCTCAATCGCGTCCACCCCCACGCCGCCTAGCCTGACCTGTCCGCTCTTACCGCATTTTCGCCGTTCCGTAGGCATGTCATGAGCGTGGTTTGCTCAAGTGCCGCCATTCCCCGCAGCAGGAAATGAGAGAGAAATGTCCGCATAGTGGCATGCGGTACGGGTGCACGTAAAAGCACTGTGAACCTCGCGGGAAGGAGGTGGCGCACCCGTGCCGTGTTACGTATGGTGAACGGGAACGTAATGAAAGGCAACCATGCGGCAAACCTGCGAAAGCGAGCGTGAGAACGGCGGCAATAACGATGCCGAACGCGAACGCACAAGCGAAAGCGAAATCGAGGATCTGGGCGCGCAGCTCGACAAAGCATGCGCCAGCCGCCCCCTCGACCGTGCTCAACATGGCATGACCCGCCGTACCGCAGCAACACACCTTCTGACCGCGGTGCTCTGGCTGGCCACCGCCGTCATCCTGCTGGCCATGCTGCTGCGCATGCTGCCCAACAACCTCGACGGCAAACGGTACGTGCCGCTTATCGTCGCGCTGATGCCGTGGCTGGGCATGCTGTCTTTGATTATTGCGATCACCGCGATAGCCGTCCGTGCAATAGGCGGACGCGTCCTGCTCGCCACCGTCAGCGTGGTGTGCGTGGTTGTGCAAATCGGCTGGCATTGGGGTTATATCAGGCCGCAGCAAACGATTTCCGACGCGGCCAGCACCGCAGTCACGCAGGTCTCGTCCGACGGCTTGCCCAACACGTCCGACCGGTACGCCCGCATCATGACCTTCAACACCAAGGAAGGGCATGCCGACGCCAATCGGATCGTCGAAATCGTCAAAAACGAGCATGTGGAAGTGCTCGCGCTGCAGGAAGTGTCATGGGACCTGCTCAACCGGCTCAACGGCGCCGGAATCGCCAATTATCTGCCGTATTCCGTGGCCGCGCAGCAAACGTGGCATGACAACGGCGGTGTGAACGTGCTGTACAGCGCCGCGCCGATGGAAAACGCCAAACAGAACCTCATTCCCGTGGAATCAAGCAGCGTTTCCGCCGCGACGATCGATTTCGGCGGCAGCAAGGTGCGCTTCGGCTCCGTCCACCCGTTCTCGCCGCGCCCCCGCAACCAAGGTCTGTGGAACCGTAGTCTCGACTCGCTCGCCCAACTGCAGCATTACGACAATCTGTACGTGCTGATGGGCGATTTCAACTCCACATGGGACCACGCCAGCTTCCGATACCTGCTCGGCAGCCGCTTCCTGGATTCCGGCCAGCAGGCGGGCGAAGGCCTGCACATGACGTACCCGGCCATGATGCCGATCGCCGAAATCGACCATATCGTGCATGACAAGGGCGTGAACGTGGGCGATCTGGAAACCAAGTACATCGCCGGCTCCGACCACCGCGCTCTCCTCGCCACGCTCGAAGTCGCCTGACCCGCACCTAATCTGCGCTTGAACATATCTGCGCATAGCAAACATATCCGCACGTATCCCCACATATGCCCCTCAACGTACCAATAGCCGCAAACACGCCTGCTGCTATACCGACATTTTTGACATTATGTAGGTATAGGAATAGTCTATATTCACCCCGAACCTGCATATTCTGCACAAATGACGGTTATAAGGATGATGGTTATGGAGTACAAAAGCATACGGCAGACATTGGCAATGTCATCATCCACGGCCAAGCCGAAGGATGCGGCTGAGGAGGAATACCAAAAAAGACTCAACGGCTATTCAACATACCGGTCAGGTATTGAATTCGAAGGTCATGAGATGTTCGCCGTGGCGTTCAGGGAACTGTTGAACGTCATGGATTCGGTCCGTGGCATGGAAGTGCAGGTCGAATCGCTGTGGGCCGCATTGCCGCCGATTGCCCGCAGGGCGTATCTGATGGAACTCATCGGCGCGGAAATGCAGAGCACGAACTCCATAGAAGCCGTGCACACCACGCGCAAGGAAATCTCAGACGCGTTGGATGCGGCGGTCGCGGACGGGCCGCACAAGCGGTTGAGTGAACTTGCCAAACTCTTTCTCGGACTCTCCGGCGAAAATTCCGCAACGTTGGAACTACCGAAAACGTTGCATGACATACGTAATATTTACGATCAGGTGATGGCTGGGGAACTACGGGAGGAAGACAAGCCTGACGGAATGGTATTCAGAGCCAAGCAAGTCTCTGTGTGTGACGGCTTTGACCGGGAGATTCATCAAGGCGCATGGCCGGAATCGGAAATCCAAGTGCAATTGACCAAATGGCTGGCGTTGCTTTCGGATGAGGCGATTCCTCCGCTGCTGCGGGCTGTGATGTGCCATTACGCCTTCGAATGCATTCACCCGTTCTATGACGGCAATGGCAGGACGGGCCGGTTCCTGCTTGCTCTGCAGCTGAGCAAGCACCTGTCCATACCGACGGCGATCAGCCTGAGTCCGGTTATCGCCGACGCGAAAGGCCGGTATTACAAGGCGTTTGATGATGCGCAGCATCCGCTGAACTGTTCTGACGTCTCGCTGTTCTCATATCGGATGATCCGTTTTATCGCCACCGCCCAGAAGAACATCATCTCTGTGCTCGGCGAGAAGAAAACCCTGCTTGACACCGCGCGGAAGAGGCTTGAACATTATGCGCGAACGCAGGGCATTACGGAACTGCAGCGGAACATGCTGTACTTCCTGCTGCAGGAGGAGCTTTTCGACGATGCTCCGAAACCCATATCGCGCCGCCTAATGCGCGAATGGCTTGGCGTGGGGGAGCGGAAGACCAACACCGCGCTCGCGGAACTGGTGAACAGGAACCTGCTCGAGTTCCACGGCTCCCGCCCGATCCGCTATTCGCTGACCGCCACCGCCCGCGCCGAATTTCTGCAATGATTCTGCGCGTATTGGACGATTTGCCGCATGCGGGGAACGCCTCGCGCTAAAATTTCCGTTTGGCGGGTTGCGGAAGCCATGGTGGATTTCGCAAAACCGCAACACGAAACGTTGGAAGAACGGTTAAGGGGTTTAGGCATGCACATCATGTTCGTCTGCACGGGCAACATTTGCCGTTCCCCTATGGGCGAGCTTCTGATGACCCACTATCTGAACGGCACCACCGTGCAGGTGTCAAGCGCCGGCACGCGTGGTTTGCCGATGCATCCGATCGATCCGTCGAGCGGCCGCCTTATGCAAAGCGTCGGCATTGAGTCGAGCGGCTTCCGTTCCCGACGACTGACCCGACAGATGGCCGACGAAGCCGACCTGATCCTCTGCTTCGAAAAGCAGCAGCGCAAGGAAATCGTCACGTTGGCGCCAGCCGCCGTACGATACACGTTCCTGCTTGACGATTTCGCGAATATGTGCGATTACTGCGCTCGCAACAATATGATTGCCGGACTGACCATCCAGGAACGTCTTCAGTCGGTAATCAAGAAGTCCTCGATGATTCGTCCGATGATTCCCCAGCCGAAGGACATCGCCGACCCGCATGGCCGCGAATTCAGCATGTTCTGCGTCGCCGCCGAACAGACGAACGGTGCGATCCGTAAAATCCTGAAAAGCATGCGCAAGCACCGTACGGTAACCCCCGCCCCCATCCGCTCCCAAATCGTTGCCTGATAATTCTTTTAGGTCCATGGATTGATTCACCATAGCTTGGCCCTACTCTATTTTTTTGAGTCCGAGCGTGTTTGTGATATTCACCCATTTTTTATTATTGATATTTTGATTTGATTGGCATGTTGCATGCCATAAGAGGTAAAGAAGCCCTTTTTGAGCATCTCTTGAAAGATTAATTTCAGGATTGTTGGGGGTGGGCTGTCGGTGGCGTGGGATGGGGCGAGGGTGCTTTGCGTCGCAAGGTGGTATTGGTTGGAAAATTTTCTGAAACGTTTGCATATGTGAATTTGCAACGATAGTGGGTGCTACGGGGTGCTGGTATGAGTGTATCTGTTGCTGACAGCGTTTGCAACAGAGCAGAAAACAATTGCGTTTTAACCGCCATTTTTCAATAAAAATCACTCATTTTTCAAAGGAAAAATGTGGTATTTTTGACGCAACGTCTGCTAGTGGCAAACGTTGTCAAAGTTAGATGCAAGGAAGCAGGGAGGGTAAGGTGCGACTCAGCACTCATACGTTCGCGGGTATGGCGAACGCACTCACCAGAAAAGAGCCTCCGCACGACGATCAACCGGAGTTGATGACCCGTGCAGAGCGTAGGCGCGCGGCCCGCAAGGCTCGTGCGGCCAAAACCTGGAAGAAAGTAGCGGCGGGAACGGTGGCGGTCGCCACGCTGTTCGGCGGTATGGGTGTGGCATCCACCGCACTTGCCGCCGATCGTGACAGCTACCAGGACACCATCGGAAATTCTTCTTTCGAAGCGGCCCGTAACCAGTACGGTCTGACCAAGCACATGAAGAACGGCGCCATCCTGCACGCATGGATGTGGTCGTTCAAGACCATCACGCAGCACATGCCTGAGATCGCCGCGGCGGGCTACACTTCCGTGCAGACCGAGCCTATGAGCAAGATCAAGGAAGTCGCCGCCAACGGCAAGAAGTTCACCGAGAACTGGTACTACGTGTACCAGCCGGCGAACACCTCCATCGGCAACTTCGTGGTCGGCACCGAGGCTGACCTGAAGGAAATGACCGCCACCGCCCATAAGTATGGTGTGCGTGTGATCGTGGATGTGGTCGCCAACCACTTCACTTCCGATTGGAACGCCATCGACCCCGATTGGCAGAACAAGGACTACTTCCACAAGCGTACCGGCTGCGACGGTCCCAACGGCGAGATCAACGATTATTCCAACCGTTACAAGGTGACGCAGTGCCACCTGCTTGGCCTGTGGGATCTGAATACGCAGAACCAGGCTGTTGCCGATCGTATGCAGAAGTTCCTGAAGACCGCTGTGGCGGACGGCGTTGACGGCTTCCGTTACGATGCGGCAAAGCACGTCGAGCTGCCGACCGAAGTCTTCGACAATAAGCAGTCGAACTACTGGAACACCATTCTGAAGAACGGCTCCCAGTTCCAGTACGGCGAGGTGCTGCAGGGCGATTCCGGCCTTGACTACAAGGCATACGCCAACATGTTCCGCGACAATTCCTCCGATGGCGGCGGCAACACCGCTTCCAACTACGGCAAGACCATTCGCGCCGCTGTCGGCTCGAACAACCTTGACGTCAAGATGGTGAAGAACATCGATACCGGCGGCGCAAGCGAAGACCAGCTGGTCACCTGGGTTGAGTCCCACGATAACTACGCCAACGGCGACAAGGAATCCACCGGCCTCACCGACTATCAGATCATGATGGGCTGGGCGGTCGTTGGTTCCCGTAGGGCCGGCGCTCCGCTGTACTTCAACCGTCCGAAGGGCTCTGGCGGCACCAACCCGCAGTTCGCCGAGCAGTCCCAGCTGGGTGACGCCGGTGACGACATGTGGAAGAACAAGTCCGTCGCGGCAGTCAACCACTTCCGTAACGCCATGGATGGCAAGGGCGAGAACCTGCAGAACTGCGGCGACAAGTCCTGCCTGATGATTGAGCGCTCCACGTCTGATGGCATTCAGAACGATGGTGTGGTCATTGCCAACTTGGGTGGCGACAAGAGCCTTTCCGGCATGGACACCACACTTGACGATGGCACCTACCCGGATGAGGTCAATGGCGGCCGGCTTGTGGTCTCCAACCATAAGATCGTTTCCGGTACCGCCAAGGGCGGCGCGGTCAGTGTCTTCTACGTGAAGGGCGAATCCGATCCGAACGTGTCCGTGGAAGCGGCTTCCAAGGAATTCTCCTCCGACAATGTCAAGGTCACGTTGCGCGCGCAGGATGCCGACAATCTGAAGTACACCACCACCGAGGGCGAGAGCGGCTCCTTCACTGACGGAAAGGTCATTTCCGTTGGTAAAACTCTTTCCGTCGGCGAGACCGCTACCGTCAAGGTGACCGGCACCGCCGCCAAGGATGGCAAGAAGGTTAAGAAGGGTCAGGCGCTGAGCGCTTCCGTGACCGTGAAGAAGGTGGAGGTCCCGAAGCAGAACCTTGCCGCGCAGTACAGTACCAACAAGGTGGGCATGGGCGTCAAGAAGACCATCAACTTCAACGCCGGAAAGGACGCGAGCATCGCTGACTGGGACAGCTCCATGCTGATCGCGCAGGGCGCCGCCAACGACGACCCGCGCGTGTACCGCCCGAATTCCATGTATGAGGTTCCGATCGATCTGTATGCGTTGTATGGCGCCTACGATGACGACAACCTCTACCTCATGTGGGAAATGACTAACGTGCAGGATGTCGTCGACACTGGCGACGACTACCCCCTGAGCCAAGGCCACCTGTGGCAGACCCAGAACCTACCGTTCCACATCGCCATCGACACCAAGGATGACAGCACCCGCATCGGCAACAACGGCGGTCTGCAGACCGGCGGTTCCCTGTGGGCGTCCAACATCACTTGGGGTGGCGAGCAGAAGCTCAATAACGTGGTGACCATTTCCACCAACGGTTCTAACGGTCCGTGGATTTACAAGGGCGACGAGACTGGTCTGAACTCCAAGGCTGCGTATGGTCCGGCTGCTAACGCTGCCACCAACACCAAGAAGTCGAACATCAAGTTCGGCTATGGCAATGGCATTCTAAGCAAGGATGTCATCGGCATCGACGGTGGCTGGGGTGAAAACAACGGTCGTTTCATCGGCGATATGAAGGCCGAGAACCAGAGCAAGGCCAAGTGGGTCAACTTCAACGAGAAGGGCCACAATTCCGCTCAGATGGATGATCACTACGAGATCGCCATCCCGCTGGAAGAGATCGGCACCACCGCTGACCGCATTGCCTCGAGCGGCATCGGCATCGAACTGGCAGCCACCTTCGGTCTGTCCGCCATGGATTCCCTGCCGTACGATCTGGCAATGAACGACAATGCTGACCTGCCGGACACCGGTTCTCAGGTGAATAACTCCTTCGAGAAGTCCGATGACGACATGTTCAGCGTGAAGATGGCCAACATCGGCGGCGAAGAGCCTCCGGTCGAAACCAAGTCTGTGAGGATTGATCAGTCGGATTACAGCGTGGACCTGTCCGAGGGCGTGACCACCAAGCAGCTGACCGCCACCACCGACCCGGAGGGCGCGTCCGTGAGCTGGAGCTCGTCCGACAAGGACGTGGCGACCGTCAGCCCGAAGGGCGTGGTCACCCCGAAGAAGGCCGGCAAGGCCACGATCACCGCGAAGTCCGGGACCAAGACCTCGTCGATCACCGTGACCGTGACCGGTGAGCTTCCGCCTGACCCGGTCGCGAAGAACACCGTCTACGCTTCGAAGCCCTCGGGCTGGGGCAAGATCTACGCGTACGTGTACACGGGCGACGGCGCGACCGCGGCGAACAACGCGGCCTGGCCGGGCGTGGAGATGACCGCCCCGAGCGCGACCGACGGCTGCCAGCAGACCGACCTGTACAAGTACGTGGTCCCGGACAACCTCGCCAAGGACGCGAAGGTGATCTTCAACGACGGCGGGTCCCAGCAGTATCCGGGCTCGCGCGAGCCGGGCCTGGACTACGACGGCGGCATCGTCAAATGGGACGGCTCCAGTGCCGCTTTGGCCGCGCTCGAGTGCAGCGTCACGGTCCCGGTCACGTCCGTGTCCATCTCTGGTGATGGCGTGAAGGACGGCAAGCTGAGCCTGAAGGCGGGCGCGAGCGTGCAATTGACCGCGACGGTCAGGCCCGACAACGCGACGGACCGGAAGGTCACGTGGACGAGCTCGGACTCGAGCGTCGCGAACGTGATGGGCACGGGCGTGGTCACGGCCGGCTCGAAGGCCGGCACCGCGACCATCAAGGCCACCGCGGGCGGCAAGTCCGCGTCCGTCACGGTGACGGTCTCCGGCCCGCAGGATCCGTACGCGCAGGTGGACGCGTTGGCGAAGGCCCACGCGTCGGATCTGGCGGACGGCGAGTACGTGGTGTCTACCGCGTTGAAGGACGGCCTGGTCCTGGACGTGGCGGGCGGTTCGAAGTCAGACAAGGCGAACGTGCAGGTGTGGTCGTCGAACGGCTCCACCTCGCAGAGGTGGGTCGTGTCCCATGACTCGAAGGGCTATGTGACGCTGAAGGCCGTGAGGTCGGGCAAGGTCCTGGACGTGGCGGGCGGTTCGAAGAAGCCTGGCGCGAACGCGCAGCAGTACGCGTCGAACGGCTCGCGTTCCCAGAAGTGGGTCGCGGTGAGGGACGGCTCCTCGTACAGGCTGGTGTCCGCGTTGGCGGATGGCCTGGATCTGGACGTGGCCGGCGCCTCGAGGAAGGACGGCGCGAACGTGCAGGTGTGGTCGTCGAACGGCTCCACCTCGCAGAGGTGGGCGTTCCGTAGCGCGGAGTTTATGGTCAAATAAACCCATACAGCGTCACCACCAAATCTGAGCACCTTTATTTGATCACATAATGACAGGGTTGTGAACCTGTACATCAGATACGTGCACAGCCCTTTATCAATAGGGAATCTGGGGTGGATTAAGTATATAGTGTTTGGAGTTGGGTTTGAACTTGAAAATGGTGAGGAACAATTCATATGGTGCATGATTATGAACATCCTTGGAATAATCCGAGTGACTCAGGCTCTGTCTGCATTGCTGTTGCTGTTCATAAGCCTTACCGCATGCCTAAAGATTCTATGTACTTGCCTTTGCAAGTTGGTAAGGCACTTCATCCTGAAATCGATTTGGGTTTTCAGACGGATGATACTGGAGATAACATCTCTTTGCTGAATGCGAGTTATTCTGAACTAACTGCATTGTATTGGCTGTGGAAAAATAGTGATGCTAGATACAAGGGTCTTGCACACTATCGTCGTCATTTTGCCTCACATTATATGCATTTCAATTTAGGTGATAGATTTAATCGAATCGTAAAGCACGAAGAGATTAACCAGCTCTTGGAGTCGACCGACATCATTCTTCCTGAAAAAAGGCAATATTATATCGAAACGATGTATTCGCATTACGCGCACACATTTTTTGGTGAACATCTTGATGAGACACGTTGCATTATCGAAGATTTTTCCCCGGATTATTTGCCTGCGTTTAATGAGGTAATGCACAGCCGTGGTGGACATATGTTTAATATGTTCATTATGGAACAGCGTAAATTTGATGAGTATTGCGCTTGGTTGTTTCCTATCATTGATGAGTTGACCAATCGCGTTGATTCATCACAATATGACGCGTTTAATGCCCGTTATCCTGGCAGGGTTAGTGAAATTCTTTTAGATGTTTGGATAAAGACGAAGGGGTACTCATATACTGAATTACCGATTGTAAGTACTGAGCCTGTGAATTGGTGGAAGAAGGGAACTGGATTCCTGATGGCGAAGTTTGACAGTAAAAAATACACGAAGAGTTTCTAGAGGCGAGCTATGTCAGTTCAATTAAACACGGCTGCTGGTTCAGTGAAGAGAACTGGTAACTCAGAAACTCGTATTAAGTGGATTGACATCGCTAAGGGCATAGGTATTATGCTGGTCAGTTTCAGTTTTGGACATTTGCGCAATGGTGATGGTCAAAGTGTTGTGTTCGGATTATTTCATTTGAATGTAATTGATTTTGGTTTTGTCATCCAATTTTACGCAGGTCGAGTGACAGCGTTGATGCTTATTCTTCTTTGTTATGTCTTGGTCTATCGTGAAGAGTCATACATGTTCCCGAAAAGAAGTTGGAATTAGCTGAAAGTAATATAATGACTGTATACTATTTTACTTTTTTTCTTACTTTTGTTTTGTGCTTTATGTACGACTATATTGTTAGTTTTCGTCGTGTAGAGAGAACTAAAGAATTATTTTCTAAAGCATTATTTTTTATCAGAAAAATACTTTTATTTGCGTGCCCTGTACCGTTAATCCTTATTACAATTTTTAGATACGGAATCGGATTTGATTATTTTCATACGTATGTAAGTGATTATAAAATATATCAGCAGGGAGGAAGGATTCATTCTGATTTCGGCTGTGCATTTTTGTATAAAATATCACAGGCTATATCAAATAATCCGCAAGTATTTTTTATAATTACAGGTTTTTTAACTCTTGCATGTTATTATGCTGCAGCTCAGAGATTTTCTAAAGTAGCATGCCTCCCCTTCTTGATTTTTATTTTGGATGGCTCCTTCTTTCGTTCGTTGTCAATGGTGTCGCAATACTTTGGAATTGCCTTTCTATTGCTTTCTTTTGCATTACTAAATACCGGTAAAGTAAAAAGAACTAATGCCATTATTGCTTTTATTCTGATTTTTCTTGCAGTATCAGTTCACTCATCTGGAATAATAGTAGGACTAGTTCTTATCGTTTTATTCTTTTTAAAAGATAAATTGTCTATTAGGTTTTTAATAAAAATCTCATGCTTCCTTCCTATATGTGTTTTTTTATTAAAATCTGTAATTGTTAGTATATTGCTTCCGATAATTGAGAAAACAAGATTCTCGTCGTATATTAATTCAGTTTTTGATGGTCGCTCTGCTAGATCGATTCTTTTAATTGAATTATTCTTTTTTATAATGTACCTCATTCTTATTCTGAAATATAAAAATAACGTAGGCAAGTATGAGGCTTTTGGAATATTGTTTGAATCTCTTGCCGTAAGTTGTGCTCTATTGCAGAACGCTTTGCCGCTCATGGATCGGATGGCTTATTATTTTGCAGCGTTTCATATTTTGACTTTTCCGAGGATGGTTAGTTTGATCAAATCCCCGATCCTTAAATGTTTAAGTGTTGTGAGCGTGTGCTGTTTTTTGGCTACCTGGTTATATCTGTATCCGATTTCTGGTAATTACGATAATTTCCAACCTTATATGTCTATTTTTGGAAATACCATAATTGAATATTAGAGGTGTTGAAATGCATTTTATTGAATTATGTAAAAGGTTCTTTCTCCATATAACCGTTTTTTCATTCTATTATGCTTTTCTTGAATTGCTTATTGTATTAGATAGACCTATTTCTTTAAAATTACATAAGCCTTTTTCGCATAAATTATTAAGGCTTAAAGAGAGATACATTATTTCTTGGCTCAAAAAAAATTTTGGTGATGTTATCGCCAAATATGAAAATATCGAAGAAACAGTCATTAAGCCAAATAAAATAAATGAACTTCCAATTTGGATTTGTTGGCTGCAAGGTTATAATTTGGCCCCTAATTTTGTAAAAAAAATGATTAAGAATGTCAAAAAAAAATCAAACGGACATCCTGTTTTCTTGATTGATGTAGATAACTACATGCAATATTGTTCTTTGCCAGCTAATATAGTACGAAAATATAAAGCAGGTTTGATGCCGCAACAACAATTTGCAGATATTCTTAGAGCTGGTTTATTGTCTCAACGTGGAGGATTATGGATAGATGCTTCAGTCTTTATAACTCGTCCTATTCCTGATGACGTTTTCAATGTTCCTGTTTATAACATTAAAAATATAAAACCGAATTATTATAGGGATGCAGTGGCTTGCGATTCTACAAAGTGGGAAGCATATTTTATTGCCTCTTGGCCGAAATCCGTTACATACTCGTTTATTTTCGAATGTTTTATTCGTTATTGGGAAAAGTACAATGTTTTAATTGACTATTTTCTTTTTTCGTATCTTGCAAAAATAAGTCGCGAAGAAATAGCTGCTGGTATAAGTGAGTATTCTTTGATTCCAGATAATAATTTTAATTGTGAACAGTTGAGTGACTATTTGATGACTAGTCCATCTTATTCTGAATCTAAATATCGTGAAATTATAATGGGTGACACTTTTGTGTATAAACTGACTTGGAAAGGAAATTATTGTTTAATTCCTAATTCCGGGGAAAAATTACTTGCAGAAAAACTATTTGAGTTGTGAAGGATTTAATTATGAAAAAAGTATTGTTGATAAATCAGGGACATACTGCTAATTTAGGGGATATTCTCATATCGAAAGTTATGAGTAGTTTTTTCTTAGAACAAGGATTTGAAATTGAGACACTACCTTACGATGATGTTGTCCAAAATAGATTTCGTCTACCTTTTGACAAGAAGAATATACTTCCAAGATTAATTGAACGGATTCCTTTTGTTATGGATTATGCTAATTTTAAGCGTATCAATAATTTAGTTAAAGGGAAAAAATTCAGTTTTGCTGTAATTGGTGGTGGGGAACTGTTGGCTTCTCATCATGGTTTTAATTCGGCTCTTCTTATGTGGTGTCGTCTTCTTGAAAAAAAGAATATTCCTGTTTATCTTTATGGGGTAAGCGGAGATACTGATATGTCTTTTTTCTACAAAGCCCGATATAAGCGTGCATTAAAAACATGTAGGTCTATATCCGTACGTGATCATTCGACAGAATCAATTCTGCGTGATTATTATAAAATTAAAGCAACATATTATCCTGATGTAGTTTTTTCATTCTGGCATTTTTTTAAGAAACCTCAGATAGATAAGAAGAATAGAGTTATTTGCATTCCTAAACAACTTACTGATAGACAGCTTCGAACTTTAGGTTTACGCAATCATGTTGATTTCTATGACTATTTAATTAATCTAGTACAAAAAAGTGGTGCTTCTAATATAATTCTCACTTCGACAGAGGCGGAAGATAGAGATGCTATATTGGGATTTTATCGATATTGTGTAAACAATACTCATTATAATATCAAACTTATCTTCTCTCCTTCTGTTGAAGAATTCATAAATATGCTTGCTGCATCTTCATGTGTTATTTCATGTCGTATGCATGCCTGTATTCTTGGCCTTTTGAATGATACTGACATTCTTCCTGTTCCTTTTAAAGAAAAACTTGCTGTTTTCGCAAAGGAATATTCTGATAAGAGATATGCTATAAAGGCCATGGAACAGTCATATGTAGGTTTACTTAGCATTATTAAAGATTTTAAGGAGCTTCACTAAGCTTTCAGTATCTGCGATAGGCATCGATTTGTTTGGAAGGTTGTTTTCTTATGACTGATGCGGTGGAGTATCCCGATCTGGTGGTCGTGGGCGCGGGCCTGTTCGGCCTGACCGTGGCCCAGCAGGCCGTCGAGCACCTGGGCGCGAGGGTCGAGATCATCGACGTGCGCGACCATATCGGCGGCAACGCGTACAGCTACATGGACGAGGAGACCGG
>ENA-OQED01000208-OQED01000208.1-human-gut-metagenome-genome-assembly--contig:-NODE-208-length-24281-cov-1.209862_pt1 | contig 24281 bp, 29 predicted proteins | sample MGYA00242790_ERZ504625 | MGnify/ENA primary metagenome ERZ504625 (study PRJEB26092, sample SAMD00036345) | human gut metagenome | host: Homo sapiens | study: EMG produced TPA metagenomics assembly of...
TGAGCGTAGTTCCTTTGCTTTTAGGTGGTTCTGACTCTCTTAGTGTTTCTTATGGTATGGAACCTGAACAAGAAGCCTTATCTATTGTTTCCTTCAAGAACTGAGAGGCCGCTTCCCAGTTAATAAATTAAATCCCAAGCAATCCTATCGTCCGCAATATCAATATCGTCACAAACAACGTAAAGATCGAAAGCACCGATGAAAACACCACCAGCTGTCCGGCAAGCTGTCCATCCGCTCCCGCCTGTTGTGCCATGATATAACTGGATACCGCAACCGGAGTCTGATATGCCAGCAGGCCTGACAACAGATCCGCATCCCTGTATCCCATCATAACGATCATCGGGATCATAATAAGTGGTAAAATCACAAGCTTGATCGTCAGTACCACTGATGCAACTTTTAAGTTTCCTTTTACTTTTGAGAAGTCCAGATCACCTCCCAGGATCATGAATGCAATCGGCGTTGAAAGCTTTGCCAGATCCTGAACCGTTGTATCCACTGCCGTCGGAAGTCTGATTCCCAACAGCGAAAATATAATTCCCAACACCGAAGATATGATCAGCGGATTCTTCACAATATCAAGAATAATCTTCTTCCAGTCTGTCTCCCTCTTTTCTCCGAAAATCGAGAGTGCAACTACTGCCAGAAAATTATACATCGGTACAAGGATCGCACTTAAAATCGCCGCCGTTGTTGTGCTTTTTGCTCCATACATATTCTGCACAACCGCAACTCCGAGATTACGTAATTGCTGCGAAAGATTCCCTGAATCACGACTCCCTGCTGATTTTCCTGCTTCACAACCTTTTGGAACGATTAGACAGAGCAGTACAAACAGGATCAGAAGTCCGCCTGCCGCCCAGATACACAGCTTAATCCTGCTGTGAATTTCTGCCCCGATGTCACTCTGATAGACATTATAGAATAACATACACGGCAAAAATATCTTAAAAACAATCGCATTGGCCTGTTTTGTAAGCTTACGGTCTGCCAGAGAGGTATAATTGACTAACAGATATCCTAACACCATAAGAAAAAATACAGGTGCGATTACATTAAATGATACAATAATATTTTCCAATTTCCCTTACTTCTTTCATTCCCGGCTCTTTACACATGAAATACATACTCATCCAGACGTTCAAATGCTTCTTTCACTCTGCTAAGCGGCAGTGCTAGATTCATACGGATTCCGTATTCCTGATGGAACGGTCTTCCATCCTGCCATGCAACACCGACATCCCAGCCGGCTTTCAACAATTCATCCAATGACTTGTAATTCTCTTCACACCAGTCCTCACAGTCCAGGAACAACATGTAAGTTCCCTGCGGCTTGCTGACATTGATTCCTCTGTAATAGTCACGAATATGATTGACCGCATACTCTACATTTTCCGACAACACCTGACAAAGTTCATTCACCCAGGTATATCCTTCTGCCTCGTAGGCTCCGATCAGCGCATGCATGGACAGTACATTCATCGTATTATAATGTGACTTTCTGGATTTTGCCTCCAGACGGTCACGTAACATTCGGTTAAAGACAATGTGATAGCTTCCTACCAACCCCGCCAGATTAAAAGTCTTGCTCGGTGCATAGAATGCAATCGTACGGTTTCTGGCATCCGGACTGATCGACTGTGTCGGAATGTGCCGGCTTCCTTTTAAGATCAGGTCTGACCAGATCTCATCTGCGATCACAACACATTCGTTATTCTTATATACTTCCATTGCCTCTTCTATCTCCCAGCGCTCCCAGACACGTCCGGTCGGATTATGCGGACTGCAGAAAACCGCCACATGGATGTTGTTGGCTTTTAATTTTGCATCCATATCTTCATAGTCCATGCGCCAGATTCCCTTTTCGTCCTTTTTCAGAGGGCTATGTACGATCTTATATCCGTTCTCCGTGATGCATTTCGTAAATCCGATATAGGTCGGACTATGGAGAAGTACCGCATCTCCCGGTGCCGCAAATGCTGTCAGTGCCGAGATCACCCCGCCTAATACTCCATTTTCATATCCGATATACTCCGGCATCAGACCTTCTACATTATTACGGATCTTGTGCCAGCGGATGATCGAATCATAATACTCTTCCACCGGGCTGAAGTATCCATATGCCGGGTGTGCCGCTCTGTCCATAATTGCTTTCGGGATTGTCGGAACAGTCTCAAAATTCATATCAGCTACCCACATCGGGATTACATCGAATCCGTCTTTTGGCGGCTCAGGCGCAAATCCCGGATTCTTTCCCAAGCCATCCACCGCAATCGCATCTTTGCCATGTCTGTCTATTATTTTTGTAAAGTCATATCTCATATTCTGTTCTCCTTTCTCATAAAATCCAAGAGTTTTCCACATCATGCTTCTGTTCTTTCAGAACTTTTCCACATTGAGCATCTTATTTTTTTGAAAATGTCCACATTGCCTTGATCTGATCTTTGATATTGGCAAATATCCATGCTGTATTCGTATTCTTAATGCTGAACGGATCATTTAGCGTTACAGTGCCATTCTCATAGCCGGTCAGAACAATAAAGTGACCGATCTGCGTAAAGTCTCCCGGTCCCATACTGCATATGACCGGATGTCCCTGTGCCAGTTCTGCGCTTACCTGTTCTTCTGAAAGCATGCCACCTACGCTGTTCAGATTCCAGTTCGCACCTGCCTCATCCATGAACCTCCAGTAGGTATTATTTTCCTCATCCACATAACCGTGTTCGGTTCCATATGCTGCTACCTTCGCCGGAGTAATGGATGCATCCTGATTCAGTCCTGCTGCCACCATTGCCATACAGGTCGGTCCGCATCCACTGGTCGCTACGATCCCCGTTCCATACGGTGCATATCCCCAGCGTTCATCCCATTGTAAAAGTTCCGGAATTTTTCCATTTGAAAGATCTGCTTCTATCGTATCTGCATAAGGCTTGTCCTTTTTCTTCTCATAATCTGCTACAAAATCTACCGTCTCTGCATTCTTGTCCAACAGTTCGATCACACTCTGTGGTACTCCCAGCTCCTCTGCCTGGCTGCGGACACGCTCTAACTTCTGTTCGGCTGTTTTCCGTTGTTTTAGCTTTTTTTTCTTTCTGTTTTTTTGCCTTCTCGGCTTTTAATAATTCTTCCTGTTTCTTCTCTTCTGCACGCTCCTGATGAAGATAATAGCCAGTAAAAGCAGCAGTTATCACTGCTGCTATCACACCTGCTATTGCTATATATATGAAAATCCGATTTCTTTTTGCACCATTTGAAAGAGAAGTCTTGTTTTCTATTTGCTGTTCTTCTGTATGATTCATCACTTTCATCTGTCAATTCAGTCCTCTTTTTTGAAAATCTTCAAAATTTTCTGCATCATCTGTTCGAAAGAATTTTTCGACATCGCTCTTAATTATACAACAGCGTGTCTGCAGATACAACTTAACTTTTTCTAAAAATTCTTTTGCTGAATAGATATCGATCCCATTTATTTATCTTTTTTCAATTTCTTGCTTGCATTTTATCTTCAATCATGATATGATACATCTTGTCTTAAGGACACAACACAATATCGGGGTGTGGCTCAGCTTGGCTAGAGCGCTGGTTTGGGGACCAGGAGGTCGCAGGTTCGAATCCTGTCACCCCGATTTATAATATATTTTGCGGGTGTAGTTCAATGGTAGAACACCAGCCTTCCAAGCTGGATACGTGGGTTCGATTCCCATCACCCGCTTTTTTCATGCCTGATTTTAATTTCATTCTCATATACAGATGTAAATACAAAATACAAAAAACACTATATTCTATCCGAAAGAAGATGGAGTATAGTGTTTTCCTTTTTCCAATATTCTATTTTCTGTTATATTTCCTGTTATCGTTTTCCGATTCTTCTCATCCACATCAGGACAGATCCTATCAGGATATAGACATCTGCCAAATTCGCTGTTACATCACCTAATATCTTATGGTCAGATCTTATACCAATGTAATCTACGACTTTACCTCTGACGATCCGGTCATACGTATTGCTGATAGCTCCTGCACTCAGTAATGTCCATGCTGTCTTAGTCACCTTATGACCTTCCCGGAATGATTCTGCCAATGTCAGCATCAGGATCACTGCCGTCGTTATCACAGACGCCTTTTTTACCTTATCCGGTTCGGAATCCATGGAATTAAATGCAAAGCCTTTGTTGTATACTTTTCTGATCAGGACTTTTGTCCCGCAAAAGTTTTTTTCCTCTTTCTCACTTACATTTTCTTCTATGTATTGTTTTACAGCCATATCCAGAGCAAACAGTGTTCCAACCGCACCCGGTATGCTTGTGTGCATCTATATCTCTCCCTGGATCTTCACAATCTCTTCTTCCTGCTTTTCAATCTCTTCCTCGCGTTTTTCGATTTCTTCACAGAGCGTTACGTAATCCATGTCGGATACTTCCCCACTCTGGAACTTCTCATATACCATACGACCGATATCTGCAAGATCTCTTTCATTTGCTCTCTTTAAAGTTCGTACATTACTTTTGATCTTCTGAATCTCCAGTGTATCTCCTGTCTTCTTAGTGATGTCACTCGCAACATCTGAAACTCTTCTGCTGAATTCTTCAAAAAAATCTGCCATCTGTATCCTCTCCTTATCTCGTTCTTCTTTACAGCCGTCTTAAAATATCCAGTGAATGATACAGGTTCATCGTTCCATATCCCCACTGTGTATTTGGATATTCTATCGCCGGAAGCTTCTGCGCACCCATCACGATCACATTTCTTACCTGACTGGCTGATGCTCCACCCGCTCCCGGCTGATCACTGATCCACTTCATGATCAGTGCACAGCCACCTGCCGCAATTGCTGTTGCTGCACTTGAACCGGTGCGTTCTTTGAATCCTCCGCCCGGTACCGCACCGGTAACCGCTACTCCCGGTGCAGCATAATCCGGTTTGATTCTTTCATCTCTAGTATACCCTCTGCCTGAATTAATATCAACCGTATTCTCCTGACTGTTATAATAAGACACCGTCATCGTATGCTCCCCTCCTGCCGGTTCTGTAAATGTGGTATCCGGATTCGATTCCAGAAAATATACTTCTCCATCCAGAAACTCTTTCATGGGCAGCCACATATGAAACTCCCCCTTCGTCTGCATCACAGGCTTTACTTCTATTTTCCAGATTCCCGGTACTGCTTTCTGCAGCCGGATAAACACCAGCTGTGCATCGCTATTCTCCTGCAGAAGTCTGTACTCCACCGTAACAGCTGTCCGTTCAAAAGCAAATACAAAATCAAACAGATATCCCAGACGTACCGGAATCTGCCCGGTACGTTCTCCGGAAGGTGATGTGATCGACACTGTCACAATGTTCGGAAGGGTACTCCATAACTCCGTCACAAAAGCCTTCACCCCTTCCCCTACCCTGATCTCCGCTGTCCGTGTATTCTGTGACTCCGTAAATGTTCCGTAATAATGATGTCTCTGCGCTGCCTCATTCCCGGTTCCCGTTACTACACAGCGGTTTCTCAGCAATGCATAGCCATCCAGAACTCCTGCAAGCAAAGAGTCACCATTATGCCCTCCGAAACTGGTTCCGATCGCCATACAGATCACAAGCGGCATCTCTCGTCTGCGGGCCAGTTCATTCAGATACCGGAGTCCGGCCAGGATATCATTTTCCTGATAACAGTGTGCATCTTCTGCAACAGCAAAAAATTCTTTCAGATATTTTTTTGCCGGCTTCAGCTTTACCATCACGATCACCGCCTCCGGAGCTGCCCCCAGAAACTGTCCACTGCTTTCTGCACTTCCGGCAGCCACACTTGCAACAAATGTTCCATGCCCATCTGTATCTTCCGAAGAGATCAGTTCCTGCGGGCTTTCCGAATGTAAAGCCGCATTGATTCTTTCTTCGGTATACTCTGTTCCATACAGAAAGCCCTCCGGCGGATCCCCATCCTGAATTGTCTGATCCCAGATCCCCGCAATTCTTGTTGTCCCGTCAAGATTACGGAATACCGGATGGGTATAATCGATCCCCGTATCCAGGAAACCGATCATAATCCCCTCTCCCATAAGCTGCAGCGTCGGATAATTCTGCAGCGTAATAATTCCGGCTGCATCTAACGGCTGCATATCCAGAAGTGTATAGCACTTGGGGATCGCACCGTACCAGTACTGCCGCAAGGATAAGGGAAGTAACATCCGACTGTCTAACGACACACTTTTATATCCGAAATCCAGCTCCTGGATACACATCTTTTCCGTATCCACTCCTTCTAACTCATCTTCCCTGTATGGCGAGATAATAAAATCCCAGTAATCTTCCGATAATATCTTTTCTTTACATCTATCTTCCAATGAAAAAAGCCTTTCATATACATTTGTTTTATGTATATGAAAGACTTCGTGTCATTCATTAATATTTTTATGCATTTGTATGCTGGTTCAGCATACGCTCGATGATCTCCACAGATTCTTCGATACCATAACTTGCACTGTAAAACAGATATCATAGTTCACAGCATCTCCCCACTTCAGGCCGGTATAGAAATTGTAATATTTCGAATGCTGATGGTCAATCTTCTTCAAAAGGCGTTCTGCTTTTTTATGATCTAGATTATTGACTTCCATGACTCTGTGTACACGCTGTTCAAAAGGAGCTGTAATAAAGATACTGATATGTGGAATATGATTATTTGCCAGTATCACATCCGCACATCGTCCCATAACAATGAAATCTTCTTCTTTTGCCCTCTTACATATCAGATCACTCTGATTAAAGAAGATTGCATCTTCTTTTGTCAGACCATGATAACGGTCAAAATCTTTCAGACGTTCTTTCAGCGTCCGTCCGGATCCCTGATATTTATTCTCAATCTCATTTGTTCCCAGATCTGCCACATCTACAACCGAATCTTTCTCCGCGTCCAGACGTCTCAATACTTCATTGAATATCTCTGCATCGTAATAGTTGATCCTGAGTGCATCCGCCAGTGCAAATCCAATATCGTTACCCGCACTTCCATGTGTTCTTCCGATACAGATGATCAGATGATCATCCTTTGAAAACTTCTGACGCAGGTTCGATGTATTTAGCTTTGCCCTGTTTTCATCCAGAATCTCAACTTTTCCAAAACCTGCCGGCAATTCTGCGATTTCTTTTAATATCTCATCATATTTTCTCATCAGTCTGGATCGGTCTTCATCCTTACGGATCGTACGTGCCATGTTACTGATCAACGCAAGCTCACTTCTGAGCAGATGCCCCTGTGGCTTTGTACGCATCAGCTTCACAAGACTTTCTACACAAGTACGTTTGTCTCCCGTAAAGGTACGGCCAAGAGAAGAACCTACACATTCATAGACTTCTCCGTCCAGATCATAGATCCGTTCCGCTATGTCATAGTATTTATTCTTATTTTCCATGTTCCGCACCTCCCCTTACAAAAAGAATACCAGCATATCGATAATAAATACCGGTATCAGACATGTCAGTGACCATACCATATATCCGAAGAACGATGGCATACGCACACCATTTTCATCTGACATAGATTTTACCATGAAGTTCGGCGCATTTCCGATATAGGTATTTGCTCCCATAAATACAGCTCCACAGGAGATTGCCTCCAGCATCTTAACAGGAACCGAACCAAGTGTCGTCACAACACCGCTCTTGAACCCAAGTGCTCCCGCCGTTGTAAGGAATACCAGATACGTTGGTGTATTATCCAGAAAACTTGACAGTGCTCCGGTTGCCCAGAACATTTCAAATGGTTTATTGATACCAAGTTCCGCACCATTTGCCTTCAGGATCATCAATGCAGGCTGCATCGTGATAAAGATTCCGATGAACAGAACCGCAACTTCCTGAATTGCCCCCCAGGTAAAATGGTTACGGATACGTACTTCTTCTTTTGTCGTTTTAAATGATAAAAATGCTGCCAGAAGGATGATCACGATCTCGATCACAGACGGGAATCCAAGCGTCACTTCTCCAAGGATATGGATTCCTTTTACCGTTCCGTCCGCATTCTGGAATGCAGACATACCAGGAAGCATTCCACTTAAGATTACAGCTCCGACAATCATTGCAACATATATCAGATTATGAAGTCCTACAATTCTAACGTGTGTTCCGGGCTCTCTGATATCTGGTTTTCTACCTTCCGCAATATCTTTTCTGTAAGCTCTTCTATCCAGAAAATAGAATAACATCAGCAAAATGATCATGTTAAAGATCAGTATATGAAACAGCTTCAGGCTCCAGAAAAACGGAACGCCACGCATGAATCCCATCAGAAGCGGCGGATCTCCGATCGGTGTCAGACATCCTCCCATATTGGAGATCAAAAAGATAAAAAAAGATCATAATGTGACTCTTTCTTTTTCTCCACGAATTCATCTTAATAAACGGACGTACCAGAAGCATACTTGATCCGGTCGTTCCGATCACGCTGGAAAGCAGTGTTCCCAGAACAAACAATGCCGTATTGATCCTCGGTGATCCGGCAAACTCACCGTCAATTGTAATGTTACCTGCTACACAGAACAGACCGAACAATAAAATGATAAATGTCAGATAATCATTTACCACACATTCCAAAACCGTCTCTCCCATTGTAAACATTCCGTACTTTGCAGCAAACGGAACAATAAACAGTACCGACCAAAACGCAACTGCAAGCGGCTGATGCTTTTCCCACCAGTCCGGCTTGATCAGAGGCATAACGGCAATACTGAGCAACAGCCCTGCAAAGGGTATGCAGAGCCAAACTGGAATAGCTGATAATTCCTCCATTCCTTTCTCCTCCATTCTTCCTCAAGTAAAGTCTTATGTGTCATTGCATAATGAAAGCTGTCATTGACAGCTCTCTTAGCATTCTATATGTAAAATGTATTATTGAAGCCTTGGTACTTCCTGACCTCTCAACATTATTACCGGTCCTCCGGTTCCCTCAATATATTCTTTTGTGATAACAACCTCTCCAATATTGTCATCCTTCGGGATTTCATACATGATATCTAACATGAATTCTTCGATGATCGCACGAAGCGCCCTCGCTCCGGTATCTTTCTTCATTGCTTTTTTGCGATCGCATGAAGTGCGCCGTCATCGAATTCCAATTTTACTTCGTCTAATGCAAGCAGTTTCTGATATTGCTTCAAAATTGCATTCTTAGGCTCTTTTAATATTTCCACCAGCATATCTTCACTCATACCCTGTAAGGTAAATACAATCGGCAGACGTCCCAGGAACTCCGGTATCATACCGAATACACGCAAATCCTCTGTTGCGACCTTTTTAAGAATCTCTTTGTCGTTATTGTATTTATCCCTCAGATCCGCTCCGAATCCGATCGCTGCCTGTTTGGTCAGACGTTCTTTGATAATTCCTTCCAGATCCGGGAATGCACCTCCACAGATGAACAGAATGTTCCTCGTATTCACTGTTGTAAGCGGAACCATTGCATTCTTGCTCGTTGCCCCGACAGGAACTTCCACATCACTTCCTTCCAGAAGTTTCAGCATTCCCTGCTGTACAGACTCACCGCTCACATCACGCTGACTGGAGTTTTTCTTCTTTGCGATCTTGTCGATCTCATCAATAAAAATAATTCCCTGTTCTGCCTTTTCGACATCATTATCTGCTGCCGCAAGCAGTTTGGATACAACGCTTTCGATATCATCACCGATGTACCCTGCCTCTGTAAGAGATGTTGCATCCGTAATTGCAAGCGGAACATCCAGAATCCTTGCCAGTGTCTTTACCAGATACGTCTTACCGGAACCTGTCGGCCCGATCATCAGCATGTTGGATTTCTCAATCTCAATGTCATCCATCGAATCCGTTGCCACACGCTTATAATGATTATATACTGCAACCGACATCACTTTCTTTGCATATTCCTGTCCTACCACATACTCGTCCAGTTTTGCTTTGATCTTATGCGGAGCCGGAAGATTCCGGATATCTACTAACGGCTTGTATTCTTCGCCTTCTTTTTTCTTCTTGATCTTCTGCTGTTTTGGAATACTCTGCTCCATATCAGACATGTTGAATACCTGTACTCCCGGAATATTCATCAGCTGACTGTAATCGATCGGTCCGTTCGACATTGCATCAAAACTCTTCTGCATGCAATCATTGCAGACACAGATATGGTTCGGAAGTTCGATCATCTTCCCCGCAGCACTCTCCGGACGTCTGCATATAAAACATACTTTTTCATACTCATCATCATTTTGTTTCTTATTATCCGAATCTGACGTCTTCTTTGTTGTTTCTACTTCGACGTCTTCTACTTTTTCGATTTTCTGATTGTTATCGTCCTGATTGGTCATTATTCTCTCCTTCTTACTTTTTGTCGTATCTTTCACTCTGTTTTATCCTGGTTCTATGATTCTTCCTGGTTCACCAGTTCCAGAAATGTCTCTTCGGAAATAATCGGGATCCCCAGTTCATTTGCTTTCTTATTTTTGGAAGATGTGCTGGTTACATCATTGTTGATCAAGTAATTCGTTTTGGACGTTACCGATCCTGTCACCTTTCCTCCCAGACTTTCAATCAATTCCTTCACTTCACCTCGGTTTGCAAAATGTGTTACGCTTCCGGTGATCACAAAATTGACACCTTCAAAAATCTGTTTCTTTGTTGATGTCTCTTCCGGGATTGTCAACTCTTCTAAAAGCTTTCTGAAATTCTCCACATGCTTTGCATCTGAAAAATATCCGGTGAATGCCTTTGCCAGAACTTCTCCCACGCCCTGGATCTCATTTAATTCTTCTTCTGTAACCATCAAAAGGGCTTCTACATCATATTTCAACTCTCTGCAGATAACCTTTGCATTGGCAAGTCCGATCCCTGCGATTCCCAGTGAATAGACAACTCTTGGCAACGTGGTTGTTCTTGCTTTTTCCACACTTTCGATCAGTTTCCTGTACGATTTTTCTCCAAATCCTTCCATTCCCTGAATCTCGTCTTTGTAGTGGTCCAGATGGAAGATATCGGCAAATGTATGGATATATCCTCTGGAAATGAATTTTTCCAGTGTTGCTTCCGACAATCCTTCTATATTAAGTGCATCTCTGCTTACGAATAATGCAAATGCCTTCACATGCTTTGCCTGGCATTCCGGATTCATACAGTATAATGCTTTCGCATTTCCTACCTGTCTGATCTTCGTCTCACCCTGACAGACCGGACATCTTTCCGGAATATCTTTCACACCGCTTCTTGTCAGATTCTCTGCAATCTGCGGAATGATCATATTTGCCTTATAAACTTCGATCTTATCTCCGATGCCAAGTTCCAGTTCTTCCATAATGCTGATATTGTGAACACTTGCACGGCTGACCGTCGTTCCTTCCAGCTCCACCGGATCAAAGATTGCAACCGGATTGATCAGTCCTGTCCTTGACGGACTCCATTCTATTTCACGCAGAATCGTTTCCCTGATCTCATCCTGCCATTTGAATGCGTAAGAATCTCTCGGGAATTTTGCTGTTCTTCCCAACGATCTTCCATACGCTATATCATCATATGATAGCACAAGTCCGTCAGAAGGGAAATCATTTTTACTAATCTCTGACGAAAATTTAGCAACTTCATCTTCTACTGTATCTCTGGTCACCATATGATATTCTACTGTCGTGAATCCCTGTGCTTTCAGCCATTCCATCTGACAAGCTCTGGAATTCTGAAAATCAACTCCATCTGCCTGCACTAACGTGAATGCATAGAACATAACATTTCTCTTTGCCGTGATCTGGTTATTGAGCTGTCTGACTGAACCACTGCATAAGTTTCTTGGATTTTTATATTTTGCATCTACATCTTCAATCTCTTCATTGATCTTCTCAAAGTCATGATATCCGATCACCGCTTCTCCTCTTAAGATTAATTCCCCCCCGGTAAGCGATCTGCACCGGTACATTCTTGAATACCTTCGCATTGTTTGTAACCACTTCACCGACTTCTCCGTTACCGCGTGTGACCGCTTTATAAAGCTTTCCGTCACGATAAGTCAGCACGATCGTCAATCCGTCCATCTTCCAGGACATCAATACTTTCTGACTGCCAACGAAGTTCTTAAGCTCTTCTACTTCTTTCGTCTTATCCAGTGAGAGCATCGGGCTTTCATGCCTTTCTTTTGGGAGTTCACTGACAACTTCATATCCGACATTTACCGTCGGACTGTTCGACAATGTAATTCCCAGTTCTTTTTCCAGATTCTGCAGTTCATCATACAATCTGTCATATTCGTAGTTGCTCATGATCTCCTGCGCATCCTGATAATAAGATCTGGATGCTTTATTCAGAAGTTCTACTAATTCCAGCATTCTCTCGTTCTTTGACTGTCCCATATAATTCCTTTAACTCCTGTTCTGTTAATTCTCTTACCTGTCCCGTTTTCAGATCTCCAAGTTCCACGTTCATGATCCGTATTCTTTTTAACACATCCACCTTATATCCGAGTGCTTCGCACATGCGCCGTATCTGTCTGTTCAATCCCTGTGTCAGAATAATGGAAAATGTATATTTCCCGGTCTTTTTTACTGTACAGGGTCTGGTCACCGCATCCAGATTCTTTTCTTTGTCTCTGATGTGTACTCCCCGGCTCATCTTCTCAATGAATTCCGGAGTAACTTCTTTGTTTACTCTGACCTTATATTCTTTCTCATGTGCATATCTTGCGCGCATCATGCCGTTGATCAGATCTCCATCATTTGTCATGATCAGAAGCCCTTCCGAATCTTTATCCAGTCTTCCTGCATAAGTGATGCGTACCGGATAATTGAGGAACCGGATGATGTTCTTTTTCTCCCTTTTATCTTCTGTACAAACAATCCCGGCAGGTTTGTACACTGCCAGGACCGTTTTTCCGTTTTGCTTTTGACCACTTTTTTTCCGACACGGACCTCCTGTCCGTCTTCTACTTTCATGCCGGGAGCTGCTGTCTTTCCATCCACAGTCACAATTCCCGACTCGATCAGCCTGTCTGCCTCCCTTCTGGAACAGACACCGGCTTCGCTTAAATACTTGTTCAGTCTAATCATTCTGCAATACCCCGCTGATACTGTTATCCTGCACAAATGTATTACCGTTATACAGGAACAGAACACTTGTGATCTTATTTTTCTTCATAACTTCTCTGATATCATCATAATAATATCTTGGATCAACCACTATGATTTCTCTGTAATATGCCGTCAGAAACGGAATTACACTATTCGCATAGGAATCTTTTACAAGCAACAGTCTGTCTGTTGTATCTGCCGTCGTTCTGATATCCAGGACGGGATAATTACCGCCAAGAAATAATGCATATTTATCCTTTTCTTTCAACTTGGATGTATCGTATAACGTTGCTGTTTTCTTTTTTTCATTCACGTTATTTACAACTACCTGTGGTGCTGTTTTCAGATCATCCGGTGCGTATATATAGATCGGCTCATTATAGTCTGTTTCATATCCGCTTGTCGCCGATAAGGTTCCGTTAAATGAATTCGTCACTGCATAGGATTTCATAGCCGGTGCTTTCGATGTATCCAGTTTCATAGCCGCAGCCAGCGCCTGATATCCATAGTAAGCACCAAGCGTCGTCCAGTGATGATCCGTATGGTAATATATCTCTTCTGCTCTGTGCTTTTTCAATGTATCTTCCACATTTACCCACTGAAAAGCTGTCCCAAGCGAAGCCTTTATTTTCTGAAACTGTTTATCCTGATCTTCTGTCACTGCACAATACGGAAGTTTGTCCGACTCGATATTTGCAGCATTCGGTACCAACATCATATACATCGGGATATCTTTATATGTCTCCTGAAACTTTTTCATTGCATTCAGATTTGCTTTCAATTGTTCCTCATCCGGTCTGGCTATATCCTCTAACAGATAATGATCTTTTCCTTTAAATACACCATTTGCCTTACGTTTTCCTGCGATCAGATCAATACGGCTCTTTAAAGCTACCCAGAAATCTCTTCCCGCAAACTGATCCGATACATAAGATTCATACTGTTTCATCCATCTTCCGCTTTCAATACCGGAAATCGTAAGTCCTGGTCTTTGTTCCAGTGCCCGGTTTTCTTTTGCCGAAAATTCCCTGTCAGCAGTTGCAATATTTACCACGCAGAAGATAACCATCATTACAATAAACAGCAATGCAATTACTTTATTTCTCTGTTCTTCTCTTTTTCTTTCCCATTTCTTTCTCGACTGTCTCATCTTTGCTCCTAAAATCTGAAATACAGGAACGGATTATAGGTCTCCGTTACCAGATATGCAATACAGACAATAAACAACGCAGCATATACCACACTGTTAATGATTGTTGTATTCCATTTTTTGATCTTAACATATGCTCGTATCTGAAATGAACCAGCGGCGTAGAGCCAAATATCAGGATCAGCCACAGGATCAAGTTGCTTGTAAGAAGATACATACTCTCTCTGTCTGCAAAGCCATGTGCACCTGCACCAAACATCACTCTGATATAATCTGCTGCCTGTCCGAATGAAGAGCTGAAAAACAATACCCAGCCGATCACAACCAGAACAATACTGTAAATATGACGGACTACGTCCGGAAGTCTGTCCAGTACCGGCGACAGGAGATATTTTTCAATAATCAGGATCACCCCATAATAGAGTCCCCATGCCACGAAATTCCATGCAGCTCCATGCCATAATCCGGTCAGAAACCATACGATCAGAAGATTCCTGATGTGTTTGATCTTCGATACCCTGTTTCCTCCCAAATGGAATATACACATAATCCCTGAACCAGCTGCTCAGCGAAATATGCCATCTGCGCCAGAACTCCGTAATACTCTTAGACACATATGGATAGTTAAAGTTCATATTGAATTCAAATCCAAACATCTTACCGAGTCCGATCGCCATATCCGAATATCCACTGAAATCAAAATAAATCTGGAACATATACGCAAAAGCTCCAAGCCACGCCGTCATCACGGCTATATTACCTTTCGCAAGTCCGCTTACCTCTGTAAAAATCATCCCTGAGGTATTCGCCAGTAATACTTTCTTCGCAAGTCCCCGGATAAAATACATGCTTCCTTCTCCGAATTTTGTCCTTGAGACTTCTCTGGACGCAAGCTGTTCATCTACATCTGCATATTGCACGATCGGTCCCGCAATAAGCTGCGGAAACATCGTTACATATAATGCAAAATTAGGAAGATTCGTCTGCACTTTTACATTTCCCCGATATACATCAATGATATAGGATAATATCTGGAATGTATAAAAGGATATTCCAATCGGAAGCGGCAGTGCATGATAAGAAATATGTACCGGAAGTATCCCGTTCAATGTGTCCAATACAAACCCTTCATACTTAAAAAATCCAAGTACTGCCAGATTAATGATAAGGTTAAAAACCAGGCTCCGCTTTGCAGCTCTCTTATCCTGCAGATTCCTTGCAATATCCAGTCCACTGAAATAATTAAACAATATGGACAGTAGCATCAGAAACAGATATACCGGTTCCCCCCATGCATAAAACACCAGACTCGCCAGCAATAAGATCACATTCCGGAATCTTACCGGCAACAAATAATATAAGATCATCACAGCCGGCAAAAATGTAAATAAAAAAACAATACTGCTAAATAACATCTCTCTAATTCCTTTTTATCAAATACTCTTCTTAAATGCCGCATCGATACGGTCTGCATCCTTTGAAACTGCCAGCAGCACATAACGTCCTCTGGTCTCAATAATTGCAGCATGTATCAGCTTTGTTTGTTCTACACCATAACCTTCAAAATTCTTTTCCTGTGTATTTACACGACTTTCCACTGCCTTTTCAACCGTCTCGATCTGACTTTCGTTTTTTACCTTTATTACGAGTATTTCATTCACACTCATAACGTCATCCGGAATATACAGACTGATTCCTTCATAATCATTGGCATTCAGACTGTAATATTTTTCAGATCCTGTGTTGTGCCTTTTTTCATTCCTTCTAATTTTACGGCTTTTGTGATATTCTTTTCAATCGTGTCTACGGATACGGTATTATCCCCTTCCCGGGTCACAAGAAATACTACATAAATGATCAGGAGGACTACCATCAAATATTTTAACAGGTTAATCCTGTCTAATTTTCCGTTTTTCATTATAATTCTGCAACCTCCGCCATATGATTTACCCATTCTTTATAATAACCGGTTGACATATGGATTCCATCACCGGCATAATACTCCTGTTTCACCAGCTCTGTATTATCAATAAATGTTACTTTCTCTTTTTCACATAATTTTTTTAATTTCTGATTGAACTCCGGAATTTTTGCATAGACAGAATTCTGATCAATTGCAATCTGCGCTGTCGGAAGTATACTGTTAACATATATTTTCGTATCCGACAGTGATTTTTTCAGATCTCTGATCACCGGCCTGTATGCTTTTATGAATCCATCCGCATCTCCATTCTGCGCTCCGACATCATTCATCCCGTAAGAAAGGAATAATACTGACGGTTTCATCTCTTTTGCCCTGGCAATATGATCTGCCAGTTTTTCATTATCCCCCGCCGACACACCGGCTCCACGGTCTGCCTGTACATTTGCCTGATCCAGCACACCATATTCGTACAATCCCTGTGTGATGGAATCCCCCCAGAACCAGACAATCTGCAAATTTTTCGCTTGCCGGCTGTTCTTCTGCATCCTGTTCTGCCTCACGTTCCTGCGTTTCTAACTCCTTAATCTTTTTATCTGCCTTAGACACATCCATCTTATCCATCGTCTTCAGGATCTCTGTGCCCTTCTTTGTATCCTTCTGTGGATTACTGAGCCTGCGCGCCACCGTAATCCCGCCAATCACCAGAATAGCAACCGCAACGATCACTGCAGTCTGAAGTACCCGGTCTTTTTCTTTCTCACTTTTTATTTCACTTTTCTGCTCCTCAGGATTCACCTCCTGAGTCTCTTCTTTTTCTTCATAAATTGAAGTTTTACTCTCTATATCCACGAAATCTTCTCCTCTTTCGTTTCTCTGTTGATCCTAAATATGTATATCCAATTTATTTTACTGTTTTTCTTTTTGAATGTCAATTTATTATCCTCTTTTCTGTTCGTCTTTTGTGCTATAATGTTGAATTACATTTCATTATACCTGAAAGGGGAAAATGATCATATAGATTAACAGGAGGTTTTCCTTATGAATGTATACCAGTTATCAGCCAAAAATTGCATGTCGCATCTGCTCTTAAAAGACACTTTCGACAACTTTTCTTTCATAGAAGGCGAGATCACGACCTCAACAAATTTACCATCAGCGGCTTTCTCCAGGAAGACTTCTTTGATGAAAAACCTGAAGAAACCTACTCCCGCTGGAATAAAACCCGAGACTTCTGCTTCCAGATCATCCGCGGTAAACGCACTCCATTGGGATTCAAGATTGTCCTTGCGCTTCCGGAAGATCAGATCCCGCACTTTCTGACCGCCCACGGTCTCACCGGATACCGCCCGGAAGAGATCCGGGGGCTGTACCTGAACTTCCACTACGATGGACATCACTTACAATGTATCACCGGAACTTCTCTGAACACTTTCACCATGGACAAATCCATCGAAAGAGAATGGGATCAGGAAGTAAAAAACATTTTAAAATCCAGATCCATTGAAGGTGACTACTGATCTGCAGTTTCCGATATAAACAGAGCCGTGCCGCCATGGATTTCCCTTCCACAGCCGCACGGCTCTTATTTTTCATTCCGCCAATCTTAACTTCAAATCTTTACTTTGTAAGCAGCATCATGATCTCATTACTTCTCTGCACAAACGCAGTCATCTCTTCCGGACTGAGCGGCTTATGTGCCAGCATTGCCAGATCATATAACTGTTTGCAGATAATACTTGTGTTCTCACTGTCTTTATGTTCAACTACATACTGAACCAGCGGATGATTTGCATTCAGGATCAGTGTACTTGTTGTACCCATATCCATTCCGTTCATGCCATACATTTTCATCATTTCCTGCATACGACGGTTTTCTTCGGATAACGTCATCATAGAAGCAACATTTTCATCTTTCAGTTTCTCGATTTTAACATCCAGATTCTCGTTTCCAAGCTCTTTGCGGAAAATCTCTACCAGACTGTCAGATTTCTTCTGGAATGCTTCCTTCTCTTCTTCGGCAACTTCTTCCTTTGCACCTGCTGTTACATCGGCGTCGATTCTCTGGAACTTGATATTCTGGTTATGCTGCTCTAACTGTGTGATAAACGGCGAATCAATGTTGTGTCCTAAGATTACCGCATCCATGCCCTGGTTCTTGAACATGTTGATGTACTGGCTCTGCTGGATCTCGTCCGTCACATAATAAATAACTGTCTTATCCTCTTCTTTGTTCTCAGTATTCTGATCATCTGTCTTGGCATTCTGATCTTCTACGGTTCCTCCATTTGCCTCGATGCAATCTTTCAATGTCAGATATTTGTGATCCAGATTCTTAAACAGAACCGCGTCTTTCATCTTGTCACAGAACTTTTCATCTTTCAGGCATCCGAACTTGATGAACGGACTGATGTTATCCCAGTATTTCTCATAGTCTTCTCTCTTTGTCTTGCACATTCCGGAAAGCTTGTCTGCAACCTTCTTGGAAATGTATTCAGAGATCTTATTCACAAATCCGTCATTCTGTAATGCGCTACGTGATACGTTAAGCGGCAGATCCGGGCAATCGATGACTCCCTTTAATACCATCAGATATTCCGGAATGACTTCTTTGATATTGTCCGCGATAAATACCTGGTTGTTGTATAACTTAATTGTTCCTTCAATAGAATCATACTCTGTGTTGATTCTTGGGAAGTACAAAATTCCTTTTAAATTAAATGGATAATCCATATTCAGATGAATCCAGAACAACGGCTCTTTGTAATCCATAAATACTTTGCGATAGAAGTTCAGGTAATCCTCGTCACTGCATTCATTCGGATGCTTTGTCCACAGTGGATGAATATCACTTAATGAAACCGGACGCTTTTTTAATTTTTTACTTTTTCTTTGGCAGGTTCCGTCTCTACCATTTCTTTCTCGCCGTTTTCATTCTCTTTTTCTTCCATCTTGGCATCTTCGTGAATATGCTCGATTACTTCATCATCATCTTTCAGATCTGCTTCGTCGATCGTCTCATATTCAGGCTCTGCATTTGCCTTGGAAAGGAAGATTTCTACCGGCATAAAGGAACAATATTTTTCCAGAACTTCTCTCATTCTGTATTCATTTGCAAACTCTAGACTGTCCTCATTCAGATACAGGGTCATAGTGGATCCGACTTCCTGTTTGCTGCCTTCTTCCATCTCATACTCTGTTCCGCCGTTGCTTACCCAGTGTACCGGCTTTGCCCCTTCTTTATAGGAAAGGGTATCGATATGTACTTCGTCAGCTACCATGAATGCAGAATAGAATCCAAGACCGAAGTGTCCGATCATATCATCCTCTGTTGTCTTATCTTTATATTTTTCAAGGAACTGTGTTGCTCCGGAAAATGCGATCTGTGTAATGTATTCTTCTACTTCATCGGCTGTCATTCCAAGACCATTATCTGTAAATTTCAGGGTCTTTTCTTCTGGATTGACTTCAACTTTGATTGCCGGTTTATAATCATCCGGCAACTGGTATTCACCCATCATATCCAGTTTCTTCAGTTTTGTGATTGCATCACATCCGTTGGATACCAACTCACGTGCGAAAATATCGTGATCGGAATATACCCATTTTTTAATAATCGGGAAAATGTTTTCACTGCTGATTGACAAACTACCTTTCTTTGCTGCCATTGTAAATCACTCCTATTTCTACTTTTTATATTTCTATCATATCATTTTTCATCTAAGTGATATGATAATACTGCTTATTTTAAAAGTCAATAGAAAATTAGCACTCTTTCAAAAAGAGTGCTAACATTCTGTGAAATTTATAAACCGTTTATAAACTTTACTCTATACTTTTCAATGATTCTACCATGTCAATCTTTTTCAGTTTAAAATACATTACCCAGTTTACGAACAATGAGAACCCTATCGTAAATAAAAAACTGTAGATATAACTCTTCAGATAAATACTCCGGCCAAACATTGCCGCATCCACTTCTACTGTCTGAATTACAAACAGATGCAAAATCTTACCGAATACAACACCTGCCACGGATCCGATCAACGTCAGCAGGATATTTTCACGGAATACATATTCTGCTACTTCCGTATCATAGAATCCAAGTACTTTCAAAGTCGCAAGTTCTCTCTGGCGTTCTGTGATATTAATGCTGTTTAGATTATAAAGTACCACAAATGCCAACATTCCGGCTGAGACGATCAGTACAATGATCACCAGATTCAGGCTGGCCAGCATATCATCCAGCTGATCTCTGATATCAAGCAGGTATGAGATTGTCAGTACCTGATCTTTTGACAGGATCTTTTCTCCCGCCTTTTTCACCTGGTCCTCCGAATATCCGTTCTTCGCCCGGAACATGATACAATTATATTTCACCGTCTTTCCAGATACCTTCTTGTAATACTGCGGTGTAAAATAGATATAATGTCCCATGTAATTTTCACAGATATGCGCAATCTTTACAGTGACACTCTTCTCCGTTCCCTTCTTCACTTTGATGGTATCCCCTTCTTTACATTCAGAAGTTTCGCCGTCTTTTCACTGACAATTACTCCATCACCGGTGAGTGTATACGATTCTTTCGTCTTCCTGTCATGAAAATCCACATACTTTTCTGCAATCTTTGGATTACCTAATATGCACTGGTACACGCTGAGTTTTATCGCCTCCGGATGCGGTCACACTCCGCATATCTGCCTCCATATAACTCTGAATATCTGAATCTGTTTTCAGATACTCCTTTAGCTCTTCTTTCTCTGTCTTTGTCACATCATCTTTATAGAATATATGTCCATCATACAGCTGAATCTCTTCATACTGAATATCTGCGATCTCATATACAGAATCCCTCACTCCATATCCGACCAGCATCAGCGCCATACAACCGCCGATTCCGAATACGGTCATAAAGAAACGCTTTTTATAACGCATCAGATTCCTGATCGTGGATTTCCAGGTGAAATTCATCCGTTTCCAGATGAATCCGATTCTTTCCAGGAAAACTCTCCGCCCGTTTTTTGGTGCCGGCGGACGCATCAGCACTGCCGGTTCCGCTGCAAGTTCCTTATAGCAGGATGCAAGTGTTGCTCCCATAGTACATGCGATCGAGGCAGCGGATGCCATCACAGCATAACTCATGTGGTATGGTACATATATCTTCGGAATATGAGGATACATGATCTCATATGCATAGATAATAATATACGGAAGGATTTTCTCTCCCACCAGTACTCCAAGAACACTTCCTCCTGCCGTTGCAAGGAATGCATATCCCAGATATTTCAATGCAATGGAAAAATTTCCGTATCCCAAAGCCTTCATGGTACCTATCTCTATTCTCTGTTCCTCTACCATACGTGTCATACCGGTCAGACTGATCAATGCTGCAACAAGGAAGAACATAACCGGGAATACTTTTCCGATTGCACGCATACGATCCGCATTTTCTCCGAATCCATCATATTCTGTCAGTGTACTTCTATCATATAGATACCATTTTGGATTCTTGATCTGACTGATCTGCTTACCGGCATCAGCAAGCTTTTTCTCGCCTTTTGCAATTTCTGCTTCCGATGTCTTCTTTCCTTCTTCATATTCTTTCCTGGCATCGGCAAGTTTTGCTTCATTTTCCGCAATTTCCACTTCACCATTTTTCAACGTCTGCTCCTGCGCTTCCAGCTCTGCTTTTCCTGCATCTAACTGTTTCTGTCCGGATTCTATACTTGCCGCTGCACTGCTAAGTTTTATTTCACTTGCATCCAGCTGCGCTTTTTGCCTGATCCAGCTCTGCTTTCCCATTCGTAAGCTGCTGTTTTGCTGTGTCCAGTTCGCTCTTCTTTGTCTGGTAATCCTGTTCTTTCGCATCCAGTGTCTGCTTTGTTTCCTGTGCCTGTGCTTCCAGCTCCCGGATTTTCTGCGACAGCTCTTGATCCTGTTCTGTCTCTCCTGACACCTGTGCTTTTAATGCTTCTATGTTCTTCAGAAGTGTCTGATATCCATCCCATCCCTGGTCAAGTTCTGTTCTGTATACAGCCAACCCCTGTTCTCCTGTCTGGATCTGTGCCTGTGCTTCTGCATACCGCGAATCATAAGCTGCTTTTCCCTGTTCGTACTGCTTTTTCCCCTGCTCCAGCTGTTGAAGGCCATTTTGATATGTTTTCTTTGCCTCATCCAATTCCTGCTGCTTCGCCCGGATCTTCGCCCTCGCATCTTCCATCTGCGACTTCCCGCTTACGAGTGTTTCCTTTGCCTGTGAAATCTGCGTCTCTCCGTCTGTGATCTGCCTTTCTGCGTCTGAAAGTTTCTGCTCTGATTCAGCTTTTCCGTCATCAAGCTTTTTCTGTGCCTTTTCAATCTTTGTATTCGCTTTATCTAACAGTTCTTCCTTACGGATTTTTCCTCTTTCTTCTGTGATTGCTTTCAATCGTTTTTTGACTGTCTTTACTTTCTGTTTATATGCACCGGTATATGCAGTCAGATCTTCCGCCCCCCTGCACCCGCACATACATTTCCGTATATACATCCAGATGAAATGTTTTCTCCGGCACTACTACAAATCCGCTGACTGTACCCGTTCCGATTGTTGTACTTCCGCGATTCAATGCTATATAACACGGTGAATTCCCTTTTCCGACAACCTTAAGTTCCTCCACCTTCAGGGTATCCGTCACCTTGTCATCCGTCCCGGACTTAAGCCTGATCGTCTCTCCGACTTTATACTTCATCTGATCATCTACCAGACATTCTCCCACTTTTTCCGGCATACGGCCTTCACTGACCGTAATCTTGTTCATATCTTTCACCCCGGACATCACGTGGAGTACATATTGCTTCTTATTCTTTATATTCAGGAAATCCGCACTGTAGGCTCCTTCTGCCTTTCCAACTCCTTTTACATTTCTGACCGCCTTCACATCATCTTCCGTAATTCCAAGTGTACTGACCGCCTTGATATCCATCAGATCTGACTTATCAAAATACGCATCTCCGGTAATCTTCATAGATGGCTCAGATGCCCGGATACCGGAAAAGAATGCAACTCCCAGCGCAACAATAAAAAGAATAGAAATAAAGCGTCCGAAACTATGGCGGATCTCCATATAAAAATTCTTACGTGTTATCTTTTTTGCCATCTGCCGTCCCTGCCTTTTACCATTCTATGGTCTCAACCGGAACTGGTTGCGGATTCTGTATGATCTTATCCACCCGGCCGTTTTTAATCTTGATCACCCGGTCTGCCATTGGCGCAATTGCCGAATTATGTGTGATCAGAATCACCGTCATTCCACTGTTCCGGCAGGTATCCTGTAATAATTTCAAAATGGATTTTCCTGTATTATAATCCAGTGCACCGGTCGGTTCATCGCAGAGTAACAGCTTCGGATTCTTTGCCAGTGCTCTTGCGATCGACACTCTCTGCTGTTCCCCTCCCGACAACTGCGCCGGAAAATTATCCAATCTTTCTCCCAGTCCGACCTCTTCTAGAACTTCTTGTGCATCCATTGGATCCTTACATATCTGAAGTGCCAATTCTACATTCTCCAGTGCTGTCAGGTTCGGGATCAGATTATAGAACTGAAAGACAAATCCGATATCATCTCTTCTGTATGCCGTCAACTGCTTCGTCGAATACGTTGCAATGTCCTGACCGTCAACCAGCACCTGTCCCGACGTAGCGGTGTCCATTCCCCCAAGAATATTCAGCACCGTTGTCTTTCCTGCACCACTGGGTCCGACTACAACTGCGAATTCCCCTTTCTTAATCTCAAAGTCGATTCCGGCTGCTGCCATGATCTCAACTTCCCCCATCTTATATATCTTCCTGACATCTTTTAAGGTCACAAATTCACTCATATACGTTTCCTCCGTGTGGGCATATTTGTATTATAATTATATCATCTTTTCTACTTTAATTGGAATTTAATTGGGATTTAATTTATTAACTGGGGAAGCGGCCTCTCAGTCCTTGAAGGAAACAATAGATATGGCTTCTTGTTCAGGTTCCATACCATAAGAAACACTAAGAGAGTCAGAACCACCTAAAAGCAAAGGAACTACGCTCAAACTCGGCGTTCGCCTCAAACACGTTCGCTTTCGTTCCTTTAACGGTGATTCTGACTCTCTAATTGTTTCTAACGGCATTCCACAT
>ENA-OQED01000209-OQED01000209.1-human-gut-metagenome-genome-assembly--contig:-NODE-209-length-24190-cov-2.171965_pt1 | contig 24190 bp, 26 predicted proteins | sample MGYA00242790_ERZ504625 | MGnify/ENA primary metagenome ERZ504625 (study PRJEB26092, sample SAMD00036345) | human gut metagenome | host: Homo sapiens | study: EMG produced TPA metagenomics assembly of...
ACATTGAGCGCATGGAGCATGCCAAGAAGATCGGTCTCGGTCTGCAAGGCTCTCGGGCGCTGTCGGCACGTACTCGAACATCGACCGAAGATTGAGCAGATGGTCGGCAAGAAGCTTGGCCTGACGCCGGTGCGCCTCGCCACGCAGGTCATCCAGCGCGACCGCCACGCTGAGTTCGTCACGTCGATCGCCATCTGCTCCTCGACGCTCGAGAAGATTGCGACGGAAGTCCGCAACCTGCAGCGCACGGATATCCGCGAGGCTGAGGAGTACTTCTCCCCGGGCCAGAAGGGTTCTTCCGCTATGCCGCACAAGCGCAACCCGATCAACTGCGAGCGCATCTCCGGCATGGCCCGCCTGAACCGCGGCAATGCCGTCGCAGCTCTCGAGGACATCACGCTCTGGCATGAGCGCGATATCTCCCACTCGTCCGTCGAGCGCGTCATCCTGCCGGATTCGTCGATCAACCTCGACTACTGCACGCAGAAGCTCACGGACATCATCGACAAGCTGCTCGTCTACCCGGACAAGATGCTCCACGACATGAACCGCACGGGCGGCCTGATCTACAGCCAGCGCATCCTGCTGTCGGTTGTCGACAAGGGCGTGCTGCGCGAGGATGCCTACAAGTGGGTACAGCGCAACGCTATGAAGCGCTGGATGGAAGGCCAGGACTTCCGCACGAGCGTCGAGCAGGACCCGGATATCACGAAGTACCTGACGAAGGAAGAGATCGATGACTGCTTCGACTACAAGTACTTCCTGCGCCATGTCGATATGATCTTCGAGCGCTTCGGCCTCTGAGCATACAACCAGTGAATGAAAGCCTCTTCTCCCTTCGGGGAGAAGGCTTTTCTATGTCTGTGGACATCGCACCGGATGATCCATCATAAAGGAGAGACTCATTATGTCAACAGTAGTAGTAACGGGCACCCAGTGGGGCGACGAGGGCAAGGGCAAGATTGTCGACTACCTCGCCCAGAAGGCTGAGACGGTCGTTCGCTTCCAGGGCGGCAGCAACGCCGGCCATACCGTCGTCGTCGATGGTGTAGACTATAAGCTGCGCCTGATGCCGTCGGGTATCCTCTTCAAGGGTTCGCACTGCGTCATCGGCAACGGCGTCGCATTCAACCCGAGGTCATGCTGCAGGAGATGGACGGCCTCGCAGAGCGCGGCATCGATCTCTCTGGCATCCGCATCAGCAACCGCGCGCAGCTCGTCCTGCCGTATCACTGCCTGATGGATCAGCTCGCCGATGATGCGCGCGGCAAGGGCAAGGTCGGCACGACGCACAACGGCATCGGCCCGTGCTATGTCGACCGCGACAACCGCATCGGCATCCGTGTCTGCGACTTCATCGACAAGGAGGAGTTCGCAAAGCGCCTCAAAGAGAACCTCGCGATCAAGAACCGCGAGCTCAAGCTGCTCTACGACCATGAGCCGCTCGACTATGATGAGATCCTCGCTGAGTACAACGGCTACGCAGACCGCCTGCGCCCGTACGTCTGCGACACGATTGCCTTGCTCGACGAGGAGATCAAGGCCGGCCGCAAGATCCTCTTTGAGGGTGCACAGGCCACGATGCTCGACATCGACTACGGCACGTATCCGTACGTCACGGCTTCGCACCCGATCTCGGGCGGCGTCGCCATCGGTGCCGGTGTAGCTCCGCAGAAGATCGATAAGGTCGTCGGCATCGTCAAGGCCTACTGCACGCGTGTAGGCGAGGGCCCGTTCCCGACGGAACAGCTCAACGCAACGGGCGAGAAGCTGCGCGAAGTCGGCCACGAGTACGGCGTCGTCACGGGCCGTCCGCGCCGCACGGGCTGGCTCGACGCCTGCGTCGTCCGCTATGCCGGCATCCTCTCGGGCATCGACTACATGGCCGTCACGCGCCTCGACATCCTCGACAGCTTCGACGAGATCAAGATGTGCGTCGCCTACAAGTACAAGGGTGAGATCCTCAACGAGATCCCGGCAAGCCTCAAGGTCCTCGCAGAAGTCGAGCCGGTCTACGAGACGTTCCCGGGCTGGAAGTGCGATATCACCAAGGTCCGCAAGTACGAAGACCTGCCGGAGAACGCCAAGAAGTACCTCACGCGCATGGCAGAAGTCACGGGCATCGGCCTCGGCATCGTTTCCGTCGGCCCGAACCGCGACGAGACGATCGTCATCGCCAACGACATCTTCTGATTGGCAATACTGTAGGATATAGAGCAAGGTGCAGCTGCGATTGGGCAGCTGCACCTTTTTTTTACAAAAGAGTCAGAAAACAACCTATAATCATTTAAGTCAACAAGAAATTAAAAACAATAAAAATAGATTGACAAACAGAGCGGCCGGTGCTATATTTAAATCATGAAATGTGCTCGAACACAAATGAGCCTAACCAATGAATTTTAAACAAAGGAGAGACAAGAAATGGTAACAAGCACAGGCAATGCACCGGAGAAGAAGATCTCCAGCGCATTCATTTATTTCTTTGGATCTTTCGGCGGCATTCTCTTCGGTTATGACATCGGCGTCATGACCGGTGCGCTGCCGTTCCTGCAGAATGACTGGAGTTTGCAGGGCAATGCCAGCATCATCGGTTGGATTACATCGGCAGTTATGTTTGGTGCAATTTTTGGCGGTGCAATGGCAGGACAGCTTTCGGACCGTCTCGGCCGCCGCAAGATGATCCTTATCTCGGCTATCATCTTCGTCATCGGCTCTATCCTCTCTGGTATTGCGCCGCATGATGGTGAGTATTACCTCATCGGCGTCCGCATCCTCCTGGGCCTAGCTGTCGGCGCAGCTTCTGCTCTTGTTCCGGCTTACATGTCGGAGATGGCGCCGGCTCATCTGCGCGGCCGCCTTTCGGGCATCAACCAGACGATGATCGTCTCGGGCATGCTGCTCTCTTACGTCGTCGACTTCCTGCTCAAGGACCTGCCTGAGACGATGGCATGGCGCCTGATGCTCGGCCTTGCTGCTGTACCGGCCATCATCCTCTTCCTCGGCGTCCTGCGCCTGCCGGAATCCCCGCGTTTCCTCGTGAAGCATGGTCTCGTCGATGAGGCTCGCCGTGTGCTCGGGTACATTCGTAATACGAAAGATGAAGTTGAGGCAGAACTTGCTGATATCAAAAATATGACGGCTACGGAAGCCAATCTCAAAGAGCCGTCGCTTGCCACGCTGTTCTCAGATAAATACCGCTATCTCGTAACTGCCGGTGTCGGCGTTGCTGCATTCCAGCAGTTCCAGGGTGCTAATGCGATTTTCTACTATATCCCGTTGATTGTCGAGAAGGCAACGGGCCAGGCTGCAAGCTCCCAGCTCATGTGGCCGATTATCCAAGGCGTCTTGCTCGTCCTCGGTTCGCTGATTTTCCTCGTCATCGCTGATAAGTTCAACCGCCGTACGCTGCTGACGGTTGGCGGCACGATTATGGGCCTTTCGTTCATCCTGCCGGCTGTCATCAACCAGCATCATCCCAAATGCTGATCCGATGATGATTGTATTTTTCCTCTGCATCTACGTTGCGTTTTACTCCTTTACGTGGGCTCCGCTCACCTGGGTTATCGTCGGCGAAATCTTCCCGCTGGCCATCCGTGGCCGTGCTGCAGGCCTTGCTTCGTCGTTCAACTGGATTGGCTCGTTCCTCGTCGGCCTGCTGTTCCCCATCATGACCGCGTCGCTCTCACAGGCAACGGTCTTTGCAATCTTCGGTGTTATCTGCATGCTTGGTGTATGCTTCATTCGCAATTGCGTTCCGGAGACGCGTGGCCATACGCTCGAAGAAATCGAGCTGCTGGCACGAAGAAATCCGCAAATGCATCGGTGCACAATGCCTGATGGCAATCCAGTAATTGGATAGGGATATTGCAAAGGGAAGGTTTACCATGGATTTAAAGAAAAATGCTGCAGCGATCGAGGCGGGCCGCACGGCCCTCGGCCTCGAGCTCGGCTCGACGAATATCAAGATGGTGCTGGTCAATGAAGCCTGTGAGACGCTGGCTTCGACGAGCTACGGCTGGGAGAATCAGCTGGAGAACGGCATCTGGACGTACGACCTCGCAAAGGTCTGGCTCGGCATCGAGGACGCGTTCCACAGCCTGACGGCTGATGTGCAGAGCCGCTACCACGTGGAGATCAAGACAATCGGCTCGATTGGCGTCAGTGCCATGATGCACGGCTACCTGCCGTTCGACAAGACGGGCAAACAGCTCGCTCCGTTCCGGACCTGGCGCAACAATATCACGGGTGAGTCCGCTGCCAAGCTCACGGAGCTCTTCGGCTTCAACATCCCGCAGCGCTGGAGCATCGCGCATCTCTATCAGCCATCCTCAATGGGGAAGAGCATGTCAAGGATATCGCGTTCCTGACGACGCTGGCCGGCTATGTGCACTGGCAGCTCAGCGGTGAGAAGGTGCTCGGCATCGGCGATGCCTCGGGCATGTTCCCGATTGACGAACAGACGGGCACGTACGACGCTGCGATGATGGAAGCGTTTGGCGGCCTCGACGAGGTCAAGCGCTATCCGTGGAAGCTCGCCGACATCCTGCCGAAGCCGCTGCGCGCCGGCAAGTCTGCCGGCCAGCTGACGAAGGAAGGCGCATGGCTGCTCGACCCGACGGGCAAGCTGCAGCCGGGCGCGCTGATGGCACCGCCTGAGGCGATGCCGGCACTGGCATGGTCGCGACAAACGCCGTGCGCAAGCGCACGGGCAACATCTCGGTCGGCACGTCGGCCTTCTCGATGAATGTCCTCGATGCGCCGCTCAAAGCTGTGCACCGCGACATCGACATCGTGACGACGCCGGACGGCGCTCCCGTCGCGATGGTCCACACCAATAACTGCTCGAGCGATCTCAACGCCTGGGTCCAGCTCTTCGGCGAGTTCGCCGAGCTCATCGGCCATGGCCAGACGCCAGCGAAGCTCTACCGGACGCTGTTTGAAGTCTCGCAGCGCGCAGACCGCGATGCTGGCGGCCTCCTCAACTACAGCTGCCTGTCCGGCGAGAACATCACGGATGTGGAGACGGGGCGCCCGCTCTTCGTACGCGCACCGCACAGCCAGATGAATCTCGCGAACTTCATGCTCGCCCAGCTCTACGGCTGCTTCGCCCCGCTCAAGATCGGCATGGACATCCTCGTCAAGGAGGAGGGCGTGCAGACGGACGTCATGATTGCACAGGGCGGCCTGTTCAAGACGCCGGTCATCGGTCAGCAGATCCTCGCGGACTGCCTCGGTCTGCCGATTACCGTCATGGAGACGGCAGGAGAGGGCGGCCCCTGGGGCATGGCCGTGCTCGCCGTCTTTGCCAAGTGGCACGGCGAGAGGGCGCTGGCGGATTTCCTCGACGACGAGGTCTTCCACAACCCCGAGAGCTCGACACTCTTGCCGACGGAAGAAGGCCGCCTCGGCTGCCAGAAGTTCATCGCAGCTTACCGCGCAGGTCTCACCGTCGAGCGCGAGGCGGGCAAGGCCGTCGCCGACCCGGCAGATGCGTGACCTATCGTGATATCGTGAAAGGATAATCCAGATATGTTAGAAGAACTCAAGCAGGAAGTCTATGAAGCCAACATGATGCTGCCGAAGCTCGGCATCGTCACGTTCACCTGGGGCAATGTCTCGGGCATCGACCGCGAGAAGAACCTCTTTGTCATCAAGCCTTCGGGTGTGCCGTACGAGGAACTCAAACCGTCGGACATGGTCGTTGTCGACCTCGAGGGTCATGTCGTCGAAGGCGAGATGAACCCGTCGAGCGACACGATGACGCATCTCGTGCTCTACAAGGCATTCCCGAACATCAAGCCGTCGTCCACACGCATTCCAAGTGGGCCGTCTCGTTCGCTGAGGCTGGTGTGCCGATCGAAGCACTCGGCACGACGCATGCCGACACGTTCTACGGCGATGTCCCCGTGACAGATGCACTGACGAAGCAGGAAATCGAAGAAGCCTACGAAGAGAACACGGGCAAGGTCATCGTCCGCACGTTCGAGGAGTACGGCATCGCCCCGGATGCTGTGCCGGCCGTCCTCGTCAAGCAGCACGGCCCGTTCACCTGGGGGCCAAGCCCCAAGAAGGCCGTCGAGAACGCTAAGATTCTCGAGGTTGTCGCCGAGATGAACTACCACGCACTGCAGCTCACGCGCGCTGATATCCGCGTGCCGCAGTTCCTGCTCGACAAGCATTACTACCGCAAGCACGGCGCGAACGCCTATTACGGCCAGAATAACGCCAAGTCCAAGAGCGGTGCCACGCACAAGTAAGCAATCCCTCCTGCAGCACGCTGCAGGAGGGAATACATCAATAGAAGGGAAGTAACATCATGTTGAAACTCACGCACGATTATAAATTCTGGTTTGTCGCAGGCTCTCAGTTCCTCTATGGCGAGGAGCAGCTCAAGAACGTTGCCCGCGATGCAGAAGACATCGTCAAGAAGCTCAATGCGAGTGGCAAGCTGCCGTACCCAATCGAGTTCAAAGGCGTCATGACGACGGCTGACGGCATCACGCAGTTCATGAAGGACGTCAACTACAACGACGATGTCGCAGGCGTCATCACCTGGATGCACACGTTCTCCCCGGCGAAGAACTGGATTCGCGGCACGAAGCTCCTGCAGAAGCCTCTGCTGCACCTCGCGACGCAGTACCTCGACAAGATTCCGTACGACACGATCGACTTCGACTACATGAACCTCAATCAGAGTGCACACGGTGACCGCGAGTACGGCTACCTCAATGCCCGTCTCGGCCTCAACAACAAGATTGTCTACGGCTGGTGGGGCGATGAAGAAGTCCAGGATGAGATCGCTTCGTGGGAAGACGTCGCCGTCGCCTACAACGAGAGTTTCCGCATCAAGGTCTGCCGCTTCGGCGATACGATGCGCAATGTAGCCGTCACGGAGGGCGATAAGGTCCAGGCGCAGATCCAGCTCGGCTGGACGGTCGACTACTGGCCGGTCGGCGATCTCGTCGAAGTCGTCGATGGTGTCAGCGAGGCGGACATCGACGCCGAGTACAAGAAACTCCAGGATCTGTACACGTTCAACCCGCAGGAGAACAGCCCGGAGAAATTCGAGAGCTCGGTCCGCTATCAGCTGCGCGAGTACCTCGGCATCAAGAAGTTCCTCGATGACAAGGGCTACACGGCCTTCACGACGAACTTCGAGGACCTCAAGGGCCTCAAGCAGTTGCCGGGCCTCGCTGCTCAGCTCCTGATGCGCGATGGCTACGGATTCGGCGCAGAGGGCGACTGGAAGACGGCGGCCCTGACGCGTCTCCTCAAGATCATGGCCCACAATGACCGCACGGTCTTCATGGAAGACTACACGCTCGACCTGCGCAAGGGCCATGAGGCCATCCTTGGCGCACACATGCTCGAGGTCGACCCGACGATTGCCAGCGACAAACCGCGCGTCGAAGTCCATCCGCTCGACATCGGCGGCAAGGACGATCCGGCCCGCCTCGTCTTCACGGGCGCTGACGGAGACGGCATCGACTGCACGGTCGCGGACTTCCGCGATGGCTTCCGCCTCATCAGCTACCCGGTCGACTGCCGCAAGGCTGAGGCCGAGACGCCGCATCTGCCGGTTGCAAAGCAGCTCTGGACGCCGAAAGTCGGCCTCAAGAAGGGCGCGACGGAGTGGATCCATGCTGGCGGCGGCCATCACACGGTCCTCTCCTTCCGCATCACGGAAGAGCAGATCCATGACCTTGGCACGATGCTGGGCATGAACCTCGTCGAGATCTGCTGACACTTTGCTTTCCTTTGTATCCATACACCTATATACAAAAGGCGCATCCCGTTCCAGAAGGAACGGGATGCGCCTTTTGTTGTACGATTAACGATTATCTGTTCGATCAGCCTTCGGCATTCTGCAGGATGCGGATCTCGTTGCGCATGATGTACTTGTCGCACTCCGGCTCGATGCCGTTGACGAGGTAGTCGAAGACGATCAGCATGGCTCGCTGGCCCTGCTGATGCGGGTGCTGGTAGATGGCGGCCTGGATGACGCCCTTCTTCATCATCTCGATCGTCGTCGGGATGGTATCGAAGACGATCATCGTGATGTCCTCGCGCCTCGAGGCGAGGACGGCGCGGGCGGCACCGTAGGCACCGGCCGAGATGACGAAGAGCGAGTTGAGCTCGGGATGGTCGATCAGGAACTGCCGGACCTTTTCGTAGGCGATCATGTCGTCGTCCTCGGTCTCCTCAACGCCGCAGAAGTGGAAATCGGGATGGTCCTGCATGGTTTCGAGAAAGCCGTCAAGGCGCTGGCGGTGGCCGAGCATCTGCAGCGAGCCGAGCAGGACGCCCGTGTGGAGCGCCTGTGGATGGATCATGCACAGCAGGGCTGCGGCCGTCCGGCCGCCGTTGGGGTAGTCTGGTCCGACGTAGCAGTGGCGCTTGGATGTCTCGACGTCGTTGTTGAGCGTGACGACGAAGATATTGGCATCCACGCACTCGTCGATCTTCTCGACGATGCGCGGATGGTTGAGCGGGTCGATGATCAGCGCGTTGATTCCCTGTTCGCGGAGTTCATCGATCATGGCACACTGCTTGTCGATGTCGAAGCCGCGCATGCTGCGCCAGATGACCTTGAGGCCGTAGGAGTCGTACTTGTCGGCGAGCTTGTGCATGGCAGAAAGGACATCGTCGAAGAAGCGGACGCCTTCAGAAAGCAGCAGGACGCCGACGACGGGGTGCTTCTTGCGGGCGGCGAGCGCCTTGCCCGCCGGGTTGGGATGGTAGTTGAGTTTGGCGGCCATTTCGAGGACGAGCCGCTCCTTTTCCGGCTTGACCTTGCCGCGGCCGTTGAGCACGCGGTCGACTGTGCCGCGCGAGACGCCGCAGAGTTCGGCAATCTGTTTGATGGTTACCATGGATATCGACTTCCCTATCTAAATCATTTTAATCATCTGGATTATTTGGAGGATATTGATTTCGTTTAATATTATTCGAGCTGCCAGTTTCTTTTTCCTGCTATGTGATTCCCGGATTGATGCGCGGGGCGATTTCTGCTATACTATTCGCGATTGCAGAAATGGCAGAGTACAGTGACACGGTGACACAGTGAAAGGATGGACACGCGCGATGTACAAGATGATTGCCCTCGACCTCGATGGCACGCTGAATAACGACGAGAAGAAGATCACGGAGAAGACGAGAGAGGCACTACTCGCCGTCCAGCAGCACGGCGTGATGGTCGTGCTGGCCTCGGGCCGCCAGGCGCCGGGCCTCTCGCGCGAGGCAGACGCTCTCGACCTCAAGGACTACCACGGACTGCTGCTCTCGTACAACGGCGGACGCATCCAGGATGCGACGACGGGGGAGATCCTCTTCGACCAGGCCATCGAGCGCGCGACGGCGCTGCGCTTCCTGCGCCACCTCGAAGCCTATCCAGAGCTCTCGCCAATCGTCGACGACGGGGAATCGATCTTCACGACGGATGCAAACCGCCACAAGGTACAGGATGAGAGCCGCAACAACAACCTCAAGATCGAGATCGTCGAGAACATCGCCGATGCCGTCGAGGCGCGCGGCTTCTCGCCCGTCAAGATCCTGACAGCGGCGCCGAACGAGATCCTCGTGCCGCGCCTCGCTGATATTCGCCGCGGCTTTGAGGATGAATTATCCTTCGTCCAGTCGGCACCGTGGTTCTACGAGGCGACGGTCAAGGGCGTCAGCAAGTCGAGTTCGCTCGCGCGCGTCTGTGAGCGCCTCGGCATTGAGCGCAGCGAGGTCATGGCCTTCGGCGACGCGCAGAACGACATGAGCATGCTCGATTTCGCGGGCCGCGGCGTCGCGATGGGCAATGCCTGCCCCGAGCTCAAGGAGATGGCCGATGAGATCACGCTGTCGAACAACGAGGATGGCATCGCGGCCTCGCTCACGCGCCACTTTGACTTCCTGAACTGATGATTGTCAGAGGAGCTTCCCGATGGGAAGCTCCTTTTTTATGGGAAAATCACATAGATATAGATGAAGTTTATAGAAGATGGCTATTGCTATTGACTTTTTGGCGCACAGGCCATAAAATGAAATCATCAATCCCGAGTATTTTTGTAAGGATTACGATCCGAGCATATATCTTAAGTCTTAAAGGAGAGTTTTACATATGGCTGAGAATCTTTTGGAAATCAAGGATCTCCATGCTGGTGTCGAAGGCAAGGAAATCCTCAAGGGCCTGAGTCTGTCGGTGGATAAGGGCGAGGTGCACGTCATCCTCGGACCGAACGGCTCCGGTAAATCGACGCTGATGAACATCATCATGGGCCATCCGAAGTACGAGGTCACGTCCGGCACGATGTCCTTCGAGGGCGAGGACATCACAGGCCTCAAGACGTTCGAGCGCGCGCGCAAGGGACTGTTCCTCTCGTTCCAGACGCCGGAGGAGATCCCGGGCATCACGGTCGAGAACATGATCCGCACGTCGAAGCAGGCCATCTCTGGCGAGCGCGTCAAGATCGTCCCGTTCCGCCGCCAGCTCAAGGAGACGATGGAAGAGCTCAAGATGAAGCCGGAGTATGCGGAGCGCTACATGAATGTCGGCTTCTCGGGCGGCGAGAAGAAGCGCACGGAGATCCTGCAGCTCCTGATGCTCAACCCGAAGCTCGCACTGCTCGATGAGACGGATTCCGGCCTCGATGTCGATGCCGTGCAGATCGTTTCCGAAGGCGTCGCGAAGTTCCACAACGAGGACAACAGCTGCCTGATCATCACCCACAACACGCGCATCCTCGAGAAGCTCAAGGTCGACAAGGTCCACGTGCTCATCAACGGCGAGATTGTCGAAGAGGGTGGCCCGGAACTCATCGATGACATCAACCGCTGCGGCTTCACGCACATCCTTGACGCCCAGGCAGAAAAGTGAGGCGTGCGATGGCTGAAGAAAAATTTGTACCGAAAAAGAAGACGTACGTCGAGGACATCGAGCGTACGCTCTACGATATCAAGGATGAGGACCACTCCGTCTACAAGACGCAGAGCGGCCTGACGGAAGACATCATCCGCGATATCTCGAAGCGCAAGAACGACCCGCAGTGGATGCTCGACTTCCGCCTCAAGTCCCTCGCGGTCTACAATTCCCTGGCGCTGCCGACCTGGGGTCCGGACATCTCGGAGCTCAACATGGACGACATCGTCACCTACGTCCAGCCGGACGCCAAGATGACGGGCAACTGGCAGGATGTGCCGACGGACATCAAGAACACGTTCGACCGCCTCGGCATCCCGGAGGCGGAGCAGAAGCAGAGTCTCGCCGGTGTCGGCGCGCAGTACGACTCGGAAGTCGTCTACCACAGCATCCAGGATGACCTCGTCAAGCAGGGCGTCATCTACACGGATATGGAGACGGCCATCCGCGAGCACGAGGATGTCGTCAAGGAGTACTTCATGACGCTCGTGCCGCCGAAGGACCACAAGTTCGCGGCGCTGCACGGTGCCGTCTGGTCTGGCGGCTCCTTCGTCTACGTGCCGGAGGGCGTTCATGTGGAGATTCCGCTGCAGTCGTACTTCCGCCTCAATGCGGCAGGTGCCGGCCAGTTCGAGCACACGCTGATCATCGTCGAGAAGGGCGCCAGCCTCCACTTCATCGAGGGCTGCTCCGCGCCGAAGTACAACGTCACGAACCTGCACGCGGGCTGCGTCGAGCTCTTCGTCAAGGAGGGCGCGCGCCTGCGTTACTCGACGATCGAGAACTGGTCGCGCAACATGATGAACCTCAACACGAAGCGCGCGCTCGTCGAGAAGGACGGCATCATCGAGTGGGTATCGGGCTCCTTTGGCTCGCACGTCTCGTGCCTCTACCCGTGCAGCATCCTGCACGGTGAGAATGCGCGCTGCGAGTTCACGGGTGTCACGTTCGCCTCGAAGGGCCAGAACCTCGACACGGGTGCCAGCGTCATCCACGCAGCGCCGCACACGTCGGCCAACATCAACACGCGCACGATCTCGAAGGCCGGCGGCAAGGCAACGTACCGCAGTGCCGTCAAGGTCACGCGCCGCGCTCCTTTCGCGAAGTGCTCGGTCAACTGCGAATCGCTGATGCTCGACAGTGAGTCGCGCAGCGATACGCTGCCGGTCATGGACATCGAGGGCGATGAGGCAGATATCGGGCATGAGGCAAAGATTGGCCGCATCAGCGATGAGGCCATCTTCTACCTGACCTCCCGCGGCATCGATGAGGACGAGGCGCGTGCGATGATCGTGCGCGGCTTCGTCGAGCCGATTGCCAAGGAGCTGCCGCTCGAGTACGCCGTAGAGATGAATAACCTGGTCAACATTGAATTAGAAGGGACGATGGGCTGATATGGCAGAGCTTAAGACATTCTCCCGGATACCCATGCGTACCTGGCGCTGGCTCGGCGTCAATGAGAGCAGGATTCCGGCTGATATCAATGAACATGTAAAGACGCAGAAGATCCTTGTCGAAGCGGGCAAGGAGGATGAAGTCGTGCTGACGCAGCGCGAGGGCGGCCAGTACGAGCTGCAGGTGCATATCGAGGAGGGCGCGAAGCTCCACCTCGTCAATGCCCAGCTCGTGCCGGACGGTGCGCTCTACACCTGCCGCGTCAAGGTATTTGTCGGCAAGGGCGCGACCTTTGCCTACACGGTCGTCGAGGCTGGCGCGCGCCACACGGCGACGGAGCTCCACGTCGACCTCGTCGGTGATGACTCGAAGGCCGACATCTGGGGCCTCTACTTCGGCGATGGCGAGAGCGTCATCGACCTCAACTACGTCATCCGCCAGGGCGGCCGCCGCACGGATGCGAACATGCAGGTGCGCGGCGCCCTGCTCGGCAAGAGCGAGAAGATCTTCCGCGGCACGCTCGACTTCCTCGAGGGCTCGAAGGGCTCGGTCGGCCGCGAGGACGAAGAAGTCGTCCTGCTCTCCCCGAACGTCCGCAACCGCAGCGTGCCGATCATGCTCTCGCATGAGGACGATGTGGACGGCCACCATGCCGTTTCCGTCGGCAAGATGGATGAAGACAAGCTCTTCTACCTCATGAGCCGCGGCCTTGACCTCGCGGAGGCACAGCGCCTTGTCGTCGAGGCCTCGTTCAATCCGGTGCTCGACCGCATCCCGGATGAGGAGCTCAAGGCAGAGATCGATACGTATTTGCAGAGGAGACTTTCAAATGGCTGATGCACAGGAATTCTTGAAGGATTTCCCGCTTCTCAAGATGAAGATGAACGGGAAACAGATTGCTTATCTCGACAACGGCGCGACGACGCAGAAGCCGGAGCAGATCATCAAGGCCATCTGCGGCTACTACGGCGGCTGTAACGCTAATCCGCACCGTGGCGCCTACGCGCTCTCGGTCAAGGCAACGGAGATCTATGAGAATGCGCGTGCGCGCACGGCGAAGTTCATCAATGCGGCCCGCCCCGAGGAGATTATCTTCACCAAGAATGCGACGGAGGCGCTGAACCTCGTCGCCTACAGCTACGGCCTGCACAATGTCAAAGCCGGCGATGAGATTGTCATCTCGATCACGGAGCATCACAGCAACCTCGTGCCGTGGCAGTTCGTTGCCAAGACGACGGGTGCGACGCTCAAGTACATCTATCTGGAGAAAGACGGCAATCTCTCGGATGAAGACATCGAGACGAAGATCACGGAGAAGACGAAGATTGTCGCTGTGACGCAAGTCTCGAACGTCCTGGGCCTCAAGAACGACGTCAAGAAGATTGTCAAGAAGGCGCACAGCGTCGGCGCTGTCGCCGTCGTCGACGGCTCGCAGAGCGTGGCACACATGAAGGTCGATGTCCGCGACCTCGACTGCGACTTCTTTGCGTTCTCCGGCCACAAGATGCTCTCGCCGATGGGCATCGGTGTGCTCTACGGCAAGTACGACATCCTCGACGCGATGCCACCGTTCCTGCGCGGCGGCGACATGATCGAGTACGTCGAGGAGCAGGATACGACGTACGCTGAGCTGCCGGCCAAATTCGAGGCGGGCACGCAGAACGTCGGCGGCGCAGCCGGCCTGACGGCGGCCATCGACTACCTCGAGACGATCACGTTCGACCGCATCGAGGCCATCGAGAAGGACCTCGTCGACTACGCGCTGCCGCAGCTGCGCGAGCAGCCGTACATCGAGCTCTACGGCTGCGATACGACGCGCGACAACAAGACGGGCATCATCGCCTTCAACGTCAAGGACGTCCACCCGCACGATGTGGCGAGCATCCTCGACAGCTACGGCGTCGCAGTCCGCGCCGGCCATCACTGCGCGCAGCCGCTGCACCGCTATCTTGGTCAGAACGCGAGCTGCCGCGCCAGCTTCTATCTCTACAACACGCGCGAGGACATCGACCGCTGGATCGATGCACTCAAGAAGGTAAGGGGGGTCCTCGGCTATGGCGCTTGAAGACATCTACACAGAGCTCATCGGCGAGCACAGCCGCAATCCGGAGAACAAGCGTCATCTGCCGCATGCGACGTGCGCGCTCAAGGGCCACAATCCGAGTTGCGGCGATGAGATCACGCTGGAACTCCAGATCGAGGACGGCATCGTCAAGGATGCTTCCTTCACGGGCGTCGGCTGTGCCATCTCACAGGCCTCGACGGACATCATGATTGACCTGATCCGCGGCCAGAAGGTCGAGAAGGCCAAGGAACTTGCTGAGAAGTTCATCGGCATGATCAAGCGCGAGATCACGGACGAGAGCGAGCTCGAGGAACTCGACGAGGCGCTGGCACTCCAGAACGTCTCGAACATGCCGGCCCGCGTCAAGTGCGCCGTGCTCGCATGGCACACACTCGACAATGCGCTCGAGGATGAGGCGAAGAAGTAAACTTTATCCACAGAAAACTGGGGATATCCATGGAGACCTGTGGATATCCCCTGTGTTTGTGGATAACATGTGGATATATGATTTAGGTGTGTACAGCAGAAAGGAAGAGCATCATGGCAGTAAAAGAGATTTCCCCGTTTGATTTCAACGAGAGCCCGTTTCGCGTCATCGGCAAGGACTGGCTGCTCGTCACGGGCGAGTACGAGGGCAAGTCGAACGGGATGACGGCCTCGTGGGGCGGTCTTGGCATCATGTGGGGCAAGCCGGTGGCCTACATCTTCATCCGTCCGACGCGCTACACGAAGGAATTCGTCGACAAGGCAGACGGCCTGTCTCTGTCGGTATTCCCGGAGGAGTACCGCAAGATGATGAACTACTTCGGCACGGTCTCAGGCCGCGATGAGGACAAGATCAGGAAGGCCGGCCTGACGGTCCGCCACGATAACGGCCGCACGTACTTCGACGAGGCGCGCGTGACGATGCTCTGCCGCAAGCTCTACGCGCAGCCGCTCGCTTCGGAGTTCTTCATCGACAAGAGCTGCGACGAGAAGTGGTACAAGGACGACTACCACACGATGTACGTCGTCGAGATCGAGAAGCTCCTCGTCAAGGAATGAGCCGATGAGTACCGTCCGGAAAAAGGGAGGGCCGGCCTGCTGCAGCTGCCTGTCAAACCAGGAGGCGCCGGTGGCCGCCATCCTGCGCTGCAGCAACCTGACGACGGGCATGGATGACGCGGAGATTGCGGAACTTCTGGCCTCGAGCCAGGTTCGCCGCCACGTGTTCGCGGCAGGCGAGATTGTCTTCCACGACGGCGATCAGCCGCATTCCCTCTACATCCTCCTGCGCGGCGAGGTGCACATCCTCAAGGATACGTTCTCCGGCCGGCGCATCTTCATCTCGGAGGTCAACGAGCCGGGCGACATGTTCGGCGAGGTCTACGAGGTGCTCAAGCGCCCCTACGACATCTACGTCGAGGCGGCGAAGGAGACGGAGCTCTTGGAGATCGGCAGCCGCTTCTTCACGCTGAGCAGTCAGGATGAATCGCCCTCGCGCAGCGCGCTGCTCGTCGAGCGCAACCTCATGCGCATCTTCGCGCGCAAGGCCTACTTCATGCACGGCCGCATCAAGGTGCTCGCGAGCGGCAGCCTGCGCGAGAAGATCGTGCGCTACCTGTTCCAGAACATGGACACAGACGGCCACGTCGAGCTCGCCGTCAGCCGCGAGTACCTCGCAGCCTACCTGGCCGTCACGCGCCCGTCGCTCTCAAGAGAGCTCTCAGCGATGCAGAAGGATGGCCTGCTCAAAGTAGAGGGCAAGAAGCTCCACATCCTCGACCTCGAGCGCTTCGAGGAATACCTCTGAGTCAACGGAATCCATCCGACAGAAAAGCCAGTTCCATGCATGTTTTTTACATGGAACTGGCTTCTTCTTTGTTTTTTACATCGAGCATCGTTGCGCGGGCCCCGGAGGGGACGGGCGTGCAACGCTTCGCACATCGAGCATCGTTGCGCGGGGGCATGTATTTCGGCTTCGGCGCTGCCGCTGAATGTGCCCCGACAGACAGAGCGCATGGAGGCTGTTTCGCCGCCTGCCGCGTCGTTCTGGCATCGCTGTACTATGCAAGAATTCCTTGGGCCACAGCCCTGCGGGCAATCGCTCTGCGCCTGCAGGCGAAATACATGCCCCCGCTTGCAGGCTAGTGGAACCGAGAATTGCGGCACGGAGGGGATGAGCGGGCAAGAGCGGAGCGCGTTTAGCTCTTTTGACAGGCTTCATTATAGGGGAAAAAATAGCTTCAGCAGGATGCTATAGCGAAGCGATGTCCGCTCATCCCCTCCGCGTCCCCCGCGCTACGCTGCTGGATGTGCGCCTCTTAACTCAGCTCAGCAGCAGGCTGTCACTTGTCAGCTCGCTGCCGGCGGCTTTCTCGAACATGGCGAGCAGATCCTTGACGGTCAGGTGCGCTTTTTCCTCGCCGCTGACGTCGAAGAGGATGTGCCCGTTGTACATCATGATCAGGCGGTTGCCGAGGCGCAGGGCGTCGCGCATGTTGTGGGTGATCATCAGGGTGGTTAGCTGCTGCTCGCGGACGATGCTCTCGGTCAATCCGAGGACTTTTTCGGCCGTCTTCGGGTCGAGGGCAGCTGTGTGCTCGTCGAGCAGCAGGAGCTTCGGCTTGGCCATCGTGGCCATCAAGAGGGTCAGCGCCTGGCGCTGACCACCGGAGAGCAGGCCGACTTTTGACTCGAGGCGGTCCTCAAGACCGAGCTTGAGCCCTGCGAGGAGTTCGCGGAAGTGCTCGCGATCCTTTGAGGACGAGCTCCAGCGCAGGGTCGGGCGGCGCCCGCGGCGGGCGGCGATGGCGAGGTTCTCCTCGATCATCATGCCGGCTGCTGTGCCCATCATCGGGTCCTGGAAGACGCGGCCGATGAACTTGGCGCGCTTGTGCTCTGGCCACTTCGTGATGTCGGTGCCGGCAATCTCGATGGTGCCCTCGTCGACGGGATAGGTGCCCGCGATGGAGTTCATCAGCGTCGACTTGCCTGCGCCGTTGCCGCCGATGACGGTGACGAAGTCGCCCGCGTCAAGGTGGAGACTCACGTCGTGCAGGGCCAATTTCTCGGTGATCGTGCCGGGGTTGAATGTCTTGGAGATGTGCTTGATGTCGAGCATTATTTCTTCACCGCCTTCCGCAATGCGTTGAAGCGTGCCTGTATGAGTGGCAGAGAGAGCGCGATGGCGACGAGGATGGCCGTGAAGAGCTTGAGGTCATTCGGCGGCATGCCCATCTGCAGGACCGCGGCGATGACGGCGCGGTAGACGATGGAGCCGAGGATGACGGAAATCAGGCAGTTCTTGAAGCTCCTCGTGCCGAAGAGCACCTCGCCGATGATGACGGAGGCGAGACCGATGACAATCGTGCCGACGCCCATGCCGACATCGGCGAAGCCGTTGCTCTGCGCGACGAGGGCGCCGGACATGGCGACGAGGCCGTTCGAGAGCAGCAGGCCGAGCACGACCATGGCGTCGGTGTTGATGCCGTTGGCGCAGATCATGTGCGGGTTATTGCCCGTCGCGCGGACGGCGGCGCCGATCTCCGTGCCGAAGAACCAGTAGTTGAGCACGGCGACGATCAGGACGATGATGGCGCCGATGACGAGCGTCGTCATGCTCTTGTCGAGGCCGGTGAACTGCCAGATCGTGAAGATCGTGTCCTGCTGCAGGAGCGGCAGGTTTGCCTTGCCCATGATGCGCAGGTTGACCGAGTAGAGCGCGATCATCGTCAGGATGCCGGCGAGCAGCGCCGGGATCTTGAGCTTCGTGCAGAGGAAGCCTGTGACGACGCCGCCGAGCATGCCCGCGGCGCAGGCCGCGAGGATTGCCGCGATGGGGTGGTAGCCGGCCGTCAGCAGCGTGGCGGCCGTGGCTGCCCCTAGAGGGAAGCTGCCCTCGACGGTGAGGTCCGCGATGTCGAGCACGCGGAACGTCAGATAGACGCCGATGGCGAGCAGCGCCCAGAGCAGCCCCTGTGAAACAGTGGATATGACTAGATCCATGTTGTTCTCCTTACTTGCAGTGCCTCATCCGGCTCATTCGATGACGTCAGCATCCTTGAGGACATCCTCTGGGAAGGTGATGCCGAGCAGGGCGGCGTTGGCCTTGTTGACCGTGACTTTGAGGTCCTTGGCCATCTCGATCGGCATGGAAGCAGGCTTCTTGCCCTCGAGAATGTCGGCTGCCATGTGGCCCGTCTGGACGCCGAGCTTGTAGTAGTCGATGCCGTAGGTGGCGAGGCCGCCTGCCTTGACCATGTTCGGCTCACCGCAGATGACGGGGACCTTGGTGGCGTTCGTGATGTCGATGAGTGTCGGCATGGCCGAGGCGATGATGTTGTCGGTCGGCTCGTAGAAGGCGTCGACGGAGCCGATGAGGCTCTGCGCTGCCTGCTGGATGTCATTGACCGTGGAGATCGTCGCGACCTTGACCGTCAGGCCCTTTGATTCGGCGTACTCCTTCATGGCCTTGACCTGGACTTCCGAGTTGACTTCGCTCGAGCAGTAGACCGTGCCGATCGTCTTGGCGTCCGGCTTGATCTTCAGCAGCAGGTCAATCTGTTCCTTGACCGGGTTCATGTCGCTCGTGCCGGTGACGTTGCCCTTCGGTTCCTTGTTGGAGGCGACGAGTTTTGCGCCCTCATAATCGGTGATGGCCGTGCCGACGATCGGGATGTCATGCGTGGCGTTGGCCATCGTCTGCGCTGCTGGCGTCGCGATGGCGCAGATCAGGTCCATCTTCGCGCTGACGAAGCGCTGGGCGATGTTCTGGAGGTTCGACTGGTCGGCCTGTGCGTTCTGGCGGTCGATCGTGATGTTCTTGCCCTCTTCGAAGCCGCGTTCCTTGAGGCCATCGACAAAGCCCTTGTTGGCGGCGTCGAGCGCATTGTGCTCGACGAGCTGGACAATGCCGATCTTGTAGGTCTTGCCGCTGCCCGAGGAAGACGACTGGTCGCTGGAGCCGCAGCCGGCCATGAGGCCGAGACTCAGCACCGCAGCAGCGCCGAGCGCCAGGAGTTTACAGCGTTTGGATACATTGGATAGTCTCATGAGGAATCCCACCTTTTCTCTGTGAATCTGTACACGCGCGTGCACGATGAATAGACTCTTATATTATACAATGTTACAGATAAAAATCCATCGTTGTTTGTGCAAGATGGACATATTCATGACATTTATGGTTCGTACCCTCTGGCATGACTTTTGACCTAGGAATCTGAAATGTTCGATGATATAATATAAGGAGTTTGCACGCGATACGAGCAGAAACGTGCTGCGGGGAGCGGCACAGAATACGGAGGTTTTTGTTTTGCTGGCTACAAGAGAATATCAAGATATCGAGTCGAAGGTGATGCGCGGAGAGCGCCTGACGCGGGAGGACGGCATAAGGCTCTTCCAGTGCCATGACCTCGCCTGGCTCGGCGCCCTGGCCGATCACGTGCGCCGCGAGAAGTGCGGGGACATTGTCTACTATAACGTCAACTGCCATGTCAACTTGACGAATATCTGCACCTCTCACTGCAAGTTCTGCGCCTTTGGCCGCGATGCAGATGAGAAGGGCGCCTACGAGATGACGAAGGCACAGGCCATCGCGGTCGTCGAGGACGCCATGCGCGACCCGAACCTTGCGGGGCTCCACGTCGTCTCGGGACTCCATCCGACCTGGTCGTTCGAGGATTACCTCGGCATCGTGGAGGCGCTGCACGAGCGCTTCCCGAAGCTCTACATGAAGGGGTTCACTGGCGTGGAGATCACGCATTTTGCCGAGATTTCCGGACTGCCCGTCGAAGAGGTACTGCGCCAGCTGCGCGACCGCGGCGGCCTGCAGGCCATTGCCGGCGGCGGTGCGGAGATCCTCTCCGACCGCGTGCGCGGCGAGCTCTGCCCCAACAAGGCCACGGCCGACGAATGGCTCACGGTGGCGCGCACGGCGCACAAGCTCGGCATCAAGTCGAATGCGTCGATGCTCTACGGCCACATCGAGACGATGGAGGAGCGCGTCGACCACCTGCTGCGCCTGCGCGAACTGCAGGATGAGACGGGCGGCTTCCAGACGTTCATCTGCTTCCCGTTTCTGCCGAAGCACACGGAGCTCGGCAAAGAGGTCAAGCAGACGAGCATGTGGGATGACCTGCGCACGATGGCCATCTCGCGCTTGATGCTCGACAACTTCAAGAACATCAAGGCGTACTGGGTCATGCTGACGGTGCCCGTCGCGCAGGTTGCGCTGAGCTTCGGCGCTAACGACATCGACGGCACGGTCCACAAGGAGACAATCCTGCACGATGCCGGCGCACAGAGCCCGACTGCCCTGAGCGAAGACAACATCATCCGCATCATCAAAGAGGCGGGGCGTACCCCAGCCGCCTGTGACTGCAATTTCAACATCCTGCGCATCATCGAATGAAAGGAGACGTCATGAAGAACATCGAAGCGGCGCGCGCGAAAGCGGCGGCAGGCGAGCGCCTGACACTCGAGGACGCGCTGGCGCTCTACGAGGACAATGACCTGCTGTTCCTGGCAGACTGCGCGCGCAGAGCCAAGGAAAAAAAGAGCGGCCGATCGGTCTACTACACCGTCAACCGCCACATCAACCTGACGAATATCTGCAGCTCGAACTGCCCGCTCTGCGCCTTCCAGGTGGAGGCGGGCGATGCGCGCGGCTTTGTGATGGAGCCGGGTGACATCGAGCGCGTCCTCGAACAGGCAAAAAAGACGCCGAACTTGTCGGAGATCCACATCGTCTCGGCTTTACATCCCGATAAGCCGTTCTCGTATTATCGCGCCGTCGTGCGCCAGGTCAAGGCGGCTCTGCCGCATGTCGATGTCAAAGCCTTTACGCCGGTCGAGATCGTGAACTTTGCCAAGATGACGGGCAAGAGCATCCGCGAGGTCCTGAGCCTGCTCAAAGAGGATGGCCTCGACAGCCTGCCGGGCGGCGGCGCCGAGATCCTTTCGGACCGCGTGCGGGCGATCATCTGCCCGAAGAAGGCGACGACGGATGAGTGGATCGAGACGATGAAGGCGGCGCACAGCCTCGGCATCCGCACGAATGCCTCCATCATGTACGGCCATGTCGAGACGATCGAGGAGCGCCTGCAGCATCTCATCACGATCCGCGAGATCCAGGATGAGACGGGCGGCTTCCAGGCCTTCATGCTCTTCCCGTTCCATCCGGCTCACACGAAGCTCGGCGAGGAGTATCAGCTGCAGCGCGTCGGCTCTTGGGAGGACATGAAGATGATGGCGCTCTCGCGCCTGATCCTCGACAACATCGACCACGTCAAGGCCTTCTGGATCATGCTGACGCTGCCCGTCGCGCAGCTCGCGCTCGGCTTCGGCGCCGACGACCTCGACGGCACGATCGGCGAGGAGAAGATCATCCATGCGGCGGGCGCGCGGACGAAGACGGGCATCACGCGCACGCAGCTCGAGAAGATCATCCGCGAGGCGGGCTACGAGCCCGTCGAGCGCGACACATTCTATCAGCCAATCGGCGGCAGTGAGGTGAGAGCATGAGACTGACAGAACGAGAAGGAGAAGATCTGCTGCGCGAGGGCGACCTCATCGCCCTCGGGCGCGAGGCAGACAAGATCCGCAAGGAGCGCTTCGGCAACACGACGACCTTCATCATTGACCGCAACATCAACTACACGAATGTCTGCGTCAACGAGTGCCGCTTCTGCGCCTTTTTCCGGCGGCAGGGCAGCAAGGACGCCTACCTACTCTCCCATGAAGAGATTCTCGAGAAGGTCCGGGAGACGGTCGAGGCCGGCGGCACGCAGGTCATGATCCAGGGCGGGCTCTACCCGGAGCTCGGCCTCGCGTATTACGAGAAGATGCTGCGCCTGATCAAGGAGGCGTATCCTTCTATCACCATCCATTCGTTCACGGCGACAGAGATCCAGCACTTCGCGCGCGAGGCGGGGCTCTCCATCCTCGAGACGCTCAAGCGGCTGCAGGCGGCGGGCCTCGACAGCCTGCCGGGCGGCGGCGCGGAGATCCTCGTTGACGAGGTGCGCCGCAAGGTCAGCCCCAAGAAGATCATGACGGACGACTGGCTGCATGTCATGGAATGCGCGCATTCCATCGGCATGGAGAGCACGGCGACGATGGTCATCGGCTTCGGCGAGACGATGGCGCAGCGCATCGAGCACATGGAGAAGGTGCGGCGCCTGCAGGACAAGACGGGCGGCTTCCGCGCCTTCATCACCTGGACGTTCCAGCCGGGCCACACGGAGCTCGGCGGTGAGAAGACGTCGAGCTGGGACTACATGAGGACGCTGGCGCTCTCGCGCCTCTACATGGACAACATCGCGCACATCCAGGGCTCCTGGGTCACGCAGGGCGAGCGCATCGGTCAGCTGACGCTCGGCTTCGGCGCCGACGACGCCGGCAGCATCATGCTCGAAGAGAATGTCGTGCGGGCAGCGGGCACGCGCTACGATATGTCGACCAAGAAGATGGTCCGCCTCATCGAAGGGGCGGGCAGAGAGGCCGCGCAGCGCGACACGGAGTACCATATCATCAGGCGCTTCTGAGCGGATAACGCGCGTTAGGGGTGGCAAAACTCGGTTTGTTTGTGGCGTGGGGCGGGGCATGCATTCCGGCTTCGTCGCGCCGCTGAATGAGTCCTATGGTGCGGCAGAGTCTTGAGGCGAGTTCGCCGCCTGCCGCTGAGCAGCGAGATGTGCGTAAAAACGGGCTGAACTAAGGCCGGGGTGGTGTGTGGCGCCTGGAGCCGCGCAGTGACTGCCCGAAGGGCTGGGGCCCAAGACTCTGCGGCCTCGATTGCTGTGTAAGGCGTCGCGGCAGGCGGCGCAGCAGCCTAAAAGGATACCTTGGCATGGGCCCCATTCAACGAAGCGGCGAAGCCGGCACATACCACCCCGGCCCCTTGCGAACATTACTACATTCAACGAATCAATCCAGCGTACTAAAAGGAAAGAGAGGCAGTATCCATGGCAAATGAACAGCAGGCAGTGAACGCAGAGATCCCGCGTGCAGATTACGCCGTCGTCGGCGGCTCGGGCACGCTCTCGAGCAATTTCCCGGCGAACCTGCCCGACGAGGATGTGAAGATCCTCGCGGACAACCTTTATTTCGAGACACCGTACGGTAGGAGCCCTTCGATGCGCCTCTTCTGCGTCGGCGAGAAGCGCGTGCTGACCGTGCGCATGCACGGCTGGCGCTCTGGCGTGACGCGCGCCGATGCCTCGCGGCAGGTCTTCTGGGTCTTCCGCGAAGCGGGCGTCAAGCGCATCATCTCGGAGGGCGGCGTCGGCACGGTCAACAAGCTCCTCGATTTGCGCGACTTCATCATCCCCGACGATTACCTCGACCTCTCGGTCCGCAAGGACGTCATGCTCGACGGGCGCTACCTGCTCGTCATGCGCGATGCGCTCTGCCCCGAGATGCGCGAGGCCTTGATCAAGGCGACGAAGAAGCGCTTCACGGGGCGTGTCTTCACACGCGGCACCTACGCCGTGACGGACGGGCGCCACTTCGAGAGCCCCGCGGAAGTCGCGATGATGAGCGGTCACGCCGACATCGTCGGCCAGAGCATTGCACCCGAGGTCTATCTGGCGCGCGAGATCGGCGCCTGCTATGCCGGCCTCTACTTCACCGTCAATTACGGCGAGGGCATCCGCAAGGCATGGTCGCATCAGGATATGGCGGACATCTTCTACGACGACGCACCGATGATCGGCGAGATTATCCTCGAGACAATCCGCACGGTAGACGCTGACGATCGCAATTGCGAGTGCCTCTCTGCGCAAGGAGACACTGCTCAAGGACGTCTACAATGAGGTTTCATCGAAGGGCTGAGACTGCCAAGG
>ENA-OQED01000210-OQED01000210.1-human-gut-metagenome-genome-assembly--contig:-NODE-210-length-24128-cov-1.416149_pt1 | contig 24128 bp, 21 predicted proteins | sample MGYA00242790_ERZ504625 | MGnify/ENA primary metagenome ERZ504625 (study PRJEB26092, sample SAMD00036345) | human gut metagenome | host: Homo sapiens | study: EMG produced TPA metagenomics assembly of...
TTGGTTTATTATAACACGCTCGATTCTACCGAACAATAGGCTTAAACTCCTGAAAATCCACATTCTTTTACGATTTTCCCGGATAAAAGCCGATTTCCAACAATTTTTTTGTTATCCCGTGCTAACACCGTAGATTTCTAATTGTATTTCTGCTATAATTTATCGGTATGGATGCGTAGATTTGTTAAATTTTTAACACGTCTGGCGCAGAGGAATGCGGCATTTGGGTGCGGCCAGGCTCCACGGCGCGCCATTCGATTCGGCACAGGCCGCATTCGCAGGTACAGTCACATATCCGTAAGGAGGAATTTGTCAATGCTCAAAAAAGTCAGCAGTATCCCCTTTCATGGCACCGCTGAGCAGGAAGCGCAGCTCAAGGCCGTGATTGAGGAAAACAAGCATGACAAAAGCATGCTCATGCATGTCATGCAGCAGGCGCAGCAGATCTATGGCTACCTGCCTTTTGAAGTGCAGGTCATGATCGCAGACGGCATGAACCTGCCGCTTGAAAAGGTGTACGGCGTGTCCACCTTTTACGCCCAGTTCGCGCTCTCCCCAAAGGGCACCTACCACATCTCGGTTTGCCTTGGCACCGCCTGTTATGTCAAGGGCGCGCAGGAAGTGCTCGACAAGGTATGCGAAATGCTGCAATGCGGCCCCGAAGAGTGCACGGAGGACGGCCGCTTTTCTGTGACCGCCTGCCGCTGCATCGGCGCCTGCGGCCTTGCCCCCGTCATGATGATTAACGACGACGTTTACGGCAAGCTCACCGCCGATGAAATCCCCGGCATCCTACAGAAGTATATGGATTAAGCGATGCGTGAACTTTCACTCAACGTGCTGGACATCGCGCAAAACTCTATCTCCGCAGGCGCAAAGCTCATCGAAATCGATATCCGGGAGGATACGGCCAAGCGGCTACTTACTATCCGCATTGCAGACGACGGCTGCGGCATGACGAGGGAAAAGCTCAAAAGCGTGATCGATCCATTCTACACCACTCGCACGACCCGTAAAGTCGGCATGGGCGTGCCGCTGTTCCGTATGGCGGCCGAGATGACGGGAGGCAGCTTCGAGATCGACTCCGAGCCCGGCAAAGGGACGGTCGTGACAGCGCTGTTTCATACCGATCATGTGGATTTCGTCCCGCTGGGCGATATCTGTTCCACTGTTACCATGCTCATCTGCATGAACACAGACCGGGATTTCCGCTATTGCCGGCAAAAGGATCAGAAAGATTTCACGATGGATACGCGCGAGCTTCGCCAAATGCTGGATGGCGTGCCGCTCGACACGCCCGAGGTGCGCGAATGGATCCAGGGCTATCTCACCGAACAGACCCAAATGATATGTGGAGGTGTTACTCAATGAAAACACTCGAAGAATTGATGGCAATAAAAGAGAAAACGAAGGAAAAGATGACCGTCCGCGAGGATCAGAGCGACGTCACCCGCGTTGTGGTCGGCATGGCCACCTGCGGCATCGCAGCGGGCGCGCGCCCGGTTCTCAACGCGTTTATGGACGAGGTGGAGAAGCGCCACCTGCAAAACGTTACCGTGGCGCAGACCGGCTGCATCGGCATGTGTCAGTATGAGCCGATCGTCGAAATTTTGGAGCCGGGCAAAGAAAAGGTTACTTACGTAAAAATGACGGCGGAAAAGGCTGCCCGCGTCGTAACAGATCACCTCGTCAACGGCAATGTCGTCACAGAATATACCGTTGGCGCTATCGCCAAATAAGTAAGGAGGAAAAGCAATGTATCGTTCCCATGTACTGGTTTGCGGCGGTACCGGCTGTACCTCCGCAAACTCCCCCGCGATCATTGAGGCGCTGGAAGCGCAGATTGCGGAGAAGGGCCTCACAGATGAAGTCAAGGTGGTCCAGACAGGGTGCCACGGCCTGTGCGCACTCGGCCCGATCATGATCGTCTACCCGGAGGGCTGCTTTTACAGCGAGGTAAAGGTTGAGGACGTGCCCGAAATTGTGGAAGAGCACCTGCTTAAGGGCCGTATCGTCAAGCGTCTGCTGTATGATGACACCATCCATCAGGATGTTGTAAAGAGCATTGAATCAACTGATTTCTATAAAAAGCAAAAGCGCGTGGCGCTGCGTAACTGCGGCGTGATCAACCCGGAGGATATCGATGAATACATCGCCTACGACGGCTATCAGGCGCTTGCAAAGTGCCTGACAGAATACACGCCGGAGCAGGTCATTCAGGTGATTAAGGATTCCGGGCTGCGCGGCCGCGGCGGCGGCGGCTTCCCAACCGGCCGCAAGTGGGAGCTGGCCGCCATGAACAAGGCGGATCAGAAATATGTCGTCTGCAACGCGGACGAGGGCGACCCCGGCGCATTTATGGATCGCTCCGTGCTGGAAGGCGATCCGCACTGTATCGTGGAAGCTATGGCAATCTGCGGTTATGCCGTCGGCGCGACGGAAGGCTATATTTATGTGCGCGCGGAGTATCCGATTGCGGTCAACCGCCTGGAAATCGCCATCCAACAGGCCAAGGAATACGGCCTGCTGGGCAAAAACATCTTCGATTCCGGCTTCGATTTTGACCTTCACATCCGCCTTGGCGCAGGCGCGTTCGTCTGCGGTGAGGAAACCGCGCTGATGACCTCCATTGAGGGCAACCGCGGCGAGCCCCGCCCGCGTCCACCTTACCCGGCGGTCAAAGGCCTGTTTGGCAAGCCCACAACGGAGAATAACGTGGAAACCTTTGCCAACGTCCCGCAGATCATTTTGAAGGGCGCGGATTGGTTCGCCTCCATGGGCACCGAGCGCTCTAAGGGCACAAAGGTGTTCGCCCTGGGCGGCAAGATCAAGAACACGGGCCTTGTGGAAATCCCGATGGGCACCACATTGCGTGAGATCGTCGAAGAAATTGGCGGCGGCATCCCCAACGGAAAGAAGTTTAAGGCCGCGCAGACCGGCGGCCCTTCCGGCGGCTGCATCCCCGCCTCTTTGATGGATACGGAGATCGACTATGACAACCTCACCGCTATCGGCTGCATGATGGGCTCCGGCGGATTGATCGTCATGGATGAAGATAACTGCATGGTCGACATTGCGAAATTCTTCCTAGAATTCACGGTCGACGAATCCTGCGGCAAGTGCTCCCCCTGCCGGATCGGCACCAAGCGCATGATGGAGATTCTCGAAAAGATCACCTCCGGCAAGGGTACGCTTGAGGATATTGATAAGCTCGAAGAGCTTGCTTACTACATCAAGCAGAATTCCCTCTGCGGCCTGGGCCAGACGGCCCCGAACCCGGTGCTGGCAACGCTCAAGTTCTTCCGCGAAGAATATATCGCGCATGTGGTGGATAAAAAGTGCCCTGCCGGCGTCTGCAAAGCACTGCTCAACTACTACATAGACGCGGACAAGTGCATCGGCTGCGGCCTGTGCGCGCGCACCTGCCCGGTGGGCGCGATCTCCGGCGAAATTCGCAAGCCGCACACCATCGACACCAGCAAGTGCATCAAGTGCGGCGCGTGTGTTGAAAAGTGCAAGAAGATGCAGGCCATCAAGAAGAAATAACGAAAGGAGTGTGCCTGTCAATGGAAATGGTCAATATCAAAATCAACGGCATGCCCTTGAGTGTGCCCAACGGCATTTCTATCCTCGAAGCGGCGCGCTATGCCGGGATCGAGATCCCGACGCTGTGCTTCCTCAAGGACATCAATGAAATCGGCGCGTGCCGGATCTGCATGGTGGAGGTCAAGGGTGCGAGAAGCCTGGTTACCGCCTGTGTTTACCCGGTGAATGAAGGCATGGAGGTCTTTACAAATACAGAAAAGGTGCGCAATTCCCGCAAAATCACCCTGGAGCTTATCCTCTCCACGCACGACCGCAAGTGCCTCTCCTGCGTGCGCAGCGGCAGCTGCGAATTGCAGCAGCTCTGCAAAGAGTTCGGCGTAGATGACGAAACGCGCTACGAGGGCGCGAACCCGCACTACGAGTTCGACGACTCCGCCGCGCATATGATCCGCGACAACAACAAGTGCATCCTCTGCCGCCGCTGCGTCGCTGCCTGCGATATGCAGAAAATCTCCGTGATCGGCGCGAATGCCCGTGGCTTCGATACGCATATCAGCTCCGCCTTTGATAAAGATCTGGCGGACGTCTCCTGCATATCCTGCGGGCAGTGTATTGTCAACTGCCCGACCGGCGCGCTGGTGGAAAAGGACGACAGCGACAAGGTGCTTGCCGCCATCAACGATCCGGAGAAATACGTGATTGTCCAGACCGCCCCCTCTATCCGTGCAACCCTCGGCGAGTGCTTCGGCATGAGCATCGGCACGAACGTGCAGGGCAAGATGGTTGCGGCGCTTCGCCGCCTCGGCTTCGATAAGGTGTTCGACACCGACTTCGCCGCCGACCTCACCATCATGGAGGAGGCGCACGAGTTTATCGAGCGCGTGCAGCAGGGCGGCGTGCTGCCGATGATCACCTCCTGCTCCCCCGGCTGGGTCAAATACTGCGAGCACTACTATCCTGATCAGATCTCCCACCTCTCCACCTGCAAATCGCCGCAGCAGATGTTCGGCGCGACGATCAAAACCTGGTATGCAAAAAAGATGGGGATCGATCCGGAGAAGATCGTCGTCGTTGGCATCATGCCCTGCACGGCGAAAAAATTTGAGACCAAGCGCGACGACCAGTCCGCCTCCGGCTACCCGGATGTGGATATCGCGCTCACCACCCGCGAGCTTGCCCGCATGATTGAGAGCGCTGGCATCTACTTTAAGCACCTGCCGGATGAGGAATTCGACAATCCGCTCGGCGAGGGCACCGGCGCGGCCGTCATCTTTGGCGCGACGGGCGGCGTAATGGAAGCTGCTCTCCGCACGGCCGTTGAAACGCTCACCGGCAAGGCGCTCGACAACGTGGATTTCACCGACGTGCGCGGCATGGACGGCGTGAAGGAAGCGGAATATGAAGTGGCCGGCCTCAAGCTCAAGGTGGCGGTCGCCAGCGGCACCGCCAATGCCCACACGCTCATGGAGCAGGTGAAGGCCGGCACATCCCCCTATCATTTCATCGAGATCATGGGTTGCCCCGGCGGCTGCATCAACGGCGGCGGGCAACCGATTCAACACGCGGTAGTGCGTAACTTCGTTGATTTGAAAAACCGCCGCGCCGCAGCGCTTTATGATGCGGACCGCAAGCTCCCCGTACGCAAATCGCATGAGAGTGAAGCGATCAAAACGGTGTACACCGAGTTCTTCGGCGAGCCGGGCAGCCATCTTGCGCATGAGGTGCTGCATACGTCCTACAAGGCCAGGCCGAAATACAAATAAAAAATAGCCGCTGGTTTTCTGCAATCGCAAGCTGTGCGTATCTCTTAGACCCGCGTGATGATGGCAAGCCTTGCTTTGTTATTCGCGCTGCTCGTAATAAAAAAGTCCCTTAATATCTTTAAGCCGCCGCTCCCCATCGCGAGGAGCGGCGGCTGTTCCTTCATGCTCTTCGCGCCGGAAAAATCATGGCGGGCGAGGCGGCAGGCCTCTGGGGAGCGGCGGCGCTGTATCTTGCCGGCTTGCGCTCTCCTTCGCCGGCACGGCGTTTTTTTCCAAGGGGGATTTATCGATTTAGCGAGGAGTATTCCTTTGAACAACTAGAGCGGGGACGGATTGCAATCCGCCCCCTATCGCTTAAAAAATACCGATCAAAATCCGTAATTTCTCTGATTTTGATTCCGGATCAAATATGTTATCGTATACATATGCAGAAAAACAGATCAAAAGGGGAAATCATTGTGAAAAAAAGCAAAGCCGTCCTGCTCGCCGCCGCGATTCCGACCGTCCTGCTGATCGCCGTGATCCTGCTTGTCATTTTCGGCGTGAAATATCTCAACGGCTTCAACGAAGCGCAGCTCGATATCAAGCAGGATAATTTTACATCCGCCAACGCAACCTCCCTCACCGGCCAAACCGTCTTTCTGGGGGATTCCATCACAGAATATTACCCTGTGGCGGAGGCCTACGGCTCCTTTACCCAAAAGACCGGAAGCCTCGTCTACAACCGCGGCATCAGCGCGGAAACAAGCGGCCACATGAAAGACCGCCTCAACGACACTGTCATACCACTCCGGCCGCGCAACGTCGTGATGCTCATCGGCACAAACGATATTGGCCAGGGTGTGCCGGAAGAGGAACTGCTGAAAAACATCACGGACTCCGTCAAAATGATCCGGGAGCAGTCGCCGGAGACAAATCTGATCGTGCAGGCGATCTACCCGGTAAACGAGCATATGGAAACGCTCTATGCGCGCGTTATGGTTGGGAAGCGAACAAATGCCGGTATCACAGCAATCAACGAAAAGATCAAAACCATCGCGCAGGAGAACGGCGCAGTCTTTCTTGACCTAACAAAAGAACTTTCAGATGAAAACGGCGATCTGAAGCGGGCGTTTACATACGACGGACTCCACCCCACGGCGGAGGGCTATGCCGTCATCACAGAAAAAATTCTGCCTTTGCTTAAGTAACTATAGCTTTAAGATTGCCAGCACGATCAGCAGCGCCCCGCTAAACCAGGAGAGGTCAAAGGATAATTTCTGCGCCGCGCGGTTACCGATCTTTCCACCCAAGCGGACCGCCAGCATCCCAACGGCCAAGGAAAACAGCATTACGATCAACACATTCACCTGCATCAGCGCCGCGCCAAAGCCAACCGCCAGCCCGTCAAGGGATAACGCAACAGCCAGCGAGGCGGCTTCTGCGGGCGAGAGCACCCGGGAGCCATCCCGATCTGCTTTCTCCGGGTCGGCATAGACATCCAAGATAAATTTCAAGCTGAACACCGAGAAGGAAACCTGCCGGTGCATCCGCTTATGCCTGCGAATCAGAGTTTTGATCGCGCTGTCACACAGCTTTGCAACACCCAACAAAAAAAGGAGCGCAAAGCATAACCCCCTGGTCAGCCCCTGCGGCAAAAATGGGCGCAGCAACGCCCCTGCCAGAAGGGAAACCGCCAGCATTGCCGTGCAGATCACGCTGATAATCGCGGCGGACGAAAATGGAATTTTGATCCGCTGCGCGCCATAGGCAAAGCTCGCAACAAACGCATCCATCGAAAGAGCCACCACGAGCAACAGCGCCTCCAGCACCGCATAAAACAGGCCGTTCAATGGCACTCACCCCCTGTTAGCGGGATCCATCATCAAAAAACGCTTTCCCCGCTCCCCTATCCTATGCGTAAAGTGGGAGCGTGGTGAAAGCGTTTTTTCATATGAGCTGAATCGGGTCACCAAACAAGGCCGGCCAGGCTTTCCTTCGTTTTAGAGAACTTCCCCGTTTGGATGCGGAAGAGTGTGATTGTTTTTGTCGGGACCATTCCAACACACTCACAGAATGCCGTTTTCTATCTCAGGAACCTATTCGCCACGTTTTAAAACATACGTTCCATCAGCGCTCCATACAGAGGGATGCAGACGGGCTATTTTCACCGGATCAATTCCCCAATTGAATAGAATGGAATTTGTTTTTTGATCGGCCGTCTCTTTGCTCCAAAATATGCGTTTGATATCACTCCCTCCCGCCTTTCACCAAACCCTACCGCCGAGCAGTAAAGAACAGCCGCGGGAAACGAAAAATAACCTCTCCATTTTGCCGCACCGGGTAGGCGCGCGCAATTCCATCGAGCACCTCCCGCTCAAATAGCCGCTGGTTTTCCTTCGTCAGGCAGGAGAGGTAGGGCCGTAGCCCTGTGCCACGGTACCACTCAAGAATCGCCTGATGAGAGGGAAGCCTGTGATAATAGACTGTCTCCCACATCGTAAAGTCCCCAGCGCTGGCGCTCAACAAATCAAAATACTGCTCCGGCGTGAGCTGATAGAAAACACGCCGCTCCGGGAAGCACGATCGCCATTCTGCCTTGGCAGCTACGCGCTCGGCGATCCGGTGAACCGGCTCCTCAAAATTGTTGGGCAGCTGCACCGCCAAAATCCCACCGGGCCGCAAAAGCCCGATCAGGCGGGGAAGCAGTTGTTCATGGCCCGGCACCCATTGCAGGCAGGCGTTAGAAAACACGAGATCATAATCCGTACCAAGCGCAGTGAAATCCCGAGTCACATCAAAAACCTGAAAAGACAGCGTCGGGTTCTCCTCCCTCGCGGCCCGGATCATCTCCGGGGATTGATCGATCCCCAGCACATCCGCTTCCGGGAATCGTTGCTTTACCATCCGCGTGCTGTTGCCCGGTCCGCAGCCGATATCCAGCGCTTTGCGGCACTCCTCTTCCAACGTGACTCGGGCCGCAAGGTCGCGGGCTGGCTGCGTGCGTTCCGCCTCAAACTTTAAATATTGTTTCGCATCCCATTTCATGAATTGGATCACCTCTTCTGCTGACTGTACGCCATGTTCCCCTTTGGCTAAGGCGCCTGATTAAATACCTTCAACGAAAATATGCTGCCCTGCCCCGGGCTGCTCCGAACGCTGATCTCACCGCCCTGCGCCCGCAAAATGGTGCGCGCCATGGCAAGGCCGATCCCGACGCTGTCCGGCGAGGCGTTTTTGCCCCTGTAAAACCGCTCGAATAGATGCGGCTGATCTTCTTTTGCAATACCCTCGCCTGTATCCGCAACCATAAAGAGCGCATAGAGCGGGTTTTGTCGAGCCGACACAGTTACCGTGCCGCCCCGAGGCGTGTGCTCCACACAATTTTTAATCACGTTGAGCAGCGCTTCCGCCGTCCAATTCAAATCACATTTTACGCGAAGCCCCTCCGGCACATCGATGAGAAGCGTCTGCTCCCGCAGCTCCGCTGAAATGGAGAGCGGCTCGCACGCCTTCTCCAGCACCGCGCGCGCTTCATGCATCGCAGGCCGAAACACAATCGCCCCCGCATCCAGCCGGGCGAGCTTCAGCAGAGAGGATACCAGCCACTCCAGCCGGTCGAGCTGCGCATGCAATCCCCTTGAAAACTCTTCCCGACGATCCGGAGGCAGGTCAGGAGACTGCAAAAGATCCGCCAGCATCATCATAGAGGTCAACGGCGTTTTCAGCTGGTGCGAAATGTCGGACATCGAGTCGGCAAGGCGTGTTTTTTCCTCTGTCAAACGCTGGTTTTGCTCACGGAGAATGCGCGTGACCTTATGGATATCGTTTTGCAGGATACTCAGCTCGCCCTCGTCGTTATTTCGTACATCAAGCGAATAATCGCCTGCGCAGATGCGCTCCAAACATGCGCTCAATCGGCGCAGGCGACGGTACTGCCGCCCTGCAAACCCTATCGCACAGATGGCTACAAGCAAGCCTACCAAAAACGCAAGGCACCCGGCCCGCCAGTCGAAGCAAAAGCCTGCAACACTCCCTGCCGCCATGACCGCCAGCATAACGGCCAGCATCCGGCACAGCTCACGGTTGCGCAGAATCTGCATGTGAATCTTCCTCTCTCTTTCGCCGATCAATCCATGCACAATTCCCATACCACGCTGGCACAGGGTGCAAGGCGCATTGTTTCTGTAAGCGCAGGCGGGGCTTCCATATTGCTCAGCAAAAGCTGCGCGCCGCCTGTACAGAGCTCCGCAGGGATTTTGACGCGTGCCGGCTTCGGCGACAGGCTGCATACAACCAAAAGCTGCCGGCTTCCAAGCCGCCGGGCAAAGGCAAGCACCTCCCTATTCTGCGCATCAATGGGCACAAATGCGCCGTCTCGCACAATATCCGCATATGTCTTGCGCAACGCCAATGCCTTTTGATAAAAGCGGAATACGGAATCCGGGTCTTTCAACTGTGCATCCGCGTGAATCTCCCGGTAATTTTCATTGATTTTCATCCATGGCGTGCCGCTTGTAAAGCCTGCGTTTGCCGTATCGCTCCACTGCATGGGAGTACGGGCGTTATCGCGCGCATACCGTTGCAAATATCGCTCGGTAAAATAGGCAACAATGCTGCCAAACGGCTTTTTACGAGCTGCCGCCAGCTGATTGACGGACTGAATGTCGCGGTAATCCGCGCTTTTAAACGGGCAGTTTGTCATGCCAAGCTCCTGCCCCTGGTAGATAAAGGGCGTCCCCTTTTGAAACAGCAGGGAAATCGCGAGGCTCTTCGCGGCTGCCGCGCGGTGCGCACCCGCAGGGGCAAACCGCGGAATGCTCCTTGATTGGTCGTGATTTTCATAATACAAAGCGCCCCAAGAGCCCTCCGGCAGCTCCTGCCAACGGAACAGCGTGCGCTTCCAGCGGCGCAGATTGGTAGATTTCTGGTTGTAGGCGCAGACGGCACGCGCACCGACGTGCTCAAAGTGGAAGAGCAGATCCAATAGCCCCGCGCCCTCTTGCGTAATCTCGCAGGCGCGGGCAAAATCTATGCCTGCTGCCTCGCCGACAATCATCGTGTCAAATTGGTTAAACGAGCGTTCGGAAAGCTCCTGCATATATTCCTTCCAGCGTGGGCCGACCACAACGTCGTTCTGTGACGCGCGGTATAGATCTTCCGGCTTTGAAATATAGGTAATAACGTCGCACCGGAATCCATCCACCCCTTTTTCCAGCCAGTAGTTGCAGATGGCCGCCACTTCCTCGCGCACCTTTGGATGATCCCAATTCAGATCCGGCTGCTTCCTGCTGAACAGATGCAGATAGAACTGCCCGGTCGCCTCATCATATTCCCACGCAGAGCCTCCAAAACAAGCGCACCAGTTGTTGGGCGGCGTTTTGTGATCCGGCCCGATGCCGTCGCGCCAGATATAATAATCCCTGTAAGGGTTTGTCCGATCCTTCCGGCTCTCTTGAAACCACGGGTGCTCGTCCGACGTGTGATTGACAACCAAATCCATCAGCACCTTGATTCCACGGTTGTGAAAGGCCTCCAGCATCTTTTCCCAATCTGCCAGCGTACCGAATTCATCCATGATGTCGCGATAATCGCTGATATCGTAGCCGTTGTCGTCGTTTGGCGATTTGTAGCAGGGCGACAGCCATACGGCGTCTATGCCGAGCTCCTTCAGATAATCAGCCTTTTGCAGAATGCCGTTTAAATCACCGACGCCATCGCCGTTGGAATCCAGAAAGCTGCGCGGATAAATCTGATAAACAACCGCGTCTTTATACCATCTTGTTTTCATAGCGTCTCCTGTTTCTCATCAAATTGATGCTTATTTTTGTCAACAGCGGTTTTCAGCGCATAGCCGCGATCCTGCCCCCATTCCAAAGGCATACAATATGATAAAAGCGTTCAACGATGCTCCTCTGCATTTTTCGCGCTGCCTACGGCCCGGTAACCTAGCCCGCGCACCGTCTGTATCAGCTGCGGTTTCTGCGGGTCGTCCTCAAGCTTTTCTCGCAGCCGCTTGATGTAAACAGTCAGTGTGTTGTCGTTAACAAAGTCGCCTGCCGCATCCCAAATGCTTTCCAGCAATTGCCCGCGAGTGAGCGTCTGCCCTTCATTGGATGCAAACGTCAGCAACAGGCGATATTCCAGCGCTGTAAGAAAAACCTCCTGTCCGCCCCGCATCACGCGCGCCTGGGCCGGATAAATCCATATATTGCCCAGCCGGATCGCTTCCGTATCCGGGCGGCCCCGGCGGCGCAGCACGTTTTTGATGCGCGCCATGAGCTCCCGGATGCGGAAAGGCTTCGTCACATAATCGTCTGCCCCCATCTCAAGGCCCATTACCACATTCACTTCATCGTCACATGCAGTAAGAAAAATCACAGGGGTTTCCCTGTTTGCCCGCAATGCCCGGCAAACGTCATATCCACTGCCATCCGGCAGCATCAGGTCGAGGATGGCAAGGTCAAACGGCTCCCGCTCCGCCGCCAATTTGCCCCCGGCAGCATCCGGCACATGATGCACGGCATAGCCTCCTGCTCAAGCGCATAGACGAGCCCCACGGCGATTGTACGGTCATCCTCCACCAGCAAAATCCGCATGCACATCCGCCCCTATTTATTTCATCTGAATCGAGTATATCATATTTTTCGCTTGGTTGCATGACAATCCTGTCATATCGTCAAAACGCCCGCGGCATTTCTGCCGCAGGCGCTGATTGCTTGAATTTGGATGTCTGGTATCTGTTAATACGCCTTGCCCCAGTAAAGCATATGCTTTGCCGGCTTACCACAGCAAACGCAGGTATCGGCAAGCTGCTCCTGCTCAAAGGGGATGCAGCGTGAGGTAACGCCCGCTTCCTCTTTGAGAGCTTCCTCACAGGCGAGGTCGCCGCACCACATCGCCTTAATAAAGCCAGGCTTGTGCTCTGCAAGATCCTTGAGTTCCTCCAAGGTTTTGGCGCTGTAAGTCATCTCTTCGCGGCGGGCGAGCGCTTTTTCATAAAGCCCGGCACGCACGGCCTCCAGCTGCTCTGCGATGGCCGCTTCCAGTTGATCGAGTGAGACGAAGGTTTTTTCGCGGTTATCACGCCGCACTAGAACGCACTGGTTATTGGCAATGTCCTTCGGGCCAATCTCCAGCCGCAGCGGCACACCCTTCATCTCATACTCCGCAAACTTCCAGCCAGCGGAATTATCACTGTCATCCACCTTGACGCGGAATGTTGCCGCCAGACGGTCACGCAGTTCCATCGCCTTATCGAGCACGCCTTCTTTATGCATTGCAATCGGCAGAATGACCACCTGTACGGGTGCGACGGCCGGCGGCAGAACGAGGCCGTTATTATCCCCGTGCGTCATGATAATCGCGCCAATGATACGGCTTGACATACCCCAGGAGGTCTGGTGCGGATATTGGAGCGTATTGTCCCGCCCAGTGAACTGGATGTCGAACGCACGGGCAAACCCGTCGCCAAAATAGTGGCTCGTGCCGCTCTGAAGAGCCTTGCCATCGTGCATGAGCGCTTCAATCGTATAGGTTGCCTCCGCGCCTGCAAATTTTTCCTTGTCCGTCTTACGGCCCTTGACCACGGGAATCGCAAGGTCATGCTCGCAGAAATCCGCGTAGACGTTGAGCATACGCTCCGTTTCCTCCACCGCCTCCTGTGGGGTCTCGTGCATGGTGTGGCCTTCCTGCCAAAAAAATTCCATGGTGCGCAAAAACGGGCGCGTTGTCTTCTCCCAACGCACAACGGAACACCACTGGTTATAGAGCTTGGGCAGATCACGGTAGGAATGAATAACCTGGGCATAGTGATCGCAGAAGAGCGTTTCGCTCGTCGGGCGCACACACAGGCGTTCCTGAAGCTGTTCCGCGCCGCCGTGCGTGACCCACGCCACCTCTGGCGCGAAGCCCTCCACATGATCCTTTTCCTTTTGGAGCAGGCTTTCCGGAATAAACAGGGGCATCATCACATTTTCATGCCCCAGCGCCTTGAAACGCCGATCGAGGTTATCGCGGATATTCTCCCACAGCGCCGTGCCGTAAGGTCGCACCACCATGCAGCCGCGCACGCAGGAATAGGAGGCAAGCTCCGCTTTCTTCACAACGTCCGTATACCACTTGGCGAAATCTTCCTCCATGGAGGTAATTTCCTCCACCATTTTCTTCTGCTCTGCCATCTTCCAAAAACCGCCTTTCCAGGGATTTCAATATGAAATTACTCGTAAATTTAATTATAGTAATCCCCGGCGGATTTTTCAAGTTTTTTCGGCGCGGAAGGCAACGTTTATCGGAAACCACTGCACAGGCAATACAAAAGCGCGCGCTGCATCTGCATTGTGAAGCCAGAGTCCCCATTTGCCATCGCAGCTTTATTTATCCTTCGGCTTTGCAAAAAAGGACACCAACAGCCCGCTGATCATCGCAGCCGTAATGCCTGCCGCACCGGCTGTCAACGGCCCCGTCAGCACACCGAGCAAGCCCTGGCTGGCCACGGCTTCCTTCGTTCCCTTCGCCAACAGATAACCGAAACCCGTCAAAGGGACGCTGGCCCCCATGCCGGCCCACTTTACCAGCGGCTCATAAAGGCCAATTGCGCCAAGCAGCACGCCCAGCGTAACAAACAGCACCAGAATTCTTGCGGGCGTCAATTTCGTCCAGTCAATTAAAATTTGGCCTACGGCACAGATCAGCCCGCCAACCAGAAACGCTTTCAAAAAGATCATGCGTATGATTCCTTCCTTTCACAGAGCCGCGCAGCGCCTCTGCGCGGCCTCCCTGTTTGAAAAGCCCTACTTGATAGCGCTCGGCTTTTCTGCGTCGTTATTCTTTGCCTTTTCACCACAAATATTCCAAAAGAGTGGAAAAGAAAAATAGAAGCACAGAGGAACTACGCGTCAGGAAGCAATCGATTCAAAAAATACAGGCCCAGCGCTCTGCCGGGCCAGCAATGACAAGCTGTTTTTCATTTCTACCGTTCCTTTGCCCGAATGGAAAGCTTTTAAAAATGCAGGCTTTGATTCGGCAGCAGCGTGTAGACGGCGCTGGATGCGCCATGACAATCCTTCCAACCGGCAAAAATCTTCGATAGATCAACACGCACCTTTTTGGATACGCCAGAAATATTCCGGATTGAAAAGCCTTGCCCAGATAGCCGATAAGCCACGCCAAAGCTCGCCATGGAAACCTGTGTATCGCCCGTGCAGCAAGGGGCAACCAAAAGATCTGCCGCTTCATCCGGCCGGAGCCCCAAAAAGTCATGCACCAGCACATCAAGAAACACATTCGGGTATTCATAATAGGAAGGCGAGCCGTGCCAATTCCGTTTGCTCTCTTCCCCCGTGTTATAGTAAATATAATTCATATCATACCGCTCGCCCATATCAAAATTGTCGGCCCCGGCCTGCTGGGCAACCCGCTCTAACTGGCGCTTGAGCAGGGCTGCATCCGCCTTTTCCCGCCTGTATTTTGCATCGTGGCACCAATACCGCCCGGCGGCGCACAAATCATACGGGCCACCCACGCCAATTTCCGACTGCGTATAATCCTCAATTTTTGCCGCGACAAAGGATGGGAACTTTTGAAAAACATCGTCATACTGCTCGATCACGGCGTTCACCGTTTCGTTTCTGGTGGGATCATTGAAACCGAAGGTGACGGACAAGGCGTTGCTCAGCAAATGGATATGGTCATGCGCCGCACCCTGCCGGTCGATCCAATCCACATAGCGGCCGTCCCGCTCACTCCAATAGCCCTCCGGGATAGGCTGTATATAATTGTGCCGCATTTTTATTGGCCAACGCTGCATAACGATCCGCTTTTTCCGGGGCTCCTGCAATGGCTTCAAGCCGCGCCATTAACTCGAACGAATGCACGGCAAAGGCCTGCGCCTGTGCATTGGCGCCATCCTTTATGACTTGATCTTCATAATACACATCGCCCCAAAGGCGGCCATTCCCATCCAGAAACCGCTCTGCAAAGCAAAGCCCGCGCTCCAGAGTGCCCAAATGCTTTTTTACAAACCCAAGGTCCTTAGTCAGGCAGAAGTAATGATATAGCTCTTCCACCAGCTCGATTACGCCTGTGAGCAGAAACATTACGGCCTTTACCTTTTTATCCTTGCTTTTGCGGTATACGCGGTATTCCCTCCGCCCATTCGGTTGTAGAGAACACGGAATGCGGAACTGCCGCCGCCAATCTGTGCGCATGAGACGCAGCTGCAATTCCAGCATTCTGCGGACCACCTGCAAATCAAAGGCGTCGCCCATCGCTACCCTGCCGCGAATATGGAATTCGTGATCCACAGCGGGGTAAGTGCCCCCATAAAACTTTGTTTCCAGCGTTGAAAGAACATAGCCCTCCCGCAGCCGCTTTTTTCTGCGCATAAAGGAGCGCTCGGCGCATTGGTTTAAGATGCTCTTCCAATAGAAGTTTGCCATTGCCCGCTCTAAGGCGTCTGAGCCATCCACCCGCACACAAAACGCATTTCCAAGAAAATCGCAGGATGGAACCCCCTTTATACACGACAGTGCTGTAATCCGCATCAAAAAAGATATCGACCCCTGCCCGACTGTGCCGCACCCCGATAGCCTCCGGTTGTTTGAAGCAGTGAACAGGTATCCTCGCCCTCATCCAGCGCCCATAAAAACGCGTTTCCCACAAATGATTTGGGCTGAGCCGCCGGCGGGATTACATAGTGATTGCCATTCTCCTGCAAATGGGCATAAATTTTAACGTCACGATCCAAAATCAGCTTTTTCATAAACCCCCTCCACCACGCCTTGTCAGCCCTCATTTCTAACGCTGTGTATCGCCAGGCCTTGCCTTCCCCTTTTTCAAGGAGTGCCGCAGAAGCTTTTTCACGAGATTGATCGCTTCCGCCGGACAAAGCGCGCGTGCTCAGTGGAATACAAACAATTAAAATAGAAGAGTGTTCACGGAGCGCGGACCGGCTTGCCGCTTGCGGGATCAATGTGTTCCCATCCGCCCACGATTTGTGCCCACCAGGCGCCGCTGGCTCCGAAGCCTTCTATGTGCTGAAACTGCTTTTCAGGGTTTATCTGTATGTTCAAATGCCAACCGCCTCCTATCCGGCAAAACAAACGCGGCGCATTTGTTTTTTGTTCAATCCCGTTTCATGGCGGCGAAGGGATAATCCATAAAGTGCTCCGGCATGACGAAGCGCACAAAATTGGAAGGCGCCTCATCCCCCTCAAAATACAGCCAGCGCGTCATTTCCAGCACGCGCTGGTTCGGTAGCACACGCAGCTCCGCCTGCTCTTTCTCCGTCGGTACGCGGCGCACGATTGAATAATCGATTTTTCCCACGCTCAAATCCTCCTGCGTAAGGATCACATGCGCAATCGAGGCCTCGCTCTGCGCGCTCCCGGCAATGCGTTCATAAAGCTCCTGTGTAAAGTAGTTATCCTCCACAGCCACCGGGATTTTTTCGCCATAGCGCACACGCTTGAGGCGGCGCACCACCCTACCGGGCGCCCAGCGTTCGCTGAGGACGCCGGCTTCCACCGTAACCGGCTCATCCTTCACCACGCGATTGACACAACGGATGCCCATTTTATCCAGGTAGTGGGAAAGAGAAATTAACGGTTCAAAGCCTAGCTCCCGCTTTGGCTCTTTTACAAACGTGCCGATTCCGTGCCGCTTTTCCACCTGGCCTTCATGCTCCAGCTCATTGAGAGCGGCACGCACGGTTGCCCGTCCAACTTGCAGCTGCTCCATAAGCTCCTTCTCAGTGGGCAGGCGGTCGCCTACCTTATAATCTCCCATTCGAATGCGGTTTAATATATACTCTCTCACCTGAATATATAAAGGAGTGTAGCTTGCTTTATCCAGCATACGTTTCGCACCCTTCTTCCAAAAAAATCCATATCTTAATTATACACAGGAATAGTGTTTTGTCAAAATTCGGCTGTTTTTCGGCACATCCAGGAGGGTCGTGCAAAAGTAACGTGCGATCACAAGCTCCCCTTCTTCGTTCGGGCGGCCGTTTTCATCAAACCATCGCTCCTGTACGCGCGCATCGTTCTGTGCCGTTTCCTGCGCCAAACGCGTAAGATCAAGCAATATCACACCCTCCTGCTGCCCAAGGATCCTCATCGTGGCAAGGCAGCCGCTCAAATCTTTCCGCAGGGTCAACGGCATTTGCAGGATCACCAGGGCGCCATCCGACTTTGCCCTGCTAATGAGCGCGCTCAAGTCATGCTCAAACCGCGCCTGCACATTCAGGCCTGATTTCTCTCCTTCAAACTCCGGCATGATCGACACAACCGACGGGTGAAAACGGCCCACCCAATCATCGTAATGCAGCAGCATGTCGGAAACTGTATCGCCGCTGTGCGCTTGGTTGATGGCATAACGCATCCGGCTCGTATATTCGTCGCCAATCATTTCCCAGCGGGATACCTCCTGGATATGCTCCGGGTAGGCCCGCGCGCCGTTTTGACTGAAACGCGTTCCAGCGGTCGTCCCGCCGCCGAGATACACCCAAACGAAGGGCTGCCCGGGCGAAAAATACGGCGCAAACAAGGCGCTTTTGGCTTTGTCAAGGGAAAATTCCGCCCGCGCTGGGTCCGGATCCTCCGGCAGTGAAAGATCATGATAGCTGCCAGATACAAAGATTCCCTCTTCGGATACGCACAGCTCCAGCGATTGCAGCAGATAGCGAACCCACAGCAGGTGCCCGTATTCGTTCGGGTGGATGCCGTCCGCCATCAGCTTTTTCACTTCTTTTGGATGAGACGACCAGAAAGCGTTGTGGTCGATCAGAAGAATCTCCTCCTGCCGCACGAGCGCCCGCGCCGCCTCCAGATAGGGCCTGAGCTTGCGCTGGCGGTTGCTTGTGTTCGGCGTTTGCAGCACGGGGATTGCCCCGGCCGCCCGGATACGCCTGACCGCCTCGCGCAGATTGCCGGCATAGCTTTCCGGTGTGATTCCATCCGTTGCGCAGTCGTTCATCCCGAAGCAGAGAAAGACGACGTCCGCCTGGTAATCCGCCACCCAGGCGTTGAAATATTCCATCAGCTCCCGCGTCGTGGCGCCGGATACGCCGGTGTTCACCACCGTGTCGCGCGCGCGCTCCGGTGTGGCTTTGAGCGCCTGTGTAAAATGCTCCTGATAATTGCGCAGATAGTCTGTGTGCATGCAGCCGTGCGTGATGCTATCCCCCGCGAACACCCAGGTGACCGGCTCCTTGCGCGCCGTAATCGCCTGCATAAGCGCATAATCCGCTTTGCCGCGGTTGCTCGGCGCGTCCGCCTGACCGATTTCGATGGATTCCGGCACCGGCGGGATCAGGCTTTTCACAAGAAAATAGGCGCTGGAACCCAGCAATGCCAGAATACACAGCGCCACCATGAGCCAAAGCCCTATTTTATCTTGCAGCCCTTTGAACAAACTCATCAATTGAACAAGTGAAACACTGAGCATTCAACGCACCATCCAAAAGAATTTTTAAACGAAATGAATTATATTTATTGACAAAAGTATAATAAATTGATACAATCCTGTCAAGAGGTTCGGACAACCGAACCATTTCCCTTTTATAATCCACGGCAAGATACGATTGAAATAAATGGAGAGGTGATTCCCATGACAACGGCTCAAAAGCTTGAACGCACGCTGCGCGGCAAAGGGTACGAGGGCGTCTCCTGCACCGAGTGGCGCAAATCCATCCGGCTGGAGGGGGAGCTTGACGATTGGAAAGCCATCGTCAAAGCCGGAAAAATCGCCGCGAAGGCGGGCTATAAGGGTGTAATCAACGATATTACACTCAAGGGCTTCACACCGCCCCCTATCCGCACGCCGAAACAGCGGGATAACGCGCTGGAAGGCCGCAGGCCGGATGTGCTCATCATCGGCGGCGGTGTGATCGGCTGCGCGATTGCCCGCGAGCTGTCTAAAAATGCGCTCGACATCCTGCTGCTCGACAAGGAGAGCGACGTTGCCATGCACGCCTCCTCCCGCAACGACGGAATGATCCACCCCGGCATTGCTTCCCATGCAACACGCTGCGCGGTAAGATGAATGTGAAAGGCAACGCGATGTATACACAGCTCTGTGAGGAGCTCGGCGTTCCCTTCCAGAGGTATGGCAATCTGATTCTCTATGCCGACCATATCTTCGGCACGGTGGCAGAGCCTATCTCGGCGAGCGGGCGCGCAAATTGGGGATTGTCGGCGGCAAAATCAGCCGCAAGCGGCTGCGTGAAATTGAGCCGAATATCACAGACCGCGCCTTAGGCGCGTTTGAATACCCCTCCTCCGGCGTACTATCCCCCTATAAGCTAACCGTTGCGCTGGCGGAAAACGCCGTGGAAAACGGCGCGCAGGTTTCTCTTGACACCATCGTCACCGGCATGGAGATGGAGGGGGATGCGATCGGCAGCGTTTTCACTAACCGCGGCGCCATCCATCCGCGGCTCGTCATCAACGCAGCGGGTGTTTTCTCCGATCAGATTGCCGAGATGGCAAACGACCGCTTTTTCTCCATCCACCCGCGCAAGGGAGAGCTGGTGATTCTGGATAAAAAGAAGGGCCCGCTCGTGACTCGCTCAATGGGGCTGATCGATCTCAGCCAGGCCACCTCCGACACCAAGGGCGGCGGTGTGATGCGCACGATTGACCAAAACGTGCTCGTGGGGCCGGACGCCTACGAGCAGCCGATGCGCGAGGACTTCAGCACGCACCGCGAGAATATCGACGCGATCCTGAAAAAGCACCTCCCGCTCATCAAGGGCTTCGCCCCCTCGGACGTAATCACCTATTTTGCCGGCATCCGAGCCGCTACATATGAAGAGGAATTCATCATCGAACGCTCCGAATATGTGCAAAACCTCATCCATGCGGCCGGTATCCAGTCGCCGGGCCTTGCTTCCGCCCCTGCGATCGCAGAGGAAATCTCCAGGATCACGGTGGATGCGCTTCAGGAGCAGATGGAGGTAAAGCCGAATACAGGCTTCAACCCGCGCCGGAGGGTGATTCCCCATATGAGCGATTTGACAACAGAGGAAAAACAGGAGATCATCCGAAAGAATCCGGATTATGGCGTGATCATCTGCCGCTGCGAGGGCATCAGCAAGGGTGAGATCGTGGACACGATCCATTCCCCCCATCCCCCGCAACCACGATCGACGCGCTCAAGCGCCGCGTGCGCCCCGGCATGGGCCGGTGCCAGGGCGGCTTCTGTTCCCCGCTGGTCACGCAGATCATCTGCGAGGAGACGGGGCTTTCCCCAGAGGAGGTCACCAAAAGCGGGGAGGATTCTAACCTAATCCTGGAACGCACACACAAGGGAGAAAGGAGTGGTCGTCAGCATGAAACGGTATGACGTGATCGTCCTAGGCGGCGGACCCGCGGGCCTTGCGGCCGCGATCAGCGCATCAAAAGAAAAGGCAAGCGTTCTGCTCATCGAGCGGGAAGCAAAAATGGGCGGTATTTTAAAGCAGTGCATTCATGACGGATTTGGCCTGCTGCGTTTTGGCGAGCGGCTCACCGGCCCGGAATATGCGGATCGTTTTCTAAAAGAACTGCTCCAGATGGAGATCGACTACCGTACCTCCGCTTTCGTCCTGAATGCGAAAAAGCAGCCGGGCGGCGGCTTCCGGCTGGAAATCCAAACGCAGGACGGCATCCTCTATGAGGAATGCAGCGCGCTTGTGTTGGCCTGCGGCTGCCGGGAAAAAACAGCCCGCCAGGTTTGGATTCACGGCGACCGCCCCGCTGGCGTTTACACCGCGGGCACGGCGCAGCACTTCGTCAATCTTATGGGCTGTATGCCTACGAAAAAATGCGTAATCCTCGGCAGCGGCGATATCGGCATGATTATGGCCCGCCGCCTGACGCTGGAGGGCGCGCAGGTGGAGGGCGTATATGAAATCAAGGACGCGCCCGCCGGCCTTGCGCGCAACGTTGCACAGTGCTTAAACGACTATAACATTCCCCTGCACCTCTCCACCACCCGTGACGCGCGTGATCGGCACGAAACGAGTGGAGGCCGTGGAGGTCTGCCAGGTGGACGGCTCCATGCAGCCCATCGCGGGCACGGAGCGCATTATCGACTGCGACGCGCTCATTCTCTCCGTCGGCCTGCTGCCGGAAAACGAGATTGCGGAGCAGCTCGGCGTGGAGCTCGACCCAGCCACAAAGGGACCCTTCGTCGATCAGAGGCTGATGACGAGCGTGCCCGGCGTGTTCTGCTGCGGCAACGCCCTGCACGTCAACGACCTTGTGGACTACGTTTCCGAAAGCGGCGAGCTCGCGGGCAAAGCGGCGGCGCACTACCAGCCCGCCGACCGCTGCCGGGTGCGCCTGAGCTACCGCAAGGGGGATTTTCTCTACGCGGTGCCACAGTATTACGATATGGAGCAGCCCGGCTCCTTCACCGTATATTTCCGCAGCCGAACAGACCGGCGCGGCCAGTCCGTTACGCTGCTTGTCAACGACCAGGCGGAAAAAAAGAAAAATTATCTGCGTTTGCTGCCCTCTGAAATGGAAACGCTGACCGTTACGCCCAAAGAAAAGGTCCGCAGCCTCCAGCTGAAGATGGAAGCGCGGCAGTAAAGGAGCGTGTGCTTTATGAAAAATACCGTGCAGGAGATGACCTGCATTGTCTGTCCAAACGGCTGCCGCTTGCAGGTGATGGAAAAGGATGGTAAGATAGAGGTGACGGGCGCCACCTGCAAAAAAGGCGTGGCCTTCGCGGAAAATGAGCTGAAAAACCCGACTCGCTCCATTGCGAGCACGGTCAAAACCATTTTCCCGGACTGCCCCTATGTGAGCGTGAAAACAGATGGCGAGCTGCCGAAAGAGCATATCATGCAGGCCATGGAAAAGATCAATGCCGTCATCCTGAAAAAACGGCTGCCCATTGGCGGCGTGGTGCTCAAAAACGTATGCGGCGTGAAGATCGTCGCCACCAGCGATATGACCGGAAACCCCGCGCCCTGCCGGGTTCACGGCGCAGCGTGCGAAAAAGCATAAACAGGCATCGAGCGAATCAAATTCAGAAAATAGGAGGTATACAGCAATGGCTCTCAGCAAAAAAAAAGGTGTCCGATTTTTATCCGGACTGGTACCATGAAGAAGCGCCTGCCGATTCTTGGCGCTCCATCCTGAAATGGGGCGATCCAAAGGAATTCAAAGCCCCCAGCCGCTCCCTCTACCGCATGATGAAGGATGTTTTCGACATGACGGACGACGACTTCCAGGAGAAGAAGGAGATGGGCCTAGAGCCGGTCAAATACGACCACCCCTCCCGCTTTACCGACGAGCAGCTAAACGACCTGCGCGCCATTGTGGGCCGCGCAAACGTCACGGTGGACGACTACGCCCGCCTGAGCGTCGCCTATGGCAAAACGATGATCGACCTGATGCGCCTTAGAAAGCACATTGTCGAGAATGTGCCAGACGCCGTGGTCTACCCCCGCAACCGCGCGGATATCATAGGGCTTGTCAAATACTGCACAGAGCACAAAATCCCGATGTACGTCTACGGCGGCGGTTCTTCCGTCACGCGCGGTGTAGAGCCCGTGTGCGGCGGTATCACGCTCGATATGCGCAAAAATTTCAACAAGGTCATCCGCTTCAGTGAGCACAACCAGACGATCACCGTGGAGGCGGGCATGAGCGGCCCGCAGCTTGAGGAGGTGCTCAACAACGCGCCGGAGAAACTACATGCCAAAGGGCGCTACACCTGCGGGCACTTCCCACAGTCCTTTGAATACTCCTCCGTCGGCGGCTGGACGGTCACGCGCGGCGCGGGCCAGAACTCCAGCTACTACGGAAAGATTGAGGATATCGTCATCAGCCAGGAATATGTCACCCCCGTGGGCATTATCAAGAGCGACGAGTGCCCGCGCAACGCAACCGGCCCGTCAATCGACCAGATCATGATGGGCAGCGAGGGCACCTTCGGCATCCTGACGCACGTGACCTTGCGCGTGTTCAAATACATGCCGGAAAACCGCTTCCGCTTCAGCTATGTTTTCCACAACTGGGACGACGCCGTCACCGCCGCCCGCGAGATCATGCAGGGCGAGTTCGGCTTCCCATCCGTGTTCCGTGTGTCCGACGCGGAGGAAACGGAGATCGCCTTCCACCTCTACGGCGTGGCGGATACGCCTATTGACGCGCTGCTCAAAGCGCGCGGCTATGAATCCAACAAGCGTTGCCTGATGCTTGGCTTCACGGAGGGAGAGCGCCACTTTAGCAAAAACGTAAAACGCCGCATTTGGGATATCTGCCATAAATACGGCGCAATGTACACTACCGGTATCGTCACAAGAGGTTGGGAGAAGGGCCGCTTCCGCGACCCGTATCTGCGCGAGGATCTGGGCGATTACGGCCTGATGCTCGACACACTGGAGTGCTCCGTCAACTGGGATAACTTCATGGACGTTTACAAAAGCGTGCGTACCTACTGTAAGAGCCGCCCGAACACGATGTGTATGACGCATATGTCTCACTTCTACCCACAGGGCGCAAACCTCTACTTCATCTTCCAGGCGAAAATGGACAGCATTGATGAATATCTCGAATACCAGTACGGTATTATGGATCACATCCAAAAGGCCGGCGCTTCCATGAGCCACCATCACGGCATCGGCAAGATGACCGCCCCGTGGCTGGAGGCCCAGATCGGCCACAATGAGATGGAGGTTTATCGTGCGCTCAAGGAGCATTTCGATCCGGATCACATCATGAATCCGGGCGGAACGCTGGGCCTTGACCTGCCGGAGGAGCAGAAGCGCGACTTGATCCATAAAAGTAAGGCAGTCAGAAGCATATCACTATATAAAAATCGCCGGATCCTGCATCGGATCCG
>ENA-OQED01000211-OQED01000211.1-human-gut-metagenome-genome-assembly--contig:-NODE-211-length-23923-cov-1.137796_pt1 | contig 23923 bp, 31 predicted proteins | sample MGYA00242790_ERZ504625 | MGnify/ENA primary metagenome ERZ504625 (study PRJEB26092, sample SAMD00036345) | human gut metagenome | host: Homo sapiens | study: EMG produced TPA metagenomics assembly of...
TTTTCTCGGCACTAGCAGCATGGCGTGAAATGCCTTATAATAAGTATATCTGCCAGATGACAGGTTGAGTGTTTGGCGGATGATATCCATTAAAGATGCTATTATTAATGTATTATATATATTAGGAGGAAGACAATGGGATTTTTTGATGCCTTTTTTAAAGAACATCAGCGGACGAAGAGCGAGGAGATCTATGACAACGCCTTGCAGATCTTTAATTCACCGGAATTGCAGAACCAGGCTTTATCGGGAGAGCTGGCCGACAAGGTGCGGCATGGGGAAGACTGCGATGTCCTTCCCGGAGCTTACGGCCATTTTGGCCATGATGCGACCAATCCCATCCCCGTCAACGGACCGAGCGGTGAATTCGTCTATTTGTCGCGCCTGCGCCTGCGCCGGACAGGTTCCATGGTCTTTTTCCACAAGGCCGGTCAGGTCGGGAACCTGGACGTCTTTGAATTGACCAATGTCAGTGGCAAGTTCGTCGACCGCCTGTATGTCGACATGTATCATCCCCGCTGTTCCCGCCGTTATCCCGACGGCTATACGCTGGAACGGGAAGCCGTCTTCCCGCGGGGCGTGACGACGACGTTGGCCGATTTCCCCAAAGGCCTCTATAAGGCCATCAAGAAGGAAGCCAAGCTGCGTCTGGGCATCGACGTCGCTGAAAAGGAAAGCGACTGCATCGATGTGCCGGCCGTACAGGCTGCTTTGGACCAGTTGCGGCAGAAAAGGCCGGCGGCTCCCATCATGAAGCCATTGAAATAAAGAGAAACTATGGTATAATTACACCAGGTTAGTAATGTAGATTATTAGGAGGGTTATCGATGAGAGAATTACCGAAAGCACATGAAATTTGGTGCCACTTCAAGAAGAATACCTATGAAATTATTACCATTGCCGAACATACGGAGACAGGTGAAAAATTCGTCATTTACAAAGCCTTGCACGACACAATGAAGACCTATGCCCGTCCGCTGAAGGATTTCATGAGCGAAGTCGATAAGGAAAAATATCCCCGTGCCGAACAGGATTACCGCTTCGTCAAAGTTAAATAATCTTGACAAGGCCTGTGAAGGCTGATATAATATGTACTGTTGAAAATAAAGCAGAAGCTATCCGCTTCTCACCTTACAAGGCGCTGGAGTCACTAAGTCTATGACGGAAACGTAGAGCGGATAGCGATGCTATCCGTTCTTTTTTTATTTCGGAGGTGAAAGACGATTAGTAAGGAATTACGTATCAACGATCAAATCAGAGCCCGTGAAGTACGCGTGGTCAGTGATTCTAACGAACAGCTCGGTGTCATGTCTCTCCGTTCGGCCCGCCAGATTGCGGAAGAACGGCATTTAGACCTGGTAGAAGTCGCACCGAATGGCAAACCGCCTGTCTGCCGCATCATGAACTACGGTAAATACCGTTATGAACAGCAGAAGCGTGAAAAGGAAGCCAAGAAAAAACAGAAAGTCTTGAACATTGAAAGAAGTAAAACTTCGTCCCAATATCGAGACCATGACTTCTACGTTAAGATGAAAGCTGCGCAGCGTTTCCTGGGTGAGGCAGCAAAGTCAAAGTTACGATCATGTTCCGCGGCCGCGAAATGAGCCATCCGGAACTGGGCCGTGATTTGCTGGTTCGATTCGCTGATGAATTGAAAGACACCGCCCATGTAGAAAAAGAACCTAAAATTGAAGGCAGAAACATGACCATGGTCATCGCTGTCAACAAGAAATAACAGGAGGACAATTATTATGCCGAAATTGAAAACTCGCCGTGCTGCGGCAAAACGCTTTAACACAACTGGTACAGGTAAAATCAAACGCATGAAACCGTATAAGAGCCACATCCTGGAAAGCAAGAGCCCGAAACGTAAACGTAACCTGAGAAAAGCTACGCTCGTTTCCCAAGACCATGACCGAAGCCGTCCGCAAGATGTGCCCGTTCATCTAATAGCGTAATATACTTTTTGATATAGATTCGGAGGAATAGACTAATGGCAAGAATTAAAGTTGGCGTTACAGCACACGCTCGTCATAAAAAAATCTTAAAAATGGCTAAAGGCTACCGCGGTACCCGCAGCCGTCTCTTCAAAAAAGCTAACGAAAGCGTCATGAAAGCGCTCTACTACGCTCGTCGTGACCGCCGTGCCAAGAAACGCGAATTCCGTAAATTGTGGATTGCCCGTATCAACGCCGCAACCCGCGCTAACGGCCTCAGCTACAGCCGCTTCATCTGCGGCCTGACCAAAGCTGGCGTCATCGTAAACCGCAAAATGCTCGCTGACCTCGCTGTCAACGACGCAGCTGCTTTCGCAAAACTCGTAGAAGTCGCAAAAGCACAGTAAATCTATGCAAATAAAATCCCCTGCATGAAGGTTTCCACCATCATGCAGGGGATTTTTGCTTTGCAGCGGTCAGCAGTTAGCCACTAACCACTAGCCACTAGCCACTAATCACTAACCACTAACCACTACAATCAATGCCGCCAGGCTTTGGGCACGGGAATGAGGAAGGCGAAGATGGCGCCGATGATGGCGCTGATCCAGAGGCATTGCAGGGCCGGGGAGATGCCCCACTGGTCGGCACCCCAGCCGACGATAGGCGAGATGAGGCCGCCGATGGTCGTCGTCAGGCCCAGGGTGACGCCGGAAGCGAAACCGACGTTCTTGCCGAGGTAAGTCTGGCCGAGGACGACGATGGGGCTGTAGGCGGCGAAGAGCGAGAAGGCGACGGGAAGGAGTAGCAGCGTCGCCGTGACGATGTCCGTACTGTTGACCAGGAAGAACATGGACGGGATCATGATCACCATAGAGCCGCGGAGGACGCGGAGGAAGCCGAAGCGGTCTGCCAGGACGCCGCCGATGAAGGTGATGACGACGCCCATGGAAAAGAGAATGGACAGGGCCAGGCTGCCTGCTGCCGGCGAGGCATGGAGGACGTGGATCCAGTAGAGGGGAATGAAGGTATTGCAGACCGTAAAGCCGATGGAACGGACGAAGATGACGACGGACAGGCGGGCGAAGGCGCTCCAGTCGTTGGTCCGGACTTCCCCGGGATGGGCTTTCTTTTCGGCCGTCGCCGCTTTGCTGACCAGAGATAAGATGTGCGGCATCTGATGGTAGAGGACGAAGGCGATGAGGGCGTTGACGATGCCGAAGACGACCAGACCGTGGATGTCGAAGGCATAGGCACAGGCTCCGGCAACCATGGGGCCGATGGCGAAGCCGGCATTGCCGCCGACGGAAAAGGTCCCCATAGCCTGTCCCTTGCGGTCGCCGGCGATGTTATTGACCATGCGGGCCGCTTCGGGATGATAGATGGAAGAGCCGAAGCCGCTGAACATGGAGCAGAGGAATATGAGCCAGTAGTTCTGCGTAAAGGCCAGCATCGTCAGGCAGAGGCCGCAGAGGATGGGGCCGAGCGGAGCGAACCAGGGCTTGGACACCTTGTCGGAATAATAACCGAAAATAGGCTGGGAAACCGATGATAAGAGCATGTTGGCAAAGATGAGTGTCGCTGCGTCCTGATAGTTCAGGTTGCACGACGAGATGAAATAGGGCAGGAGGGCCGGAATGGCGCCTTGCGCCCAGTCTACGGAAAAATGGCCCGTAGCGAATAGGTATACATAAGGACTCAGTTTCTTCATGCAAATTCTCCTTTCAGGAAGTTGAAATCATGTCTATTATAGCATAGGCTGTTTTTATAGCATAGGCTGTTTTCCTTTTCACATTGGTGTTATAATAATAACAAACTAATCAATATATATTAAAAGGAGTTGTTATTATGGCATCAAAAGAAATGTACGCCTTGGGCTCCCAGGCTTCGGTCATCCGTGACCTCTTCGCTTATGGACAGGAACAAGCGGTTATCGTCGGTAAGGAAAATGTCTTCGATTTCAGCATCGGCAATCCGACCGTCCCGGCCCCGGCCTGTGTCAAAGAAGCCATTGAAGACATTTTGGAAACGCGGGAATCCGTGGCCATCCACGGCTATACGGCAGCTTCCGGTGATGCGGCTGTCCGCCAGGGCCTGGCCGATTACATGAACCAGACTTATGACGCCAGGTACGGGCCGATAATTTCTACATGACCTGCGGGGCTGCAGCTTCGCTGACTATCAGCCTCAAAGCCCTCGTTGAAGGCCCGGATGACGAAATCATCCTCATTGCGCCGTTCTTCCCGGAATATACGGTCTTTGTCCACAATGCCAATGCCAAAGCCGTCGTCCTGCCGCCGGATACAGAACACTTCCAGATTTCTCTGGACGCCCTGGAAAAGGCCATTACACCGCATACACGGGCAATCATCATCAATTCGCCGAATAACCCGTCTGGCGTCGTCTACTCGGCTGATACTTATGAAAAATTGGCAGCCCTGCTGACGCGGAAGTCCCAGGAAATCGGCCATCCTATCTATATCATTTCAGATGAACCGTACCGGGAAATCATTTACGATGGCCTTCCCATCCTCTATGTCCCGAAATTCTACAAAGATACGATCATCTGCTATTCGTACAGTAAATCCCTGAGCCTGCCGGGCGAACGTATCGGCTATGTCCTGGTTCCGGACTGCGCTGCCGATGCCCAGGAAGTCTATACGGCTGTCTGCGGTGCCGGCCGTTCCATGGGCTTTGTCTGCGCACCTCATCTTTTCCAGGACGTCGTCCTCAAATGCCTGGGCCAGACTGGCGACATGAACATTTACGACGAAAACCGCAAGCTCTTATATAATGGTTTAAAAGAAATGGGCTACGACTGCGTCTATCCGAGCGGCGCTTTCTACCTCTTCGTCAAATCGCCTGAAGCCGATGCCAAGGCTTTCTCCGACAAGGCCAAGAAGCTGAATCTGCTCATCGTACCGGCCGACAGCTTTGGCTGCCCTGGCTATGTCCGTGTATCGTACTGCGTCGATCCGGATATGATTAAACGGTCTTTTGCTGCCTTTAAGAAACTGATGGAACAGTATAAGTAAAAAGATGTAAGAAATTGGAAAAATTTCCTTGACACGTCCTGTATCTGTGGTATACTAAGCAAGTCCTATGACATGGGCCTATAGCTCAGCTGGTTAGAGCGCACGCCTGATAAGCGTGAGGTCGGTGGTTCGAGTCCACCTAGGCCCACCACACAGACCATCGTTTGGATTATTCCGGAACGATGGTTTTTTTTTCAACAGAAGGAGGGAAGACCATGACGGAAAGTGAAAGGCAGCTCCAGGAAATGGCCCTGTCTATCCAGGCAGCCCGGCAGCAGGCCGGGTGCAGGGCGGCCGTCACGGCACCACCGGCAGCGGCCGATACGATTCCCAATCTCGGCGGTGAAGCCCGGGCAGGAGACTGCCTGGTCAGCATGCTGGCCAGCGGCAGCAAGGGCAATGCCGCTTATATCCGTTGTGGCAAGACGAATATCCTCATCGATGCCGGCATCAGCTGCCGCCGCATCGAACAGGGATTGAAGCGCTACGGCTGCGCTTTAGGCGACCTCGATGCCGTCTTCATCACCCATGAACATTCGGACCACGTCAACGGCCTGGCGACGCTCCTCAAGCGGACGGACATGCCCGTCTATATGACAGCCGAGACCTGGCAGGCCATAGGCCGGAAAGTGGAAGGCTTCCAGGACCGCTTCGTCCGCCTGACACGCCGCGTCGGCCTGAAGGACATCCAGGTCATTCCCTTTGCCATATCCCACGATGCCGTGCGGCCCGTCGGCTATACGGTCTGCCACGGCGAATCGAAGATCACCCTGGCGACAGACCTGGGCTGTGTCAGCCCTGACGTCGCGGCGGCAGCGGCTTATGCGGACATCCTCATTTTAGAAGCCAATCACGACGAAGGCATGGTCCGCAACGGGCCCTATCCCTATCCGCTCCAGCAGCGCATCCTCGGCCGCTGGGGCCATCTGTCCAACAAGACGGCAGCCGCTTTCCTGGCCGGTCTGCCGACGAAGGGCGTCATGCGGGTCCTCCTGGCACACCGCAGCGAAAAGAATAACACGCCGGCCCTGGCGCTGCACACGATGCGCACTATCCTGTCTCAGGCCGGACGGGTCATCGGCCAGGATATTTTATTGCGGTTGGCCTGCCAGAAGGGCAGCGTCCGCTTCCAGGAAAGGAGTCATGAATTATGATGCAACGTAAACATGTCATTACGGCGGCAGCCGCCGTCGTCCTCATCGCCGTCGGCGTCTTCGGCGGTTTCAAGATCCACGATGCCTTTTTTACGCCGAGCGGTACCTATAACGGGACGGTGAACCAGCTCCAGGAACCGTCGAAATCGGATTCCATTTCCGATGCCCGCAATACGGCCGTCGTTCAGGCTGCCAAGAAAGTCAGCCCGGCTGTCGTCGGCATTACGACGAAAGTCTATAACCGCGATATGTTCAACCGCAAAGTCCTGGTCGGTGAAGGCGTCGGCTCTGGCGTCATCTTCGACAAGGCCGGCTATATCGTCACTAATAACCACGTCGTCGGCACGGCCAAGACGGTCATCGTTTCTTTGGCCGATGGCCAGAGTACCGAAGGGACTGTCGTCGGCCGCGATGAAAAGACGGACCTGGCCGTCGTCAAGATCAAGATGGACAACCTGCCCGTCGCTGAATTCGGCGACAGCGATTCCCTCCAGGTCGGCGAACCGGCCATCGCTATCGGCAACCCTCTGGGCCTGGAATTCCAGGGCACGGTCACAGTCGGCGTCATCAGCTCCCTCAATCGGACCATCGGCTGAAGGCCAGAGCATGAAGCTCATCCAGACCGACGCAGCCATCAAATCCGGGCAATTCCGGCGGCGCCCTCGTCGACGCCGACGGCAAAGTCATCGGCATCAACAGTGCCAAGATTTCCAAGGAAGGCGTCGAAGGCCTGGGCTTTGCCATTCCTATCAATGCAGCCCGTCCGATTTTGCAGGACCTCATCAAGAACGGCAAAGTCGTCCGCCCGTACCTCGGCTTATACGGTCTGGACCAGCAGATGGCAGCCCGTTTCGGCATGAAGCTGAACGTAGCCGGCATCTATGTCTATAAAGTCGCTGCCGGCGGTCCTCTCGACCAGGCAGGCCTCCACCATGGCGACGTCATCCTGAAACTCGACGGCACGGATGTCAAAGATTTCAGCGCTCTCCAGAGCGTCATGGATAAACACAACGTCGGCGATTCGGTCAGCCTCGACTACACGCGCAACGGCTCGGACCACGAAGTCACCGTCGTCCTCCAGGAAAGCCCGCAGAATGATTCGTCCGACCAGGAAGACGGGACCAACTGATGAAGTACCACGTCATTACCATCGGCAAAATCAAGGAGAAATACCTCACGGCCGGCATCGATGAGTTCTTGAAGCGCCTGCGCCCGTACGGCCAGGTCGAGCTCACCGTCCTGCCCGAAGAGAAGATGCCCGACAACCCGTCGCCGGCCCAGAAGACCCAGGTCCTCGACAGGGAAGGGGAGAAGATGCTGCGCCACGTCCGCCAGGGCTCGCACCTCTTCGCCCTGGACGTGCAGGGCAAGCTCGTGTCGTCTGAAGACTGGCGGCGTCCTTTGCCAAACTGGCCCTGTACGGCTGCAGCGAAATCTCCTTCATCATCGGCGGCCCCTTCGGCCTGAGCGACCTCGTCCGCCGCAGAGCCGACAGCTGTATCTCCTTTGGCCGCATCACCCTGACCCATCAGATGATACGCCTCCTCTTATTAGAACAAATCTACCGCGCCATCAAAATCGACCGGCACGAACCCTATCATTTGTAAGGGGCTGGCAGCTAGCAGTTAGCCGTTAGCAGCTTGGGCGTCTGTTTTTTACGAACCGCTAACAATGAATAACTTAAACAGGGACTACGCACGAAGACTTATGTCCTCATGCGTAGTCCCTGTTGTTTTATAGTTCGTAGGGGTCGCCGCGTGGGCGACCCGTTGGATTTGGATGATTATCCTAGCAAACTGGGCGGTAAATCGTATATATTTCTAGAGCGGGCTCGCCACGTGCGAGCCCCTACAGCTTAAAAAAGGCTTGTCGCATGTGCGACAAGCCTTTTTTCATTCTGGTGGACCATCAGGGATCGAACCCTGGACACCCTGATTAAGAGTCAGGTGCTCTGCCAGCTGAGCTAATGGTCCATGTTTTGTTGTCCTTCGTACTCGCTGTTTCCTGAGCACATGTAATATAATACACTAAACCTTGGAGAAATGCAAGCGTTTTTTTAAGAAAATTTACAGAATCTTGAATTTCCCCCGATTCTTGATTTTGGCGACACGGCGAATGTATAATGAAAGAAGTGATATTTTACAAAAAACTACTCGTTTGTTGATAGATTGAAAGTGAGCGATGTGTATGATTACTTATAATGGCAATGGCGGCATGGACACTGTCGCTGTCGGCCTGAATGAACGGGGGTCGACGCTGCGCCAGCTGCCCGAAGGGGATGTCCAGCTCATCCGGGCCTATGCCGGACAGCACCCGGAGATTTTGCAGCATACGTCCCTTCACGTCTTCCACTGCCTGTCTGACGGCCGGGCCAGGACCTATTTCCTCATCGGCCTGGAAGGGAAGCCCATCCGCTATTCGACGTATGAAGATTTCCGCATGGCCCGGCGCCTCATGGCCGCAGCCATGAAGGAAGGCGTCAGCGAACTGGCTGTCATGGCCGATACCCTGGATATGGACCTGGGGTCCCTCATCGATGGCCTGCTCTACCGTAATTACGAATTCAATCACTATAAACGCCAGGCCAAGAGCCGGACTATCGGGAATATCAATATCCTGATCCACAGCCTGCGTCCGAAGGAATTCAATTCCATGTGCTACATGTATACGTCCATCTATGAAGGCATCTACGCGGCGCGGGACCTGGTCAACATGCCGTCCAATGATTTGACGCCGCGCAAGTTTGCCGACATCGTCGGGGCTATGCTCAAAGGCGACAACATCCTCATAGAGAACCTCAATAAATGGGCCCTGGAAAAGCGCCATATGGGCGGCATCGTCGCTGTCGGCAAGGGCAGCATGAACCCGCCCCAGCTCCTGTCCATTGCCTACCAGGGAGACCCTAACAGCCGGGAAGTCCTGGGCATCGTCGGCAAGGGCGTCACTTATGACAGCGGCGGCTTGTCCCTCAAGAGCCATGCCAATCTGGAATTCATGAAGGACGACATGGCCGGTGCCGCAGCGGCTGTCGGCGTCATGCGGGCTTTGATGCTGCTCAAATATCCCGTCAACGTCCTGGCCGTCATCCCACTGGTCGAAAATATTCCCTCCGGCATGGCTTATCACGTCGACGACATCCTGACCATGTACAACGGCAAGACGGTCGAAGTCAAGAACACCGATGCCGAAGGGCGGCTCATCCTGGCCGATGCCCTGACGTATGCCCAGGAAAAGGGGGCGACGCGCCTCATCGACCTGGCGACTTTGACCGGTGCCTGTGTGACGGCCCTGGGAACCGTGCGGACGGGCATGATCGGCAACGACCAGGAATGGATGAACCGTTTCTTCAGCGCTGCGACGGAAGTCCACGAAAAGATATGGCAGCTGCCGGCTGATGAAGAATATGAAAAGCTCCTGGAAAGCGATATCGCCGATTTGAAGAACGTCGGCGGCTCCGAAGCGGGAGCCATCACGGCAGGCCTCTTCCTCAAGCAGTTCGTCCACGACGGCACGCCGTGGATCCACTTGGACATCGCCGGCCCGGCCTTTAATGAAAAGGCCGACGAAACGGGCCTCATCGGGGCGACCGGCGTCGGCATCAAATCCATTCTTCACTTATTGCAGGGAGGCGTGGCGTCCCATGATCGTTGATTTACATATGCATACGACTTGTTCAGACGGCGTATATACACCGGAACAACTGACACAGATGGCCGTCGACGCCGGGCTCAGCGTCATGGCTATTTCCGACCACGATACGGTAGCGGCTTATGACGGCAGCCATCGTTTCGCCGCAGGTGTCCGCGTCATCCCGGCTATTGAAATCAGCTCGGAATGTGACGGCGAAGATGTGCACATCCTGGGCTACGGCATCGACACGGCTGACGCCGGTTTACAGGCTTACTGCGCACAATTCAAGGAACGGCGCTTCAACAGGGCCCTGGAAATCGTCGACCGCTGCCGCAGTTTAGGCTATGATATCGATCGCAGCGGCATCGAAGTGACACTGCGCCAGGGCGGGACTATCGGCCGGCCCCACATTGCCCGCCTGCTCGTGGCCAAGGGCTATTTCCCCGACGTCAAGACGGTCTTCGATAAAATGCTCTACCGCGGTGGTCCGGCTTACGTCCCTTATCACCGCCGCAGCATCGACGACTGCGTGGCCCTCATCCGCCAGCCGGCGGCACGGCCATCCTGGCCCATCCGGGCCTGCTCAAGCGGACGCTGGACCAGGTCCTGGCCCATGACTTTGACGGCATCGAAGTCTATCATCCCAAGAACCGCGGCCGCTATAAAGAATTCTTGAAACTGGCTGAGGACCGCCATGGGTAGACGTCAGCGGCGGCTCGGATTTCCACGGCACGACAGGCCGTTTCCCCGAAAAGGTCGGCGTCTTTACCGTCGATGCCAAGGCGGTAAAAGCTCTGCTCGACCATGTAGAAGGGAACCTAAAGAAAAGCAGGTGAGATTATGGAGGTTTTCGGTTTTATCGGCGCCAGCGGCACGGGCAAGAGCCATCACGCCCTAGTCGTCGCCTACGACCATGATATTCAGGCCATCATCGACGACGGCCTGCTCATCGACCACAACCGCATCGTCGCCGGCCGGTCGGCCAAAGAAGAGACGAACCGCCTGAAAGCCGTGCGCCGGGCCATCTTCAACAAGCCCGAAGACGCAGCGGCCATGCGGGCGGCGCTGGAGAAGATACATCCCGATAAATTGCTCATCTTGGGCACGTCGAAGCACATGATACACCGCATCTGTGAGTCCTTGCACCTGCCGGAAGCGTCGCAGTTCATCCGCATCGAAGACGTGTCGTGCCCATCGGAAATCGCCAAGGCCCGGGCCATCCGCATCAAAGAGGGCAAGCACATCATCCCCGTGCCGACGATGGAACTGAAGCCCCATTTCCAGGGCTATCTCCTGGACCCGATCCGTTCCTTCTTCTATGGCCGCAACGGCAAGAAGATATCGCCTTTTGAACGGTCCGTCGTCCGGCCCGTCTTCAGTTATTATGGGAAACTGACCTTTTCCAACGACGTCCTGGAAGCCCTGGTGCGCCATGCCCTGGCCAAGAACGACGGCGTCACCAAGATCAACCGCCTGCGGGTGGCCATCAATTACAACTCGATGCGAAATGGCCTGGCCATCATCCTGTCCCTGACCATCGCCTATGGCCAGAACATCAAGAAGCTCATGAGCCGTATCCGCCGGGACATCCAGCAGGAAGTGGAATACACGACGGGCATGTCCGTCGAGATCCTCAAAATCACAGTCCGCAGCATTTCCCAGCCTGAAGACTAGGCGTCGCCGTTTTCTTCGGTCAGGACCATCATGAGCGGCGTAATCAGGCCCCGCAGGCGTCGACATTTTCCGCCGAGAAGCCCTTGTACTGAGGAGAATGGCTCAGGCCGTCGAAGAAATCATGCATACAGCCGATGAGCTGGGAATTATTGAGCAAGTAAATGGGCTTGGTCTGGGGCAATATGTGGTGCGTGTTCTTTTTGAAGAAAGCTGACGTGTAATTGCCGTAAAGGCGAGATTAGAAAAATTCGTATAACTGCTTTCTCCCGATGCCGGGAGGAGGATCCCGTAAGTAATGGCCGGGTTCTGCTTCATCTTTTCGACGATGAGGTTGAGCTGGGCCTTTCTTTCGTCTGGCGTCATCTGGTAGTTCATGTCGGTCAGGTAGAAGCAGCCCGTTTCTAAATAGCGGATGATGGAATTCTTGGGCATGATGATTTTCATGCGCCCCTGTTCGATGATGTGGTACCAGATGTACTGGATGCGCCGGCCCCATTCTTTGGTGGCATTGGGATATTTTCCTTCGTCGATGAGCTGGCACAGCGATGTATAGACTTCGTCGGGGAGGAGGAATTCCAGGTCGTTGGTCAGGAAGAAGAGGTAGTTGTTGGATGTAAAGAAGATGTCGCGGTAGCCGAATTTTTCCATGCCCAGGGACTGGCGGGGCTCCATGAGGACGGGCTGGACCATCATGTAGGCGCAGCACTTCTTATAGATTTCCCGGACCTGGGCCGGGTCGGTGATGGTCAGGCACATGTCGATGTAGTCGTCGCCGTCGACGTAGTAGAGGTAGGCAAAGGCGTCTTTGAGGACGATGATGTTGCGGTACGATTCGTGGTCGATTTCGTGCATGGTGAAATTATAGGTCAATAAGTGGTCCAGACACTGATAGAGGCTGCGGGCGGCCTGGGGCATATGATCGGCAAAGACGTCCATCTTCAGGCCTAAGTGGACGTCGCAGGACCAGCGGTCGTTGTGACATTCTTCCAGGAGCTGCCAGATGCCGTTCTGGTCGAGGACGTGGAACTGGCCGGTCATGACCAGCATTCCCTGGGACTGGAGGCCTTCCAGGTATTGGTGGAGCAGCTGGCGCAGGGCCGTGTGGCAGTCAGCGCGGCCGGCATAGAAATGGATGGCCTGGTCGCGGCTTTCACTTTTCCCCGTCCTGGTCTGGGCCTATCGGCGGCGTACCGGCCAGCGGCGCGGACTTTGGCGGTTCGGCCAACGCCGATGCCATCGTCGACCATCCGCATCAGTTCGACTTTTACGATGGCGGTGGCCTGGATATGGCTTTCCTGGGCATGGCAGAATGTAACGCCAAAGGCGACGTCAACGTCAGCAAGTTCAAAGACCGCATCGCCGGCTGCGGCGGCTTCATCAACATCACCCAGAATACGCATAAAGTCGTCTTCTGTGGCACCTTTACGGCCAAGGGCCTGCGCGAAGAAATCCGGGACGGCAAACTGGTCATCACCCATGAAGGGGCTGTCCAGAAATTCATCGATAAGGTCGGCCAGATTACCTTCAGTGCTGAATATGCCCATAAACACAACCAGCAGGTCATGTTCATCACCGAACGCTGTGTCTTTGTCCTCACCGATAAGGCTTAGTCCTCACGGAAATCGCACCGGGCGTGGATCTGCAAAAGGACATCCTCGACCAGATGGAATTCGTACCGCACATCGCCGAAAATCTGAAAACCATGGACGAACGCCTCTTCCGCGATGAACCCATGGGCCTGGCCCAGGACATCTTTGAACAACAGGCGGGTTAGTGGATAGTGATTAGTGGCTCGTGGCACTGTAGTGGCGCACGTGGGCGAACCGTTAGGGATTTGGATGTTTCTCCTAGTAAACCGAATGGGAAATGGAAATCACATCATCCTGGAGCGGGCGCCCCGCGTGGCGCCCCTACAGAAAAAGGGACCGTCCGAGGGCGGTCCTTTTTCTTGACATCTCCCGTCTGCGGACGGTATAATAAATCTGAAACATGTGACTGACGGAAGTGGAGTTACCACGGGGAGCATGATTCGTACGAGCCGACCGTCTGGGCGAAACGTTCCAGAAGTGTCGGTATTTTTTATTTTTGCTTAACTATTCAGGAGGAATCACCATGAAAGAACTGCAATTAAAATACGGCTGCAATCCCAACCAGTCGTCGGCCCGGGTTTATATGAAAGATGGCAGCGACCTGCCCTTTACGGTCCTCAACGGCCGTCCCGGTTATATTAATTTGCTCGACGCCTTCAACAGCTATCAGCTGGTCAAAGAATTGAAAGAAGCGACAGGCCTTCCGGCAGCGGCTTCCTTCAAGCACGTCAGCCCGGCTGGGGCCGCCGTCGCTACGGACATGAGTGATACCCTGAAAAAGATATACTGGGTCGACGATTTGAAATTGTCCCCCCTGGCTTCGGCCTATGCCTGCGCCCGCGGTGCCGACCGCATGAGCTCGTACGGCGATTTCGTCGCTCTGTCCGACGTCTGCGATGTCGAAACGGCAACGCTCCTCAAGCGGGAAGTCTCGGACGGCGTCATCGCTCCGGGCTACAGCGACGAAGCCCTGGCTATTTTGAAGACCAAGAAGAAGGGGAATTACTGCGTTCTCCAGATGAACCCGGACTACAAGCCGCGCCTCGTCGAATCGAAGGAAGTCTATGGCGTCACCTTTGAACAGGAACGCAATGAAGCCAAGATTACGACGGACCTCTTCAAAAATATCCCGACGAAGAACAAGGATATCCCGGCAGCGGCTCAGCGCGATTTGATGATCGCCCTCATCACTTTGAAATATACCCAGTCCAACTCGGTCTGCTACGTCAAAGACGGCATGACCATCGGCGTCGGTGCTGGCCAGCAGTCCCGCGTCCACTGCACGCGCCTGGCCGGCAACAAGGCCGATATCTGGTGGCTCCGCCAGAACCCGAAAGTCCTGAACCTGCCTTTCCGCGACGATGTCCGCCGTCCGAACCGTGACAACGCCATCGACGTCTACATCTCCGATGACTACGAAGACGTCCTGGCCGACAGCATCTGGCAGGACCTGTTCACGGAAAAACCGGAACCGCTCACACGGGAAGAAAAGAAAGCCTGGATCGCCCAGCTCCACGGCGTAGCCTGGGCAGCGATGCCTTCTTCCCCTTTGGCGACAACATTGAACGGGCCCATCGCAGCGGCGTCGACTACATCGCCCAGGCCGGCGGCTCTATCCGCGACGACAATGTCATCGAAACGTGCGATAAATACAATATCGCCATGGCCATGACCGGCCTGCGCCTGTTCCATCATTAAGGCTTCCCTTGGGAAGAAGAAGGACCGCTCACGGGGTTCCTATGCTCTATAGTTTGTAGTATAGAGTTTGTAGGGGCCACGTGGGCGACCCGTTAGGAATTTGGATTATTCTTCTAGCAAACGGGTCGGGAAATCGTACCTATCCCAGAGCGGGCGCCCCACGTGGCGCCCCTACAAGAAAAGGCGCTGTCGCACGAAGGGTTATGCCATCTGCTAACTGCTAACCCCTAACCCCCTAACTGCTAACTGCTTAAAAGGAGCTGTCGCGATGCGACAGCTCCTTTTTTCCACGAAACAAGAGGTGATACCATGAAAACCTGTACATCTGTCTGCCCGTATGACTGCCCCGATGCCTGCGGGCTCGTCGTGACGGTCGACGGCGGCCGCGTCGTATCCGTTGCCGGCGACAAGTCCCATCCCTTTACGCGCGGGACGTTGTGCCCGAAGATGGCCCATTATGAGCGGACCGTCCATTCGCCGCGCCGCCTGAAGACGCCGCTGAAGCGGATTGGCCCCAAGGGAAGCGGCCAGTTCGCGCCCATTTCCTGGGACCAGGCCCTGGCAGAAATAGCCGGGACCTGGAAGGCCATCATCGCCGAAGCCGGTGCCGAAGCCATCCTGCCCTATTCTTATGCCGGTACCATGGGCATCGTCCAGCACGACGCCCTGCACGGCCTGTTCTACCGCCTGGGTGCTTCGGAACTGGACCGGACCATCTGCGCTCCGGCCAAAGGGCGGGGCTTCAAGGATGTCATGGGCAATACCATGCCGACGGCGCCGCAGGCAGCCCAGGACAGCGACTGCATCTTCCTCTGGAGCATCCATATGCTGGCCACGAATATTCACTTCCGCCACGACGTCGAGGCGGCCCGGGCCAAAGGGGCCGTCGTCTGGTGTATCGATGCCTATCGCAACAAGACGGCCGACCTGGCCGACCACTTCGTCGCCGTCCGCCCCGGTACGGACGGAGCCCTGGCCCTGGGTATGATGTACGTCCTCGACCGTGACGGCCTGGCTGACGAAGCCTTCCTGGCCCGAAACGTCCTCGGCTGGGAGGACTTGAAAAAGACAGTCCTGCCCAAGTATACGCTGGAAGAAACGCAGGACATCACCGGCGTGCCGGCCGACGTCATCGTCGAATTGGCCCATGCTACGGGTATAGACGATGATTTCTACGATCGCTCAGAACGGGACCTCGTCGAAGCCCTGGCTGCGTCGACGACGAAATGGCCCCTGCCTGTGGATCAGCAGAGCCTCAGTCAGGGCCTGCCGACGCCGCTGCCCATGCCGCCGATTACCAGACGCGATTTGCCACGCCGTCGGGGAAAATCGAGATATACAACGCGGCCCTGACGCCGGCCCTGCCGGACTATCTGCCCCTTGCAGAAGACGACGGTACGCTGGCTTTCGTCAATGGGCCGGACATGCGCATCCTCGATTCGTCCTTCAATGAACGGGACGAACTGACGGCCAGCCATACGATGGACCTCTTCGTCCATCCCGACGATGCGGCCCGCTATGGCCTGCAGGACGGTCAGACCGTGACATTGGCCAATGAACGGGGCCAGGCCAATTTCACCGTCGTCATCTCTAAACGGACCGTGCCGGGCCAGGTCGTCAGCGAAGGCGTCTGGTGGCGGGAACGGGTCAAAGGGCGGGGAGCCTCAGTCAACGTCCTCACGTCCCAGCGCCTGACCGACGAAGGCGCCGGCAGCACTTTCTACGATGTCCGCGTATCCATCGTACCGTAATAGTTGGTAGTTTGCAGTTTGTAGTTTTTAGCAGACGGGACTAAATTTAAAGCCATCCACGAGGCACGGCCTGCGACCTGCGGGCCGCCCTTTGGGCGGACCCTACGAACCCCTGACAAGTAAAAATACTTGACAGATAGGCTGCTTTCCGTTATAATACCAAAGTACGCTGTTTGAAAGGCGGTGAAGCCATGCTTGAAGATGTAGTCCGCAAGGGACGGCTCCTCGATTTGTACGGGCCTTTGCTTACGGAGAAACAACGGCGCTGCATGGAAATGTATTTCGATATGGACCTGTCCCTGAGCGAAATCGGGGAGGAACTGCACATTTCCCGCCAAGGTGCCTATGACATGCTCAAGCGCGCTTCCCATTCGCTGGAAAATTACGAACAGCGCCTTCATCTGCTGGCCCGCTACGATGCGGTCCGGGATAAGATCGATGAAGTAGAGCGGCTTCTCGACCGGGAAGAACCGCAAACCCTTGAAAGCGCGAAACAGCTTTTGCATGAAATAGAATTATAGAAGGAGGCCCCTTATGCCATTTGAAAGTCTGTCCGAACGATTCCAGGCGGCATTTAAAAAACTCCGCGGCAAAGGGAAGCTTTCTGAAGAGGATGTCAGCGAAGCGCTGAAAGAGATGCGCCGCGCCCTTCTGGAAGCGGACGTCAACTTTGCCGTCACCAAAGATTTCATCAAGAAAGTCAAAGAAAAGGCCGTCGGCGAAGAAGTCTTCGGCAGCCTCAATGCGTCACAGACGGTCATCAAGATCGTCCGCGATGAACTGACGGAACTCCTCGGCGGGACACAGAGCCGGATCACCATTTCTCCCAAGCCACCGACCATCATCATGCTCGTCGGCCTCCAGGGGGCTGGTAAGACGACGACAGCCGCCAAACTGGCCAAGAAGCTGAAGTCCCAGGCAAGAGCCAGCTCATGGTCGCAGCCGACGTCTACCGTCCGGCGGCTATCACGCAGCTGCAGGTCCTCGGCCAGGAACTGGACATGCCTGTCTACACCGAAGAGGGCAGCAAGGACCCTGTCGCCATTGCTCAGCACGCTATTCCCTATGCGACCAGCCATTTACGCGATGTCGTCATCATCGATACGGCCGGCCGTTTACATATCAATGAAACCCTCATGGACGAACTCATCAACATCAAGAATGAAGTTCATCCCCATGAAATCCTGCTCGTCGTCGACGCCATGACCGGTCAGGATGCCGTTACGGCTGCATCGGCCTTCGATAAAGCCCTCGGCATCGACGGTATCATCATGACCAAGCTCGATGGCGATGCCCGCGGCGGTGCCGCCTTGTCCATCAAGGCCGTCACGGGCAAACCGATTAAGTTCATCGGCGTCAGCGAAAAGCTCGACGGCTTGGAAGAATTCCATCCGAACCGCTACGCATCGCGTATCCTCGACTTAGGCGACGTCGAAACGATCATCGAAAAAGCCCAGGCGGCTTTCGATGAAGAATCGATGGAAAATATGAAGAAGACCATGAAAAGTGGTACCTTCACCTTCGATGACTTCCTGTCCCAGCTCCATATGATCAAGAAGATGGGCAATATGGGCAGTCTCCTGAGCCTCATCCCAGGCATCGGGAAATATAAGAAAGAACTCGACAAAGTCGACATGGACGGCAAAGAATTCAAACGAATCGAAGCCATCATCACATCCATGACGGCCCAGGAACGGTCGAGTGCCAATCCGAAAATGCTCATCAAGGACAGCCGCAAGCGCCGTATCGCCAAGGGCAGCGGCACGCGCGTCCAGGATGTCAACCGCCTCATCAAGCAGTTCGCAGAAATGCAGAAGATGATGAAGCAGGCCAAGAAAGCACAGAAGAATAAACGACGGGGTTTCATGCCGCGTCTGCCTTTTTAAATGGATTTCCCTTTTTTGTGGAAATAAGATACTATATCAAGGAGGTGATTTTCAATGATTAAAATTCGTTTGGCTCGTTTAGGTGCTAAAAAGAAACCGATCTACCGCGTCGTCGTCGCTGATTCCCGCGATGCTCGTAACAACGGTCGCCCGGTTGCTACGTTGGGCATGTACGATCCGTCCAAAGACATGGACAATCGTCTGACCGTCGATGCTGAAGCAGCTGTAGCATGGCTCGGCAAAGGCGCACAGCCGACAGATACGATCCGTTCTATCTTCAAAAAAGCTGGCATCATGGCTCAGTTTGAAGCATCCAAAAAGTAAGTGAGGCTGGATACTATGGAAGAATTGATTGCATGTATCGCCCGGTCCCTCGTCAAGAACCCGGATGCGGTTACAGTTACCAAGATTCAAAAAAAGGCCTCGAAAGTCTATCAGCTTCATGTCGCACCCGAAGATATGGGTAAAGTCATTGGCAAACAGGGTAAAATTGCGAAAGCATTGCGCCTTGTTGTCAAGGCTGCGGCAGTGAAGGCTAACAAGAAAGTATCAGTGGATATCGTATAGGAGGAACCATGGATCAGATTACATTGCGCGTTCCTGTCGCTGTCAAAGCAAAGGTTACGCAGGCCCTCAAGGATCGTATCCTCAAAGGTGCTGACCAGGCCCTGAGTGACATCGATCGGGAAATGCAGAACCTGGAATTCCAGGCCAAACGCATGATGACCGAACAAGCTAAAATCGATGCACAAGGGTTGATTTCCTTGCGTGCTAAAGTAGAAGAACAGAAACAGCGTCTCGCCGCAGCTAAGGCTAAGGCACAGCACGACAGAGAAGAAGCTGAACAGTTGACAATCGGTTCCGAAATCAGACAAGGCACGCTTGAACAGACTGTCGTTGTCAATGTCGGCGATGATTTAGAAAAATTGATGGGAACGGAAATCCTGCTTGAAGACGGCAAGATCGTTTCTATCCGCCAATAGAATACGATGGCTGAATTAGATCTTTTCACAATCGGTCAAATCGTTGCCCCGCCACGGCGTGTCGGGGTGATGTTCGTATTTATCCCGATACGGATTTTCCGAAACGATTCCTGAAAATGAAATACGGCTACATTGACGGCAAGAAATATGAAGTAGAATCTGCACGTCTTCATAAGCGGGTCGTCCTCATGAAATTTGTCGGCGTCGATGATCGCAATGCGGCGGAACTGTTGGTCAAAAAAGACCTGCAAGTGCCGCGCGAAGATTTAGTGCCCCTGCAGAAAGGCCAGCACTACATCTACGACATCCTCGGCTCGGCCGTATACGACCTTCAGGGCCATGAACTGGGAAAACTTACAGACGTACTGCGCACGGGCAGCAACGACGTCTATGTCGTCACTGCCGATGACGGCAAGGAAACGCTCCTGGCCGCCATTCCCGATGTCATCAAGTCCATTGATGAAAGTGTCAAGAAAATCGTCGTCGATCCGCCGGAGTGGGTGGACGAATGAGAATCGACATTATCTCACTCTTTCCGGAGCTCATCGAAGCGTTCTTCCAGCACAGCATCATCGGGCGGGCACGGGCAGCCGGCCTGTTGGATCTGGATGTGACCAATCCCCGTAATTTCACGTACGACCGTCATCACATGGTCGATGATACCATCTATGGCGGCGGCTGCGGCATGCTCATGAAGGCAGCGCCCCTCTATGCCGCTGTCGAAGCCGTGCGGCGTCAGGTGCCGCGACGGCGCATCATCTTCATGGGGCCCGCAGGGCAGACCTTTACGCAGGCCAAGGCACGCGAGCTGGCGACATACGACCAGCTTATTTTATTATGCGGCCATTACGAAGGCGTCGATTACCGCGTCGAACAGGATCTGGCCGATGAGACCATTTCCGTCGGCGACTACGTCCTCACTGGCGGTGAACTGCCGGCTATGACCGTTACCGATGCCGTAGCCCGCATGATTCCCGGAGTCCTCGGCGCAGCTGCCGGGGCCGCTGACGATTCTTTCTATTCGTCGCTCCTGGAGTATCCGCAGTACACCAAGCCTGCCGTCTTTCGCGGCATGGCCGTACCGGAGGTCCTGCGGAACGGCGACCACGCCAAGATCGATGCCTGGCGCCGGGAAGCGTCGCTGGCGCGGACTTTGGAATTACGGCCGGATCTTTTGCAGCATTGCGATTTGTCGCCAGCTGACCAAAAGATACTGGCCCAACTGAAAGGGGCGAAGAAATGATGAAATCCCCTTTGTATGTCGGATTGGTTCATTATCCCATATATGATAAGAACTTCAACGTCATTGCCACGGCCATTACCAACTACGATCTGCATGACATTTCGCGGTCGGCCAAGACCTATGGCGTCAAGAAATATTTCATCATCCACCATATTCCGGGGCAGCTCGATATGGTGCATAAATCATGGATTTCTGGGAAAGCCCGGTGGGCCGCAACTATAACGGCTACCGCACCCAGGCTTTCGATATCGTAGACATCCGCCCGTCCATCGAAGCGGCTGTCGAAGCCGTCACCGCCGCAGAAGGGAAGCGCCCTTACGTCGTCACGACGGACGCGCGGACCTATGCCAACACCATTTCCTATAAGGAATTGCGGCAGAAGCGGGAAGAAGACGATACGCCGATCCTCCTGCTCTTTGGCACGGGCTACGGGATGACGAAAGAAACGATGGAAAAAATTTGATTTCATCCTGGAACCGATTTACGGGGCCGGGGAATATAATCACTTATCTGTCCGTTCGGCAGCAGCTATCATCTTAGATCGCCTGGCCGGCGAAGATTGGTGGAAATAAAGGGAGGCATTTGAATGTCTGGACATTCTAAATGGGCGAATATTAAACGTAAAAAAGGGAAAAACGACGCAATCCGCGGTAAGATCACGACCAAAATCGGCCGTGAAATCACGATTGCTGTCCGCATGGGCGGTCCGGACCCGGTCGGCAACATGCGTCTGAAGCTGGCCCTTCAGAAAGCAAAGGAAAACAATATCCCGAAAGATAACATCAAACGGGCTATCCAGAAAGGCGCTGGCGCTACAGAAGGCCAGAACTACGAAGAAATCGTATACGAAGGCTACGGCCCGGCAGGCGTTGCCGTTACGGTCAACGTCCTCACGGATAACCGCAACCGCGCAGCCGCTGCAGTCCGCCACGAATTCTCCAAATCCGGCGGCAACCTCGGCGCTACGGGCTGTGTCAGCTGGATGTTCCACAACACGGGCATCTTCGTCGTCAACCGTGACCAGGCCGATGAAGACCAGATCATGGAAGTCGCCCTCGATGCCGGTGCTGATGACGTAAAAGTTTCCGACGAAGACTACGAAATCATCACCACGCCGGAAGCCTTCGATGCTGTCGAAAAAGCCCTGGCTGACAACAACATCGAAACGGAACACGCATCGATCACCATGGTTCCGGAAAACACGAATTAAACATCACGGGAGAAGACGCTGAAAAAATGGAACGCTTCGTAGACGCCCTCGACGAACTCGACGACGTCCAGGACGTATACCACAACGCAGAACTTCCGGAAGAAAGAATAATAAGAGTGGTTAGTGGCTAGTTGTCAGTGTTAGTAAATGGCTTTAAATTTAGAACCATTCACTACAAACTGCAAGCTGCAAACCTAAAAAGGCGCTGTCGCAAAGACAGCGCTTTTTTACTAGCCCCTAGCCCCTAGCCCCTAATCCCTAGCCCCTAATCCCTAACCCCAAATTTCTAAACCGTTGTAATAACAACCGATTGTCCTATTTATCCATGGTATACTACGTTCAGAAGTTGAGAGAACCTCACTTAGAGATAAGATATAATTCATCCACTTACTTAGGAGGTAGGTACTATGTTGAAATCTGTTTTGAATAAATTCGCAATGAATGAAAAAGTTACGTCTGATATGATCATGGGCGATATCATCCGCCTTCATCCGGAAGTCGTCGATACCCTCATTTCTCAGGGGATGCACTGCCTGGGCTGCCCGTCGTCGCAGCAGGAAAGCCTGGCCAATGCCTGCTTTGTCCACGGCCTGGATCCGGAAATCGTCACCAAAGCCGTCAACGTTGCCATTGAAACGAACAAACAGTAAGAGGAGGACATATCATGAGCGCATTTTTAGGACCCATCCATTTTTGGTTATACAATAAAATCCAGTTCCAGGAAAGCCTGATCGACGAACTCATCCGCTACGCATCCAGCCAGGGCTGGTCCGACAGCGATTTGGCCGACAAATACGGCAGCAAAGACCGCCGCAAACTCGATGAAGTCATCGACGAATCGAACATCCACGGCTGGCTCCAGTCGCGTATCCACGATGCCGAAGGCCGTTATGCCGCCTTGGTACTCGACGTCGCCGGCAATCAGGAAGACCGCCTGACGGCACTGAAACAGGCCGCTTATGACTTCGGTGCCAGCCAGCATCTCAATGCCGCTACGGCCCCGGAAGCCTTCCACCGCCTGGACGACCTGCTCCTGGACGGGATGTCCTGCGACCAGGTCAACCGCGTCCGCGAAAGCGATGACAGCCGCATCACCTGGGACCGGACCATGGACCTGCACAGCGAATTCTGGCAGGGCCACGGTGACCGCTACTACGCCCTGCGCCAGGCCTTGGTCGACGGTCTGTTGTCGGCTACGGATTACGCCTTCACCAGTCCGGCCGAAGGCCAGTATGAAATCGTCAAGAAATCTGCCTAAAAGAAAGAGAGGGAGCCTTATGTATTGCACGGAAGTCATGGTTAAACAACATGCCAATATTTCACGGATGCTGAAAGTCATCAAAGAATCATGTTGCGCTATTCTGGAAGGGGCTGAAATCGACCAGCAGGAATTTGCCGAAATCCTTGATTTTATCCGCCGTTATGCCGACGGCCACCATCACCGCCGGGAAGAACTCGTCCTCTTCCCTGAAATGGTCGACCATCTGGAAGAAGTCGCCTCCATCATCATCAAGCACGGCATGCTCGTCGAACACGACCTCATCCGTGCCCATGTCCGGGCCCTCGACGAAGCCCTCAAACTCTACGCCCAGGAACCGAAGACGGAATATAAACTCCAGGTCCTGACCGAAGCCATGGCCTATGCCAACCGCCTGCAGCAGCACGTAGAAAAAGAAAACAACGTCGTCTACCCCTTAGCCGACCGCGGCCTGTCCGATGATATCAAAGCTAAAATCGACCAGACTGTAAAAGACATGGAACAAGAAGAAGGCCCGGAATTCGTAAAAGGCTACATGGAACTCCTGGACCGCCTGGAAAAGAAATATAAAATCGCGTAAGGCCGCCTATGGGACGCCCGCCGGCCGCAGTTCGCCGGCCGCATCGGACTCATGGTGGTATTACGACCGTGTACCAGTGGGCATAAATTCCGGCTGTATCCAGGATTCACGGCGGGACGCCTGTTAGTCGTCCCCTACGGTATCGCATACAGGCGATGAAAGTGAAATAAAAAAACACAGCCAGCGGCCTTGTGTGTAGGGGCTGTCCCAAGCCTTTTTGGCCCGTCAGGTGCCGACCGACGGAAGGCGCAGGACGGTTGCCAAAACGGACAGCTGTGGCTGGGCGGCCCGCTGTGAG
>ENA-OQED01000215-OQED01000215.1-human-gut-metagenome-genome-assembly--contig:-NODE-215-length-23699-cov-1.697607_pt1 | contig 23699 bp, 22 predicted proteins | sample MGYA00242790_ERZ504625 | MGnify/ENA primary metagenome ERZ504625 (study PRJEB26092, sample SAMD00036345) | human gut metagenome | host: Homo sapiens | study: EMG produced TPA metagenomics assembly of...
CCGCCCGGGCGGCAGCGGTTGCCGTTTGCCTCGAACAGGGCGCGGGCACCGGTCACAGCCACAGGCACCACCGGGGCACCGGTCTTGACCGCAATGCGGAAAGCACCGGCCTTGACTCGCCTGCGCCGCCCGGGCGGTGTGCGCATCAAGATCATGTCGCCCATCCAGACCGCCGGCATGAGCAAGGCCGAGCAGAAACAGCTGCCCGACGCCGTGCGCCAGAGCATTCTGGCTGCCCTGAAGTAACAGCCTTTCCCGCTCGTTTCATCACACAGGAGAACTATTTTATGGCAAGCTACCGTTACGAACGCGACATTGACCCCAAGGACCTCAAGCCCCGCAAGGAGCGGCAGTACAGCCGCAGGGAGCGCTGGGCAAACTGGTGGGACTACAACCTGAAATGGGTGCTCATCTTCGGCATTGCGGGTGCGTTCGTGGCGTACTGCTTTATCGGGCAGTATTTCCTGACCACCCACCCGGATTACAACGTGGCGGTGGTCAGCCCCTACTACCTGCCCGAAGCCACCGTCACCGCCCTGCAAGAGCAGCTTGCCGCCTATGGCGAGGACTGCAACGGCGACGGCAAGGTGGTGGTGAAGATCAACCAATACACCATGGCTTTCAACAGTGAGGACTCGGACGCTTATCTGGATATGGCAGGCACCACCAAGCTTTCCACCGATATCCAGAGTTCCCTCAGTTCCATCTTTATCCTGTATGACCCCGCAGGCTTCCAGCAGACCACCGGCACCCTGCGGTATCTGGACGGTCATCTGCCCAAGTCCGATGCCGACAGCGACTGGTGGAACATGGTCTACCGCTGGACGGACTGCCCGGTGCTGACCGGGATGGAGCTGGGCAGCTACACCTCGGACGCAGTGCAGAGCGCCAGCGGTGACAGCCAGCAGCTGCTGGCAGATTACTATATCGGCATCCGGGGCGCATGGCTGAAGGAATCCGCTTCCCTGCTGGAAAACAGCGAGCCCCTTTGGGCAAACCTGACCGCCGGGGCTGTCTCCACCGCCGGGGAGGGGCACTAAAGATGCGCTTCCGCATCAAAGCCGGCGGCCCCGCCGCACGATTCACCTTTGACCGCACCCCAAAGCCCCAGCCGCCCGCGCCGCCTGTTCTCCGCGCCGCAGACCTTGATAACCCCTATGGGCGCTATTACGGCAAAGCCGCAGCTGGGAGGATATTTTAAAAAATAAAAACAGCGATTGAGAGGCTCTCTGGTCATCGCCGCAGGCGATGACCAGAGAGCCTCTGTTTTCTATTTTCGTCTTTTTACCCATGTCTGATTTGAAATTTTCTCCACCCTCAAATGGAGGGCGGTTTGTTGTTTCTCTGTCCCGGTTATGGTATACTTACTAGGTATCCCCGCAAAAACCGACCAAAAAGGATGTGACCCCCATGGACGCACTGGAACAAGCCCGTGCCGAGATCGACACGGTGGATGCGCAGCTGGCTGCGCTGTTCGAGCGCCGGATGGCTGCCGTTTTACAGGTAGCCGAATATAAGCGGGCACACGGCCTGCCCATCTACGATGCCGCCCGGGAGGCCGCCGTGCTGGAAAAGGCCGCAGCCCGCATCCAGCAACCCGCGCTGCGCCCTTACTATAAAGACCATGTCCAGCACATGATGGATCTTGCCAAGCAGTACGAAGCTGCCGTGCTGGGACGTAACCGCGCCGCCTATCAGGGGGTGGAGGGGGCGTTTGCCCACATCGCCCTCAAAGCGCTGTTCCCCCACGCCGAGGCCGTGAGCTACTCCACATGGGACGAGGTATTCGAGGCCGTGGCCTCCGGCGAAGCCGCCCACGGCGTGGTGCCCTTTGAAAACAGCCACGCCGGGGATGTTTCCGCCGTGCTGGACCTGTGCTATAACCACCCGGAGCTGTGGGTGGTGGACGTGTACGACCTGCCCATCTCCCAGAACCTGCTGGTGCTGCCGGGCACCCAGCTTTCCCAGCTGCGCACGGTGTACAGCCACCAGCAGGCCATTGCCCAGAGCGAGACCTTTTTAAAGCAGTTCCGTCTGCCCGCCACCGCCATGGCCAACACCGCCATGGCTGCAAAGTTCGTGGCAGAAAGCAAAGACCCGACAAAGGCCGCCATTGCCAGCGCCGAAACTGCCGCCCTGTACGGGCTGGAAATTCTGGTGCCCAACATCAACACCGACGGCGACAACACCACCCGGTTCATCGTGCTCAGCCGCGAAAAGCCCACGGCGGGCAACCGGTTCTCGCTGCTGTTCACGGTGGACAACAAGCCCGGCAAGCTGGCGGAGGTCATTCAGGTCATCGGTGCCAGCGGCTTCAATATGGAGTCCATCAAGAGCCGCCCCATGCCGCACGTCCCCTTTGAATATTATTTTTATGTAGAGCTGGTGGGCGATGCCGCCGCCGGCGAGACCGCCGCGCTGCTGCGCGAGCTTGACCGCACCTGCCGGACGGTGCGGCTGTTAGGAGTGTATACAAAATGAGTGATTTTATCGGAACCAAGCTGACCATGAATCTGGGCGAGCGCAGCTACGACATCATCGTTAAGCGCGGCTCGCTGGAAAACCTGTACCAGTTCGCCCGGCTGGACCGCCGGGTGGCGGTGGTCACCGACAGCGGTGTGCCCGCACAGTACGCACAGATGGTAGCCGACCAGTGCAAGGACGCCACCATCATCACCGTGCCGCAGGGCGAAGCCAGCAAGAGCTTTAAAATTCTGGAAACTGTGCTGCGGCAGATGCTGGACTTCGGCATGGGGCGCGGCGACCTTGTGGTAGCCGTGGGCGGCGGCGTGGTGGGCGACCTTGCCGGGTTTGCCGCTTCCATCTATATGCGCGGCATCGACTTTATCAACTGCCCCACCACCACCCTTTCCATGATCGATTCCTCCATCGGCGGCAAGACCGCCGTAGACCTTGGCGATACCAAGAACATCGTGGGTGCCTTCTGGCAGCCAAAGCTGGTCATCGTGGACCCGGACACCCTGTCCACCCTGCCCCGCCGCCACTTCATCAACGGTCTGGCCGAGGCCATCAAGGCCGGGCTTCTGGCCGACCCGGAGCTATTCTCCATCTTTGAAAAAGAGGACGTGGACGACCGCATCGGCGACATCATCTGCCGCAGCCTGCGCTTTAAAAAGAGCATCGTGGAGCAGGACGAGACCGAGCAGGGTATGCGCAAGGCGCTGAACTTCGGCCACACCATCGGCCACGGCATCGAAGCCGTAAAAGGCATCAAGGGACGCCGCACCACCGGCCTGTTCCACGGCGAGTGCGTGGCGCTGGGTATGCTGCCCATGATCGAATCCAAGGCGCTGCAAAAGCGGGTGCGCGGCGTGTACCGCCGTCTGGGTCTGCCCACCCGCACCGCCTACGATAAGGAAAAGGTGCTGGCCGAGATGCTGCACGACAAAAAAGCACAGGACGGACAGATCACCATCATCAAGGTGCCCGGCCTTGGCTGCTGGCGCGCCGAGACCATCCCTGTGGAGGGGCTGCGCCCGCTGCTGGGCATGGAGGACTGACCCATGAAAAATACCTTTGGCAGCGACCTTTCGCTGACCATCTTCGGCGAGAGCCACGGCCGCGCCGTGGGTGCGGTGCTGGACGGCATGGCCGCCGGTGTGCCGGTGGACGAGAGCTTCCTCGCCGCCTGTATGGATAAGCGCCGCGCCCGGGGCGACGGCCTTTCCACCCCCCGGGTGGAGGCGGATGCGGTGCAGCTGCTTTCCGGTGTGGTGAACGGCCACACCACCGGCACCGCCATCGCCCTGATGATCGAAAACCAGAACACCCGCAGCGGCGACTACGCCAAGACCGCCGACCTGCTGCGCCCCGGCCACGCGGACTTTACCGCCTACGCCAAGTACCACGGCTTTCAGGACGCCCGGGGCGGCGGGCACTTTTCCGGCCGGGTGACCGCTGCTTTGGTGGCGGGCGGCAGCATCGTGCTTGCCGCATTGCAGCGGGCGGGCATTGATATCACCACCCACATCGCCCGGTGCGCAGGGCTTGCAGATACACCCTTTGCCCTAGACGACCCCGCCGCCCTTGCGGCACAGGTGGAGACGCTTGCCAGTAAGACCGAGGGCTTTGCGGTGCTGGATGCCGCCGTGGAAGAACCCATGAGGCCGCCATCCGCGCCGCCGGTGCCGAGGGCGACAGCGTGGGCGGCGTGCTGGAAACTGCCATTCTCGGCCTGCCCGCCGGCATCGGCGAGCCCTACTTTGACAGCGTGGAGAGCGAGATCGCCCACCTTGCCTTTTCCATCCCGGCGGTCAAGGGCATCGAGTTCGGCACCGGCTTCGGCTTTGCCGGGCTGCGCGGCTCGGAGGCGAACGACGCCTTCCGCATGACGGCAGAGGGTGCGGTGGTCACCGCCACCAACCACAACGCGGGCATCAACGGCGGCATCGCCAACGGTATGCCGGTGGTGTTCCGCACCGCCGTCAAGCCCACCCCCAGCATCTACAAGCAGCAGGACACGGTGGACTACATCGCAAAAAAGGACGCACAGCTGTCCATTCAGGGGCGGCACGACCCCTGTATCGTGCCCCGGGCCGCCATCGTGCAGACCTGCGCCGCCGCCCTTGCGGTGGGTGATCTGCTCACCGCCCGGTACGGTGCCCGGTGGATGACCGACCCCACCGGCTATCGGAAGGAGGACTGAGATGGAATACGGACTGATCGGCGGCAAGCTGGGACACTCCTACTCCAAGACGATCCATGAGCTGCTCTGCGGGTACAGCTACGAGCTGTGCCCCCTGCCCACCGAGGCAGACGCCCGCGCCTTTTTGCAGCGGCGGCAGTTCAAGGCCATCAATGTGACCATCCCCTACAAAAAGCTGGTGATGGAGTACTGCTCCTTCATCGACCCCTGCGCCCGCGCCATCGGCGCGGTGAACACGGTGGTAAATAAAAACGGCCTGCTCTACGGCTACAACACCGATTATCTGGGCTTTGCCCACCTGTGCGAAGCCCACGGCGTGGAACTTGCGGGCAAGACCGTGCTCATCTTGGGCACCGGCGGTACTCACAACACCACCCGCGCGGTGGCGCTGGATAAGGGCGCTGCAAGGTGCTGACGGTCAGCCGCACCCCCGACCCGGAAAAGGGCGAGCTGAGCTACGCCGAAGCCGTACGCAGCGGTGCACAGGTGGTGTTCAACACCACCCCCGCCGGGATGTACCCCAATGTGGGCGTGTGCAGTCTGGACGTCGCCGCCATGCCCGGACTGGAAGCCGTGGTGGACGTGGTTTATAACCCCAACAAGACCGAACTGATCCTCCGCGCCGAGGACGCCGGTGTGCCGGTGGCCGTAGGCGGGCTGGAGATGCTGGTGGCACAGGCGGTGTATGCCGCCGAATACTTCCTTGGCCGCAAGTTTGAGGACGCCCCGGGCGAGGTGCGGCGCATTACCGCCGCGCTGCGCCGCGAGACGCTGAACATCGCCCTTGTGGGAATGCCCTCCTGCGGCAAATCCACCCTTGGCCGCCTGCTGGCAAAGCAGCTGGGCAGACCCCTTGTGGATCTGGACGAGGAGATCGTCAAGGCAGACGGACGCAGCATCCCGGATCTCTTTGCCGCCGAGGGCGAAGAGGGCTTCCGCGCAAAGGAAGCCGCGCAGATCGCCCGTTTCGGCAAGGAAAAAGGGCTTGTGCTCTCCTGCGGCGGCGGCGCGGTGAAGCGGGCAGAGAATGTCCGCGCCCTGCGCCAGAACGGCGTGGTGCTGTTCATCGACCGGCCGGTGGAAGCGCTGGCTGTGGGCGGCAACCGTCCGCTTTCTTCCAGCGCCGAGGCGCTGCGCACCATGGAAGCCCAGCGCCGCCCGCTGTACCTTGCCGCCGCAGATGCGGTGATTTCTAACACCGGTACGCTGGCCGAGGCGCTGGCAGCTGCACAGGAGGCACTGGATGAAATTTTTGATTCTTAACGGGCCAAACATCAATCTGGCGCGCTGGTCTGAGCCAGGCGTGCCAGGCGAAGTGGACTACAACGGCCTGATGGACTATGTGCAGGCGGGCTGCGACCAGCTTGGCATTGAAACAGACATCTGCCAGTCCAACCACGAGGGCGATTTGATCGACGAGATCCAGTCTGCCCCCGGGCGGGTAGACGGCATCGTGCTGAACCCCGGCGGCTACGCCCATTACAGTGTAGCCATTCTGGACGCGCTGCGGCTGTGCAGCGTGCCCGCCGTAGAGGTGATGCTGGACGCCCCGGACGAGCGCGAGCCCTTCCGCAAAACGGACGTGGTGTCCTTTGGCTGTCAGGGGCATTTTATCGGCGAAGGCCCGCAGGGCTACCTGCACGCCTGCATCTGGCTGGCGCAGCTGCTGCGCACCGACGGCTCCAGTAAGGCGCATATCGTGATGTAAAACAAACAGGAAAGGAACAACTTCCCATGATCATCTCCACCAAAAAAGGCACTCCCAAAGAGGAGCTGGAAAAGATCGTTGACAAATTTGAAAAGCAGGGTCTGGACGTGACCCTGATCACCGGCAAGGACTACAACGTGTTCGGTCTGGTGGGCGATACCACCAAGATCGACGAGCGGGACGTGCTGGCAAACCCGTGGATCGACAACGTTACCCGCGTGTCTGCGCCCTATAAGCGCGCAAACCGCCTGTTCCACCCCGCAGACTCGGTCATCGACTGCGGCGGCGTGAAGATCGGCAGCAAGGAAAAGATCGCCGTCATGGCGGGCCCGTGCAGCATCGAAAACGCCGAGCAGGCTCTGCGCATCGCGCAGGGGGTCAAGGCGGGCGGCGCAGCACTGTTCCGCGGCGGCGCCTACAAGCCCCGCACCTCCCCCTACGCCTTTCAGGGTCTGGAGACCGAGGGCATTCTGGATATGGTAAAGGCCCGCGAAGCCACCGGCCTGCCCATCGTCTCCGAACTGATGAGCGAGGACCGCATCCCGGAGTTTGAGGAGTATGTGGACGTGGTGCAGATCGGCGCACGCAATATGCAGAACTTCCAGCTGCTCAAGGCCGTGGGCAAAATGCACAAGCCCGTGCTGCTCAAGCGCGGTCTGTGCAACACCATCGAGGAGTGGATCATGAGCGCTGAGTACATCATGGCAGGCGGCAACGAGCAGGTCATCTTCTGCGAGCGCGGCATCCGCACCTTTGAAAAGTACACCCGCAACACGCTGGATCTTTCCGCTGTGCCCATCATCCACGAAAAGACCCATCTGCCCATCGTGGTAGACCCCAGCCACGCTACCGGCAAGGCCAATCTGGTGGAGCCGATGATGATCGCCGCCGTAGCCGCCGGTGCGGACGGTCTGGAAGTGGAGGTGCACTACGACCCCCAGCACGCATGGAGCGACGGCGCACAGTGCCTGACCCCGGACGCCTTTGCACAGGCCATGGCAAAGTGCCGTCAGGTGGCTTGGGCCATCGGCCGGGAGATGTAAACCGTTTACCCCCTCAGGCGCTGGCGCGCCAGCTCCCCCAAGGGGACGCCTGAAGCGCTGCCCGGGGAAAATCTGCAAAAGGATAACACCGCTATGCTTGTAACCATCAGACCTTCCCCCGGCGGCATCGGGGGCGTGATCGCCGCGCCGCCCAGCAAAAGCATGGCGCACCGCGCCGTGCTGTGCGCCGCGCTGGCTGTGGGGCGCTCTCACATCACCCATCTGGAATTCAGCAAGGACATCTCTGCCACCCTGTCCGCTGCCGCACAGCTGTGCGCCGCTGTGGGCACCGGCGCAGACGATGCCACTGTGCAGGGGCTTGGGCATTTCCTGCCCCTGACCGTCCCGGTGGACTGCTGCGAAAGCGGCAGCACCCTGCGGTTTTTGATCCCCATTGCCAGCCTGACCGGCCAGCCGGTCACCTTTACCGGGCGCGGACGGCTGATGGAGCGCCCGCAATGCGTATACGAAACGTTATATCGTGAGCAGAATCTACGGTTTGAGCAGTCCCTCTCCGGGCTGACCGTGGAGGGTGCACTGACCCCCGGAGACTACCGGCTGGCGGGCAACGTGTCCAGTCAGTTCATCAGCGGGCTGCTGTTCGCGCTGCCGCTGCTGCCCGGGGACAGCCAGCTGCACCTTATTCCCCCCGTGGAGAGCCGCAGCTACATCGACATGACCCGCGCCGTGCAGGCCGCCTTTGGGGTGCACAGCCGCTGGCTGGACGAAACCACCCTGCTGCTGCCGGGCGGGCAGCAGTACCGCCCCTGCGACTACAACGTGGAGGGCGATTACAGTCAGGCCGCCTTTCCGGCGGTGCTGGGTGCGGTGTGCGGCGGGGTGACCATCACCGGCCTTGCGCCGGACACCTTGCAGGGCGATGCTGCCATTCTGGACATTCTGCGCCGGTGCGGCGCGGCGTTCACCCGCAAAGGCGACAGCGTTACCTTTGCAAAAGCACCCCTGCATGGGGTGGATATCGACCTTGCGGACTGCCCCGACCTTGGCCCCGTGCTGATGGTGCTGGGTCTGCTGTGCGAGGGCACCACCGTCATCCGCAACGCCGAGCGGCTGCGGCTGAAGGAGAGCGACCGAATCGCGGCCATGGAAGCCGAGCTGCGCGCCTGCGGCGGTGTGCTGGAAAGCGACGGCGGCACCATCACGGTGCACGGCTGTGCCGAGCGTCTGCACGCCCCTGCCGCGCCCCTGCACGGCCACAACGACCACCGGGTTGTCATGAGCCTTGCGGTGCTGGCTGCTGCCGCCGGGCTGCCCCTGACCGTGGACGACGCCGAAGCCATCCAGAAGAGCTGGCCCGGCTTTTTTGCAGATGCAGCGCCGCTTGGCGTGGAGGTAGAAGATGCTTGATAAAACAAAACGTTATCTCGTAGTAGGTCTGGGTCTGCTGGGCGGCAAGTACGCGCTGGAGCTGACCCGCGCAGGCTTCCATGTGGACGGCATCAACCGCAGCGAGGGACATTTGCAGTACGCGCTGGAGCACGGCTATATCGCCAGCGGCAAGACCCACGATTTTGAGGATCTTGTCCGGCAGGCCGACCATATCATCTTTGGCCTGTACCCCACCGCGCTGCTGGACTGGTTTGGCACCTACGGCCATCTGCTCAAGCCCGGGTGCATCTTTACGGATGTTTCCGGCGTCAAGACCGGCCTTGTGGAGCCGGTGCAGGCACTGTGCCCGACAGGGGTGGAGTTCATTGCCAGCCACCCCATGGCAGGCCGCGAAACTTCCAGCGTGGAGCACGCCGCCGAGGTGAATTTTGCCCCGGCAAACTTCATTATCACCCCCACCGAAAAGAACACCCCGGCGGGCATCCAGTGGGCAAAGGAACTGGCCGAGGTGCTGGGCTTCAAGCATATCTGCACCCTGACCGTGCAGGAGCACGACCGGATGATCGGCTATGTCAGCCAGCTGTGCCACGCCATTGCCGTAAGCCTGATGTGCGCCAACGACAACTCCTCGCTGTGCGAGTACACCGGCGACTCCTTCCGCGACCTGACCCGCATTGCACGCATCAACGACAAAATGTGGGCAGAGCTGTTTTTGTGGAACAAGCAGAACCTGATCAGCGAGATCGACCAGTTCGATTCCGCTTTGCAGGAGATGCGCGCCGCCCTTGTAGCGGACGACCGGGACAAGCTGGAACAGATGTTCCGCCTTTCCACCCAGCGCCGCGCCGCCTTTGACAAAAAGCTGCCGGAATAAACCGTGACGGAGGTATTGCCCCATGCCCAAGCAGGAAGGACAGAAATCCAAGCTGGTAACGCTGCTGCGCATCCTTGAGCAGCGCACCGACGAGAACCACCGCCTGAACGTGCCCCAGCTGGTGCAGCTGCTGGAAAATCAGGGCATTCTGGCCGAGCGCAAGAGCATTTACAGCGACATCGACACCCTGCGCAGTCTGGGCTACGACATCCAGCTGCAACGGGGGCGCGGCGGCGGGTACTGGATGGCCAGCCGCGCATTCGAGCTTTCGGAGCTGAAGCTGCTGGTGGATGCGGTACAGTCCAGCAGTGTCATCTCGGCGCGCACCAGCAAGCGCATCATCCACAAGCTGGAAGCCCTCTGCTCCGACTACGAGGGCACCCAGTTGCAGCGTCAGGTGTATGTGGACGGACGCCCCAAGACCGACAGCCAGACCCTTTTGTACAGCATCGATGCGCTGCATACCGCCATCAACCGGGGGTGTCTGGTGCAGTTCCGCTACAAGGGCAGCAGCGCCGTGCGCACCGTAAGCCCGTGGCAGCTGGCATGGGAAAACGGCTGCTATTACCTGATCGCCTACCAGGACGAAAAAGCACCCCCGGTGCGCCACTACCGGGTGGACCGGATGGCCGGGGTGCTGGTGCTGGACGAGCCGCGCCGGGGCAAGGAGTTCTTCCGCACCTTCGACCTGCCCGCCTATCTGCGCAAGCACTTCAATATGTTCGGCGGCACCGAGTACCGTGTCACCCTGCGGTGCACTTCCGACCTTGAGCCGGTCATGCGGGAGCGCTTTGGCCGGGAGCCGGTGTTCTGCCCGGAGGAGGATGGCTACTTCCACTTTGACGTGCCCATCTGCGTCAGTCAGCAGTTTTTCGGCTGGGTGTGCGGCTTTGGCGGCAAGGTAGAGGTCACCGCCCCCGCCGCCGTCCGCGCCCAGCTGCACGAGATGGTGCAGAGCCTTGCGGAGCAGCATAGGTAAAACGATTTGAATGCGCTCCGCGTTGCTCTGCGCATCATTCAATGAATTATATTTTTATATTTGCCAATCGGGAAAATCTGCGGATTTTCCCGATTGGCTTTTTCACGGGAGAGGTTCTCTGCCGTTTCCCTCCATGACCCCAACTGTGAAAATGGAACCCCGGAGCGTCCGCAGACGCTCCGGGGTTCCGAAATTATAAATAATTCTTCCGCTGAAAATGGCTAGAGCGCAGCGGAAGCCATTCTAAATCATATCGGCGCAAGGGCGCTTATTCCTCAAATTCCAGATCGCTGGGCTGGATGAGATCAAGCTCTGCGGCGGGCTCGGCGATGAGGCGGCGGCTCTGATTGAAAATGGCCTTTTCCAGCGTGTTGCGCGCCAGACGGCCATTGCCGGCGGTGCGGCTGTCCAGCGCCTGACGGCGCTTATAGTAGCCCAGCAGCGGGAAGGTGCAGCCCTCGGCAAGGCGGTAGCCCTTGCCCTTTGCCAGCACGGCGGTGATGTCCAGCAGCTCGTCTGCGGTGTAGTCCGGGAACTCGATCTTGTTGGGGAAGCGGCTGGCAAGGCCGCTGTTGGCGGTGAGGAACATCTCCATCTCCTTGGTGTAGCCCGCAAGGATGACCACCAGCTCGTCCCGGTGATCTTCCATGCCCTTTACAAGGGTGTCGATGGCTTCCAGCCCAAAGCTGTCCTGCTGGCCGCGGTACAGGCTGTACGCCTCGTCAATGAACAAAACGCCCCCCAGTGCGCTCTCGATGACGCTGTTGGTCAGCGGGGCGGTGTGACCGGTGTAGCGCCCCACAAGGTCGGCGCGGGTCACCTCCACCAGCTGCCCGCCCTTGAGTGCACCGATGGCCTTGAGGTACTTTGCCACCAGCCGGGCAATGGTGGTCTTGCCGGTGCCGGGGTTGCCGGTAAAGATCATGTGCATGGACAGGCTTGCGGTCTTGAAGCCCGCCGCTGCGCGGCGCTGCTGCACCTGTAAATTGTCTGCCAGACCGAACACATACTCCTTGACCGGGGCAAGCCCCACCAGCGCATCCAGCTCGGCGCGGATCTGCTCCACCGCGCCGGTGTAGGCCGCCGGAAGCAGGCTGAACAGGTCTGCCGGGGCGGCACCGTTCAGCGCAAATTGCAGCCCCTCGGGCGCGGCGGTCAACGCCACCGTGCCGGACAGTTTTGCATCGGTCTGTAAGCAGTACTCGCTCAGAGCCCGGAAGATCCGCTCGCAGCAGTCTGCCAGCCCCTCTGCGCCCTTTTCCTTGGAACACTGCGCCGCCACATAGTCCCGCACCTCTGCCCCGGCGGCGAGGGTCAGGCCAAGGCGGCTGTGCACCCGCTGCGCCAGCGCGTTCAGCTGCTGCGCCGCCAGCGCAGCCAATGCTTCCGGGGTAAAGGGGGCGGTCTGGCACACATCCCCTACCGCCGCCACAAAGGACGCGCCGAATTTATCCGCCAGCGCCTCCCGTCCCTTGCGGGAGAAGAAGATCAGGTACTTGCCGCAGGGGTCGATGCGGCTCACTGCGCCGGGGGCAAGCGCTGTACCGGCTTCCACCAGAATGCCCTCTTTGTTCACCAGATACCGGCTGGACAGGGGCGCACTGCCCTTGACCGCGAGGTCGGAGAGGATGCGCAAAAAGCCGGGGTGGCAGCTCTCGTAGTGCTCGAACACCACGATCTCGCCCGGGGCGTGCAGGGCGGCGTATAGGTCCTGCAAAAACAGCTTTTCCGTGCCGGGGTCGGGGTAGAGTGCAAGGTCTATCACTGCCATCCGGTCGCTCTGCAAAAGCCCCCGCGCCGCCATGATGCGGGCGGTCTCGGCCAGTGCAAAGTGCCGTCCCGTACCCGGTGCACCCCACAGCAGGATCACATTGCGGGCGGCTGCGCCCTCGGTGCCCAGCACAAAGGGGCGGCGCATGGCCCGCACCACGCTGTCCACAAAGGCATCCTGCCCGAGGACGGTCTTTTTTACCTCGGCGGCAAGGCCTTCAAAGCTGCCCAGCTGCTCCGGCTTTGTGTCTGCCGTACCCTTGGCCAGCAGGCCGTCCGCTTCCATATCTCGCAGCATCCGGCGGCTGTCCTCCAGCGCCGTCTGCACCCCGGCATCCTGCGCTTTCAGCCGGGCGTTCTGCTGTTTCAGCAATTCGTCCAGCTGCTTTTGCTGTTCCAGCAGCGCCGCGTTCAGATCCGGCAGGCCGCTGCCCGCCGGTTTTTCGGGCTGCGGCTTTTCCGGCTGCGGCTGTGCACCGCCGAACTTCAGTTTGCCGCCCGCGCCGAACACGCCGTTCATCAAGCTTTCCCAATCATCGGTGTATGCCATGGTGCTGCCCCTCCATCGGTGTTTTTTCTTCCAGTATAGTGAACTGCGCGGCATTTTGCAAGCACAAAAAAGCTCCCCCTTTCGGGGGAGCTGATATCCGCGTCTATGCGGGGATCATGCTGTTTTCTCAGCCCTTGCAGCCCTGCTCTTCCCAGTCGCCGAAATCGTTGGCATCGGCGATCTTAGTGACGTCGATTTTGCCGTTCTCATCCTTGGGGGCAATAGCGGGGCCGGCCTCTACGGGATTGGCGTTCGGGGCTTCGGGGTCGTACACAGGGCGCTCTTCGGCGGTCTCCGGCTGGGTCTGGGGTGCGTTCTCAGCAGGGGCGGGAGCTTCCGGTGCGGCTTCCTCGGCAGCTTCTGCGGCGGCATCGGCAGCCTTTGCCTCTTCCTTGGCCTCGGCTTCCGCGTAGGCTTCGGCGGTCTTTTCGGCCTCCTCGGCGTCCTTTTCGGCGTCCTCCGGGAACTCGACCTCCTCCACATGGAGCGGGTCTTTCTGGTTCAGGATCTTGTCCAGCACCACGATGGCAGCGCCGGTGACAGCCACGGCAGCAGCCGTGCCAAGAATACGGAACAGAGTTTTCATACCAGAACCTCCTTATAATACAGAAACGTTAAGAGAACGTTACGACCTCTTCCAGGGGCTTTTCGGCAGGCTCTACCGACACGGCGGTCAGCACCGGGCCCTTGCCCCGGTAGATGTTGTGGAACTTGTAGCCCACCTTGGCGGTCACCCGCACCCATGCGCGCTGCTCCAGCGCCTTGTAGCCATCGTAGCTGCAGGGGAAGCCCACAAACTGGATGTCCTGCACGCAGCAGGTCATGGCAAAGCGGCCGGGCACAAAGCTGTTTTTGCCGGCGCGGTTGGTCTGGCAGACCTGTGCCAGAAAGCGCACCGTCTTGCCGGTGTACTTCTGGGGCTCGTCCTGACAGTCCATGTACCAGATGCCAAAATCGTCATCCGGGATGTCGATGGGGTCGGCGTTGATATCAAAGGGCAGCGGGTCGGGAATATCATCGTAGGCTACGCTGCCGTCCTTGAACTCGTAGGCGATATCGCACTTGCGGGAGGCCTGCCGCACCAGCTTGTGCAGCTCCTGCCGGGCGTCATCGTTGTTCACGGCTTCGGCGCGGTTGAACACGATCAGCTCGCTGCGGGCGATCTTATCCAGCATCAGACTGCGCATGGAGTTATCGCGGGCGTAGGTCAGGGCGGTGGTGCCGTCGGCAGTGGCGATGCACTGGTACACCAGCCAGTTCTCGGGCAGGGCATCCGCTAAATCCTGCAGCAGCCACATGCCGTTGTACTCGATGACCACGCGGCCTGCGTCTGCTTCCTTGCCCAGCTTTGCAAGGTTCTGGGGGTTCAGCTCGGACTTGTCCTCCAGCACCTTCACGGTCACGCCGGGGAAGGCGAACTTCTTCTCGTTGTACTCCTCTTCGCCCTCCTCGCAGATCAGCAGCAGGGTCTTGTCGCCGGAGTCGAAATTGGGGTCTTCAAAGGTCTCCTGAATAAACTTGGTCTTGCCGCTTTCCAGAAAGCCCACAAACAGGTAGACCGGGATCTCTTTTGCCATAATAAATGGTTGCTCCTTCTCTCAATAATGGGGTTCTCAGCAGCCGAACAGCTGGGCGATGGCGGTCTCGTTCAGCTTGGAGCCGATGACCACCAGCTTGCCGCCCACGTCTGCGCTGCGGCTGCGCACTTCCCACTCGCCGGGCACATAGTCGAACTCCAGCCAGCCGTCTGCGCCGCCGTCCACGATGCCCTTGCTGCGCAGGATCATGCCGTAATTGCCGGTATCCAGCTCGGTGAGGGCGTGCTCCACCTCGGCCTTGGTGAACTTGCGGGCCGTCTCCACGCCCCAGCTGGTGAACACTTCATCAGCGTGGTGGTCGTGATGATGATGGCCGCAGCAGCAATGACCGTCATGGTCGTGGTGATGCTCGTGCTCCTCGTGGTCGTGGTCATGCTCGTCATGGTCATGGTGATGCTCATGCTCGTGCTCGTCCTCATCATCGTCATGATCGTGGTGGTGGCCGCAGCAGCAATGGTCATCATGATCGTGCTCGTCGTGGTCGTGGTGATGATGCTCGTGCTCATCCTCGTCGTCATCGTCATCATGGTCATGATGATGGCCGCAGCTGCACACACCGTTCTCATCGTCGTGATGATGGTGATGCTCGTGCTCCTCTTCCTCGTCCTCGTGGGCGTGCTCTTCGTTGGCCTTGGCAGCCATGGCGATCAGCTCAGCCTTGAAGTCGTCCTTGGTGGACATGGCCTTCAAATCTGCTCACCGGTCAGGTGATCCCATGCGGTGGTCACGATGGTGGCAGTGGGGTTCTTTTCCCGCAGCATTGCCACGGCAGCGGCGATCTTTTCCTCGCTGGCGGTCTGGGTGCGGCTGAGCAGGATACAGCTTGCATGGCTGATCTGGTCATCGTAGAACTCGCCGAAGTTCTTCATATACATCTTGACCTTGTTCACATCGGCCACGGTGACAAAGCTGTTCAACTGCACGTCCAGATGCTCAGCCACGCCCTCCACGGCGCGGGTCACATCGCTCAGCTTGCCCACGCCGGACGGCTCGATGACGATGCGGTCGGGGTGGTACTGCTCCACCACCTGCTGCAGAGCGGTGCGGAAATCGCCCACCAGAGAGCAGCAGATGCAGCCGGCGTTCAGCTCGTTGATCTGAATGCCGCTTTCCTTCAGGAAACCGCCGTCAATGCCGATCTCGCCGAACTCGTTCTCGATCAGCACCACCTGCTGGCCTGCAAAGGCCTCGGTGATCAGCTTTTTGATCAGAGTGGTTTTGCCGGCGCCAAGGAAGCCGGAGAAGATATCGATTTTAGTCATGTTCCAAATGCCTCTTTCTTTTTATCGCAATATTCGCAATTGTTAGCGCAAAGGGCCGCAGAGTGCTGACCCAAAAATACTACACCTCTATTATAACAAGGCTGTCAATGGAAAACCGGCCTTTTTCAAGAAAAAATTGTAACTTTTTTTGCAAATTGACGGCGTTTTGGGGGGAGTTTTGCCCCCGCATTGCATTCTTCCCCGCAGAATGATACAATAGCAGCAGCAAACCATCGCCGCCGGACGTTTTTCCGGCAAATGACAGAAAGAGGGCTTTTGTTATGAGTATGAACACAGTTCCCGAGCGTCTGGCCGCGCTGCGTGCCGCTATGAAGGCAAACGGCGTGGATGTCTATCTGATCCCGGTGGGCGACCCGCATTCCAGCGAGTATCTGCCCGACCACTACACCTCCCTGACCTACTTCTCCGGCTTCCACGGCGAAAACTCCAACTTTGTGGTCACCATGACCGAGAGCGCCGTCTGGGCAGACGGCCGGTACTTTGTGCAGGCAGAGAAAGAGATCGCCGGTACTGAGATCCAGCTGATGCGCATGGGCGAGCCGGGCGTGCCCACCGCCGAGGAATACTGCGGCAAGGTGCTGCCCGAGGGCGGCACGCTGGGTCTGTGCGGCCTGACCGCCAACTGTGCACTGGTCAACAACCTGAAAAAGGAACTGGAGCCCAAGCACGGCAGCATCAAGACCCTGTTCTTGGAGGATGAGCTGTGGGTGGAGGGCCGCCCCGCCCGCCCGGCTACCCCGGCATGGATCCTGCCCAAGGAGTACGCTGGCTTCTCCCCGGCGGAAAAGCTGGAGCAGCTGCGCGGCAAACTGAAGGAGCAGGGCTGCACCGCCCAGCTGGTGGGCAAGCTGGATAATCTGGCATGGCTTCTGAACCTGCGCGCCATGGATATCGAGTGCACCCCCTACGCCATGGCCTACTGCTATGTCACCCCGGACCGCGCCGTGCTGTTCATCGATCAGGCGCGGGTCACCCCGGAGGCTAAGGCAGAGCTGGAAGCCAACGGCGTGACGCTGGCCGACTACGACAGCATTCTGGACGGGATGGCCGCCGAGACCGAGCCCCAGACCGTGCTGGCAGAGAGCGCTACCGTGAACTATGCCGTGTATCAGGTGCTGGAAAACAACCCCGCCCTGACCGTGAAGGACGCCGCCGACCCCCTGCTGGCTATGAAGGGCGTGAAGAACGAGGTGGAGCTGGCACACCTGCGCGAGTCCCATCTGCGGGACGCCGTGGCCATGGTGCGGTTCCAGATCGAACTGGAAAACCGTCTGGCTTCCGGCGAACAGCTGACCGAGCTGACCGTGGACGAGATCCTGCACAAGTACCGCAGCGCAGACGACAAGTTCCTTGTGGAGAGCTTTGGCACCATTGCAGCCTACGGCGGCAACGCAGCCATGATGCACTACCACGCCACCCCGGAGGATCACGCCGTTCTGCAGCGCAAGGGCTTTTTGCTGGTGGACAGCGGTGCTACCTATCTGGACGGCACCACTGACATCACCCGCACCTACCCGCTGGGCGAGCTGACCGAGGACGAGCGGCTGTTCTATACCTGGACGCTGCAGTGCCACATCGACATCGCCAAGGCCGTCTGGCTGGATTACTGCGACTGCCACATGCTGGACACCATCGCCCGCGAGCCGCTGTGGCGTCACCTCATCAACTACCGCTGCGGCACCGGCCACAGCGTCAGCTTTGTGGGCAACGTCCATGAGGGCCCCCACGCTTTGAACGGCCGCAACACCACCCTGATGCGCCCGGGTATGATCGTCACCGACGAGCCCGGCGTGTACGAGGCCGGCGAGGTGGGCATCCGCATCGAGAACGAGATCGAGTGCTACCACAAGGCCGACAACCAGTACGGTACCTTCCTTGCCTTCCGTCCCCTCACCTTTGTGCCCATCGCTACCTCTCCCATCGTGCCCGGCGTGCTGGACAAGGAGCAGGTCGCTTGGCTGAACGATTACCACCGCAAGGTGTTCGAGCAGCTGGCACCCCGCCTGACCGAGGACGAGCGCGCATGGCTGGCCGAGAAGTGCGCCGCCATCGGCTGCTAATGCTAAAAAGAACAAAAGTCAGCTGCCGCTTGCCGTCCTGACTCTTGCCGTAAAAATGCAATTCCGGGCAGACCGCAGTCTGCCCGGAATTGCTTGATTTAAGATGATTTTTCCGCAAAGGAAACCAAACCATGATCTTTCACATTGCGATCTGCAGCCCGGACGGGGCGCTGCGCAGCAGGCTGGAGCACCAGTGCATGGAGTTCTTCGCCCGGCGGGAGGACGCCTGCATCGTGGAGCAGCTGCAAAGCCCGGAAGCGCTTTTGCAGCAGGATGCCGCCGGGCTGCGGTACGAGCTGTACCTCATCGAGCTTGCGGCGGTAGCCCGGCCCGAGGGGCTTACGGCGGCGGCAGAGCTGCGCCGCCGGGCCGCCGCGCGCCGCTGGCTTTTGTGGCCCGCACCCCGGCCCACGCATACAGCGCCTACCGGGTGGACGCCATGCAGTATCTGCTGCAGCCAGTGCACCAGCCGGAGGTCTCGGCCCTGCTCAAGCGGGCGGTGGAGCCGGAATACGGCCCCACCCTTACCGTGACCACCGCCGACGGCGTGCGGGCGCTGACCTATGCCGAAATCGAATATCTGGAATGCACCCATCATATCGTGCACTTCCACCTGACCACCGGGGAGGATGTGGCCTCCCTCTCGCTGCGGGTGCCCTTTTCTGCGGTGGCACAGCCGCTGCTTGCGGACGGCCGCTTTGTGCAGCCGCACCGCTCCTATGTGGTCAATCTGGAAGCAGTACAGCTGCTGTCCCCCGGCGAGGTACGGATGCGCAGCGGGGCACGCATCCCCATCCCCCGCGGGCGGGAAGCCGCCGTCCGGGAGGCTTTCTGCGCCCGGGTAGGGTAAAAAGTAAAAAGTCGCTGCACATTCGTGCAGCGACTTTTTTGCTTAACGATTTATTCTTCCTTATGCCGGGGCTTTTTGCGGCGGGCGTGCTTTTGGGGCTTGCGGCGGGGCTTTTTGCGGGAGGGCTCGGGCTGGACAGAGGCATCGTTCAGGCGGGACATCGCATCCAGCAAAGCGCCCTGCAGGCTGTCCGAGGGTACCCCGCTCTCCGAAAAGGCGAACAGAAATTTATAGATCTGGGGCTGCAGCTCCTCGTACAGCCCAAGGCGGGTGTACACCTCCTTGAACAGCTGAAAAATCTGTGTCTTGTTCTCTACGATGCCGCGCAGGTCGATCTGGGTATGACAGAGGCTTTTGGGGTTCTGGATATAATGATATCCGGCCTCGGGGATGGAAACGAACACCTCCGCATGCTCCAGATACCCCATGTTGAAGATCAGATCCTCGGCCCAGTGCACATCGGGCGCAAAGCCCAGCTGGTTCTGTGCAATGATCTCCCGGCGGTAGAGTTTGTTCCACAGCACGCCGTAGTAAAAGGAGGCGGGCTGCTGCATCAGGCGGCGGGCGTAGTCCTCCCGGCTGTAAACGCCCTGCGGCAGAAAGCCGTACTTGTGCACCTCGGTCTTGGGGGCTTCCGGCTCGATGCCAAGGGAGGTCTGCAGCGTTTCCAGCGCGTGCCCGGTCTTGCTGGAGTTGGAAGGGATCACCATCCAGTACGGGGCGATCACAAGGTCGGCGTTGTGCTGCAAGGCGGCCTGCACAAGGTTCTGGGTGTAATCAGGGTCCAGTGCGTCATCACTGTCCGCAAACTGGATATAGTCGCCCTGCGCAAGGGTAAGCCCGGCATTCCGCGTGCGGGAAACACCCTCGTTCTCCTTATCCACCACCACGATGCGGGGGTCCTTGGCCCGGAACTGCTCACAGATGGCAAGGCTGTCATCCGTAGAGCCATCATTCAGCACGATGATCTCCAACTCCTGATAGGTCTGACTGCAAATGCTTTCCAGACAGCGGGAAAGCCCCTTCTGGGCGTTGTACACGGGCACAATGATGCTGACGAGAGGGTTCGTCATGGCAGGGCCTCCTTTTTTGACGACAAAATTTGAGTATTATTATTATCATACTCCAGCGGCGCCCGGATTACAAGAGCGCCGCACTGTGGCAGTTTTGTGAAACCTTACGCCTGCGCCCAGTCCAGTGCAGTCCAGTCCGGCAGGAACTGGTCGCAGATGCGGCGCAAAGCGGGGGGCGTCGGCGGCGCTGGTGGTGTCCTGAATGCCCACCAGATAGAAGCCGGCGTCATGGGCGGTCTGGGCGGCATAAAGGGCGTCCTCGCACACAGCGCACCCGGCGGGGCTTGTTCCGCCAAGACGGTGCAGCGCCTCCATAAAGGGGGCGGGGCTGTTCTTGCTCATAGCACCCCGCGCCTCGATGTAGAAATCAAAGTATTCGTCGATGCCAAGGCGGGTCAGCACGGTGCGGCACTGGCTGCTCCATGTGTTGGAGCAAATGCACATCCGTGCGCCCTCGGCCCGCAGCCGGGCAAGGGTGTCCCGCACGCCGGGCTTCAGTTCCACCTTCTCGTACAATTGGGCGATCACCTCGCGCATCACGTCCAGATAGCCGTTCCTGTCCAGCGGCAGCGCATACTCCCGGATGAGGTACTGTGCGCCGTCCTCCATGCCCATGGTCAGCAGGGTCTCGTGCAGGTCTGCCTTCGGGGTGCGGCCAAAGCGCGCCAGCAGCGCCTCCGGGGCACCCTCCCATACCACCACCATGCTGTCGGTCAGGGTGCCGTCCATATCAAAGATCCATTGTTTGCAGTGCATACGTTCCTCCTGTTGTGCGCCCTCCGGGCCGCCTTTATACTCATCTCCGGTTAGTATAGCACGAAACTTTCACAGGAAAAAGGCATGATCTCCGAAAATTCGGGAGAATTTTACCTGAAAGTATGGTATAATTATAACAATTTTAGAAAATACCGGGAACGTGCACGGGAGGGCTTGATATGGAACGCAGAGAACCCACGCAAAAGGCGCTGGTGCTGGCAGGCGGCGGTGCGCGCGGCAGCTATCAGGTAGGCGTCTGGCGGGCTTTGATGGAGCTGGACTGGCACCCGCAGATCATTACCGGTACCAGCGTGGGCGGGCTGAACGGTGCCATGTTCGTGCTGGATCTGTACGAGACTGCCCGGGATATGTGGCTGACCATCCGCAGCCGGGATGTGATGGAGCTGCCGGAGGAAAACGCCGACCTTTCCGCCCTGCACCAGTTTCTGCGCCGGGTGGTAAAGGAAGGCGGCATGGATGTGACCCCGCTGGAGGAGATCGTGGAGCGTGTGCTGGACGAGGACGCGCTGCGGGCAGCGCCCATCCGGTTCGGCATCGTGACGGTGGAGCAGCGCGGGCTGCGTCCCCGGGAGCTGACGCTGGAGGATATCCCCGCCGGGCAGGTGCGGGACTACCTGATGGCTTCGGCAGCCTGCTTCCCCGCCCTGCGGGCGCGGCAGATCGATGGGGTCAAGTTTCTGGACGGCGGGTACAGCGATAACATGCCCACCGGCCTTGCCAAGACCATGGGCGCAGAGGAGCTTGTCTGTGTGGATCTGGAAGGCGTGGGCATCACCCGCCCGAACCTGACCGGCCTGCCCACCACCATGATCCGCAGCTACTGGGAGCTGGGCGATATCCTCCACTTCGACCCTGACACCGCCAAGCGCAACATGGAGCTGGGCTACTACGACACCCGCCGCGCCATGGGATACCTGCGGGGCTGCGCTTATGCTGTATCCTGTGACGCCCAGAGCTGCGAGGATGCCGCCGCTTTTGCCCAGAAGTTTAGTCAACTGCAAAGGGCCGTGCGGGAAAAATATCCCGTGACCCTGACGGCAGATGTGGCTCTTAAACTGGCCAATATGACAAAGGACGACCAGCTTGCCCCGCTGGAAGCCGCCGCCGAGGACGCCGGGGTGGACCCCACCCGCTTTATACCACCCGGACGCTGGCCCAGGCGTTTCTGGCGGCGTGCGATAAAGACCGCATGGAAAGCTTTGCCCCGCTGTTCACGGGCAGCAGCACCGCCGGGCAGGCAGCGCTGGCCGCTTTGCTGCCCAATACATTCTTACAGGCGCTGGTGTGGCGCACTTTGACCGCACCGGCTTTGCCGGAGGTGACAGAAGATGAAGGTTTATAAAGGCGTATCCGCATCCCCGGGGCTGGTGCTGGGTCAGGTGAGCCGACTGGAGCACCATGTGGAGACCTTCAGCCACGGCCCTTTCAACCCGGAGCGGGAACTGCGGCTGCTGGCAAATGCCGTGCACACGGCGCAGAATGAACTGGACTCCATGGCGGAGCGCGCCGCCCCCACCGAGCAGGCCATCTTTTTGTTCCAGAGCATGATGCTGGACGACGAGGGCATGATGAACGAGGTGCGCTTTTGCATCAATGCGGGCATCAGCGCCTCGGCAGCGATGCATCAGGTGGGGCAGCGCTACGCCGACCAGCTTGCCAACATGAAGGATAACCCCTATATGCAGCTGCGCAGCGTGGATATTCTGGACGCCACCCGCCGGGTGATCAACATCCTGACCAACCGCCCCCGCGTATGGCTGGCGCTGGATCATCCGGTGATCCTTGCCGCCGACCGGCTGATGCCCACCGACCTGTTCAGCGTGCCCTCCGGCATGATCTTAGGCGTCATCACCGCCGAGGGCAGCGGCCAGAGCCATGCCGCCATCATTGCCCGGGCAATGAACATCCCGGGCATCGTGCAGGTGGGCAAGGATTTTCTGGACGACTGCGACGGCCGCACCGTCATTCTGGATGCAACCAACGGCAACTGCATCCTTGACCCGGATGCCGTCGCCCGCCAGCAGGCGGAGGCCAGCATCTGCCAGCTCCAGCGCGAGGACGCGGAGATGAAGCAGCTGCACAGCCTGCCGGACGAAACGCGGGACGGCGAACCCTTTGAGCTGCTGGCCAACTGCTTCGGCCCGGAGGATATCGACACCGCCATGCAGTCCGGTGCCAAGGGCGTTGGGCTGCTGCGCAGCGGCTATATGATGCTGCCCGGGCGCATTCTGGACGAACAGGAACAGTACTTTTTCTATTGCTCCTGTCTGGCGGCGGCAAACGGCTGCCCGGTGACCGTGCGCACCTTCGACTTTGGCTCCGACCGCACCGTGGCCGATGCCAATCAGGGGCCGCAGTCCTCCAAGCTTGGCCTGCGCGGCATCCGCAACAGCCTGCGCCAGCCCCAGCAGTTCCAGACCCAGATCTGCGCCTTGCTGCGCGCCGCCGCCCGGGGGCCGCTGCGGGTGATGTTCCCCATGGTGACCGATGTAGAGGACTGGGACGCTGCCATGAGCATCGTGGAGCACTGCCGCCAGAGCCTGCGGGAGCGGGGCGTGCCCTTTAACGAGAACACCCAGTTCGGCGTGATGCTGAGCATCCCCGCCGCCTGCCTGACCGTGGAGGACTTTGTAGCCCACGGCTGCGATTTTCTGGTCATCGGCACCAACGACCTGACCCAGTACACCCACGCCGCCGACCGGGAACTTGCCAGCGCGGAGCACTACTACCGCCCCGCCAGTCCGGCCATGAAAAAGCTGATCACCATGGTGATGGATGCCGCCAGCGCGCACCACGTCCCTGTGACCATCTGCGGCCTTGCCGTGGCAACCCCGCCAACACGGCGCAGTACCTGCACCTCGGTCTGCGCAGCTTCTCGGTAAGCCCCCAGAACCTGCTCAAGGTAAAACGGGCTCTGCTGGACACCGATGCCCACCCGGATGCAGGGGAAAATGCCTAAGAAAGATTTACGAAACGTAATATAACGCAAAATAATAAGAGGCTGTTGCACAAACCTTTGTGCAGCAGCCTCTTTCACTCTTTTTTGTTATAGCTGTCGTTTTTCTTTACGACCCCCTTCCGTGAAAAAGCACCCCGGGAAAATCTGCGGATTTCCCGG
>ENA-OQED01000216-OQED01000216.1-human-gut-metagenome-genome-assembly--contig:-NODE-216-length-23685-cov-1.345530_pt1 | contig 23685 bp, 25 predicted proteins | sample MGYA00242790_ERZ504625 | MGnify/ENA primary metagenome ERZ504625 (study PRJEB26092, sample SAMD00036345) | human gut metagenome | host: Homo sapiens | study: EMG produced TPA metagenomics assembly of...
TCTTTCCTTCTTTTTTCGAGAATTACCACGCAGTCAAACGCATCGGTATTCACAAACAGGTTCTTATTTTTTACAACTGCTTTGTCTTTCTGTACATCCACAGCAATGTTCTGATAGCAGAATTTTACTTCCTGCATCTTCGGGGAAGCATCGCGCTCGCCGCCGTATACAATACCATTTCCGCTGAAATTGTAATCGCATGGATGATCATCAAAGTCTCCGCCGTACGCCTGGAACGCTTTTCCGTAGCGGTCTTTTTTTGTAGATTGACTGGTCGATATAATCCCAGATAAAGCCGCCCTGGAACAGCGGTTCTTCCTCGGCAAGATCCATATATTTCTTCATGGCGCCGCAGGAATTTCCCATCGCATGTGCATACTCACAGCAGACATACGGTTTTCTTCTGTCTTTCGACAAGAATTCACGGATTTCATTGACGGTGGTGTACATCCGGCTTTCCATATCGCTGGTGTCGTTGTATCTGCGGTCGTCATTAACTCCTTCATAATGAACGAGACGGGTCGGGTCCATTTTCCGGTATAACTGGGACATTTCAAAAATAACTTTTCCGCCAAACGATTCATTTCCGCAGGACCAGATCAGAATCGCCGGATGGTTTTTGTCTCTCTGATACATCGAATTGACACGGTCGAGCATACAGTCCATCCACTCCGGGCGGTCGCATGGTACAACACCGGAGAAATCTCCGCTTCGTACCGCATCCGTATCTCTCGTTCCATGGGACTCCATGTTGCACTCCGCGATCATGTAAAGACCGTATTCATCGCACAGATCATAAATGCCGACCGCATCCGGGTAATGGCAGGTACGGATTGCATTGATGTTGTTCTGTTTCATCGTCGTCAGGTCTTTGATCAGCTCTTCTCTCGAAACGACACGGCCGGATACGGAGCTGAACTCGTGGCGGTTGACGCCTTTAAAGACAACCCGCTTTCCATTCAGCATCATGATGTGGTCTTTCATCTCAAAGCGGCGGAATCCGACTCTCTGCGGAATCAGTTCCTGCACCGTTCCATCCTCTGCGGTGACTTCCAGCAGAAGATCATACAGCACCGGTGTCTCTGCGGACCACAGTTCCGGGTGATCGACTTTCAGAACAAACTGTGTTTCCCCATCCAGCACACCTTCGGTGCTCTGCAGTGCCGTTCCGTCTTTTAACAGGGTAATTTTTACCTTTCCTGTTCCGATCATTTTCGTATCAATGACCAGATCTGCCTTCGTAAACGTATCATCCAGCAGCGTCTGTACTTTCAGATCCGAAACGTGAACCTCCGGAATCGTGTACAGATACACATCACGGTAAATACCGGAGAAACGGAAGAAATCCTGATCCTCGCACCAGCTTCCGCTCGTCCATTTGAAAACCTGCGCAGCCAGTTTATTTTCGCCCTCTTTCAGATACGGGGTCAGTTCAAACTCGGACGGAGTAAACGTATCCTCGCTGTAGCCAAGGAACGTTCCGTTCAGCCATACGGCAATACCGCTCTCTGCTCCCTGGAAGGAAACAAAAAGCCGTTTTCCTTTCATCTGCTCCGGCACTTCAAAATATTTCACATAGGAAGCCGTCGGATTGAACCGCTCCGGAATCTCGCCCGGCTGGATCTCTTCTCTTCCTTCCCATGGGTACTGCACATTGGCATACTGCGGTGCGTCATATCCCTCCATCTGGATATGTGCCGGCACGCGGATATCGTCCCATTTTGTGCAGTCATACTCCGGTGTCTCGAATCCCGGAATCGTGCTCTCGTAGTTCTTTGCGTAATGGAATTTCCACAGTCCGTTCAGACTGTGACGGAAGTTTTCCACATGCTGCTCCATTTCTTCCACCGATCCATAATATCTGTGATCGGAATGCGCCGCCACCCGGTTTTCTCCATAGTACGTCGGGTCCTTCACTTTTTCATACTGAAATACACCCATTTTTATTTTCCTCCTTCTGGAATTTTGTTCTTTTTGATCTTTTGAAAAAAAGGTGGATATTCATCCAAATATCCACCTTTTCTGTTCGATTCTTTTTCTTATTTTACGGCACCTGTGATACCTTCTGTGAAGCTCTTCTGGAAGCAGAAGAAAATAATTGCTGTCGGGATCGTACAGATAAATACGCCGAGCATCAGCACACCATAATCTACAGTGTAGCCGCCGAGCAGGTTCGCTACCAGCATCGGCATGGTGATGGATTCATTGTTCTGTAAGATAACCTTCGGCCACAGGTAGTTGTTCCATGCGTTCATAAAGGTGATGATTGTTGCTGCCGCATACGTCGATTTCATGGTCGGCATATACATACGAAAGAAAATTCCTGTCTCGCTTAAGCCATCGAGTCTTGCCGCTTCGATGATATCGTGCGGGAAGGAACGGGAAGCCTGGCGGAACATCATGATCATGAACGGTGTTGAAATCGAAGGAAGCATGAAAGCTGCCATCGTGTTGACCATCTTTAGCTGGGAAAACATACGGAACATTGGGATCATGATGGCTGCGAACGGAATCATCATCGCAGTCAGAAGTACGGTAAATACCGCATCTTTTGCTTTATCATGATAGATCTCAAATCCATAACCGGCGATCGAGCAGACCAGAAGACAGAGAATGGTCAGCACCGTCGCATTCCGGAAGGAGTTGCACAGTGCAAGGCGCAGGTTCTGCTGCGCAATCAGCGCTTTAAAGTTGTCAATCAGATACGTACCCGGAATCAGTTTTCCGGCAATGACATCAATACTTCTGTTTGTAGACGCGCAGAACATATAGTACAGCGGAAAAACAGAAAGGATCGACGCTACCGTTAAAATCAGATACATGAAAAATTTCTTTGCTTTTCCCATTATCGCTCGTCACCTACTTTCATCTGAAGCAGTGCCAGAATGGCTACCATGATCAGGATCAGGATGGACATTGCTGCCGCATAGCCAAAGTTCGGGCTCTGTACAAAGGACATATTGTAAATATAATGAGACATGGTCATGGTTGATTTTCCAGGACCTCCGTTTGTCAGGTTCAGGGACTCATCGAACAGCTGCAGAGTACCGTTGGTAGAAGTAATTGTGGTCAGCAGAATCATCGGTTTTAACAGTGGAACGGTGATCTTGAAGAAAGTCTGCAGCGGGCTTGCGCCGTCGATTTTGGCTGCTTCGTAGATCGAATATTCAATGTTCTGCATACCGGAGAGATAGAAGACCATGTTGTATCCGGTCCATCTCCAGATCAGGGCGATGATGATAACCGCACGGGCTGTCCACGCATTGGAGAACCACATGATCGGGTTCATGCCGAGGCCGCGGAGAACGGTGTTGATAAAACCGTCATTTGCAAACAGGGAACGGAAGATCATCGCGTAAGATACGAGAGATGTTGCGCACGGCAGGAAAATGCAGGTACGGAACAGTCCCTTAAAACGCAGATCTTTGTTGTTCAGCATGGAAGCAAACATCAGGCCGAGGATCAGCATGATCGGCACCTGAATAATCAGATAAAAGAAGGTGTTGCTTAAGGTCTGTTTAAAGGTCGGGTCTTTTAAAATACGGGCATAGTTTGCAAATCCGTTGAATTTTAGGTTGATGCCCATACCTGTCTGTAAAGACAGGATGAATGCCTGAATCATCGGATAAAAGCTCATCCATGCGATCAGGATCGTTGCCGGCATCAGGAAAGCCCAGCCGGTAAGATTCTGTTTTCTTTCCAAGTTCATTCCTTTTTTCTTCTGACTGCTCATGGAATCTTCCTTTCTTTTTTTACCTGGCGTGTGTTTGAAAAAATCTTTTTGCAGACAACATTTCATGTTCTCCTGCAGAAATCATTTTTCAAACACACACCGCATAGATACAGAACGGGCCTGCTTCTGTCTGTCCAGGAAGCAGACCCGTTTCTTATCGTCCTACTTTTTTATGTATTGCAGGATATCAGCCACCCATGTTGAACTCTACAGTTTCCTGTGCGGTCTGAAGTTCGCTGTCCATATCTGCTCCTGTCTGGATGATATTGGAAAGTGCGGTTCCGACAGCATCACGTGCATCGTAGTAGAATGCTCCAGTGATGTTGGATGGAGTCTTGGTTGCGAAATCAACGATCTTTGCGTAAACCGGGTCATCGCTGAAGAATGCAACTGGCTGTGCATATGCTTCGGAATCTCCTGCCGGTGCCCAGGTTGCCAGAGCGCCTTTTGCGATGATATCATCGTAAAGAGCTGTGCTGCCTGCGAAGGTAGATTTCATAAAGATCAATGGCAAGATTCCTGTTTTTGCAGTTGGAAGAAATTGCCCAGGAAGAACCACCGTTGTTGGAGTAGTTGGTTGCTCCGTCAACGCCGTCCAGTTTCGGCATATTGGTGATTGCCCATTTGCCGGACTGATCTTCATTTGCTGTGATGGAAGCCATGATCCAGCATCCGTTGATAACGCCTGCTGTAGTTCCGTTGTTGATGGATGCGATGTACTGATCCCAGTCAGTAACCTCTACAAGAGTGCCATCTTTTACCATCTGGCTGTAAATCTCAAGGATTGGTTTCAGTGCTTTGTTGTCTACGATGTTGACAGATCCATCTTCGTTGAAAAGGGACTCACCGCAGGACTGCAGCATTTCCATAACAAGGTCCGGAGATCCGGCCTGAGATGTCAGGATCGGCTGGCCTGTTTTCTCTTTGACAACTTTTGCTTTCTCCATAAAGTCATTCCAGGTGATATCTGTGAAATCATCTACGGTGAAGCCTGCCTGCTCCAGCATATCAGTACGCAGGCACTCGATAACGGCACCATTGTCGAACGGAATTCCGTAGTTCTTCCCATCCAGAGTAGAGTAAGCAACTTTTGCGGATGAGAATTCGCTGAAATCAATTCCGGAATCGGTCAGATCGGTGAAGATGTCCGGATAGTTGGTTGCATATTTCTGGAAGGAGTTATCCTGCATCAGGAAGATATCCGGCAGAGTGCTTAAGTCTCCTGCGGAAACTGCTGTGGTCAGACGGGTTTCAATGTCGTCGGACTGTACTTCGCTGACTTCTACTTTGAATCCTTCGTGATCCTGTGCATAAATTTCAGCTGCTTTCTTGATCGCGTAAACGTTGAAGTTCGGGTCCCAGGTCCATACGGTTAAGGTGTTGTCATCATCAGAGCTGCCCTCTACTACGTCGCTGCTCTCTGATTTTGCAGTGGTTTCACTTGCTGCTGATGCATCGTTTCCGCCGTTGCTGGAACTTGTTGTAGTTCCTCCGCTGGAACCACATGCAGCCAGTCCAAATACCATTGCTGATGCCATTACGATTGATACAATTTTTCTTTTCATATTGCACATCCTCCTTAAGATGTTATTTTACAACCGGAACCTCCGCACTTTTTACAGCGCAGAAATTTTTTGGTTGTTTTGTACATTTTTTATGTTTTTATTCCCTCAACATGTACAAAGTATAACATATTTTCCCGTCGTTTGTGCGCATTTTTTAACTCTATACTATGCATTTTCAACCATTTATATGCATTTTGACGGACATCACCATCCTTCCTGTGTTTTTATATCAAAATTCAACAATTTTCGTTCATAATGTTCCGGTGCACTTCGCCACTGCTGTGGAGATACACCAAGAATCCGGCGGAAATTACGGTTAAATGTAGAAATTGTTGTGAATCCGCTTCGCATTGCAATCTCATTTACAGAAATATTTGTTTTCCGCAGTTCCTTACATGCCGCCCGGATCCGGACCCAGTTAATGTACTCAACCGGCGTCATCCGCATGGATTCCTGAAAAATACGGCGCAGATGTGTTTCGCTGATATGACATACCTCTGCCAGCTCCTCAATTCGAAGAATCTCTTTATAATTTTCTCCAATATAATCCAGCGCAGGCAGAATCAGAGCGATACTGGCATCATCTACAATAGAATTCTTTTCCTGCTCCTCGTCCCTTTCATTCCATCTGGCAATCTGCATCAGAAGCGCTCTGGTCAGTCCTTTCACTTCCTCGAGATAAAATTCCCGTTTTTCACCCATGCATTTAATGATCAGTTTGATCATCTCCGCGACCTCCGGCCTTTCCTCATTTTTCACAAAATGGGCCTTCTGGTTAATACGCGCAATCAGCTTTTGTGCCATGCGCATATTGCCCTTATACAGCTCTGTAATAAATCCTTCCACATCCACAAACACCCATGCCCAGGAACATACACTGTTTTCTTTTGAGTTTGTTGTATGCGGAAAGTTTTTCGGCACCACCGTAAACATACCGCCATGATACGGCAGTTCCTCATCTTCCAAAACAATCGTTCCCTCACCGTAATAGCAGAAACCGATCTCCATCAGGTTATGAAAATGCAGATAATCAATCTGGTACCCATAATTCTGCAACCATTTTTCTCCCTGCAGCACCAGCACCGGGCATTTTTCCGGCACTTCGTAATAGCGGTATTCCATTCTGGGCTTTTTCTTTCTGCTCATATCCGTACCTGCTTATTCTACTTTTTTCTGAATCATCGCCAGAAACACGAGCGGTTCTTCCCCTGCGCAGGAAACCGCATGGCCGCTGCCGTCCTCGCAGAACGTCGTCATGCCCGCCTGCACCGGGTAGGTTTTGTCGTTATCCTGATACATACCCGCACCGGACAGGATGTGATACGCTTCTGTCTCCCCATGATGCTCATGATACGGAAGCTCATCACCCGGTAAAATCGTTACTTTTGCAAAGAGTGTCACCTTTCCGGAAAGGCGTTCGCCCTCCAGCAATTTTTCTGTTGTGTGTCTGTCTGCCATTGTTCATGTCCTCGTTTTCGTAATCTTTTTTTGTTTTCCCTGTCTCCATCCTACACCAAATAGCGTAAGATTCGATCTTCTCTGTGTTTTTATTATATTCTCTGCTTCACCGGAAGACAATGAGATTCACCAAAAACGAGCAACTTTTTTCCGTCAGCCTACAATCTTTCCTCTGTCAATCTCCACCGTCGTATCGCACAGTGCTGCAATGTCTTCCCGGTTGTGGCTGGCAAGAAGAATGGTTTTTCCTTCGTCTTTCAGTTTCAAAAACAGCTGCCGCATCTCCTGCACGCCCTGGTTGTCGAGACCGTTCATCGGTTCATCCAGAATCAGAAGGGAAGGTTCCTCCATAATCGCCTGTGCAATACCGAGACGCTGGCGCATGCCGAGCGAATACTTGCCGACATGCTTTTTCGCTTCCGGATCCAGTCCGACTTTTCGGATGGCCGCATCGATCTCCTTTTTTCCGATCTTCCTGCGGATGCCGGCGAGAAACTGCAGATTCTGTCTGGCACTGTAGCCCGGAAGAAAGCCCGGTGTCTCGATGATGGCGCCAATACTCTCCGGCGCTTCGATCTCTTTCCCAATCTGTTTTCCATCCACAAAAACCGCGCCATCGTCCACCCGGAGAAATCCGCAGATGCATTTGAACAGTACCGTCTTCCCACTTCCGTTTCTTCCGATCATTCCGTGAATTTTTCCTTTTTTCGAAGCTCAGGCTGATCCCGTCCAACGCCGCGTAGCTGCCAAACTTTTTTGTCACGTTTTCTATTCTTATCTTTTCTTCCATTCTTTCAGATTTCCTCCACAAAGTTCAGATCCTTTTTCCGGATCCCGAGATACGAAAGGATCGTGCATGCGCCGATGACAATCGCAAAGACACTGTAAACATATGCCATCGACGGCCCGTTTCCATATCCCTGCCACTTGTAGCTCGCAATATTCATCCAAAGCGGCGGCGCGCAGTAATAGCCGATTGTGATGCTGGAAAATTTGCTGAGCAGAAGCGCAGTGAGTGCGATGCCGCAGTTGATGACGATTCCAAATCCCCTGTGTACCAGAAAATTTCCGGCATAACTCACAACGCCTGTCATAACCGACAGGCACCAGATCGCAAGCATTGTGAGTCCCATTGCCTCCTGCGGCGAAAATCTCGAAAGGATCAGATAATCCAACGGTTCCTGGTCAAAGGTATATGCCGCATTCGTCTGAGCCAGCGTACTGATCACCTTCCCCCATCCGGTTTCCCACCCTACATTCGGAAACACAAGCAGTACCGGAATCATACTTAAGCATATGGTGTAAAAAAAGGAAACAACACAATGTAACAGCATGTTTCCCCAAAACCAGCTTTTCCGCCCGGCCCGCAAAATCTGCCACCCGCTGTTCGGTTCCAGAAACGGAGCATCACAGAAAAGCAGCAGAGCCCCAAGAACAATGATAATCTGGTCTCCATTATATCTGGTCATAAACGGCAGCATCCAAAAAGTCACATCAACTCCGGTCTGCTCGCAGAAGCCTCGAATACCCACCGTCATTACATGAAAAGGATCGCAATCCACAACAGCGCAACATAAAACCGTGGTGTTGTGAATGTTTTCCGCAAACGTATCTGACATACCCGAAGGCTCATCCGTATTCTATCCATTCTGCGCCCTCCTCTTTACCACTCGCACGAAAATTACACCTTCCATTCCTGTCAGAATAAGGAAATAACCAGCTATCACAAAAAAATCCTTAAAATTCCGGATACTTCCCCCATGGAGCTGGTACCATCTCATCTGGCCCGGCAGCTGCAGCGCTTCTGCTACAAGCTGGCTTGCATAATAAAAAAGAGCCGGTGTGCTGACCAGCACAAACAGATTTTTTATTTTTCCCGATATCATAAGCGCAAAAACTGCCATAAATGCATACTTGACAGCCTCAACTCCAAATCTTGCGGCAAGGTAAAACGGCAGAACGAGTCCATTTCCATAGCTTAAACTGCCTGTTAATGTTTCAAGCTCTTCTTTTTTTATCCACGGTATTTTTAATGCCAAAACGCCATAAACAACTGCCATTCCCAGAAAAATACTGATCACAGAACCGAAAAAGGCAACCACCAGATGCGACCAGCAATATGCTGTTCTCCCTATGCGTGTCTCAATGCATCTAAGATAGCCATTTCTGCTGTCTTCCCAATAGCTCAGCGCAAACGGCAGCACAGCCAGCACAGAAAACACTTCAAAAAATGCCCCCACACCATGACTGCTGACAACCAGGTAATATACCGATGCATTCCACCGGCTCTGCATTGCTTCCTGACTGATGTTTAACACGGTAACCAGCATCGCATCTGCGATGGCAAAATAAAATTTTCCTGATAAAAACATTCTTTTAAAATCCATTTTTATCATTCGAAAAAATTCATGAAAGATCACCTTCTTGTCCTTCCGCAACAATCTCTTATCCTCTTCGTCTTTTAAAAAGATGTGACCCCGCTTAGCCCGGAGCCACATCTTTCACAAAAGTAATTTATTCTTTGAGTAAATCATAAAGCTCAGACAAACTCACCCCGCAATTTCCCGTCCATCCAGTGCATTGATGTAAACATACTGTTCGATCTCATCTTCTATAAATCGAAACTGCCACGCAGGAATCATATCACACATCCAATGCCCCGTTTCATTTCTTCCCGTTGTCATTGGGTAATAAATCAGTTTCATCTGATCCAGCGTAATCGGCTCGCAATTGCCAAATCATACTTATTTCTCAGCGTTTCCAAAATAATATCTTTTTCCGCAAGAGATACCGGTTCCTTTTCCCGAATAGCATAGTGATTAACTGCTTGAAGATATTGAATTCCGCCCTCCGTTATAACAGCCTGTATTTTAGATGACGGAATATAAAGATCATCCTGCCGGTTAATTTCATTGCATAATACGGGAACCCCATTTAGATAGCTCTGAAAAAACAGCAGGAAACAGTCATCTGCTTTTGACCACTCATATTTCTGAATCTTCTGAGGCTTTAGCAATTCTCCATTCTCGATTGCCTGTTCCATTAATTCCTGCTGTTTTTTCATCTGTTTATACGAAAAACTGTATTTACTGGTCAATTCAACCTTTTCCCAGTCTCCAATCCATCTAACAAACTCTTTTCCCTCCTCTATCAGCTTTTCTTCGTCTTCCAATGAAATTTCCTGCTCATTGTCTCTGACTAAAATCCCTTCACCATAGGCTGATGTAATATATTCAACAGGTAAATTATAATAAACTTTTTTTCCTTCTTCCGTTTCTACTCCTAATATATTGCTGACAGACACCGTTCCATTTTGATTTTTTAATTGTTCGCCAAGTATTCCCTCATACGAATAACAAACGTCCGGCTCTCCTGTGTCTCCTTTTCTTGTTTCCAATCCACTTTCCGGGATTTTCCCAAGTATTTTATTGAACACACTTTCTCCTTGAAATCCATCCACTTCTATCACACATTTTTCAAACTCGTTCCATTTTTGTCAGGCATGTCAACAACCGCATCAATTTTTGCCTGACTGCCAAGCTGAAAACTAATATGCTCACCATCGCTTAATTCCTGATCATTTTCATGTGTCACATTTGTTTCCGTTTCATCATTGCTGATAGAAATATTCCGTTCTTCTCCATTTTCCTGTTTTTTTACCTGCTGCAAATTTTCTGACTCATTCCCCATATTCTGACAACCCGAAAGAAGCAGCAATATCGTCAGAACTCCCAACACTTTCTTTCCCATATATCCCCTCTTTCAAATTTCGTTCTTTCTCTTCTGTACTCGAAGCATAACGAAAATTTTCTCCATCGTCAACGGATCTGGGATATCATGCTCTATCTGGGATAATCGGTACAGATGGCAAAAATAAGACTTTGTCCTTTGAAATCCGCATTCTTTTTGCTTCCTTCATACAAACAAAGTCTTTTTTATTGCGTTCTATGAGGTAGGTATCAAAAGGTCTTTTGACACTGATATCATTTTATCGGAAACACTGCCTCTGCGCAAAACAAATCTCCTGTCTCATAATACTTTAACGCGCCACCTACCTTTTGCATCGTCCGTTTTACACTTTTGTGCCCAATCCCGTGGCTGCTTGTATCTTTCTTCGTCGTATTCAAACTTGAATTTTCATTTAAAACAGATTTCTCTATTTTGTTTTGAATCTCCAACCGAAGATATCCCATTTTTTCCTCTACAAAAATTATAATTTCTTTCTTCTCTGTAACTTTCCGCTCTGCTTCAATCGCATTATCCATGAGATTTCCAAACACAGTGCAAAACTCCAAATCATCAATTCCTTCCATTTTGCTCAGAATCGTACATTTCACATCTACTTTTTCACTTCTCGCAAGAGTAATTTTTGTATTAATCATAGAATCCACATAACTGTTTCCGGTCTGAATCAGTGTCTGCACATCTTCAATTTTCTGATTAATTTTTTCCCATACCTTTACCATTTCCGACTGCGGCATGGTCTCCATTGCCTCTTGCAGAGGTAAAAGATAATTTTTCAAATCATGTTTAAATTCTCGTAATTCTTCATTACTTCTCTTAATAATTTCCATACTTTCCTTTGAATATTTCTCTTTTTCTTTCATCAGTTCATATTCTAGCTTTGTTTGATTATCCTTGCTCATTTGCTGTACTATAAAGTACATAATCAGGCACATCAGCCAGATACAGCATACGCACAGCAAAATCCATTTCTGTTCCTGCATCTGCACACTTGGCAGATCTCTTACTACCAAAATCATAGTATCTCCCGCAATAATTGAGAAAACAAGGTTGCATCCCATGACAATCCATTGCCAGCTTATCAGATTCTCTCGTTCAAACAAAAGACTATTTAGTAATTTACCAACAAAAAAATAAGAAATTTTTGATAATAGCACGAGCGCAATTCTTACTGTATCCTGATCTTGAATAAACGATGCAACACTTTCTTGAAGGATAAAACTGCCGCCGAAAAGGATCGCTGTGTTTACCATCATCAATACTGCTCTCGCAACTACCGCTGCAGTAACCTTTCTCAGAACACTTCCCTGTGTACCCACCGTCAAATAGACAAAAAGCCAAATCAATGTGATCCACATTTCCCACCTGTCATATAACGCAGGATACTTTTCCAACGCAGGAAAGATTAGCCCAAATAGCACTGCAATTCCCCACAAAACTTTACCTTTTTTCCCTCTGGGTTTCTGCTGCATAAAATCCATGCAGAATTCCAACAAAAGTATGTTTTCCCAAACAGAAATTGCAAGTTCAAAGACCTTCCAAAATGCTGCACTCATTCCATCACCACTCCCATAATTTTCATTCGAACCTGATTCAGATAATTTCTGCTGACAGGAATGCTTTTCCCGTTCAATAACAGAAGTTCTTTTTCGCGCAACCGATATACATAGTTCATGTTAACCAAATATCCTTTATGTGTCCTTACAAATTTATGCGCTTCTAGTTTTTTCTCCGCTTCTGACATTTTCATTCTTACACGAATCGCCTCATCCCTCGTATCTTTTCCCGATAAAAAAGCAGATAGTTCTTCTCGCTCTCCACAAACCAGATATCACGCAATGCAAGTTTTACACTCTGACGCCCTGTCTGCAGTTCTATTTGGGGAACTTTCTTTCCTGCCTTTTTCTGCAGTTCCAGCAACTGCGGCTCCAGTTCCTCATCCAGATGTGCCTTGCGGATAAAAAAGAATGGATGATACACCAATGACTGAAACACCAGATCATCCTTATTCGATACAAACACAATGCAACATTCCCTGTTCCACTTTTTCAGATACGATGCAGCCTCAAATCCATTCACTTCCGGCATATCAATATCAATAAAAAAAGCAGAAATCTCATCAAGATTTTTGATTCCTTCCAGCATCTCCTTCGCAGATACGTAGCACTCCATTTTCACTGCAATCTTATGTTTCTGACTTAAACCTCGAATTCTGATTTCCAGTTTATTTAAAAACACTTTATCATCATCGCATAAAATTAAATTCATTATTTTCCCCCATACTCTTCTTATCGAAGATTCTACTTCTCAACAGCATACCAAATTTTTTCTTTTACCTCAAGCAATCTGGGATAACCCGCAGTATTTGGGATAAGCCGCAACGTAAAACAGCACCCGAATCATTTTGACTGATGCAGATGCTGAAATGTATGGATTCTTTCTCGAATTATGATTCCAAGAACAGCTCAATATTTTGAGTTGACTTATTTCATTCTAAATGATATTATACTAAAAGAAGCGGTTTTGTACCACTTGGCTGTTTTCAGTCTTGAGTGGGTTACTCGCTTCTTTTTTTATATCTACAATATCATATAAGTACAATTTTCCATTCGATGCGCAGTTAATTACCAGACATGCTGTATAAACGTTATATTCTTCCGTTTTATTTTTATTGTTATACAATGGTAATGCAAATCTTGTATGATAATAATACCAGCCTTTCTGTGCATCCTGTGAATGTTTTTCTTTTCGATTCTCACAGAATACCTTTTGTGCTGCAATCTCAATCATTTCCATTATCCCCCTGTGCCGCATTAGCTTTTGCTTTGGCTCTGGCACCTTTGGATTTTCTTGTATACAAAGAGCCGCTATATTCATCTGGAAAATTTTTCCCAATATAAACGACTTCTCTTGTTTCGGCTATTTCCACAATTTCTCCCACATACTTTTCCAAATATTGTTCCACTAATTCCCATTCAATGTTCTGTTTATTAAAAAATAGAATTTCTGGAATCAGTACGATCTTATTCCCCTCGCTGTCCTTTACAATTTCAAGTTTTGCCATTCAATACCTCTCTTTTGAAAATATTGCTACTATCATACCATGAAATACACCTGGCTGCATTCCAAAAATCTCCGGCAAAATTTGGTGAAAACTCATGAAATTTTTCTTTACATAATTGTTCCCCAAAAAAGAGACTCCCGTTTTCAGGAATCTCTTTCTTCTTAAATAGAATTGCTGTATGTTACGCCACGACATCCTCAAATTGCGAATTGTAAAGGTTTGCATAGAACCCATTCTTCGCAAGCAGCTCTTCATGGTTGCCCTGCTCGATGATATCTCCGTCCTTCATGACAAGAATCAGATCCGCATCACGAATCGTGGACAGCCGGTGGGCGATGACGAAGCTTGTTCTGCCCTTCATCAGGTTATCCATGGCTTTCTGGATCTCGATTTCAGTTCTGGTGTCGACGGATGAGGTTGCCTCATCGAGGATCAGAATCTTGTTGTCAGCAAGGATTGCGCGTGCAATCGTCAGCAGCTGTTTCTGTCCCTGCGACACATTGCTGGCATCTTCATTCAGTTCCATCTGATAGCCGCCCGGCAGGGTCTGGATGAAGTGGTGGGCTCTTGCGGCTTTTGCTGCTGCGATGACTTCCTCATCTGTCGCATCGAGCCGGCCGTAGCGGATGTTTTCCATGATGGTTCCCTTGAACAGCCACGTATCCTGCAGGACCATACCAAAGGCATCGCGCAGCTCTCTGCGGTTGAAGTCTTTGATGTTGTGGTCGTTCAGCAGAATGGCTCCGCTGTTGACATCGTAGAAGCGCATCAGCAGTTTGACCATCGTCGTCTTTCCGGCTCCGGTCGGGCCGACGATCGCGGTTTTCTGGCCCGGTTTTACTTTGGCGCTGAAATCGTTGATGATGATCTGCTCCGGGTTGTAGCCGAAATGTACGTGGTCGAAGGTGACTTCTCCTGTCACAGTCTCGATTGCTGCCGGATTCTCGACAATCTGGTCTTCCTCTTCCTCGTTCAGGAATTCAAAGACACGCTCGGATGCCGCCGACATCGACTGTACCATGTTGATAACCTGCGCAATCTGCTGGATCGGCTGGGTAAAGTTTTTCACATACTGGATAAATGCCTGGATATCACCGATCGTGATCACGTTTTTGATCGCCAGAAGTCCGCCGGTCAATGCCACGCAGGCGTAGCCTAAATTTCCGACAAACATCATAATCGGCTGCATCATACCGGATAAAAACTGGGATTTCCATGCGGAATCGTAAAGAATATTGTTGGTTTTTTCAAACTCTTCGATCGTATCCCTCTCGCGGTTGAATGCCTTGATGACGAGATGGCCGCCGTAAACCTCCTCAACCTGTCCATTGATGTGACCCAGATATTCCTGCTGGTCACGGAAGAATTTCTGGGATTTCTTCGTCACCAGTCCGATCAGCCCCATAGAAATTGGCAGGATCACAAGTGCGATCAGCGTCATCAGCGGAGAGATACTCAGCATCATGATCAGAACGCCGACCAGCGTTGCCACGGATGTGATGATTGTGGTAATGCTCTGGTTCAGTCCCTGACCCAGTGTGTCGACATCGTTGGTAATACGTGAGAGCACTTCGCCATAGGTGCGGCTCTCAAAATATTTCATCGGCATGCGGTTGATTTTCTCCGAGATTTCCTTCCGGAGACGATAGCATACCTTCTGGGTAACGCCGGTCATAATCCAGCCCTGGATGAAGCTGAACAGGGCGCTCATCAGATACAGGCCAAGTACAAACAGCAGAATCGTTCCGATTCTTGCAAAATCAATGCTTCCTGTGCCCCGGATCTTTTCCATCAGTCCCTCGGACAGTGCGGTCGTAGCTTTTCCGAGAATCTTTGGTCCGGCAACGTTGAACACCGTCGAGCATGCGGCACAGATCATAACGATAAAAATCGCAATTTTATATTTTCCGATGTACTGGGCGAGCTGTTTGATCGATTTTTTCAGATCTTTCGGCTTCTCGCCCGGCTGCATGCCGCGGCCCATCCGTCCCATCGGTCCTCTTTTGCGCGGCTGCTGGTTCATTTCATTACTCATGGTCAGCCACCTCACTTTCCTTCAGTCCAAGCTCTTTCTCTGACAGCTGAGATTTCGCAATCTCCTGGTAAACCTCGCAGCTTCTCAGCAATTCCTCATGCGTACCTTTTCCGACTACTTTTCCGTCATCGAGCACCAGAATCTGCTCCGCATGGAGAATCGTGCTGATCCGCTGTGCCACGATGATCACGGTGCTGTCTTTGACATTCTCCGCCAGTGCTTTTCGAAGCGCCGCATCCGTTTTCAGGTCAAGTGCAGAAAAACTGTCGTCGAAAATAAAGATTTTCGGGTCTTTTGCAATCGCACGCGCAATCGCCAGACGCTGTTTCTGTCCGCCGGATACGTTCGTTCCGCCCTGTGCAATCGCGGTTTCGTATTTGTCATCTTTTGCCTCGATAAACTCGGTTGCCTGCGCAATTGCGGCTGCCTTTTCGATCTCCGCATCCGTCGCATCGTCTTTTCCGAAGCGCAGGTTGGATGCGATCGTTCCCGAGAACAGCACACCTTTCTGCGGCACGAAACCGATCTCATCGCGCAGATCCTTCATCGTAATGTTTCGAATATCTTTTCCATCGAGCGTAATCTTTCCGCCCGTCACATCATAGAGACGTGGGATCAGGTTGACCAGCGTCGATTTACCGCAGCCGGTGCTTCCGATGATCGCTGTCGTCTTGCCAGGCTCGGCAACGAAGTCGATGTCATGCAGCACATCCTCCTCGGCGCCCGGATAACGGAAGTTGACGTGATCGAAGCGGACAACTCCGTTGTGAACCTCCAGCTGCTCCGGATTTTTGACATCCTGAATGGAGGATTCTGTCTGAATGACTTCATCGATACGGCCGGCGGCAACAGCGGCACGCGGCAGCATGATTGACATCATTGTCAGCATCAGGAAAGACATGACGATCATCATGGCGTAGGTAATAAATGCAGTCATTGCACCGACCTGCATCGTGCCGGCATCGATTTTATGTGCACCGACCCATACGATTCCGACGGTCAGCACGTTCATAATCATCATCATACCAGGCATCATAAAGGTCATGACGCGGTTGGTGAACAGGGTTGTTTTGGTCAGTTCCTTATTCGCACCGTCGAAGCGCTCTTCCTCTTTGTCCTCTCTTCCGAACGCACGGATGACAGAGAGTCCGGTCAGGATTTCACGCGATACGAGGTTGATGTTGTCGACCAGTTTCTGCATCAGCTTGAATTTCGGCATCGCAAGGGAGACAAGCAGCATCACGTAGCCGAGAATGACGATGATCGCAAGAACAATGATCCATTCCATACCGGCTCCCGTTTTCATGACTTTCAGCACACCGCCGATGCCAAGGATCGGTGCGTAGGCAACCATTCGCAGTACCATGACGGAGACCATCTGGATCTGCTGGATATCGTTCGTGCTTCGGGTAATCAGCGATGCGGTGGAGAACTGATCCATCTCCACATTGGAGAATCCGACAACCCGTTTGAATACTTTTTCGCGCAGATCGCGGCCGATTCCGGCGCCGACGCGGGAGGCAAACAGTCCGACGAGAACAGTTACCACACCCATCAGGAGTGCCATGCCGACCATCTTGAGGCCTGCGGTCAGAAGATACGTTTTCTGAATCTGGTCTAGATCGAGGCCCGCCGCTTTGTCTGCGGAAACTGCATACGCAATGCCCATCGATTTTACCAGGGAGCTTCCCATCGTATCAAGCGTTTTTTCCATGCTGTGGCGCATCGAGAGCACGGTGTCTTTATCCATCTGTCCGCTCTCGAGCATCGCTGCAAAGATTGGACGGACATCCACACAGGTGACTTTGACTTTGTTTCCATCGTCATCCTCTTTTTCCTGTTGGAAGCTCTTCAGCTCCACATGCATCATCTCGCCGATCTGCTCAATCGTCATGTTTTCAAACACCGACGCATCCTGACCGGTCTGCTGTGCCATGAGTTGTTTAAAGGTATCCTCCTCCATCGCACCCATCTGGTAATTCATCAGCAGTGCAACGGTCAGTGTATCGTCTGCTTCATCAAGTTCTTTTTCAGAAGCTTTGTTCCGTTCATAATAGCCGTCCTTTTTCGTATAGAGGCTTTCCCATAAATCCACCTCATCATCCGTCATGATAAACTCGGCCGTCTGAAATTCTTCCTCTGTGATTCGTTTCGGTGTAACGTGCTCAACACCACTGTTCTGAATGCCCACATCAATAATATCGGATGTGTACGACGGGAGCGACAGGTCGCACCACGCCTGGACAAACAAAAGCATAAGAATCACGAGAATCGATTTCCAGTACGGGATCATGTTCTTGAAAATCTTACTCATTTTTTCCCCTTTCTGTCTTTTTTTGTGTACCAGCTTGCCGGCACACTAATTCTGTCGTTTTCGGGTGTCAATTTCTTTTTCTGCGATCTCATAGATACGATCCAGATAAGCAACCAGCTGATCTATATCCTCTTCCTTTAACTGTGACATCACAGAGCAGCCAAAGTCCTGCATTCTGTCCCGTACCTCTTCCCCCTTTTTCCAGCCCTTCTCTGTCAGACTGATATACGTATTTCTGCGGTCTTTTTTGTCAACGCTCCGCTCTACATATCCTTTTTCCTCCAGTCCGCGCAGTGTGCGCGACACAGCCGGCGGAAGTGTTTTGGTCTTCGCCGCCAGCTCTGAGCTTGTAATTTTTCCGTTTTCTCCCATTTGCAAAATCGCACCCATAACGGAAAATTCGGAACTGCTGAGTCCCGGAATCAGGTCTGATACGTTCAGTTTTTTAAACTGGTGCACCGCACGAAACAGTTTTTCAAATGCATCCTTCATGTTTCCCCCTCCTTTTGCTGCAAATGCTTAACAGCGTTATTTATTTACGCGCGTTAAATAATAACACCGACAAATTTCCATGTCAAGAAATTTGCCGGTGTTTATGTTTTTTTTAGAATTTACGCTACCGCATTTTCGTTAATCTGATTGATTACTTTCCGAATGCCCATCCAGACTGCCAGATCTGTAAAGACTTCCGCAACACTTCCCCGATCTGTAAACGGAGCTTCCTGAAGCACGGAAAGGTCTTTCATCATTCCATTATGAACAATATATTCGATAATCTGATTCACAAAATAAATTTGTCTGCTGTCAAGATCGGCATTCGTCAGATACTCTGAAAACGCTTCTTTGGCTGCATTCATATCGAGTCCGACAATTTCCCGGACAAATTCTCCCAAAGGTTTCGTTCCAAATTCCTGCTCGTAATCCTGCTTCGTACCAATCTCATTCCAGAGAATTTTTTCCAGGCTGGCAACATCCATTTCTGTCAGCGGCTGATTTGTTCTCAGTTTCGCAATTGCAATCGTGTCCTGATGCTGCCGGATATAATACTCCGCTTTTGCTTTATAATTTTTCAGCTCATCATTTTCCAGTTCAGACTCGCGCCAGTCGATGGATAATAAGTCATCATCAAAATTGGTATTATAAAGCAATTTCGTTTTTAGAATATATTTCATCAAATCCCGTAATCTTTCCCGGATTTCTTCGAATTCATTGATTCCCGCATTCGCAATATAATCTGTATGCAGAATTTGCCCAATCAGATCTGACTGTGCCTGAATTTCCGGAACATTCGCAACGTTTGCAATACCAGCTACTCTTTTCATAAGATCACTGCGGGCCCGTGTATATTTTTTTCCAATCAAATATGCCAGTTCAATTCCATACATCAATGCATCAAAACGAACTGCACTTGCCTCATCTTTATCCGGAAGAATTAACGGTGCCACTTCTTCACGCACAAGCAACGTATCTTCATAGGTAAGAGCATTATAGTTTTTTTCATCCGAGTACAAATCTACATATTTCAGATGCTGCCTTACCGCAAAATTATCTCTCGGCAGCTCCCGCACCTTTTCTGTCATCTGTTTTACCAGCGCATCACGGTACGCAATCAGTCTGTCCACCTGATAGGAAATATCCTGCAGTTTGTAGGCAATATCAAATTTCAAATTAAATATTGCTCCCTGCAAAGCAATCATATTTGCAGTTGCTTTCCCTTTATTCATTCGGAAAAACTCAAAGTTTCCACAAAAGTCAAAAATATAAAACTTCTGCTTATCCTCGCCATCCAGCAAGCCCGGGCAGAGTCGTGTTCCACGTCCAATCATCTGCCAGAATTTCGCCTTACTCATCACCTTTTTGAAAAACACCAGGTTCAGCACCTCCGGCACATCAATACCGGTATCCAGCATATCCACAGAGATTGCAATTTGAGGCATTTTTTTCGCATCTGAAAATTCATCAATTGCACTTTGCGCATACTCAATTTTATTATCGATCACTTTTGCATAGTCATCTGGATACTGCGGATATTCCTTTCGAAAAACTCTGAGTATTTCTTCTGCATGCTTGTGCTTTTTCGCGAAAATAATTGTTTTTCCAAGCTTCTGCCCATAATCAATCTTGATGCCATTCGTCATCAGAATATGCAATACCTGTTTTATGGTATCTTCATTAAAAATCCAGGTATTTAACGCGGATGAACTGATTGATTCCGGCAGATTTCCGTTCTCGTCTTCGAATGTTGCCTCATACGTTTCTTTGTCTTCCTCCGACAATTCATCATACACAATTCCCTGTTCGATGAATTTCAATCGCGATTCCACCGAAACATAATCTACAAGATAACCGTCTTTTACCGCCTGCGCCAGATCATATCCATACGTCGGAACGCCGTTTTCCAGTTCAAAGACTTCATACGTATTTTTATCAATTTCATCTTTGGGCGTTGCAGTGAGTCCTACCAGCGGCGCATCGAAATAATTAAAAATATCCCGATACTTATTGTAAATTGATCGATGCGCCTCATCACAGATCACCAGATCAAAATGGCCGCAGGTAAACAGTTTTCCCTCGCTGTCATGAACTGTATCAATACAATTGATCATTGTCTGGTACGTAGAGAAAACACAGTGCGCATTGTAGTTATCCTTTTCTTCAACCAAATTGGTACAGGACAGATTCGGCAGCAGGTTCACAAAACTTCGTTTTGCCTGCATAACAAGTGAATTTCGGTCTGCCAGGAAAAGAACATTTTTTACCCAGCCTGCCTTTAATAATACATCGCACAGTGCAATCACCGTTCGCGTCTTGCCAGAACCGGTCGCCATGACAAGCAGTGCTTTCCTGCGGTTCTTTTCATCAAAGCTGCGGCACACTGCTTTTATGGCAGCTTCCTGGTAATAGCGTCCCGCAATATTTTTGTCCACGGTAATATGCTTCAGACTTGTGCGCATAGACCGCAAATTAAACCACTTTTCCAGATCTCTCTTCGAATAAATCACAGAACATTTTCGCTCCGGATACTGGCCATCAATAATACGCGTGTCAAATCCATTTGTAAGAAAGACAACGGGACGTCTTTTGTATGTTTTTTCCAGCAGATCCGCATACAATTTTGCCTGCTGTCTTCCCTTGGAAACATCTACACAGGTGCGCTTTGCTTCAATTACCGCGAGCGGTCGGTGCATATCATCATAAAGGACATAATCAGCAAAGCCAACCTCTGATTTATTCGGCATTCCCGGAATTTCCACCTCATTGATCCAGTCTCTGCCTTCCACCCAGCCTGCTTCTGTCAGCATGGAATCGATATAAAGTTTTCGCGTCTGATACTCGGACAGTTCCAGCGGTTTGGGAACATACGTCTGCTGCTGTTCCTGACGGCGCGCGGACAATTCTTCCCGCAGAGAAGCATTTTCTGCACTTAGTTTTTTCAGGTCAAGCTCCTGCTGCGCCGCTTTCTCCAGTTCTTTCTCCAGAGCTTCTTTTGCTGCTTTCGCATCTTCTTTCGACTTTTTCGCTTTCTCTATCCGCGCTGTGATCAATGTTTTGTCGAAGACTCTCCGCTGATACTGATCGGAATAGCAGTATGCAATATAATCGAGATAAATAAAAAGATTTTCCAGGCAAAGCATCGCTTCATCCCGTCCCAGTTTTCTGCTGCTGTGTGCCGCATTATTTCCGCTCCGCCGAATATAGTCCATCCGCTTCCACAAATCCGGGCCGATTGTCTGGCGATAATCCTCACTGTTCATCAGACTCTGCAGGTTGTCCTGGTACGGCATCTCGAGCGCATTATCCACAGAATACATCCATTTCACTGCAAACTCCATCGCCCGTCGGCTGTTCAAAATACTGGCCTCCGGGTCGAGTAAAATAATCTTTTCTGCGGACACGGCAACGTCGGCAAAGGCGGAAAATTTAGGTTCTTTTTTCAAATAATCAAAATTCGTAACCATGCGCACCTCCCTTTGATTTCTTAAAATCCTCCGTTAAAATAGGCTCTTGCTATTACATAAGATGGTTCGTAATATGCACTGCATTCGTAATTATCGATAATGCTGCAGATCTCATTATTATAAACTCGGATGAGTCCGTCTACATAGTCTTCGTCTTTATCAGCAGTATCAAGAATCAGACGCTGATATACTTTTCCGATCTGAGTTGCGCTTGGAATATGATCTACTAAATCTTTATTTACATTGGTGATGTCAAATTCACCATTTTGGAGCTGATACTCTTCGATCCATCGGTCTTCTAATGCCTCTGGATTTTCACAGTGAAGTACATTAGCAAGACTGATCAGACGATAAAGCTCGTCCTTTCCGATTGCATTTACAACATAATTGTTGTGCTGATGAAGCTTTCTTGCAACACGCTCGATCATGTAGCACATGAAATAGAGATCATTCTTCTCAATAAATTCATCCGGGAAAAATTTGTTTGTCATACCTTCTCACTTCCTTCATAATGAATTGTTTTCAATGCTGTTTCCGTACAGAATACAATCTGGTGTGTCGGATACCGAAATTTCACCAATGCCCAGAAGGCTTCTTTTGATATTTCTCCGCTTACATAATCCTCCACATAGTTCCAAATCTGATCATCTGCCATTGGACCTTCTACGATATCATAATTGTGTTCTATTCCTCTTCTGCAGTCTACTACAAATTGCAGCCACTCTTCTGTCATTTCTTCAAATGTTTTAATCTGGAGATTCTCATTTCTCTGATAGGAATACGTATTGATAACGGAATCACCTTTTTTCGTCATAGCCCATCGTATGGCTTGTTTTTTCAGATTTGTGCAGTAAAAACCGTAACCAAAATCTTTGTAGTAGCCATTTATCATGATTTTGGGTATCTCAACTTTCATATTACTTCCATGATAGATTATTTTATTATCCAAGACAATTCCCTCCCGCTTGACAAATTAGGTTTCATCGTTTATGATCAAAATAGTTTAAAGATACATAAACAAGAAACGGGCTGCCCGGGTAGTACCTTCTTGTTTACTGTATCTTTTAATTTTATATTTTCATAAAATTCTCCTGCAAATTCTTCATTGCAAAATTCCCTGTAATCATTTTAATATGTTAGACTGTATTTGCCTATAAAAATTTTGTATCTTATTCTGCAACTTTTGATTTGTCAATCTGCTTTTTAAATTCAACAAACTGTTCTTGTGATTTCATATCTGGAATATAAATTTCTATGTTCTGAAACTCTTGCGCATTAATGTTTGCCTGACCAATAGCTGATTTACACATCCCATATAACATCTTTTTTGAAAAATCTGTATTTAAAAACGTCGATAATATCTCCGGTAATATTTTTTCATTCACGCGAACTCTTATAATAAATCCAGCAAGCACCATCATTTCATCTCGGTTATAAACACATGTTTTTCCTACTAGTTCTTTACTATTTGTACGATTAAAAAAGAACATCTCCACGCTGTACTGAACACTTGAGAAGCTCTTTTTCTGGTACATCAATGGTTTTAATATCATTTAACACTAGTTCGCCACTATACGTAATATTATTCATACGTAAATATAAATACTGACCTTGCATTCCTTCTGCTGCTTTTCGGCTGGATCCATACCGTACCTCTGTTACTACATCTCTAATAGTCCCGACATTCCACCTTTTTTCATTAGCCGGATAGGTACCAAACATCTCGACAAATCGGGCTTTCATCAGCTCATCTAAATTCGTAAGCTCTTGTTTCGTTGTTCTATAATAATCCTCGTTTTATCAATTATCCTTG